>Ga0209636_10007904_pt1 | contig 10841 bp, 7 predicted proteins | sample DeeMarSWOR152_54_FD_187464 | JGI IMG/M metagenome (GOLD analysis project Ga0209636, IMG submission 187464) | Marine sediment microbial communities from White Oak River estuary, North Carolina - WOR-1-52-54 (SPAdes) (version 2) | ecosystem: Environmental > Aquatic > Marine > Intertidal zone >... | reverse complement strand
AATGGTATAGACCCATGTATCTATTTAGTCCGGGGTCTCTAACTTCTATTGATGATATTGTCCATTTACCAAAGACCTTTAATTGTCCATCATCGCTTTTTGTAGTAGCTTCATTCACACCAATTACCTCATACGCATAAATTATCTGGTAGGTTTCTGTTTACGGCCTGAAACTATCTCAGGCAACGAAACATTATTTACTTTAACGACTTTGAATTTTATACCTACCATTGTTCCTTTTGGGCCGCCTTGCGCACCACCGATTTTCTCTATAACGACTTCATCATGTTCATTTATGTGTTCGATTGCATGGTTACCTGGCACATGCGCAGTCACTTGGATATTGTTTTTAAGAAGCTGAACGCGTACACACTTGAGCAAACCGGATGTCGGCTTCCTCTGCTCGACCACTCGTTTGTCTATTACAATGCCCTTGGCCTGTGGCGCTCCCTCTAACGGGTCTTTTTTCCAGAGATGTAACTGACGTCTTTTATAATTTATGTCCTTCCATCTAAACTTTTTCCGAATTTTCTTAGCCTTCCTTGCTGCGAATTCCCCTCTTGCCATACAAACTACCGGTTTCTATAACCTAATCCCGTTTCTATTTTATTGTCAAATCGTCAACTTTATGACTTCTCTTAAGCAATTCTTTGTATAACTTTAAATTTCTTCCACTCCTGCCTATTACTATCGGACGATTTTTCTTGTCCACATGTATCTCAACTGTAATACGGTTATCCATATTTCTGACTTTTATAGAAGTAGCCTGCGGAACTATTTTTTTAACAAATGTGACCAAGTCTTTGGAAAACTCAAAAAGTTTTATTGTTTTTCCTATGACCTGTTCTGCGTGCTTTACGCTACTCCCATTTTTACCAATTGCTATACCGATTTCGCCCTCATCAATTACAAAATACACTGTATTTGTATTTTTGTCTATTAAACAATCTTTCACAGTTGTATGGGTCATGTTCTCGAAAAGTGTCATTATTCTGATGGTGTTCGTGTCAAAAATCAAATTCATTTTTTATCCCTGTTTATTTTTTGTTAATCGGTATATTATTTTTTTATTACTAAAGCTGATATGGGAAAGGGCTTACCGCAGATAACCCCGAGTTCTTTGCTACTCCCCTCAAAAATTTCTATTTTTATTTCAGAAAGAGCTGCATCATGTTCCAATTCTTTTCTTTTATTTTCTGGAATATTGCCCGCAATAACTATCATTTTAGGCGAATTGTTTTTCAGATATTCTAACGACTTTTTATAACCTATTATCACAGTTTTCGCTTTTACAGCAGATTGTATCTCTTGTACTAATGCCATTTTAATAGACCTTTGTTTTAATAGACCTTTGTTTAGGTTTTAACACTTTTAATCTTTCTGCACATCCTCAAACTTTGCAATCAAATCGAACATACCTGTACCGGAAGGTATCACCTGGCCAATCATCACATTTTCAAAAATTCCGCGGAATTTGTCAACTTCGTTTCTTATAGACGCACGTACTAGATGTTTGATTGTCTCCTCAAATGCAGCTCTTGCCAATATTGAGCTTTTTGCACCAGCTACGCCGTATCTTCCTATCGATCTTACATCTCCGGCCATTGTCATTATATCGCTCACAAGCATGATATGCCTTATATCAACATCTAATCCCTGTTCATTCATAGTCTGCAAAGATTCTTCTATTATAAGGGCTCTGGCAGCTTCAATTCCCAAGACTTTCTTCGTTTCGTGTAAATCGTTTGTATGCGCGCGTGTTTCATCGACTTCAAACAGTTTTAATGTTTCTTCTAGGTTTGAACCTATTGTGTTAATTACCCAATCGTCCCCCATTCTCCTAATGACAGCGTCGGTGACATCCTTTATACCCTCGATGTGCGTCTGTAAAATTTTTTCTCTTGTTTTTTGCAACTCTTTGATGTCAATCTCCTCATCCGAATAAACAGAAATCGAATCCTTCTTTTTCTTGATTTTCAAATCTTTAAAGTCCTCTTTGAGGATATTCTCTATTTTTCCTATTTTTCTCATATCCAAAGGCTCTATAATGACGGAGTTCTCGTTCAAGTTCAAACTTACACTTTTAGACAGATCTTCAACATTTTTTCCTCTTATAGACTCAGCTATTTTTTTAGCACTTTCTACATTGTTGTACTCCCTTTTTAGGTATATTGTCATCACAGGAGTCTCTGGCGCTCTCTTTGCATCAAAAATTTCTATAAGTCTAGGCAAACCGTAAGTAACCTTTATTCCAGCTGATCCAGCGAAGTGGTAAGTTCTCATCGTCATCTGTGTGGCGGGCTCAGATATACTTTGTGCAGCTATTATGCCAATAACTTCGCCTGGTTCGAATCTGGTTTTTATGAATTCCTTTTTTATCTCTTCTATTAATTTCTCTTTTTGGTCGTTCGTCAATTTCTTTTCTTTTTCAACTTCCTCTATCTCTTTCATTAAGCTCTCCGGAAGTTCGATAGTGCCATCTGAATCCATTTTATCACCCATAACCACTCACGAACCTTTTATAGTATCCGCCATCGAACGTACGTCTATACCTCTCTTTGTTATCTTTGACGGGTCCAAACCGTCCTCGCCTGGCGTAAATTGAACAATGCGCTTTATACTATCTCTCACTGTACCGTCGTACTCGACTTTCAAATCCTGTAAAGCGCCTACCAATCTTCGTTCCATATACCCAGAGTGCCTTGTTTTCAAAGATTTATCCATCAGAGACTCTCGGCTATTTATTGCATCGAAGAAGAATTCAAAAGGTGTTAACCCATCCTTGAAACCACGGCCTACAAAACCTCTAGACTCTAGACTTATATCACCGCGTTTAAAATGTGGGAACGTACGCTCGTAATAACCTCTTTCCATTCGTTCACCCATTATCATTTCTTGTCCGACCATCGCTGCTGTCTGAACAAGGTTAACTAAACTTCCTCGTGCACCACTCCTTGCCATCATAACTGTGAAATTGCCTCTTATGTGCTCGGATATGACCTCTTGTACTTCGCCGATTGAGCGGTTCAATCTATTTTTTATGTGGCTTTCAAGGCTCTCTTTCTTAGTCCTCCCAGGTATCATCTTCACTATACCGTGTTCATAATCTTCAATCATCTTGTCAACATCTTTTCTTACTTTACTTATAATTTTCTTAATCTCATCCTTCGCTTCTTCAGGCAGGTCCTGATCAGATATGCTTATTGAAAACATTGAGAGCATGAACGCCTCTATCGAAAGTTTAGTTATATCGTATATGAATTTACTAGCTAACTCCGGACCAAATTGTTTTTCAATCTTGTCTATCACCTTACCTGAGAATGCTCCAACTGCGGCCGTATCTATGCTGCCGTGAATTAACTTACCATTTTTGATTACTACATAAGCATCATTTTTACATTTTTCTTTCAAGCATTTTTTGCACCCAACGCACGACTTTGATTTATGTTTTATATCAAGGCCTCTTGGTAAGAATATGCTAAATATCTCTTTGCCCGTCATCGTTTTCTTCTTAGGTATTTCTATATCTGTATCTACAAAGCGTATCATCTGAACGAATTGTTCACGGTCGAATTTCTTATCGCCATGTGTCAAGAAGAATAAACCGGATATATGGTCTCTATGCGCACCTATTATAGGGCCAGAGAATCGTGGGCTTCTTATATTGTGTGGAACTAACATCAAGAAACTTGCCTCAACTTGTGCTTCTTCCGTCTGTGGGATGTGCAAGTTCATCTCGTCCCCATCAAAATCAGCATTATAAGGAGGACATACGGCTACATTTAGACGAAAAGTCCTAAAAGGCATCACACGAACAATGTGGGACATTATGCTCATCCTATGCAAGCTTGGCTGACGGTTGAACAAGGCTACGTCTCCGTCCCTTATATGCCTTTCTAATATGAATCCTGCATCGAGCTCTTTTGCAATATCTTCCTTATTAAGGTCTGTTATTTTCTTCCTTCTGCCATCCGGTCTTATTACATAATTTGAACCAGGCCAATTTTCAGAGCCGTTTAAAACCAAAGATCTCATCTCTTCTATATTTTTCTCATTTACGCGTACAGGTAATGTCAGTTCTTTAGCTATCACTTCTGGCACACCAACTTCACTCAAATCTATCATCGGATCCGGACTTATTACTGTCCTAGAAGAGAAATTGACCCGCTTACCAGCCAAATTTCCTCTAAAGCGGCCTTCCTTTGTTTTAAGTCTTTGTGAAAGAGTCTTCAGTATTCTGCCAGAACGGTGCCTTGCTGGTGGGACCCCCGATATCTCATTGTCAAAATAAGTAGATACATGATATTGTAAGAGTTCCCACAAGTCCTCTATTATAAAGTCAGGTGCGCCCAGATCTATATTTTCTCTAAGCCTCTCGTTTATCCTTACAATGTCCACAAGTTTGTGTGTGAGATCGTCTTCTGACCTTTCGCCTGTTTCAAGTGTTATAGATGGTCTAACTGTCACAGGAGATATTGGCAAAATTGTAATGACCAGCCATTCTGGGCGGAGCTTTGGTAGACCCATTATTTTCAAGTCTTCTGTAGGTATTTTTTCCAACAGTTCGCGTATTGCGGCCGGTGTCAAAGGATTTTTTTCTTCGATGAATGTATAAGGTTTTATAAACTTCAGTTTTTTCTGTTGTTCACCGCAGTAGGGGCATTTCTTAGCAGCAAGCTTTACCACATCCCTAAACTTCTTTATTTTTCCACTGGTTATCTTTTCTTTTCCACTATCGTCAATCAATAATCTGCTACATTTGCCGCAGAATAATTTGAGCAAACTGAAGATGAATCTTGCATAATGTACATGAATTATTGGTCTTGTCAAATCAAGGTACCCAAAATGCCCATGACAATCGCCAACCCCACCACCGCATACTCTGCAGCGTACTCCTGGATCCACCACACCCAATCTCGGATCCATAAGACCTCCTTCTATAGGATACCCCTCTTGGTCATAGAGCTCAGTCTTTGTTATTTTTGCAACGGTCATCTTCTTTATAATGTCTGGGTTCAATACACCGAACTCTATGCTGTCTACAATCGTAGAACCAGGTTTTATTATAATCTTCGGGTATATCAACATGCTCTTTAATTCGTCTAACATCAGTTTGAATGCATAACTCATCTCAATGTTAATTATCTTGGAATCGTCGCATACATTACAGTATCTTCTATTTTTTACCCTGTCATATATAGCAACCATTCCACATTCGTTACATATTGGAATCGAAGTCTTATCAGAATCAAATCTTTCCTTTAATACAAGTGCAGCACCGTGAGCAATTAGGCAATCCTTTTCCATTTCACCAAGTCTAAGGCCGCCCTCTTTACTCCTGCCTTCGGTCGGTTGTTTTGTAAGTAAAGTTACCGGACCACGCGATCTTGCGTGAATCTTATTAGAAACAAGGTGGTCTAACTTCTGATAAAAACAACTACCTACGAATATTTGAGATTCAAATCGTCTCCCAGTACGGCCATCGTGCATCATTTCTTTTCCGTCGTCTCTAAAACCATAAGACTCGAGGCTATCTCTTATATAGGACTCACTCGGCGAACTAAATGCAGGGGCATATATGGCGTTGCCGGACAAGGCCACTAATTTCCCACTTAAGATTTCAAGCAATTGACCGATTGTCATCCTTGAAGGCACGCTATGCGAATCAAATATTATGTCCGGTACTATTCCATCTTCTGTAAATGGCATATCCTCCTCGGGCACGATAAGACCGATGATTCCCTTTTGCCCGTGGCGGCTTGCAAACTTGTCACCGATTTCCGGAATCTTTGTATCTCTAACGACGATTTTTATTAATTTAGTACCATTGGTGGTCTCAGAGACAAATACCCTATCAACTACCCCCTCGTCCCTGTGTCTGAGCCTTATTGAAGTCTCTCTAATATTTTCTATGCCTGTTATGAATTGGTCCATTGTACCAAGGAAACGCAAAGGCGATATACGGCCAACAAGTACATCATCGGAACCAACTATAGTTTCAGGATTTATTATACCATCTTCTGGGAGATGTTTGTACGCATCTTCTCCTGCATAACCTCTAACTCCGGGTTCTGGGATGCCTATAATGTCTTCCTGGCCACCCATGTACCTTTTTTGCTCGGCATCATAAGTCCTCATCATTATAGACCAGAATAGACCCCGTTGTATAGAACTCTCATTGATTACTATCGCATCTTCCATGTTGTAACCATCAAAGCAACCAACAGCAACTATAACATTTGAACCATTCGGGTGGTTGTCGTAGTTTATTATTTTGTGCCCATATGTTTGAACAAGTGGTTTTTGTGGGTATACTAATACATTGGATTTTGTGTCAGTACGTATTAGGTAATTTGTGGAAAACATTCCGATGCTCTGTCCGACCATTTTAGCCCCATAGTTGACTCTATCTCCACGGTTAAATTCTGGGAACGGTATGAATGACGCAGAAAGACCAAGTATTATTGAAGGGTCTAATTCCAGATGTGTGTGCTCTGGTGTCAGGTCTTCTTGTTTGAGCGCGATGTATGTATTTTCTTCCTCTTCAGCATCCAGATATTCTATAACACCTTTATTGACTAGGTCTTCCCAACCGATTTCGCCGCTTTTTAATTTTTTGAGAACCTCTTCTGTAAGCTTTGATTTACCATTTTCTACAACTATAATTGGCCTTCTAACTCTACCAGAATCTGAAAGTATGTGTACTTCATTCAAATGCGGGTAATGTGCCACGTTTATTTGAGAAGACAGCTGGCCTACCCTTCTTTTTTCTTTTATTAAATCTACAAGAGAATCTGGTTCGTTTGTTCCCCCGACATAGCGTCCATTAAAAAACACATCGACCATTTTTCACAACCCCATTTTCAACCTCATAATCACCAAACTCATTTCTTTATTACAGGGGTTTCTACCATCTTTTCAACAACTTTCATCAAAGATCTGTCTTCTTTTTCGTCTGACCCCTTTGTCACCTCTGCCATTATGGCTAGGTATTTTCTTAGTCCTATGGTTGCCCCTTCTGGTGTTTCGCTGGTGCAGACTTTACCCCAATGTGTTGGATGTAGCTCGCGCGCTTCAAAATGTTCCTGTGTTGACGTGAGAGGCGACAGTACGTTACGCATATGTGACATCGTTTTTACATAGCTACCTCTCTCTAGTCTTTGACTTACTCCTTTACGGCCCCCCACCCAGCTACCTATAGCAAGGGCAGACACAAGTTGATTCGTTAAGACGTTTGTTTCCACTATCGCTTGAAGTGGTGGCATACGTCCCCTTTTAGTCAACTTCTGATAATTGTATGTTATTCTAGTTATCAAACCCCATTTGCCCAAAAGTATCGATCTGAGTAGTATTTCGAGAAGATCGCCTGAGAGTCTCAATCGCTTGTTTGAATAATGGTCCAAATCGTCGTCTTCTATTTTATCTAAATGCAGTTTTATTAGCCTACCAACAGCTTTTGTTAGAAAAACGGCCTTTTCTAATCTGTTTTCTGGGGTTTGCCCTATATGAGGCAGCAGATATTTGTCAATCAGTCTCGTGGCCCTTTCTATCCTATACTCTGGTTGAGGTATCTTTATATGTTTACCTATTCCATCCAACCCCTCTTCTGCCTTTGAAATGTCTATACCATATAGGTTTGAGTAAAATTCCTCCTGCACAGCAGGGTCGTCGGATATCATCATAACGATATCTCTATCGCGCTCTAAACCAAGTGCCTTAATCAAGATAGCAACTGGTAATTTATTAACATTAGCAAAGCTTATTGTGACCATACCGTTGCGTTTGCGTTCCAATATATGTCTTTGAATGTAGCCATCCTTTTCCGAGTGTATACGGGCAAGCTCTGTTACATTGCCTGTGCTGACTTTATTTACAATTATTCTGTTCGGGGCTATCTCCTCAACAAGAACCAATATTCTCTCAGTGCCGTTAACGATGAAATATCCGCCTGGGTCGTCTGGGTTTTCACCGGCCTCAACCAATTCTTGCCTGCTCATCGACGATAACGGGCACACCTTTGATTTTAGCATAAGTGGCATATCTCCGAAATTGACCCATCTTCCTTCACTTTCTATGTCATTCATCACAGTTGACATCTCGACAAACATTGGTGTAGCATAAGTCAGACTTCGAATGCGTGCCTCAGTAGGTAGGATTGGTCGTTCTGAGCCGTCGGCCTCTTTTACCCATGGCCCCCAATTCTCTTTACCTATTGTAAAATCGCCAAGCTTTATCTTAAACTCCCCAAGGTCCGGGATGTCCGGCTTTATCTCCTTTATTTCTTTGAGTATTCTTGGTATCCTTCGCGTGACAAAATCATTGTACGAGTCTATTTGGAATCTAATCAATCCTCTTTCTTTTGTGAACCTGCTGAGCAGTTCTAAAAACATTTCGTTCAAATTTTGTCGCCTCTTTATTCTAATTATATTTTCGTCAACCTAACAGTCATTGGAAAGAGCCTTGGACGACGACTCTGTAGTAAACTGTTTTCCCGGCCGTGGTGCTACTTCTCTCTATTTTTATAATGTCGCCTACTTTCGCGTCAAGTTTCTTTACCATAGGGTCTGTAGTAAGTATTCTAGGTAAATGGTTCAAAGTTATTTTGTATTTTTCAAGAAGCTCTCTCTTTTCCTTTTCGCTTAAGATGTTGTGTTTAGGTACAAGCTTGTGCCTAGATATATCAATTTCCTTCAATAGACCACCAAGGTTTCCCCACAGAGTTTTACATAATTTTCATACATTTTCAAATGTCGTCCGCTTTATTGCCCGCAACGCCTCGGACGGGATTTGAACCCGTGTCACAAGCGGTCTGCACGACAAAAGCCGCTGACAGGCTTGTATGCTAGGCCACTACACCACCGAGGCATTTTTGATAAAGATGTGTAGACAGTCATAAGTGCTTTTTAATATTTATATTTTTCCTCCTTCTTCAATTGACCAATCGAGCCAGTATTTCAGGTGAAAGGTCCTCCGATGAACGTTCCTGTTCCACTAGAATTCTTTCCAAAATAAAGAAAAAGTCATCGCCTGATTTTTTGGAGTTTGACTTCAAAATTTCACCTGGGCTCGAAGTTTTTAATGTATATAAATGTAGTTGACAGCGTCCTGGGGTTCCCAAGCAGGCGCTCAGTACAGTCCAGATCGTTAAGCATCTTAATTACTGTGTTCGAGACGGGAACAGATGTTGCATGCTTGCTTTGGCCGCCAACTAAAATATATTTTATGAATTATAGGGCTTAAATCTTTTAAAGTTAACTGTTTTTGCGTATTTTTAGTAAGAATTAAAAAATCCCGTTGGGGAGACTTGAACTCCCAACCCTCCGGTTTCTGTCAGAGCAAGAGCTACCAACAAGCGCTGCTGCGCTCGTCTACAGCCGGATGCTCTGCCATTGAGCTACAACGGGTCGTCGTTATATTGCAAACAGCGGATGTAAACTCTAATGGTTAAAAAATAATTCTATCTACAATATAAAAATGTTATGTTTAGGGCTATCTTGTCATTTTATTTCAACCGAGTGTGAGGAGGCCGTCTTCTTCTGTTTTTTGTTATCAACATAACTAACAGTTGCGCTAGGTAATTTTATACTACCTATAACGTCTACAACAGGCTTTATTCTGTACGTCAACACGCGTTCTTCTAGAGGCTGCAGGGATTTTATCTTCCATGTCAATTCTGTACCAGCTTCTGTCTTCTTTGTAGTCGGTTTAATTGTTTCAAAAGTCTGATCCAACTGCACAATGGGTGGTATAGAGTCTGTTATGACTAAAGTTTTAATTTCATGTATTGTAGAGTTTTTGAGCTCTAGGAGAACAGAAATTTCTTTACCGCGTTTCAAATGCCCAACCGCACGAGCAGTTTTCTTTATGGTAGGTCTATAGACGTAGGTAAATGCGAAGAAAATCAATATTATGAGGAGTAACCCACTAAACCAGATGCTAAAAAATCTTATCTCATATTTTATTTGTACCTCTTGCCCTGGTTCCAGACTGTCCACAAGCCATCTGTAGGAAACTTTGCCGTCAACTGACTCGAAAGATGCTGGTTGGGTTTCTGGGTAGAAGAATTTAGATATGAATTCTGATACGGTTTCTGTAACATAAAAGTCGTACTCTAAAACGTTGCCCTCATTTTTGACTTTTATTGTCTTTGTCTGTGCAAACGGTGTGTAAGAAACAGATTTTTCATACATTATGTTTGACTCTTCTTTAATTCTTACCGATGCCGACCTGCCATCGACAAATTTATTAAGGATGTTCTTTAAAGTTACCTCAACTGTATAAGTACCTGCTATTGTATGTTTTTCAAAGCAATAAGTTTTTGTTATAGTCTTCATAGACATTGCCTCAATCTGTTCTATAAAATCGTCAAAACGTGTGAGCATCAGAGAGCCCGTCTTTACATCTGTCTGCAATCTATAAGATCCAACATTAGATCCGAAGTTAGTTATAGTCGTTGTTATGAGAACGCATTCTTCAGGCTCCAATAAATATTTATCAAGTGTAAGGTCGGATATGTATACATCTGTCTTTTTTACAACGCGTATATTTACAGACTTCGAACTGCTTACATTTGGGGATGCTGTCGATTTTGCAGTAACAAGGAAAGTTGTTATGGATTCATCAGCACTGGATGCCACGCTAAAATAGAGCCTAGCAGTTGCATTAGAACCGGGTGGTAAATTTACTATCTTGTCTTTTTCAAGATTTGGCGTTATACCAGACCAGGTAGTTGAAGGCCAAACAGACAAAGAAATTGTGTCTACAAAGTTCTGGTTGTTTATTATTAGTAAGTTTATCGATCTTGTTTCAGTAGTGTTTATCTTTATGTCACTTGGCAAAAT
>Ga0209636_10007903_pt1 | contig 10842 bp, 8 predicted proteins | sample DeeMarSWOR152_54_FD_187464 | JGI IMG/M metagenome (GOLD analysis project Ga0209636, IMG submission 187464) | Marine sediment microbial communities from White Oak River estuary, North Carolina - WOR-1-52-54 (SPAdes) (version 2) | ecosystem: Environmental > Aquatic > Marine > Intertidal zone >... | reverse complement strand
GCCTATCCTTTGGATGAGCCAGTGTCCATTGAGATAAAGGGAAGAGATTTAGGAGAGGGGATTCCGAAAACTCTTATTATAGATGACCAGGAAATCAGAGAAGCGCTTGAAGATGTCGTTTCTGCCATAATCGATGCCATCCGTGTTTCTCTTGAAAAGACACCGCCTGAGCTTTCTGCCGACATCATTGACCGAGGAATAATCCTCACAGGAGGAGGTGCTCTCCTCAAGAATTTGGATAAGCGCATTAGAGAGGAAACCAAGTTGCCCGTTTTTATCACAGAAGATCCTTTGACTACAGTCGTGCTTGGTGCCGGCAAGTTGCTTGATGATTTAGACCTTTTAAAAAAGATTTCTATAATTTAAACATTTTTTAGTTTTATGCCTCTTTTCCTGAAAGAAAGAAAAAACCTCACAATACTCATAGCTCTAATCTTTTTCCACTTCTTCTTGATCTCCATGCAAGTTCCCCTTGGTGAAAACGCAAGTGTTTTTGAAAAGACAGTTTTTTCAGTCTTCTCTCCCATTCGGCATGGGGTTCTTTCTTTTTTCAAGGGCATCGGGAATATCTGGAAAAATTATTTTCATCTCAGGAATGTTCAGAATCAAAATGAAGAAATGAAAGAAGAGATTTTTTATCTCCGACAGGAAAACAATCTCCTCCGAAATGCCCTTCAGAGGTTCCGGAGCGAGAGGGAAATTGAGGAGAATCTATTAGCTATGCATGAGAATATCTTACCGGCTCAAGTCATCGGGCTCGACCCGAGCAATTATTATAAATCCGTTATCATCAATAGAGGCACGTTAGATGGGATTAAGAGAAACATGGTTGTTCTGGATAAAAACGGCAACTTAGTGGGACGAATCATTGATTCTATCTCACTCAAAGAAGCCCGGGTCCAGTTGATCACTGACAATGAAAGCGGAATCAGCGTGTTCACTCAAATGAAAAGAGTTCAGGGAATCCTTGAGGGGGATGGGAAAGGCCAATGCCTTATGCAGTATGTTCTCGCCACTACCAGACCAGAAGAAATATCTGAAGGAGAGGATGTCATCACATCAGGCTACGACCGGATTTACCCTTTAGGAATCAGAGTCGGCAGAATTCTCTTAATCGCATCGAATGCTTCACTCCATAAACATATTATTGTTGAGCCTTATTTTGATTTTCGCTTTTTGGACCAGATTGCTGTCATTATGAAAGATCCCAAGGAGTTATTTAAAGATTAATGAGAATGAGAGATTTTATACGAGTCGCTATCGGAATATTAGCTGCCTTTCTCTTCTATACAATTTTTAGCAGGATTTCTCCTTTTTTCCTTCTTTTCTTTAATATATTCAGTCTTGTTGTTTTCTATTTTGCCGTTGAAAAAGGGGAGATCTTTGGCTCCTGCCTGGGAGCGGCTTGCGGTCTTCTCCAGGATTATTTCTCTTTTGGGATTTACGGAGTCGCAGGCCTTGCAAAAACGATTTCTGGGTATTTGGCTGGATACATATCAAAAAAGATCGATGTCCAACCTCCTATACGCAACTTCTTTTTCCTTCTCATACTTCTCAGTTTTGAACTCGTTTTGTGGGCTCTGCTCTATTCTTTCATTATCCCAGAGACTCTCAATACAGGAGGTGGTTTGATATTGTTTCAGCCTTTAATCACCGCTTTCCTGGGTATCATTTCGTTCTTTCTCTTGAGGAAGATAAAAAAGAATAAATATTGAGTCGAACGATGAAACAAGAAAAAATCTATGAAGATCTTTACCCGGTTCTGAAAAGAAGTAGATTAATTTTTATCCTTGTGGTGATATTCTTCATTTTTTTAATGCTGAATTTTTGGAAAGTGCAGATCCTCGAACATGAAGAATACTGGGAGAAGTCAGAGGCAAACAGGATGAGGGAGATCGCTCTTCCTTATCAACGGGGATTAGTATTTGATAGAGAGGGGATTATTCTGGCTAATAATATAGCGTCTTTCAGGGTGTCTCTTATCAGAGAAAATTGTGAGGATTATGATAAATCCTGTCGAAAAATTGCTCAGCTTCTCAGTATCGAAGAACGAATCTTGAAGGAAAGAATCAAGAAATATGAATCCTTGCCGCTTTTCAGGCCCATTGTCGTGAAGGAGAACCTAACCTTTGAAGAAGTGGCGATGATAGAAGCCAGAAAATTGGAACTTCCCGAATTAATTCTTCAATCAGAGCCAAAAAGATTCTATCCCTTCGAGAGTTTGGCTGCCCATGTCATCGGCTATTTGCAGGAGCTCTCGCCTGAAGAGATGAAAAGGGATGTTTATGGAGCGAGACGTCTGGGTGATATGGTGGGGAAGACCGGAATAGAGAAGCAATATGAAACAGCTTTAGTCGGGAATCCCGGTCATCTCGTGGAGGTTGTGGATAGTTTGGGAAGGGGCAGAGAAGAAATCGCCAGACGTGAACCCCTGAAGGGTCAGGATCTGACAACAACTTTAGATTTCAACCTCCAGGAAGAGGCGGAAAAGTTTCTAGAGGAAAGAGAGGGAGCGATAATTGTTATGGATGTGAAGAATGGCGAGATATTGGCTTTAGCCAGTTATCCCAATTTCGATCCCAACAAATTCATCAACCGTTTTACTTCCGAAGAGTGGCTTGATTTAGTTAACAGCCCTGAGTTTCCCTTGGAGAATCGAGCCATCCGAGGATTGTATTCTCCTGGTTCTGTCTTTAAACTGGTGATGGCCTTAGGAGCTCTTGATTCGGGAACCATCACTGATGAAGATACTTTTATCTGCCGGGGTGAAACGACGATTTATAATCATCCCTTTTCCTGCTGGCGTGAAGAAGGCCACGGAAAAATGGATTTTTATGATGCAATACGGCATTCCTGCAACATATATTTTTATAATCTAGGGAAAGAGATGGGAATCGAAGAGATATCCCGCTACGCACGAATGCTGGGATTGGGAGCAAAAACAGGGATTGATTTGCCTGGTGAAAAAGTCGGATTGGTCCCAGATCCCCAGTGGAAGATAAAGGCCAAGAATGAGCCGTGGCAAAAGGGGGAAACGATTTCTGTTTCTATTGGCCAAAGCTTCATGCTTGTGACTCCTATCCAGATTGCTGCCCATACGGCTCTTATTGCCAATAGAGGAATCCGTGTGACTCCTCATCTGCTCAAGTCTCTATCCGCTGTCGGGGGAGAGAGAGGCAGAGAATACGACTCTCCGAACAGTCATACAGTGAATATCGATCCATCCATTTTTGAACAGGTTATTCAGGGAATGTGGGAAGCCGTGAATGATCAAGGCACCGGTTGGGCTGCGATGGTCTCTGGTTATGATGTCTGTGGGAAGACGGGTTCGACTCAGCTGATCAGTGAAGATAAATCCAAAGAGGCCGAGGAGGAGAAAAAAGAAGAGGAAGGAGAAGAAGAGGAAAAAGAAGTGAAAACACACTCGTGGTTTACTGGATTTGCACCCAGAGAAAACCCAGAGATTGTTGTCACTGTTCTCGTTGAATACGGCGGAATGGGAGGTGCCACAGCCGCTCCTATCGCGAGGAGATTGTTTAATTTATACAGGAAGAAATATGATAGATAGAAGCCTTCTTAAGCACATCGATTGGATTCTCATCAGCCTATTGCTCTTGAACTCAATAATTGGCCTGGCATTCATTTACAGCAGCTCACACTATCTTCCAGGAAAATATTATTTAAGACAGATGATCTGGATAGTTGTCAGCCTGGTCGCTCTTTTTCTTTTTCTCTCAGTGGATTATAAGGCATTGGTCTCTTTTGCTCCCTATTTATATGTTCTTGCTATTGTGACTCTTGTGGGAGTTTTGCTTTTCGGAAAATTTGTGGCTGGAGCCAAGAGTTGGCTCCGTCTCTCGTATTTCCAATTTCAGCCTTCTGAATTGACAAAGATAGTTCTCATTATTCTCATGGCTTCTCTATTTTCCAAGTTCAGACAAGATTACGTTTCCTGGAAGAAGGGATTTTTAAGCGGCGCCGTCATCGCAGGTCCAGTTCTCTTAGTGGCATTGCAGCCAGATTTGGGTACGGCTTTGAGCTATGTGCCCATTTATTTAGCCGCACTCATTCTGGCCGGTATAAACAGGAAAACATTCGTCTATATATTGATAGTGACCATGGTTATTGGTGTTATTGGCTGGAATGTTGGCCTTAAAGATTATCAGAAAAAAAGATTGACTACCCTTATCTCTCCAAGCAAGGATCCTCTTGGCTCAGGCTATCATATCCTGCAGTCGAAGATCGCCATCGGTTCCGGTGGATTTTTAGGAAAGGGATTTAGAAAAGGAACTCAAAGCCAGCTCAGATTTTTGCCTGCACGGCATACGGATTTCATCTTTTCAGTTGTAGGTGAAGAATTTGGATTCCTGGGTGTTGTCCTTGCTTTGATGTGCTATTTTGCCTTCCTTTACAGACTGTATCAATCAGTAGGGATATCTCAAGACAGGGCAGGAGTTTATCTTGTTTTTCTGGTTGCGGTGATGATTACTTTCCAGTTTTTCATCAATGTGATGATGGTCATTGGTCTTTTTCCCATCACAGGGACTCCCTTACCTCTGCTCAGCTACGGAGGATCTTCTCTTCTCACCAATTATTTGGGAGTTTCACTCGTCCTAAACGTCAAAATGCGAAGATTTGTTTTTGTTTAATGTATGATATATGGGGACGTTCCCCAAGGTACCACCTTAGCTCATTTATTTTTCTATTTTGACTTGTCTTTTAAAAGATAATGAACTGTGGAGGGGCTGAGTGAGCTAATGATATATGGGGACGTTCCCCAAGGTACCACCTTAGCTCATTTATTTTTCTATTTTGACTTGTCTTTTAAAAGATAATGAACTGTGGAGGGGCTGAGTGAGCTAAGGTGGTACCTTGGGGAACGTCCCCTATTTCACTATTTCATTTTGTTGATTGAACAATCAGTTCAATAGAAATAAAATAATTGAGTCAAAGGAAAGACTGAACCCGTTAATTCAAGGATAGAGTACTATTGACTGCGATGAAAAACCTGGAAGAGATTTTGAAAGTTGTGGAAAAGCCTGGGCGTTATTTAGGCGGTGAATGGAATGAGGTTAAAAAAGATCCCTCTCGTGTCAAAACTAAAATAGCCCTTATATTCCCTGACCTCTACGAGGTTGGGATGTCCTATTTAGGCCAGAAGATCCTTTATTTTCTCTTAAATGATAATCCAAAGATTTTGGCGGAAAGGGTTTTTGCTCCTTGGATTGATTTTGAACGAGAACTTCGGACTGAAAAAATTCCTCTGTATTCACTTGAAAATAAGATACCTCTTGCCCAATTTGATATCCTGGGTTTTTCACTTCTTTACGAACTCAACTATTCCAACATCCTGACCATTCTGGATTTGGGCCGTATCCCTCTTTTTTCATCCGAGAGAGACGTGGACTATCCCCTTGTCATCGCAGGTGGTCCGGCTGCGTTCAATCCTGAACCTGTTGCAGAGATCTTCGACCTGTTTTTGATCGGGGATGGAGAAGAAGCGTTCTTGGAAATCATTGAAAAATACCTCTCGCACAAAAACGGATTGAAAGAGAAAGCCGCTCTCTTGAAAGAAATGACCCGGATTAAGGGAGTTTACGTCCCTTCCTTGTACACGTCCTATCTACCCAGAGGCTCCAACCTTCTTGCCGTTAAGCCAGAACCAGATGCACCGTCAAGCATACAGAAACGAGTTCTTTTTCCTTTTCACAAGGCGCCTTTTCCTGAACAGATCGTGGTTCCAAATATAAAGATTATTTTTGATAGAGTGTCTGTTGAGGTTGCAAGAGGCTGTTCCCAAAAATGCCGGTTCTGTCAAGCCTCGAGTGTTTACTTCCCGCCCAGAGTTAAAAGCCCTTCAGGCGTCTTGGAGAACATCTTGCACAGCTTGCGTATGACAGGGTATGAAGACACTTCCTTGGCTTCTCTTTCCATCAGTGATTACCCCTATCTGGATAGAACGGTTGAAATATTGATGAAGGAATTGGCCAAGAGCAAGATTTCTCTTTCCTTACCCTCCTTGCGGCCCAAAGGCCTGTCTTCAGATGTCGCCCAGAGTATCATCAAAGTGAGAAAAACAGGGTTTACTCTGGTTCCAGAAGCAGGGACAGAAAGATTGCGTCGTGTCATCAACAAAAAACTGGAAGATGACGATATCTGGGAAGCATCGCAGAATGCTTTTTCTCAAGGGTGGAGACTGCTCAAGCTGTATTTCATGTTGGGGCTTCCGACAGAAAATGATGAAGATTTAGAGGGAATCATCAAAATAGTCAGAGAACTGATCAGAATCGGACACAAAACCCTGAAATCTCCTCCTCGAATCAACCTCAGCATATCTTCTTTTATTCCTAAACCACACACACCTTTTCAGTGGCTTAAAATGGAGGAGGAATCCATTCTCAGAGAGAAGTATAGATATCTCAAATCTCAGCTAAAGAGATATCCATCTGTCAAGTTTAATACGCATTCACTAAAAAATTCCATCCTGGAGGCTGTGTTTTCTCGCGGGGACAGGAAATTAAACAAGGTCTTATGCCAAGCCTGGAAAGGAGGAGCCCGTTTTGACAGTTGGAATGACCTTTTCCAGTATCAAACCTGGGAAGAAGGGTTTAAACAGGCACATGTCGATTATTCTTTGTATCTGGCTTCAATCGAAAGAGATGTTCGACTCCCATGGGACCACATAGATTCTGGCATGAAAAAGTCCTATTTGAGTGAAGAGATGGACAAGGCATTAAGAGAAGAATATACATTGTCCTGTTTGGATGATAGCTGCGGGACGTGCCAAGGATGCTCTTTTCCGCAATTTTTAGAAAGAGAATTTCCAGAAGAGATAAAAATAACTCCTTCTCCGGAGAAGCCTTTTGGAGAAGAGACTGAAAAGGTGTTTCACTATCGAGTTTTTTATTCCAAGCTTCAATCCGCACGATTTATGTCACACATAGATTTAAACAATGTTATTCAGAGAACTTTGAGACGGGCTGAAATTCAAGTTGTTTACTCCCAAGGTTTTCATCCTAAAATGCTGATTTCCTACCCGTCAGCTCTGCCTTTAGGGATGAGTGGAAAAGCAGAATGTTTTGAATTTAAATCTCGTTTTCTTTTTAGAGAGGACGAATTTATTTCTCGAATGAACAAGTGCCTGCCTTCGGGCGTTCACATCCTAAGCCTGGAGAAGAGGGAAGCCGCCCAGCCCACTTTAAATGAAGAGATAGAGGCGTTTATTTACTCAGTCGACCTAAAAAGTAGAGAAATTATGCATGCAGTCGGGTGGAAGAATGAGAAGAATATGTCTTCTTCGGAATATTACAGAACGATTGAGGAGCGGATCAAAGGATATTTGGATAAAACTCAAAACGGATTCATCCAGGAAACGATTGTCAACAGAAAAAAAGCGAAGCTTTTCTTTCACTTGAACCATTCTTCACAGAAAAACATCAGTGCGCAGAAAATCGTGAAAGATATTTTCAGAATAGAAAAACCCGCTCCTCTCATGGCCCGAGAAGAGATTTTATTCAAGAAAAGCCAGAAAAATTGACATAAGTTGAGGTTTCCAGTATAAACTCGATGATTAGTAAAATCACAGTATATGCTGTATTGATAAAATAAGGAGGAAATAGTGATTAATTTTAGTTTAACAGAAGAGCAGCTAGCCCTGCAGGAGATGGCGCGAGAATTCGCCGAAAAAGAGATGAAACCCAATGCAGCGAAATATGATAAAGGCGATGAATTTTCTGAAGACGTGATGCAAAAAGCATTTGAAGTCGGATTCCTGACCTGCACTGTTCCTAAGGAATACGGAGGTGGTAGTTTGAATGATGTGGATACTGTTATCATCAGCGAGGAGCTAGCTGCCGGTTGTGCAGGGATGTATACAACGATGATGGTCAATGCTTTGGCCTACACACCTATTATTCTATACGGGACCGATGAGCAGAAAAAGAAATTTCTGACTCCCCAGACAAAAAAAATGTCTTTTGCCTCTTTCTGTTTGACTGAAAGAGAAGCGGGGTCCGACGCCGGTTCCATGAAGACTCGCGCGAAAAAAGTAGGGAAGGAATACATTATCAACGGTTCAAAATGTTTCATCTCCAACGGAAAAATTGCCAGTTTTTATGTTGTATTCGCGAATTCGAATCCTGAAAAGGGAATGCGGGGCCTCAGTGCTTTCATCGTTCCCCGGGAAACTCCAGGGCTGATCATCGGAAAGGAAGAAGATAAAATGGGACACAGGGCATCGAACACTGTAGAACTGACATTTGAAGATATGAAAATTCCAGAGGAAAATCTTTTAGCCAAGGAAGGGATAGGTTTCATCATAGCCATGAAAACATTGGATAAGACAAGGGCTCCTGTCGGAGCAGCAGGAGTCGGAGTGGCAAGAGCGGCTCTCGAGTATGCGATTGAATACTCCAAAAATAGAAAGCAGTTCGGGAAACCAATTGCGCTCTTTCAAAACACAGCTTTTAAGATAGCCCAAATGGCCATGGAAATAAACGCGGCCCGCCATTTAGTGTGGCATGCGGCCTGGTTGATGGACGAAGGAAAGCCCTGCGGGAAAGAATCAGCCATGGCGAAGGCTTTCGGGTCTGACGTGGCCATGAAGGTCACGACGGAGTGTGTCCAGATTCTTGGCGGTTATGGCTACATGAAGGATTATCCGATGGAAAAGTTGATGAGAGATGCAAAACTTCTCCAAATCTATGAAGGAACGAATGAGATTCAGCGCCTGGTCATTTCCAGGGAGATTATCGGACCGATAAAATAAAAAACAAAGCCCATCCTTTATCTCTTTCCTGGTTAAGAGTCCGGTTATGTGTGTTTCTCCGGATAAAGGAAAAAAAGATAAGAGTAATAGCGAGGAGAGAAAGGGTTTTTTTAATTAGGGAAGCTTTTTAACACAAGAGGAGGCTGTGTTTTCGGAGGTTTAGTTTTCGTCTCCTTCTTCTTCAAAGTACTCCAGGACGATTCCAACTTCCTCCACTCCTGCTCCTCTGGCTATGTCCATGAGCTCAACAACATTAGTGAAAGGAACTCGGGCATCAGCTCTGATCAGTATGGTTTTGTGCTGACGGGGACCGTAAATCCTCATTAATTCGCTGTCAAGGATTTCTCGTTCATAGAACTGTTTGTTGATATCGATTTTGCCGTTATTATGCAAAGTCATAACGATCACGTCTATGCTTTGATCACTGCCTCCCAGAGTTTCAGGGAGCTTAGCATCCATTCCTCTTTGGACTGACGGAGTGATAACCATGAAAATAATGAGTAGAACCAAGAGGACATCGCACAGTGGAACGACATTAGGTTCAGCTTTTGCTGCCATACTCTCCTCCTCGTTTACTAGATTACCTGAGAAATAATTTTACGACAGGTCTCTTTGCTTTGTCAACGTGTTATTGATTTTTTTCAGTTCGGCATATATATTTGAACACAGAAAGGAGGAACCATGAAAGAGCTAATGATAGAAGTTGTGGGAGTGAAAGAGAGGTGTGGGGCTAAGCATAAAGTTGGAGACACCTTTTTCATCAGGGGAGAAGGGACGATTGAAATCCCGGAAAAGAAGAAAGTATGTGTCTATGCTTTGAACAGCCTTTTTCCGTTCCTGACCACTAAACAGAGAGAAGATGAGCTGACTCATGATGATTGGGTGGCTGAAACTGAAACTCTCTGCTGTCCTGATCCGAAAGGAGTTGTTTTTAAAGTCACTCCTCTCTCCTAGTTTGGCGCATAGTGGGGTCGCATCTCAACATTCGACATTTGCTGAATAAAGCTCAATGCAGAAACCAACCTGGAGAGTGAATGGCGACGCTCAATTCACGTTTGTAACATCAATTCCTCGTCAGCTTCTTATAATAAAGGTGTTCATTTTTACATTGAATGTAAAAATGTAAATGGAGAGAAATGTCGAATGTTGAGATGCGACCCCATTTATTTTTGGCGGGAAAAGAGGATGGCTCGGGCTTCATACACGATGATTGTTGCCAGGATAATCAGAATGACGCTGATGCTTCCCAGAAGAAAACTTTCTGATTTAAAAAAATTGTATCCCTGGTAAATAAGGGCTCCGAGCGTGGTCAACAACATGAAAATCGCGGGGTAAACTGTGAATTTTTTGGGTCTTTTGATACCGACAAGATAAGAAGAGACAACGATTAAAGCCAGGGCCGCCACGAGCTGATTTGAGGCGCCAAAGACTGGCCATATCACCTTATAGCCCTCGGTCCCTCCCAAAACAGCTGCAAACACGAGGATAAACAAAGAAGCCAACCATCTGTTTCGGAGGGGAGGAACTTTTTTTCCAAGGAGTTCAGTCGTGATGAAGCGGCCGATCCTTGTCCCGGTATCAAGAGTCGTCAGAACAAAGGCATTGAGCATAATCATACCGAAAAAAGTGCCGATTACCAGAGTGAGAACAGGGAGAGAAGAAATGAGTTTTCCGTATCCAGTCGCGAACGCCCGGATCGGGTCTCCGATCGTGGTCATGAGATACTGAAAACCGAATTGGCTTTCCATTCCTGAAGGATCCCAGATTAATGCGCTCGCTGCGATGAATATCACGAGTCCGGCAAGGGCAGCTTCTGTGACCATTCCTCCGTATCCTATCAATTTCCCGCTGAGTTCATCCGGTAGCTGTTTGGATGTTGTCCCTCCGGCAACGAGCGAATGGAAACCCGAGATAGCTCCGCAGGCTATGATGACAAAGAGCATAGGCCACAAAGGGCCTCCTTTACTGTTGAATGAGACAAAGGCGGGCGCATTCAACGAAGGATGCGCAACGATGAGGCCGAGATAACCCAATCCGAGACCCAAAAAGAGAATCCAGGTGCTGATGTAATCTCG
>Ga0209636_10007902_pt1 | contig 10843 bp, 9 predicted proteins | sample DeeMarSWOR152_54_FD_187464 | JGI IMG/M metagenome (GOLD analysis project Ga0209636, IMG submission 187464) | Marine sediment microbial communities from White Oak River estuary, North Carolina - WOR-1-52-54 (SPAdes) (version 2) | ecosystem: Environmental > Aquatic > Marine > Intertidal zone >... | reverse complement strand
CACGCATAGTACGTAGCAACTTGAGCAATCCCATAATAATGAATCCGGAAACGCGAATACCTGGACGTGGCACCGAGGAAATAAAGACCAATGATGTAACCGGTCGCATTGGTCCAGGATATGTCGGCATGGCAATAGAAATGGGCAGACCCGGCGTATCGACCAGTATGCGTGATACTGAAAGGATCACTAAAGCACTAACCGCTGTAGGTGTAGAGCTAGAACCATTGAACCCGGTAACAGCCTTCATAGAGGATAAGAGCGTGGGTAGTCTTGACCCAGAGATATTAAATGAGAGGGTGTTATCTGCGATAATTGAATTTAAAGTACCCCTAGATAAGGTGTCGGTTATAATCCAAAAGCTCGATAGTGTTGCTAAAGAGTTAGATACCGTTTTTAGTTTCGGTATAAGCTCCATTGTAGAAAAGGATGGAAGTATCCCATTACTCGAGATCCTAGGCAAAATGGGACTAAGCCCATCAATAAACGGCAAGACGAATGTTGGCTTGGGACGGCCATTGTTTGATTTTTGGGAGGAGGAAGGATAATGACGCACACGCTGCATAGAGAAGGTACAAGATCCAACCTATCCGGTGACTATGTGGTACTGGCTATGTCAGCAAAAGGTATCAATGAAAAAGGTTCGGCAGAAAAGATGAAGCGATTTCTCAAGATGGGTCTCACTCATAATCTGGCGAACTATGGAGACATGAAGACGGGCAACAGCCTCACCACCTCTATTGAGGCTATAATGGATAATATTAAAGATACTTCAATTATTCATATGGTATATTCAACAAAGGAGCAAGTAATTGCGTTCCTTAAAGAGCTTAGAGAGGCTGACCTTGGGCTTTCCGTTGTAGTCTCGGGGCTTATCGATGAAGTCAACGATTGTTGCAAAGAAGCAGGTCTGCGTCCGCACACGGTTGAGTATTCGCTAGGTATATGGGGTAAAACAGATAAATTGCCCGATAATAAAATACTGGAGATCACAACCATGTGTGGCCATCACATGATAGCCTCTAGATTGGTAGAGAATATGATACGTGAGGTAAAGAGGGGAAAGAAGACAAGTCCAGAGGCTGCCCAAGAGCTGGCAAAGCATTGTTGTTGTGGTGTCTTTAATCCCAAGAGAGCCGCAGAGCTGCTAGAAACTGCGGTAAAGTAGTAACCGAGCTTGGAATAATGGATAGATGGTCAAGCAAGATGTAAGCCCTTATTTTGTAGCTAAGTGTGACAAATCGTATCCAATCGGTCATCTCTGACTGTCAGCCCACAGCGACGTGTGCTACTATTGGGGAATAGCTTATAACAATAAAAGGGGTTATACTTACTATCGCGTCTTCAGTATGAGGGAAAAAGCGCTATTAATATTGGCACGTTAAGCCATCCTCGCCGCTTTGGCACACCTATCTAGGCGTGTTAAGCACTTGACATATGTTTCTGTATGTGAGATAAATAATAAAGGTCTGTTTATCAGACCAAATCACTGAGGGAAGCAATGGAATCACCCATAAAGCAAGTAGAAAGAAGGCAATTGACGGAAGCAATTGTCGACCAGTTAGTGTCGTTGATTGCAAGGGGCAAGTTGAAGCGAGGGGATAAGCTGCCCCCCGAGCGAGTGTTGATGAAGCAACTCGGTGTAGGACGGAGTTCGCTTAGGGAGGCCATGGGGTCATTATCGCTCATGGGCGTGCTGACTAAACATCCGGGAAGCGGTACGCATGTTAATGCCTCCAGAGAAGAGTTCCTTGCGAAACCGCTTAGTTGGGGTATACCGATGGGAAGAGGTAAGATCCAAGAGCTTATAGAAGCACGTTGTATCTTAGAAGAAGCCATTGCGGGACTAGCTGCGGAAAAAGCCAGCGAGGCCGAGATAGCTGAGATGAGGCAACATCTAACTTACATGAAGGCCAACCGAAGGAGTTTACGCAAAGTAATCAAAGCTGATATGTCATTTCACATAGCAATGGCCAAAGCAAGCCACAACACTATGTTGCTGGGTTTTTTTACGCAGATTCGTAATCTGTTGCGGAGCTGGATAGAGAAAACCGTGGTGGTTCCCGGGGTTTATGATTCGGCAGTAGAACAGCACGCTGAAATCTTGAGAGCAATTGAGGCGCGTGATGCTGAGAAAGCTCGGTTGGCGCTACGCAGACACCTTAAGTCGGTAGGTGATGCCTTGGCTTCAGCCGTGCTCACGAGAGCCACTCCCAACAAAAACATTTTAGGTTAGTAGAGTTAGACCATTGGCATTATTCCCGATAGTCATATCTCCACAAGGCATAGCAGAGCGTTCACCCTCTATTTGCAGCGAAAGAGGTTTTTCTCCAGCCATCGCTTTAACCATGTCCAAGGTAGGGGACTCTCAGGACATACCGTCAACTGCTATCTACGTAGTCTCATCAATCGTTGACCGCATGGGACTAATGTCAACCGTAGTTAGTGCCGATATAGTTATCCTTGTCGTTTCGGTATCGGTTGGTATTGGTCTGTTCTTTGGATTTTATCCCGCCTGGAACGCCTCCCGTCTTAACCCCATTGAAGCACTCAGGGCTGAGTAGAGGCCAAGGCTGCCCTTCGTTATCCAGATATCACTAGAGAAACGCTATACCCTTGGGTGTAGTCTCTGAGATTGCACGAAACGCTAGAAGGTGCAGTGATAAAAAACGCTGCGTAGGAGATGTAGCGATGCCAATAATCTAAACAAAAGACTTCTGAATCGTGGTAACTATAGTTTTTTGATGCAGCAGCCACAATCGAACCATCTGTTACAATTAAGCTACCTCCACACTCTTACTTTCCCCATCAATGTAAGCCCTGATGTTTAGGACCTCTAGGGCAAAACTCTTATTCCAAATGCAATCTTTTATATCAGATAATTTACGCAACCAGATTGTGGTAATATACTGTTAGCCTAAAGCCTACATAAACTCTAACTCCCGAGGAGATTCTACGACATGACAGTGAAAGTTGTTACTGATAGTACTGCCGACCTACCACCCCAGTTAGCTAAGGAGCTTGGTATTACCGTGGTGCCAGTCTATGTGCGTTTTGGGAATGAGGTCTATCGTGACCGAGTGGATATCAGCGAGGACGAATTTTACCAGAGGTTGTTACATGGTCCTATCCATCCCAGCACCACACAGCCAGCCCCACAGGATTTTGTCGATGTCTATAAGGGCCTAGCTCAGGAGGCTGATGGGATTATTTCTATTCATGTCACTAGTAAACTAAGTGGCACTTATAACTCAGCTTTACATGGTAAGGAACTAGTAGGAAAAGAATGTCCCATCGAGGTGATTGACTCACAGCTAGTTACTATGGGTCTAGGGCAATTAGCTATAGTGGCTAATACCATTGCTAAGTCTGGAAAGAGCTTGCAGCAGGTGACAGAAGAGGTAAGACAAATTATCCCCAGCGTTCATTTGCTTGGGCTCCTTGATACCCTCAAATACCTGGCTTTGGGTGGGCGTATTGGCAAAGTGCAAGCACTATTAGGCTCGGTATTGAGTGTGAAGCCGATGCTGACAATACAAGATGGGGAACTGGTACCGGTTGGCCGAGTTCGCAGCCGCACTAAGGGCATAGACAGGTTATTTGACTTTGTGAAAAATGCCGTAGATATTCAGGACTTGGCCATTGTGTATAACACTACACCTGATGAAGCACAAGCCCTAGATGAGCGCTTGGGTTCTATATTCACAAAAGAGAGGATTAGGTTAGCTAGGCTAGGACCTGCGCTAGGAGTACACGCTGGGCCAGGCATATTATTTTTAGCTCTTAGGGGAAGAGTCTGATCTAAGTGTTAATGGTTACTGCAAGCAGTTGAAATATTTCTGACAAGAATCTCCAGCCCATTACACAGTTCGTCAGATTGTTTAGGTGAAATCTCTTCGGTCCCGCAGCCGACCTTCGCAGGTTCGAATCCTGCCCCTGCTACCAAAGGATATGAATGAGGAAGCGTAATGCTTCCCTTTCCCCGTAATTGCTCTCAATTATTACTATTAAATAAACATCGGTGTATGTGTTAGACTACTGTGGAGTTATAATAGTTGGTGTATCGGATGAAGAGTTTCACTATGAAAGAGCATGTTGAGCTAGCTGAGGCACGCAGCCAAGTCTACGACCTACTCAGCGCTTTGTTCTTGGAACTCCCCAGCTTGAAGCTACTTCGGGGTGTATTCGGCGCTGAGTTTGAACGCCAGCTCTCTTCAGTCGTCTCTAAATTTGGGGTAGGCGAGATGAAGCAGGGACTGGAGCTCATTGCCAGCTTCGTTGCCACCTTTAGAGAGCAGCCCAGGAAGGAAGTCCTTAAGCGTGTCTCCATTGATAGGACACGGCTCTTACGGGGAGTGAACCCACAACATAGCCCTCCACCACCGTACGAATCTGTCTACAGGGAAGGCAGGCTCTGGGGCAGGTCCACCGTAGAGGTTTCTCAAACTTACGGGAGGTTAGGAGTAAAATTGCCTGAGGCATGGACTGAGCCTCCGGATTATCTCGGCATTGAGCTTGACTGCATGCGACTCATCTGCCTGAGTGAGAGGGAAGCCTGGCAGGCTGGTAGTGCCGATAAAGCCTTGGAGTATCTGGAGGTGGGACGGGACTTCTTAAGGAAGCACATCGTGCTGTGGGTTCCCGGCTTCTGCGAGGAGATGTACAACCGGGCTGAACTCAACTTTTATAAGGGTATAGCCCAGCTGACCGGGGGTTTCTTGGAGCATGACAACCGTCTAGTCGACCAGCAGGTTAGTCAGGCTAAGAAGCAGCTCACCAGGGAACCCTGACTCCGTAGGTGTCTGGGGGTGGAACCAGTACGCCTTCGACATTGAGTGGGGTTCTTGTCCCCCCAGCCACGACCACATATCTCAGCATGAATCCACCCGCAAGGCCGATTATGCCAGCTACAGCTGTCAATACCAGCACTGTCATGGGGTTGGCTATGGGTAGGTAGGTATTATAAATCTCAAATGCGAAGGGCAACACCAATCCGGCTATCACCACGCCACCCCAGAAATGCACAGCAAGGCTGCCCTTGGTTACCAAATATGCCGAAGTCCTCGCCGCTGTCAATCGATACATTCTGATCAGGTAGAAACAGATGATGAGCGCTTCGAGTATTATTACGAAAGCGTCATAGCGTGCCAGAAGCATCAGCGGCGGCTCAACGGCTGAGCCTGTGGACAAGCTGTATACTGAGAGAGATAGAGCCGCGCCCATTGTGCCTGTGGATACGCCTGAAACCAGGAAGAGTATAGGTAATATCGAGATGCTCCAGAAGGGGACAGGCTTGGCGGTGCCCAGGAGCAGCCCGGTGTAAATCAGGGTGAGCACGGCGAAGACCGAGGTTGCACCCCCCAAAGCCAGACGTAGACCTGGTGCACCTTCCAGCCAGGTGAAGGGCCATATCCACATCCCGATATGAATTAGGTCGAGTATTATGAAGACGGTTATTATGATGGTTCCACGCGCAATCCATGAGGACAACGGCCGTAAAAACACCAGGGGGGCGAGGGTTTTCTGCCCGAGGTCCCATATCAGGAAGAGTGCGCCCACGATAACCAAGGGCGCAGCGAGGAGGATGGTTACCTTCGAGAGAAGTATGAACTCAGGGTGGGTTAGGCTGAAGATAAAGCCTATCAGGTAGGCACCGGCGCCCACACCTGCTAGAAACAGGTAGGCTGCCACTTTCCAGCCCCATACTTTCTGGGTGTTCAGAGCTCCCTTCGTCTCCATCTTACTGGTTCACCTCAATCCCTCGGCAAGTAGTACACTGACGGCTTTGTGCCCAGTTCCGGGTTGAGCACGAAGCCCTTTCTTTCCTTGATAAGCTTGGAGACCTCGCTGTCAGGGTCATCCAAGTCCCCGAAGAAGCGGGCGTTGGCTGGACAGGCTACCACGCAAGCTGGCTGTAACCCCTGTTCAACTCGCTCCAGGCAGAAGTCGCATTTTTGAACCGTGCCGAGTTTATGCTTCTTGTATCCTATCTCTTCATAGGGAGTTACATAGCCCGGATAATAGGTTTGTAGTTCGTCAAAAAAGTATCTTATGGCATAGGGGCAAGCCACCATGCAGTACCTGCAACCTACGCATTTGTCGCTGTCGACTACCACTATGCCGTCGTTACGCTTGGTTGTCGCTCCGGTGGGACAGACCTTCTCGCACTCAGGCTCTTCGCAGTGCATGCAGGTTATGGGTAGGAAGTTGAGCTGGCTGTTCGGGTATTTACCCGTCTCGTACTTCAACACGTGGTTCCACATTATTCCTCTGGACGTGGCGTTCGCCGCCTTACATGCGATGGTGCACGTATCACAGCCTATACATCTTTTGAGATCTATCACCAAACCGTACCTGGTCACTGTGCTAACCTGCTCCGTCTACCTTATATACTTTTACTTTTGGACTTATGCTGATTGACCCGCTTACAGGGTCGATCCCGGTGTCTTCCTGTGAGGTTAAGAGTGTGTTGTAGTAGGTGCCCTTCTTGGCGTCGGGGCTCATCATAATCGTGCCGCTACCGTAGCCGGCTGGTATGCCGACCACCTCGGGGTGGATAAGCTCGGTCAACTTAAGCTTTCCTTTTGTTTTTCCGTACCGCGATTCAATCCAGACTTCGTCTCCATCCTCAAGCCTTTTCTTCTTGGCCGTCTCAGTGTTTATCCATATGTACATCTCATATGGGTCCTCCTCCCGTAGCTCGGCTAGCCAAGCGTTCTCCTGGGTGTTGGCGGTGCCAAAGGGCATGAAGGGGGTCTTCCAATTGCAGACCCACATATCGTATTCAGGTGGCGCCGTGAACTCCGGACTGGGTATCCAGTACGGGATAGCCTCGTAGTACTTGAAGTAATCCTCCTGCTCCTTCCAGTTCGGAAGCTTTATGTTGTGCTTCTTGAGGTTTTTCCTCATTCTATCCCCAGATGCCTTCAAACGGTCGAAGTATATGGGGAATCGCGTCTTGTTGTCCGGCCAGTAATAGTAGTTGTAGCCGAGCTTGCCTGTAGCCTCGTACTTGTATATGACGCCGTGCTCCAGCAGGTAGTCGAAGCTATACTTGTTACCGAAGACCTCCTTGACTCTCCTGTCTATCATCTCGTCTATAGTGTACTTCTTGTCTAAGTCGAGCTTGTTTTTCCCCTTCAACTGGAAGGCTATGTTGACGAGGTCATTGATGCCGCCGGGCCCGGTTAGAAAGCCCATCCGGTCAGCTAACTCTATCAGGACGTCATCCATGCGCTTGGTGTTGAACAGTGGCTTTACCGGGTTCCGTCCCATGGCCATAACGAGACCACGTATGCTGTCGTCGGTGCTCTGGTGGGCGACTAGGTAGAATCTAGCATACCGGCGCTCCAGGAACTGGTGCTCAGGCAGCACGATGTCTGCCATCATAGCCACCTCGTCGAAATTGATTGAGAATGTTGCTGTGAAAGGAACTTTCTTGAAAGCCTCGATGAACAGCTCCCGATTACATGTACCGCGTATAGAGTTCGCTCCGCAGACCAGCATGGCCTCAATATTGTAGGGGAGGTAGTACTTCTCTGGCTCCAGCACTGCCCGGACTGTAAGGTGAGGTGCGGCATGGGCGTGCGGGTAAAACTCGTTCATCCCCACGTGTTCCGGCGGATACTTGAAGGGGATTCCTATCGCCTCCAATATAGGCGTCACTACGCCGTCATCATCAGGCTCGAGGACATCAGCGCATGGTCCGGGGTTCCGGTTTCCGGTTATGCCGCCGGGTACCTCCACAGCCCCTACCAGCAGGTTGATAATCTTCCCCGCTAGGTCAAAGTATGTGCCGCCTCTCTGTGACATCGTCCCGCGACCTGAGCCGCCAAACTGTGCCGGGCGTAGGGGAAACTCGAAATCGTCTATGGTTATGGTGCTGCCTATCATGGCGTGCTCCACGAATTCCTGCGTCACCTCCCGGATGGTTGAGGCCGGGATGCTGGTGATACCTTCCGCCCATTCGGGCGTGTACTTCTTCATGTGCTCCTTTATAAGCTGTAGAGCGGGTTTTGCTTTGACATCTCCCACCGTGTACTCGCCCTCTAAAGCATAGTCCTTGATGGACGGGTCATTGAAAGTCTTAGCTCGGTTGTCAACCGGGTCCCATATCAGCGGCTTCTTCGTGGAATTATCCCTGACGTAGTAACCGTCAGGCCCGATGAGGTAGGGTCCGTTGGTTCGGTTCTTCACTGACCACTCGTCAAACTTCTTCAGCTCGTAGAATATGACATGTATCATGGCCAGGGCGAAGGCAAGCTCCGTGCCCGGCCTCACCGGCAGCCACCGGTAAGCTTTAGATGCCTCGGGCGAGAAGCGTGGGTCAAGTGTTACCAGCTTCATACCACGCTCTATAGCGTCTAGGAACCGTTTGGTGGCATGCGGCGTAGCCACGTTTGGGCCTACAGTTCTGCCCGGTGCGATTAGGTACTGGCAGTGTTGCAGGTCGGTGACGTACTCAGGGTGCTGTCCGTGGACGAGGTTGGCAGCGTAGTGAATCGAGCAGAGGGGGCCGTGGGCGAAAACCTCATTTGGTGTCCCGAAGGCTTTGGAGAAGATAAGAAATCCGTGAGTGTAATTCACACTTTTTTCTATTTCCTTGCTGGTTATGAGGAAGACTTCAGCGGCGCCCCAGCCTTCCCATACCACTAGCTTTCGAGGGTCTTCCTCCCTGACCTTCTCAAGCCGGGTTGCTACAGTATCCAAGGCTTCCTCCCAGCTTATCTCTACCCAGCCCGGGTCAATGTCGGGGCCCTTCTCAGGGTTGGTTCGCTTCAAGGGTGTTTTGACCCGGTAAGGGTTGTACAGCCCCATGATGGCGGCAATCGCCCTCGGACAGACCTTCCCCTGGTTTAGAGGGCTGTCCGGGTTGCCTTCGATATTCACCACCACTCCGTCTTTAAGGTAGACCCTGGTGCTGCAGTCAGCTTGCATGCAGCCCATGCAGAAGCTGTATATCCACTCCTCTTGTTGGGTGGTCCCGGATGGCGCCGGGGTGCCCAATGTCACACCCGTCTTCCTCTCAACATTCAGGGTCTTACTCAGCGAGGCTAACTCTCTGACTGTTGATGAAGACTGTCTGCCTCTTCGGGCGGTTCTTGATTCTTTTCTCACTTCACTCTTTTTAGGCATCGTTGTTTAAAAAAAGCAATTATAAAGTATACTTGTTCATCGAAAACTCTTTTGCATACGTATGACCGAGAGGTTCAGTCACACTTCATGTTTGGGGTATTAACTAATTGGGGTCTTACTCAACGAATCTAATTCTCTAGAAGTTGAAAATGGTTGTCAGACCCGTTGGGTGGTCTCTGGTTCCTTTATAATTATATATCTCTAAAACTATTTTGGCAAATTATTGCCCGAGCGATACTACTTCATGTTTAGGGGATTACCTTGTAGCACTTTGTTGCCACTTCTGATAAACGGGGTGGTCATGGTAAGTCCTTGGGATTCACTATGGCGAGTTTCTCGAGTATCTTAAGATAATCGTCCTGAAAAGTTTTATCGTGTGTTTTGAGGACAACAGGTGTATTACCTGAGAAAGAGAACTCATAAAGCTCGCTAGAATCTTACACTCAACAATCAGCCAAAATGTTACCTTTCAATAGCATTTTCCTTCCTGAAATTAATCACATACCCTTCTTCAATATTATCATCGTGAACCATATTCATGCCAGTGTATTCATTTTCTTCGTAGAAATTTGACTCCTCTATTTCTCTCTTAACATCGTCTAGTCTTGGCTCCATATGTGACTCAAGATGGGTTGGATAGAGTGAAAGAAGACCATTGGGCTTCAACACCCGATAAACTTCAGATAATAGTTGTCTTCTATCCTCTTCTTCCGGAAAATAGTAATAGTGTACAACGTCATAAAGAAGAACCACATCAACAGATTCGTTATCTAACTTGATTTCTGGTTTACCTGATGCATCTACTATGGTTATGTTCTTCAACCCAACTGATTTAGCCTTGCTTATTAATTGGTCTAAGGTTTCTTTATCTTCATCCAGTGCGTATACTAAAGCCTGTTCCCCGACCACCCTTGCAGCAGGAATTGTGTAATTACCCGAGCCACAGCCAAAATCCAATACCTTTTGCCCCCTTTTGATACCAATATATTTTAAGATGCTTTCACCAGATTCCTCGATCCATTTATCTACACTGGTTTTCATTTAACATTATTCTCCAGTAACTACTGCATTATCTTAAAACCTAACTGGCTGGTGAAGCAACAGTTCATCGCATTGTGGTGTGACAATAAGCCTAGACATTACTTGCTGATTTAGCATCCCCTCTTTACTGTGTATCCTTTTTACTTAATGGAGAAAGTCCCACACCGGGGACATATGACCTTCTCATTTTGCAAAACATTAGAGATGGTAGTTGCTTTTATAGCCGGCGCTTTACACTTGAGGCACTCTATTTCCTCAAGGAAAACTTCCTTCTCTCTGTAGAAGCATCTGTAGCACTGCTTGAGGGGACCGTAAGTTTTAAGTATCTCCTTTCCACAAGTGGGGCAAGTCACGCCCTGCAGCTTCACCCAGTCATCTTTAGTTGTCCCACTCTTTTTCCTGCGATGAGAAACTATGTTTAAGTTCGGATCTACCGCCTGCAGGACCTGCGAAATCTACTCGAAGATAGCCCACTGATTGAGAGGAAATCTTTTATCAAGAGCTTTGTCAAAGAAATAAGAGTTGCCGGTAACGAAGTCGTGCTTAAATATAATATCCCGCCTTCAGCAGGTGCACCACATCAGGAGACTCTCGTAGTTCCCCCTATTGTACACTATGGTGGGCGATACTGGACTTGAACCAGTGACCTCTTGCGTGTGAAGCAAGC
>Ga0209636_10007899_pt1 | contig 10845 bp, 6 predicted proteins | sample DeeMarSWOR152_54_FD_187464 | JGI IMG/M metagenome (GOLD analysis project Ga0209636, IMG submission 187464) | Marine sediment microbial communities from White Oak River estuary, North Carolina - WOR-1-52-54 (SPAdes) (version 2) | ecosystem: Environmental > Aquatic > Marine > Intertidal zone >... | reverse complement strand
GGATACAACGCATACATTATTGGTGGAGACACGAACGAAGCTTCAGACCTTTTGATCAGCCTTTCACTTTTTGGGATAGCGAAAAAGAACATTTTGATGCTACGTAGTGGAGCGAAACCCGGAGACCTTGCGGCAGTTACTGGCTTCTTCGGTAAAACCTCAGCTGGCTTAAAAATTCTAATCGACTGTTTTAAAGCACCACAAAAAATCCGCAAAACTCTTGTTGAGTCAGTTTTGATGCCGCATGCCCGACTGAAGGAAGGGTTAGCCTTAAGCAGGACAAGAGCCATCAGAGCGTCCATCGATTCAAGCGACGGCTTGGCATGGAGCCTTCATGAAATTGCAAAAGCAAGCGACGTAGGCTTCCTAATTAACAGGCTTCCAACAGCCAAAGAGATGGAAAGATTCGCTACAATCAACGAGCTAGACCCATTGGAATTGACGCTTTACGGCGGGGAAGAATACGAGCTCGTCCTAACAGTGAAGCCTAGGCTTTGGAAAAAGGCTGAAAAGGCTGTTGAAAAAGTTGGTGGAAAACTCTTTCCGATAGGGAAGGTAACCGCTGAAAAGCTTGTTCTTTTAGAAATTGATGGGGAAAGACGCGTCATTGAGCCGCGGGGCTGGGAGCACTTCAAAAGTGTTAGGATTTAATTCAGGAGTAAACTTACTTATTATCTAATGTTGATGTCTGAGTTAACAGCCTATCCAACGGTTCGAGAGGCACTTTTTTATGAAAAGCTACTGGATGGTATGGTTAGATGTAGCCTTTGCGAAAGAAGATGTGAGATACTGCAAGATTCCAAGGGATTCTGCAAAACGAGAATAAACATAGATGGCAAACTGTACACGCTTGTTTATGGTGACATAAGCGCTATCCAAAGTCGCCCCATAGAGGTTAAACCGTTTTTCCATTATTGGCCTGGTTCAACAGCCCTCACATTTTCAACATGGTCCTGTAACCTAGACTGCGTCTGGTGTCAAAATTTCCATCTCTCGAAGGTTGAACCTCAACCAGCTAAGGCAATTTATTGTCCGCCCGAAAAGGTTGCGGAACTAGCCATCTACAACGGTGACGCTGGCTTATGTGCAAGCTTTCAAGAACCCACGCTTTTGTCTGAATGGACAATTCCGCTTTTCAGGTCAGGTAAGGCTAAGGGAATAAAATACTGCTGTTATGTTTCAAACGGCTACATGACCTTAGAAACTCTTAAGGCGCTTTTTGAAGCTGGGATGGATGGGCTTAAAATCGACATAAAAGGCAACGGTGAAACCTACAAGAAATATTGTGGAGGAGCTGATGTGGAGAAGATTTGGAGAAACGCCCGAGAAGCAAGAAAATTGGGAATGCACGTTGAAATCGTCAATCTGGTGGTTAGAAACGTCAATGATGATGAGGAAACTTTACGATGGGTTATTGAAAAGCATTTGAAAGAGGCTGGACCAGAAACTCCGCTGCATTTTACCCGTTATTTTCCAGCTTACAAATTCAACAATCCGCCGACGAAAGTGGAAACTTTGGAGAAAGCTTATGAAATGGCGAAGAAGGCTGGAGTGCAGTATCCATACATTGGAAACGTTTCTGGACATAAGCATGAGGACACGTACTGTCCAGACTGCGGAGAAAAACTCGTTAGAAGATACGGATGTTACATACTAAAATATTTGATAACTGAAGATAAAAAATGTCCAAACTGTGGGACTCAGATTCACATAACGGGGAACAGGTTAGAAGAGTAAGAATGTGATGCACTTTGTTGAGGCTTTTTCAGCTTTTCCCTAAGCGACAGATATGTTGCTGCTTAAAAACTAATCGAATTCACAGCTTTTTTTAGTTGCCGAAAAGTTCTATGTTACATGTTAGTTTCTGCACTTTCTGAAGGAAAATTTATATGTGGAAGTGATGGCTTTTATTATAATCTCGGTTCTTGATTTAGGATTTTGGGCGAAAATTCTGCAGGGCTATTTCTTTCTATCTGGGTATTTCCTCTTACGCTTCTTAACAATCGTTACTGAGCTTGTTTGATTTATCTGTCGTATTTGAGCGTTTGGATACGCCCGTTCAATCTCTCTTCGTAGCTTGGTGAAGTCAACTTCTCCGTAAGTTTTCACATCAACTACTGGTTTTTCATTTTCGTCATAACTTACGGAAATCGTGTATCCTGAGCCGACTTCAATCTGTGTTGGCTCCAAAACGAACCCCAATTCTTCAGAGTCTAATTCGATAAGGCTTTCTGGTTCGCGCTTATGTTTACGCTCCGGCATAATAATCACAATTCTTAGAGAAAAGAGATGTGGAGATTAAAGGGTTTTTACGTTTAAATAAAGATTAAGCGTATGTACATAGCGTATCAATGAATCATCATTTTATCTTCGTATTTTTTAAGGTGCCGTGTGACTTCAGAGACATCCATGAAGAGCTTGCTGACTCGTTCCACATCTTCAATTGTAACATCTTTGTGTTTGGCACTTTTGGCGTTTTGAGCAGCTAAACTCAGCAGTTGAACCGAGTATCGTAGAGAAGTCGTAGCTCCAACTTCTGTGATCTTTTCTAGCGCGTTTTCTTTTATGTTTATTTTCTCCTCTTTAGATCGTATTTTTAGGATTTCGCGGATGCTGTCAGCATTGTAATCTTCAGTTCCGATGATTACTGAGCGGTCAACGAGGTCTAGAGGGAAGCCCATGGGACTTTTGACGTCGGTGCCGCGGATGGTAGTGACGCCTCGATTCGTGGCTAAGATGATGATGGGCACAAGCTCGCTTTCGATGGCTCTGCCTAAGAAGCTGAAGGCTTCCAAGTCTAGAAGGTGCGAGTCGTCAATGAATAAGACGCCTGGATGGATGAAAGCCTTCTCTTCATCTACCATTTTTTTAACTGCTTCATCCACGGCTGTGCGAACTTCAGTGTCTATTTCTTTCGTTGCTTGGCCTCCCATGAAAAGAGAGAAAATTCCTCCGCCCATTCTTTGGCGGGCATTAATCTCATCCATATCTGTCAAGGTTAAGGTGTAGACGAATTCTTTCTCTTTAAGCACGTTGCCTTGAGGGCGAGGGATTTTTTTTCTGGTGTCTATGTCATAGGTTTTTCCTTTGGCGCTGTCCATGCTTATGCCGAGGTTGACTACTCTTCCGCTTTCAGCGTCGATTTGTATGACGTATCCTTCTGATATGTTCTGCTGAATGACTTGTTGAGCTATGTTGGATCCTGCTTCGATTGTTTTCTCTTCATCTTGGGTTTTCATTGTGAGTCTGATGCTTTCGGGAACCTTTTGGTAAGGATTGTAAGGATGGGGAGCAGTTTTTATGTCCATGCTGGTGAGTTCGCCTTCGTAGACTTTGCGCATCTCATGAATTTCCACTCCGATGCATTTTCTTATGGCTTCGATGAGAATCTCTGTTTTCTTGCGTTCGCTGCTGTATATTTCACTTCCACTCATCTGGATAAACGGTACATTTTCGCCTAGCTCCTTTGATATTGCCACGGCAATCGCTGTCTTTCCTGTTCCAGGAGGACCCGCAAAAATTACTGTTTTACCGCTTAATTTTCCCTCTTTAATCAATTGGATGACAAGACCGGCAGCTTCTCTGGCTCTTTCCTGACCAACCATTCCATCCTTTATTCTGACCGCTTTCAAGTTTTCATCTAAGCCTAAACCTTTAATGTGAGTGTGGGCACCGATTCTTTCAAATCTGGTTGTCGGACGCGTCGGCAATTCTTTAATAGACGCCATAATCACATCACCTGCAGAGTAGAATCGCAAGTAAAAGGAAAAAACTAAGATATAAACTTCACTTCGCTGTTCCGTTAGTTTTAGATTATAGCTCTTCTGTCTAACAGGTAGTTTATGATGGTTATGCATGAAGCCGCTAGGTAGGGCTGCTTTGCTAAAGAAACATTTTCGCCGTATCGTAGGGCAAAACCTTTAACCTTCTTCGGCAACCCCTTATGGTCTCCTAAGACAAAAACAGGATTCTCACCTATGTCAACCTCAAAAATGTCTTTTCCGCCTTCTTCAAGAACATAAATAGCCGATTCATTCGCCTTCGCCTTCAACAGAGCCTCAAAACTAGTTTTGTCAATGGTTATGCCCGGATGGGATTTCCCAGATAAAACATTCTTCAAAATCTTTCTCCAAGTTTCTTGGTCTGTGTGTACGTCTCTAAGCGTTGCGCCATCAATCTTTAAGTATAAGGGCGGAGATGGTGGACCACTCAGTAGCGCATGGAAAACAACGTTTCTTCGGATTCCATGAGAAACGAATAGACTAGCTTCAATACATTCATGCACAATGTCCAATCTGCCAGCTTCACGCAAGTTTGTGAATTTTGAATCCGTTCTGCCCTTACGCGAATACAAAATAAACTCACGCAAAACGATTACGCACCAGGTTTCTGCGGGATTTAGTCACATTGGATTTGTTTTGTTTTTTCGTTGCAACTGCTACAAACGTGGTTATCACAATGAGTATTGTTAAGATTGTTGCTTTTGGAAATTCTGGTATTATGGTTATTTCATGTTCTGAATGCGTATAGTTTATGTATATATACGTGTCTTCAGTGTCTGTCCAGTTTCTGAAAAGCCATGGTCCACCGTTTACGAGAACGCTGTAACTGTTATTCCACAAGCCTTGAACAATAATGTTTGGTATGATTATTCTGCAGAATCCAGCTGCGCCTTCGTCGCCTGTGACGTTAAAGCTTATGGTTCTCGCAGTTTCGTTAAGTTTGAACTTTGAAACGGTGGAGTTACTGATTATGCCCATATTACATGTTTCTCCTTCCCAGACGCCAGCCTCAAAGGTTTTGATGGGCTGCATTAACGGATAACGATCCACAGCGCCATAACTATTATAGAAGGTGTCGCCTATTCCATCGCTGCCGTTTTCACTCTGGGGACGCGTTCCGCTGTACAGGTCTGTGCCGTTGTAGTCGCTCCAGTAGTTTCCACCTGAAGGATAACCATTATCCCAGTCGTTAAGACAAAGAGGTAATGGATATTGAGAGCAAATAGCTTGCCATCCGTTGTTGATGAAGTTGCTGTGGAAAATTTTGTTGTAGGAGGAATAACAGAGGAGAAAGCCGTAGTATTCGTTGTCAGTTATGTTGTTTCCAAAGACAGTGTTGTTGTTTGATGATTCTCTAAGTTCGACGCCTATGCGGCAATCTTTCACATCATTGAAAAATATAGTGTTATAAGAAGACGCCAGAAGGTAAATGCCGTGATCTTTGTTTTGTACGATGCTATTCTTTGCAACAGTGTTGTTGTTAGAATGGTGGATTGAAACGCCAGATTCGCCATCAGCTATGATGTTGCCTGTCGAGTTGACAAAGGAAGAATATGTTAGCTCTATTCCCCCACCGGTTATTGTATTCCCGATTATTGAGGAGTTCTGGGTGAATGCAACAAGCAGTTCACTATTTTCCAGAGAGAAATTCTCAACTGTAATGTTGTAACAATTTACAAGGGCTATATATCCGGTGTTATCAAAGGTTGACGGATTTACAACTAAATCGGTGCAGTTTATTAAATAACGCATAAACTTTCCATCCACAGTGCTTGACAAATCTATGTCTTGTAGAAAGTCGCTTAGAGAGTCGCCGCTGACTTTGAAGTTGAGTTGATTTCCAACCAAGTTATTTTCTCTAAATCTATTGTTTGGAGAATGAGCAAGCGAAATCCCCAGCCAAGTGCTGTCTGTTACATTATTGCCTTGTATGGTGTTATTTGATGAGTCTATGATGTCTATGCCCCTTGAGTTATTCTTGAAGACATTATTTCTCAAAGTCGAGTTTTTGGTCTCAACCAAAAGGAGACCATTGTAATTGTTTGTTAAGGTTAGATTCTCCACGGTAATGTTTGTGCAGTTAATTAATGCGAGATAGCCTACACTCGAAAAACTATGCGGATTAATCACTAAATCGCTTTGGTTTTTGAAGAAATAGATAGGCTTTCCATTTACCAGATTAGACGTATTTATGTCATGGTTGAAGGAGGATTCTGAAATTCCGAAGTTGTAATTGTTTCCGCTTATGGTGTTATTTCTCATAATGTTTCCGGAAGAGTAGAAGAATAGAATTCCTTCGAACTTGTTATCCACTATGGTGTTATTAACGAAAGTGTTGCTGTCTGAAAAGTCGGCAACGATGCCGCCTGAATTGTTGGTTATTATATTTTTTTCAATCCAAGCGTTTGCGTGAAAAGTGATGTAAAGGCCCCATGCGTTATCGCTTCCTCTAATAGTGAGATTGCATATGCTAACGTTTTTTGCATCTTCTCCAAAAACGTGAACCACAGGATTAAAAGTCACATTGGATTTGCTACCGTCAATAATCGTTGTTTCTAGATCTTCTCCAACAAGCGAAACAGTTTTGTTAATAAAAAGATTTTCGTAGTATGTTCCGTTGCGTACGTACACTATGTCTCCTGGACTTGCTGTGTTTATGGCTTCCTGTATTGTGGAGAAGTCTGCTGGCTCATCATCATCTACAGTCCATACAGTTGGCCTACTTCTCGTTAGGTTGATGTACTGATACCCATACTCCAAGCTTGGTTCAATTTCTGTTCCCTCATACCACTCGTTAAATGAAGTAATTACATAACCATCTGGAAAACATGCAGTTGCAATCGACCAAAATGAAGTGTAGTATGTTCCGTTTTGTCTGTCTACAACATATCCCCTTCGACCGGGACAGTTAGTATCGTTATAGCCAGGCATCACGGTTGCTACAAAAATCTTGTTTTTGGAGTGTGCAGCATCAGAGGCCTGATTGTAAACCTCAAAAACTTTTGACAAAGAGGCTGAGAAACCGCATGGTCCATATATGTGTAACCCATCAGTAAAGTTGAGAAAATACTCAGCAAAATCTTGAATGTTTTCTTCATAATTTGTAAAATCCATTATGAAGTAGGGGTTAACCCCATTTCCTCTTGACTCCTCTACTACGGCTTTCCAACCGTTATCAAAGAAGGGTTCAGGACTAACGATTTCACCTTTAGAGTTTTCAATGTAGAAGTAGTCGACAGCCGCCCACTCACTGCACCAATTTTCTTCACCACCAGCATACGACTCGACTCTTATTGATACATTTTGTCCCGCACAATTCGATACATTGTAACTTCGGTCAAGCCAACAATCATCAAAATTAACTATTGATTCATTTAATATCTTCCAACCATCAGTTCCATTTATTTTAATCCTAAAACCAACATCAGAACAGTTGCAATCATTTCTCATATCTGATATGCCTGCCTTTAAACTGTACGTTTCATTTGGCGGAAGGAAAATGGCATTCACGCTTTCAATGTACCCTATACCATCCTCATAAGGCTCAATTACGAACACACCGTATTTTGGTGGTTCTCTTACATCTTCACATAAACTCCAATGCGCACTGTTACCGTCTATTTTCCATGCCTGCGGATTTAGATTGTTGCGCGCCCTAACGTATATGTAGATTACCGGCCTGTTGTCTACTCTGTACCAAGCGCTACTATTAGCGTAATTATCTAAAATGTACATAATGTCATTTACTGTTTGGTTTATGCTTGACGTGTTTTCGTAGTAAAACGTGAATTTGAAATCGTTCTGTTCGCAAGCGTTTTTAATGTGCACTAAGGCGTTATCCGTGAAGTGATTTATTCCCCACCATGAGACTATGAAACCGTCGATGCCCGCTTCTTTAGCCATATTGATATGTTGTTCAATTATAGCATCATTGTTGGAGTCATATAAACCCAATAGTGGATGATGTGTTATGTGGTCCCAGCTGTTAGGTGGTCCATACCATGGATAATAAAACGCAAAGACCCCTAGTCTTGCTTTCAAAATGGCAATTATTACAATTGATGTTGTTTCCGTGTTTGCGTCTCCAAGCGCCGTCCCATTTGCAGAGTAATTCGTTATTATTCCACAGTCTGATTCCCTTTGTAGGCTCCATATTCTCTTAACAAGTTCAAATTCAAATGATAACCTTTGTCCGAGAATTTTTGACGTGTAAAGCAGCAGTGCAAGCTTGTAGGTTGTATAAAAACCATCAACTTTTGTTGCAGTATCGTTTATGCTTATTCCGTTCCACATACCTTCAGCTACTTCCAAATACTGGTTTGCGCCGGTGTCGTTTCCTTGCCAATGATGGGAGAGAGCCATAAATAGCAGCCTGTCCGCGTATCCTTGCCAGTCAGACATTATTGTTCCGTTACAGATCTCAGTTTTGACTGTATAATCGTTGTTTTGCAATGTCAGTACATTACACATGCGATTGGGAGTTGGTATAACATCGCCTATGACTGCATCGTGCATAAAGCTTATCGGCAATCCCTCTGCGTTAGTCGACAAGTTGTGAATTATTGCCTTTTCTTTGAGTTTGGCTTCAATTAAATTAGCAATCCGCCCAGCTTCAGCAGCGTTTGACAATCCAGATTCGTTAGTCATCTTCAATGCTTTCCAAGCCCAAAGGTTATCAGAAACAAGCCAATACGTATTCGGTGCAACTTCAGGCGCCCCACGACAAAGACCTAAACTTGCATTAAACTGAGAATTAACAAGAAAGTTTACAGCCTTTCCAACCCTCGTAAGACCTAAATTCGCTTCTGCTCTAACATTAACTAAAGGAGATTTCTGGGGATGAATCGATAAACAGAATAACGCAATAATTAAAAATGAAAGCAACCTCTTCAAGCTTGACATCAACTCGTTTATATCACCCATTTAAAACTTAAAATTTATGGAAAACTTCCAAAACAAAAAGAATTCAACCGTCTTCTGATGTTGTCTCTTTAGTCTTACGCCATATTTTGTTCCAAACATTCATAATACACGAATTATAGAGGAGTTATCTCCGTAAACTCTCCACAGGAAACATACACAAAAACGATAGGGGGGTCTACACTATTGCAATTGAAAACCTCCAAAAACACACCTCCATAATACAATGTATTAGAATTTATTACACCCTATACACAAAGGGGGCTAGACCCATCCACAGACAGAATCTTTCAACAAAAACCCGTAAAATAGAGCCTCGGGCGGGCATCGATCCCGCGACCTACGGCTTACAAGGCCGTTGCTCTACCAGGCTGAGCTACCGAGGCACACAACTAATAGGAATCCTAACATCAAAAATAAAAATATTCGCTAACTAAGCTAAAGATTGGTTTCCCTTTTCAGCATCTCTTCCGCCTTTCTCAGGATTCTTCTTTCATTAACATAAGTCAAAACCTGAAAGGCTTCTGAAATAGGAAACCACTTAACTCTATCTGCTTCAAAATCGTGATTACTTACGGAGCCCCCGATGTGTTTTAGAAGGTAAAAATGGACCTTTTTGAGATAACGTTTTCCTCTAAAGAAATTGTAACTGATTTCGCCAATTTTCTTAAAGATTTCACCTTCTAAACCTGTTTCCTCTTTAACTTCTCTCAAAGCTGTCTCTTCGGTCGTTTCACCTTGTTCAATCAAGCCTTTAGGTAAACACCAAACCTTCCCTCTAGAAATCAACGCCACCTCAAACTGGCCATTAACCGTTCTGAAAATCACTCCCCCTGAGGATACAACTCGTTGAGTTTTCAACTCTCCACTATCCTTATTTTTATTTTGCCTTTGCATGCATAATAAATTAATACGTTTACCTTTTAAATCCTTATAACCAACAACACTTATTATCTGCGACGTAATACTTATATCTGCGAAAACCGCTTCAGAAATATTTTGGTGACTTACTGCAAGCCACAAAGTAGATGCAACTCGCCATCAACAATGATGAGTGAAGGGTGAAAGTGAGCTTAACGGCTCATAATGACACCATGCATAGGCCAAGGTTCACCGCAAACGCCAAACAGATACTGCCACAAGGCCCGACATTCTACGCCGTCTGGTGGATGGCTCGGCTTGAGCGCTGAAGAAGGGCGCAGCCAGCCGCGAAAGAGCCCCAGGTAAGCGTATGCAGCTTTAGAACTGGGGATTCCTGAATGGGACCTCCTACCGCGGTTCTTCGGAACCGTGGTGCCCCCAGATGGGAGCGGGAACCCCCCGAACGGAAGCATCTTAGTAGGGGGAGGAAAAGAAACCAAATGGGATTCCCTTAGTAACAGCGAGCGAAAAGGGAAAAGTCCAAACCGAACCCCATGGGGAAGACTCACGGGGGATGTAGGGTTATGGGTCCGGCTTCCTTCTCCCTGGTGAAGCTGAAGTGGCCTGGAAAGGCCCGCCATAGAGGGTGAAAGCCCCGTAAGCGTAAACTGGAAGGAGTTGAGCTGGTGTCCCAGAGTACCGTACCCTGGTTTGGGTGCGGGAAGTTGGAAGGCACCGACTTCCAAGACTAAATACGTCTCAAGACCGATAGCGCACTAGTACGGTGACAGAAAACTGAAAAGCACCCCGGAAGGGGGGTGAAAAGTGCCTGAAACCAGACGGTTACAGACGTGTGCAGCCCGGAAGGGTAGATCCCTCCCAAAGGAAACCGCCGTGAGGCGGCAGTACGAGGGAGGGGGACCAGGGTTGCACGTTCCGTCTAGAAACACGGGCCGGGGAGTTCACGGCTGTGGCAAGCCTAAGGGTCTAGAAGCCCGTAGGCGTAGGGAAACCAACATGCGCACAGCCAGCTATTGAGCTGGTGAGGCGCGGAGTCTGAAAGGGCTTGGAGTCACGGCTGTGAGACTAGAAACCGGGCGATCTAGCCCTGGGCAGGGCGAAGCCAGGCGAAAGCCTAGTGGAGGCCCGAAAGGGTGCTGACGTGCAATTCGTTCCCCAGACCTGGGGTTAGGGGCTAAAGACCAATCTAGCCCGGTGATAGCTAGTTCCCTCCGAAGTGGGTCGCAGCCCAGTCCCGGGCGAGGAAGCCGGTGGGGTAGAG
>Ga0209636_10007898_pt1 | contig 10845 bp, 6 predicted proteins | sample DeeMarSWOR152_54_FD_187464 | JGI IMG/M metagenome (GOLD analysis project Ga0209636, IMG submission 187464) | Marine sediment microbial communities from White Oak River estuary, North Carolina - WOR-1-52-54 (SPAdes) (version 2) | ecosystem: Environmental > Aquatic > Marine > Intertidal zone >... | reverse complement strand
CCTCTACCGGAACCCTCAACCTAACATTTTGACGTTCTACCACTCCCGTTCTGCCGACCCACACTTTGTCCGGAGGCAGCAAGCTATCATTATCACTCACCTGAATGATCAAGGTAGACTCGACACTTGCCTGGGTAGAATCTGTGGCTCTAAATTTGAACATTCGAGATCCTGTGTCTGCAGGATCAGCGGCCCAGTGGAAAATGACTAGAGTGTCATTGGGTGTGTATGCATACAAGGAATCGACCTGATCAATAGAGTCAGCTTTACGGTGAAGCACCTTTGTTGAATCCCCCAGTATCCCAAACACCGCCGCATTCTCTACGCCCGCACCCTCAAATGCTCCTCTCTCAAAGTAAACCCTAAGTGGGTAATCTTCATCTGGATCATGCACGAGTAGACGAAGGTCGACTACGCCGCCGTAATAGCTTATGGTGGTATCGTCCCATGATATGGGTTCCCCCGAGCTATTCAGAAACACGAAGTAGGGTTCAGCACTTTCCTCAAATCTGGTTTCTGCTGTCGCCACCAGCTTTCTGCCATCCTCTAAGGCCTTACCCACTTTCCACTGTGCCCGGCAGGTTCGCTCGTTGGGATCTCCTGGAAAGCTCACGTCATAGGTGAAGGTGACAACTGAGTCGCCCGTTGGAGGCCTGCCCAGGTCAAATGAGTCGGGATCCCAGCCGCCAGGGTCTGAAGCGTCAAAAGTGCAGGTGACCGTGCTTCCTATTCCAGTGCTATCGAACAGTTGCCAGTTCAGCGAAAGCCCCTTTATTATATCACCAGGAGGATAGCCTACCAGTTCAGCTATTACGTCTACTTTTGTTCCCTGTGAAGGAACCTCACACAAGCTATCCGAATTTACCGAGAAGCATATCTCATTAATCAATCCTTTCCACTTATCGAACGGGATGTCTTCTGTCTCCCCGTAGTGCCAGCCTCCGTCTGGCCCGCTTCCGTCCCAGCCTCCAACGCTGTCAAAAAGCGCTGTCGGTATTGAGTCCCTGGTAAGTGTGAATCGGGCCCAGGCAGTGTCGGAAGCGCTAGGCAGCTGATCCAGCTCGATTGGCCCGATTATGATGTCCTGGGTACCCAGACCAGAGGGAATTATCAACTTATTCCGAACTACCCACTCTGTGTGTTCGTTCGTTTTCCATTCTCGGTCTCGATCGATGTCATACAAGACGTTGAGATAGCGGTAAACATCACTATCTGACGTGACGGTTACAGGAGCAATGTACCAGGCTCTTTTGTCAGCTTGAATATAAAGAGCGTCCGTCAGATCATCCTGATCCATGTTGGGTATCATAGCGGTCCATTCTTGGGTTGGAGGATTTCCTGAGGTTCCGAACCACCCCGTACATACGGGATCATATTGGTGATAGGGTCCCTGCCGTCCGCAGATCCTGCAACAGTTCGTGTTACACAGCGTGGGGAAAGAACAGCCCGCATAACAGGGATTCGTGCAATCCGGCGCATCCCCGTAATCAGCGAGGGGCGTAGGCGCCATGTAGTTATCCAAATGGGGCCGGCAACTATATCCCTTTGCTACCTCAAAGAAACTAATCTCATGAGAGGGGGAAAGAGAAGCGACCTTAAGGTAGGATTTGTCAAGCAGGCTGTCCTTCACTGTACACCACAGGATAAACGCAGAATCAGCGTAGCTCGTATCACTCTCGGGGATATGAGGGAATCCTGGAATGCCGAGGGTGGATAAGACAATCAACATCTCCTGAGTGGTACTGTCATCGTCGTAGTCCTCATCCCAGGTAATCCACTCCCAGTCGAAATATTCCAGGCGGGCAAATCTTCCGGCTAAAGTGACCGAATCACACTCAAGTTGAGTGATGAGAGGTATCTGAAGAGGAATGGTGACAGCAGCAAGCGAATCCTTGTTATAGATTTCGACCAGTATCTGGATCGTCTGAGCCGGGTATGCTTTTCGAAAGTTCAACCTGACGGTGTCGTCAGTGCACGGTCCAAGGACTTGAGGATCAGACCAGCCATACTCCAGGTCGTCAGAAGTGCCTGCCTGAAAATGCCTGGACATAACGTAGAAATCCCCCACGTCCACTCGACTGTCACCATTGACATCTCCTCGGAACAGGATTTGGGAGAATGTGCTGTCCCATTGTTCCGACGGAATCTCCGCCCGTTGGAATGCTCTTTGAGACTCGATTCGCTCGAGGTCTTCTGGGTCGTACCTTAACTTGCCGGCTGAAGTGTCATCCGGGGGTAAAAACAGATGCACAGCCAGGTAGAACAGATCCACGTTATTCACCACGTCGTTTCCAGTAATGTCACCCTGTCTGTAGGAAAATGTGTTGCAGGTAATACCGGAGGAGTAGGGAGTAAAACCACCCGCATCGTCAATAAAGAAGAGATTGCTCACATGGGGAACGAAAGCGGAGTAAATGCTGCATGACCCTGCCTCTTCATCTGCTTGAAGCCACAGGTTGAAAAGCCTGTTGGTATCTCCCGGCGCGAGAAGGGTATCCGTTAATTCTTTCTTGAGTTCCAGCCTGATCAGGACAGTTGAATCTTCTACTAAGGTGGAGTCGTCGGGTACAAGGATTGTATCCCTGAGGTCTGAATCCTCGAAAGTAAGGCGATGAAGAGTGGGAACATTGCTGCCGCTTATTGTCAGCGGAATCTCGAAACCTGAAAGAATCTCGTCAGTGAAAGCGGTGAAAGGCAGAGGGAACTTTGCATTGATCCCGATGGTGTCGATTACGCCGTCCAGGTCCCTTTTTGTCCAGAGGGAGTCAGGACTGCCGGGGTCGGAATGTGTGGACAAGACTACGCTATCGGTGAAGAAAGCAGCGTCCACAGACGAGGCCGAACCCTGGGGATACACCTCGACAGAGTCGATGGTATCAACGAAAAAGAGGCCCTCCCTTATCCCGAAGAACCACAAATCTACGATTTTCCCGCTGCTATCAGGAAGAACGCTTCCCTGGTGTCGAGAAAAGTCCAGACGAACGGTATCAGGTTTTTCAGTGTCAAAAACCCTGGCGTCCAAAACTGTGGGATCATATAATCGACAAGTAGTATCAAAAAAAGAAAATGAATCCAGGCGCACTAGGTCTGTGTCTTCAAAAGCAAAATTCATTATGATCCTCCACACAGCAGCGTGGGTGTTGCTCAGATCAACCGACATCTTAAACGCAGTGCCTACCGTGGCCGTGTCTTTTTCACCCAGTATCCAGAGCGTATCAGAAGGCGGATCTTGTGCATGGGTAGCTGGTTGAGTGATTAGAGGTTCAACCAGGAAAAGCAGAAAAACAAGAAAAAAAACTTTAGCTAACTTCATAAAACCTCCTTTTTTAGGGTGATGAGGTTAGATAGTGGTTATCCTCCTCTTCCCGACAGAGAAGATTGCCTCCCCCCTCCGAAGACAGCAACCCGACTTCCGCCGAAACCCAGTTGATATTTCAAAAGCCCTGATCTACCCTATCTTAACGAACAACACCGCCTTTGTCAAGTAAAAAACGCCATGATTTACATATTTCTTCTGCTTTATGATAAGTCGAAAGCCCCATAGTGCTTGCCGGAGCAGATGTTCCTGGTAACCTGGCATGTGGAGGGACAGGAGATGTCGGCTGGCTTCAGGTTGGCTCAATTCTTTGCTTGACAGATGGATGGAAAACCTTTTATTTGCATTCAAGATCGAAAAGCCTGGGGAAAAGGAGTCTATTTGTCTTTCCCGGTTCCTTATAAAACAGGCCAAAGCTCGGGTGCAGTAAAACTTGAGGATTCTGTACAGTATTTAAAGGGCGTGGGGCCGCAAAGGGCTAAGGCTTTGAGCGAAGCTGGTATCAGGACTGTCGAGGACCTGCTTTACCACGTTCCACGACGCTATCTTGATAGAAGCAGAATTACCCCGATAAATGAGCTTTCCGTAGGCTCCAAGGTCACTGTCCTGGGCACGGTGGAGGCATATGGTATAAAAAGAGGCAGGAAGACCAGATATCAGGTGATAATAAGGGATAAAAATAGCTTCCTCACGCTTATCTGGTTCGAAGGGATAAGATTTGTCAAGAACCGATTCAAAGAAGGCGATACAGTGGTCGCCTCCGGCGACGTCAGATTCTATGATGGTTTGCAGATTCCTCATCCGGAGTTTGAGATAATCTCCAAAAAGGGGGAGGAACTTGTCCATACCGGCAGGGTTATCCCTATATATCCATCCACAGCGGAGCTTAAGAAACTTCATCTGGACAGCAGGGGGATGAGGAATATCCTGAAGCCTTTTCTGGACAGGTATCAGATAAAAGAGACGCTGCCCCAGACGCTGGTCTCGTCTCTGAACCTCTTGCCTCTGGATCAGGCTCTGAAGAATGTCCATTTTCCCGATTCCCTTGAGCTGGCTGAGGAAGCTCGACAGAGATTGGCCTTTGATGAGCTTTTTTATCTGGAGCTCATGCTGGCGTTAAGGAAGAAAAGAGAGACTCAGACGGAAAAAGGGATTCAATTCAACCAGCCCGGAAAGCTGGTACGAGGGCTTCTGAAGCAGCTTCACTTCGAGCTGACTGACGCCCAAAAAAAGGTATTGAGAGAAATAGCAGACGACATGACCTCTTCCAGAAGGATGAACCGGCTGCTTCAGGGTGATGTGGGCTCCGGGAAGACCATAGTGGCTCTGGTGGCTGTGCTTTTGGCAGTAGAAAGCGATCACCAGGCAGCGATCATGGCTCCTACTGAAATCCTGGCAGAACAGCACTATCTGACTGTGCACAAGCTTCTCGAGTCTTTGCGTGTAAGTCCAGTGCTTCTGACCAGCTCCGTCGCAGGGAATGCAAGAAAAGAAATCACAGAGAAAATCGAAAGCGGCCAGGCCAAAGTGGTGATTGGAACTCATGCTCTTATTCAGGAGGGGATCAATTTTCACAGATTGGGCTTGACCGTGATTGACGAACAACACAGGTTCGGGGTGATACAGAGGGCTAAACTGAAAGAGAAGGGTTTTTCACCTGATGTTCTGGTGATGACAGCTACACCCATTCCCCGAACGCTGGCCCTGACCCTGTACGGTGATCTGGATGTCTCGGTTATTGACCAGATGCCGCCCGGAAGAAAGGAGATAAAGACCAGGCTTTTGGATGGGGATTCTTCTGAAGAGCTGTATGCCTTCCTGGAAGCAGAGTTCAAGAAAGGGCATCAGGCTTACATTGTCTATCCCCTGGTGGAGGAATCCGAGAAACTGGACCTAAAGGCTGCCACGGAGAGCTATCAACATCTTCAGGATCAGATATTTCCCCACAGAAAAGTTGCCCTGCTCCACGGAAGGATCAAAAGTGACAAAAGAGAGAAAATAATGCACGACTTTCGAAATAGAAAATTCGACATTCTGGCGTGTACCACGGTGATTGAGGTAGGACTGGACGTGCCCAATGCTACTGCGATGGTGATTGAGCATGCGGAGAGATTTGGCCTCTCCCAGCTTCATCAGCTGCGGGGCAGGATAGGAAGGGGAACTGATCAATCCTATTGTTTTCTTAGGGCCGAGCGTCCGCTCTCAGAGGATGCCAGAAAAAGGCTCAGCGCTCTGTGCAGCTCTAACGATGGGTTCAAGATAGCCGAATGGGATTTGAGGCTGCGGGGGCCGGGCGAGTTCTTTGGGACGCGTCAGCACGGGCTGCCGGAACTCCGAATAGCCGATATAGTGACTGACGTAAAATTGCTTTACCAGGCCCGGGAATGGGCCTTCCGAATAATCGAGGACGATCCCCGCCTAGGCAAAAAAGAAAATTCTGGCATCAGGGGCGATTTTTTACGAAAATATAGACAGAAGCAAAAACTGATGGATGTGGGTTAAAGGAGAAAAAGATGAAATCACTGTACACCAAGGACAAAATCAAGTTTACCGGGGAGCAGCTTGAGGCGCACTGGACCTTTAACAGGTTCGATCTCCTGGGGGACAGTATCCTGGCTTTTGTGGGACCCTGTGAAGTGGATGAGAGGTATCTCATAGGTGCAGACCACTTCAAAAAGAAGACCCAGGTGAAATCGGAGATGATGCTGCACTTTCTGGTTGAGCATTTTGACCAGGATCTGGAAAAAGCCATCCTGCGCCAGAAACTTCTGATGTCTATACTTAAGGACAAGCTAAACCATCGGCTGGGGGGAGATGTGTTTCAAAGATGGGGCAACGATATTTTCGAACAGGATTTCAAGCTGACCGTATCCACAGTGACCAAGACCCCGGTTTCGACTAAAATCCATGTGGGCATCAACGTCTCAGCCAAAAACGTCCCGGTGAAGGCTAAGGGGCTGTCGGATTACGGCATAGATCCTGATGACATCGCAGAGGTAGTGATGAATCAATACCGTCTGGATATGCGCAGGATAAAAGAGAGGATGGCCAGAACCAGAAGTGTAGGATCATAAACTCTAAGGAAGGGTAAAGATGAGGTATTCAGAAAAATTAGATCAGTTGTTAGAAAAGACCCGGGATTGTGCCAGGCTTCTGGACGAGCTAATCGAAAGAGCCAAAGACTACGACCTGGAGAGGCTTCTAAAGAAGGTGGACGCTCAATTGATGGATGCCCGGCACAATCTGGTCTTGGCCCAGAAAACGGTCAAGGGGAAAAAAGGAAAATGATCAAAGGAGAAAGGAATGGCTGAAAAAAACTCTGGCAAATCGGAGGATCACCTTTTTCTCCAGTTGGTCTTGATGTTTCAGACCGCTGCTCTCCAGCAGATGGGAAAGATCATGAATCCCTTGACCAAGAAAGTCGAGAAAGACCTGGATCAGGCAAAACTGTCAATCGATATCCTGGCCCTGCTTCAGGAGAAGACCCAGGGGAATTTGACCGAACAGGAGAAGAAGTTTTTGGACCACGTGCTTTTCGAGCTTAGAATGAACTATCTGGATGAGGCCAAAACAGACCAAAAGAAAAAAGAGGAGGAGAAACCTGAATCTCTGGAGAAAAAAAAGAATCAGGACAAAAAAGCGGAGGAGTAGCATCGGTCTTCCCGGGACTGAGCCGCTGAAGCAGATTTCATAAGGGTTTGCCTGAAATCTTTGGCCGGGGCCACCTTGACTTTCCTTCCCCAAAAACACCTTTTTCTACGAATTTCTTAAACTTATCAAATCTTCAAACGTATATAGGAATCAGACGGACTAGTCCGTCCACCAAATGGCCGGGAAAATGAACAAAAAGCAGGTCAAAAAAGAGAAACTGAAAGCTAAACGGGAGCAGCAGATCCTGACCGCTGCCATGAAAGTATTCTCAAAACAAGGATACCAGAACAGCGATGTGGAAAGAATAGCTAATCTGGCTCGTCTGGGAAAGGGGACGGTCTACCGTTATTTCAAGAGCAAGGAGAATCTGTTTCTTTGCACTCTGGAGTGGGGGCTCAATTCTTTGAAACACGATATTTGGGCCGCGATAGAGAAAGTTGACGATTATCTGGATAGAGTCAAGGTAGCTCTGGCTACCCATCTGAAGTTCTTTGAAAAACATCGCGATTTCTTCAGGCTTTTAGTCCAGGAGAGAGCCTGGGCCGAGATGAAATCCGCCCGGTGCAACTGGAGGGAGAAACATCTCTCCTACATAGAGCATATGGAGAAGATATTGGCGGAAGGAATGAAAAAGGGCTATTTTAAGAAGATCGATACCAGAAGCTGTGCCTATGCTCTGTGGGGATTGACCAATTCCTTGCTTTACAAGTGGCTGATATCTGCAAAGAAATACCCCATAAAGAGAGAACTTCGAGTGATTCAAAAGACCTTTTTTGAAGGCATCCTGGACGAGAAAAAGAGGAGAGGAAGATGAAAAAGGCTATAATCTGGATGATCATAATTGCCATTTTAATCTTTATCGGATATCGAGGATATAAGGCCTACCAGAAAAGCCAGATAAAAGAGGTTCTGGTCGAGGAGAAGACAAAGCCGGTGGAGATCGATGTGGTCAAGACCACCTCCTTCACCAGGTCCCTTTCATTTACCGGCGACATCGAGGGTATTGAGGAGATCGACGTTTTTCCGAAGGTGTCGGGAAAGTTGGTAGAGATAAAGGTCAAAGAGGGAGACAGGGTAAAATCCGATCAGGTCCTGGCTTTGGTGGATCGGGATGTACCGGGAATGAAGTTCGAGCTGGCTGAAGTGACCTCGCCAGCTGAGGGAATCGTCGGCTGGGTATTTTTGGATCAGGGTGCCGGTGTGAGCCCCCCTTCTCCCAGTCCTCAGATGGGAACCCCGATATTCAGAATCATCAACATGGACAGGGTCAAGGTGGTGATAAGCGTAATAGAAAAAGACCTACCCAAAATAAAAACGGGTCAGACTGCTGAGGTTAAGGTGGATGCTTATCCCGACAAAAGCTTCTCCGGAAAGGTAAGCTTGGTGAGTCCGGTAATAGATCGGCTGACCAGAAGCGCTTCAATCGAGATCACCCTTTCTAACCCGGGACATCTTTTGAAGCCGGGAATGTATGCCCAGGTCTCGATAATTACAGAGAAGACCAGGGAAGCCATACTTATTCCCAGCTACTCGATTCTGGAAAAAGAAGACCAGAAGATAGTTTTCGTGGTCCGGGGACAAAAGGCTTTCTCAAAATCGATTGAGACCGGCGATTTCGGAAGTGACTCCATTGAGGTTAAGCAGGGGCTGGCAGCTGGCGACACCCTTATTGTCTCCGGTCAGTACAGGGTGAACAACGGCGATTCGATTAGAATAGCGAGAGGAATAAAATAATGTTTTTGCCGGAATTTGCCACCAAAAGATCTATCACCGTCTTCATGATTTTCATTGCGGTGATAGTATTGGGATTGATTTCCCTGCAACAGCTTTCCATAGATTTGTACCCAGACATAAGCTTTCCCATAGCCATGGTTATCACTAACTACTTCGGGGCAGGACCTGAGGAGATAGAATCGATGGTTACCAGGCCTCTGGAGATGAGCCTTTCCACCGTTACGAATTTGAAGAACATATACTCCTACTCTCTGGAGGACATCTCTGCTGTGATGCTGGAGCTGGAATGGGGAACTGACATGGATATGGCCGCGGTGGACATAAGAGAAAAAGTCGACATAATCAGGGGAACTCTGCCCGAAGATGCTGAAAATCCCTGGATATTCAAGTTCGATCCATCCATGATGCCGATTCTGTTTTTGGGCATATCCGGAGACAATCAGAACCTGGCAGAACTGCGCACCCTGGCTGAGGATGTGATTCAGCCCCGCCTTGAAAGGCTGGAAGGGGTTGCATCAGCTTCTGTTATGGGCGGCCTGCAAAGGGAGATACGGATTGAGATGGACCGGTCCAAAATGGAGGGGCTGGGAATCAGTACTCAGCAGGTCATTGCTGCCATAAGAGCCTCTAACCTGAATCTACCCGCAGGTCATCTGAGATTCGGCCAGAAGGATTTCCTGATACGCACAACTGGTCAATTCACCCAGGTGTCCCAGCTTGAGAATGTCGTCCTGTCCAATCACAATTCTGCTCCCATCTATTTGCGCGATGTTGCCACTATCAGGGATGACTTCAAAGAGAAGACCTCTTCAGTTACCGTTGACGGAAAGGAATCTCTTTTGATAACGGTGCAGCGGGAATCACAGGCCAACACGGTTCAGGCCGCCGGAAGAGTGAAAAAAGCCTTAGCCGAGCTGGAGCAGGAGCTTCCCCAGGGGGTGAAAATCAATTCCATATTCGATGCTTCAGTTTTCATAGAGAGGTCTGTGGATAACGTAAAGAGAGCAGCACTGGAAGGCGGGCTTTTAGCGGTGATCATAATATTGATCTTTCTGCGCAACTTCTCTTCCACCATCATAATTTCAACTGCCATCCCCATATCTGTCATCGCCACTTTTATCCTTCTCTATTTTGGCAAGATGACTTTAAATATAGCCACTCTGGGAGGATTGGCTCTGGGGATTGGCAGGCTGGTAGATGATTCCATTGTAGTGCTGGAGAATATATTCAGGCACCGCCAGAGAGGGGAAAGACCATCTCAAGCGGCCCAGGTTGGAGCGTCCGAGGTATCCTCGGCAGTCCTGGCTGCCACGGCTACTACCATAGCCGTTTTCGTTCCCATACTCTTCGTCAGCGGGATCGCGGGAATTCTGTTCAGACCCATGGCCTATACCGTGTCTCTGTCTTTGGCCGCTTCCTATTTCGTGGCCATGGTCTTGATCCCCCTTCTCTCTTCCAGATTTCTCCAGGTGAAAAGGATCGACAATCCAGGAAAAAACACCCTCCTGCAAAAACTCTCCAGACAGAGTCAAAGACTTTTCGATGGGTTGGATGATTATTATCAGAGGGTGGTCAGCTGGGCCATAACCCATAAGAAGACGGTTATCTTCATAGTGTTAGCGTTTCTTATTGTCACACTTCCTTTGCTTAAGTTCATAGGTGCCGAGTTTATGCCTCAAATCGATGAGGGTGAGTTTGACATTTCGGTCAAGTTGCCTGTGGGAACTGACCTGGATAAGACCCGGTCTGTGGTGTCTGATATAGAAAATACGATCCTCAAAGATGTTCCTGAGCTGAAGACCCTGACCGCTCGGAGCGGTTTGGAAGGCAAAGGCTGGGCTGCCATGGCATCCATCTTCAGGGACATAACCGGTTCCCATGCCGCTGTGGTGGGAGTTGAGTTGTCTGACGTTTCGCAGCGGGAACGCTCGGTATTTGAGATAATGGATACGCTTCGGGCGAAGACAAAAGGCATTCCGGATGCTGACGTAAGGTACACCAGTTCCGGGATGATGACCGGGATGACCGGGTTCGGGGGAGCTCCCGTGGCCGTGGAGATCAGAGGGTATGAACAGGAAGTGGCGTCAGACCTGGCTCAACAGATCCTGAGCCTGATCAAAAGCGTTCCCGGGGCTAAGGACGTG
>Ga0209636_10007896_pt1 | contig 10846 bp, 10 predicted proteins | sample DeeMarSWOR152_54_FD_187464 | JGI IMG/M metagenome (GOLD analysis project Ga0209636, IMG submission 187464) | Marine sediment microbial communities from White Oak River estuary, North Carolina - WOR-1-52-54 (SPAdes) (version 2) | ecosystem: Environmental > Aquatic > Marine > Intertidal zone >... | reverse complement strand
CATAGCTAGGAAAACGGATGAAGGGGTTAGGGTTGAGCGAACTTAAACCCACAGTTTTGAAAATAGGTGGTTCCGTAATCACAGATAAAGGGGAAGAGCTTAAGGTAAGAATGCAAGCTATGAACCGTTTGGCAGAGGAAATACGGGACGCAGGCGTTCAAAACTTGGTAGTTGTCCATGGAGGCGGAAGCTTTGGCCATCCGCTTGCTCAAAAATACGCCATAAGAGAGGGATTTAAAGAAAAGGTCAACAGAGTTGGTTTTTCAGAAACGCATCATGTCATGACTGTGCTTAACGGTTTGTTCATGGATGCATTGATATGGCGCAACGTTCCGGCTGTAAGCATCACACCGTCCTCATGCATAATAACAAAAAATGGTAGAATCCAATGTTTTGAAGATGCACCATTAAGGATGCTGTTGAAAATGGGTTTCTTACCGGTTCTTTATGGGGATGCAGTTCTAGATAAAGAATTGGGCTTCACGATACTGTCTGGGGACCAGCTAGTCTCAGTGCTTGCCACAATGTTCAATGCAGAACGTATTATAATCGGTGTTGACGTAGACGGATTGTATGACGCTGACCCAAAAGTTGACAAAAACGCAAAAATGTTCAAGCATTTAACACTAGACGAGCTTAAAGAGCTGCAGAGTAAGTTAGACAAGTCAAAGACTTATGATGTTACAGGCGGCATGTTCGGCAAGATAGTCGAGCTTTTGCCCGCCACAAAACACGGAATTCCAGTGATTATTGTGAATGCTGCAAAGCCAGGATATGTTCAAAAAGTCCTTGAAGGAAAAAAGGTGAAAAGCACCTTAGTAGAGAAGGAATAGAGTTGGCTAAAGAGACAACAAAGCGCAAAGCAGACCATATCAGAATCTCCTTAAACCAGAATGTGCAAGCAAGAAAGACAACAGCAGGTTTTGAAGATGTTCATTTTATTCACAAGGCTTTACCGGAAACCGACAAACAAAAAATAGACCTATCGACAACCGTGTTCAACCACAGGTTCACTGTACCCCTAATTGCAGGCGCTATAACCGGTGGAACACCGGAAGCGACGAAAATCAATGCGACAATAGCTGAAGTCGTGGAAGAACTAGGTTTAGGAATGGGTGTTGGCAGTCAACGGGCAGCAATAGAGGACAAAAGATTCGCAAAAACCTTTGTAGTAGCGAGAAAAAAGGCTCCAACTGCCTTTCTAATTGCCAACATCGGCGGAGTGCAACTTGTCAACGGATATCACTTAAAAGAAGTGAAAAAAGCAATACAAATGATCGAGGCAGACGCCATCGCTATACACTTGAATCCCTTACAAGAGGCTATCCAACCAGAAGGTCAAACAAACTTCCGAGGAGTGCTTGAAAAAATAGTTGAAATTGCAGAAGCATTGGAAAAGCCAGTGATCGTCAAGGAAACCGGCGCCGGCATAGCCGCTGAAGAAGCAAAGAAACTGGAAACTGCTGGTGTGAAAGGCATAGACGTGAGCGGAGCGGGTGGCACAAGCTTCGCTGCAGTTGAGTACCACCGCGCAAAAAGACAGGGAAGACGCTTTCAAAGCAGATTGGGCGATATTTTCTGGGACTGGGGCATCCCCACAGCCATAAGCATCGTTGAGGTCTCCCAAACAGTAAGCGTTCCCGTCATTGCTTCCGGAGGAATACGCAATGGAGTAGCTGTAGCTAAGGCTTTGGCTCTAGGTGCAAGTCTCGCAAGTCTTTCCCACCCCGTGTTGCAATCAGCAGTTGAAGGCGTAAAAGAAGCAAAAAACGCTTTCTCACTCTTAATAGAAGAGTTGACGAATGTCATGTTTCTTGTAGGAGTAGGTTCAGTTCAAACTTTACGGCAGGCCCCCCTTGTTTTAACAGGTAAGACAGCAGAATGGTTGAAAATGAGAGGGTTTGAAGTAGAAAGTTATGCGCGAAGAGGAAGGAATTAGACTTTGGATATACAGAAATTTCTCGAAGAGAAAGCAGCCTTAATAGACAAGGTTATCGAGAAGTATATTCCAAGAATTTTTTCGGAAAACGCGGTTCTTTTTAGAATTAATCCGCCAAACTACGCTTATGATCTGGAGCCCCTAAACAAAGCAATTGCCGAGCCGGTGTGGGAATTTCTTGCCAGAGGCGGAAAAAGATGGCGTCCAAGCCTTTTCCTATTAGTACTCGAAGCCCTAGGTAAAAATCCACAAGATTTTGTTGATTTCGCCATAATCCCAGAAGTGATTCACAATGGAACGATAATTATAGATGACATAGAAGATGCATCCGAACTTCGAAGAGGAAAACCATGCACATACAAGATCTACGGCTTAGACATAGCCATAAACGCTGGAAACGCAATGTACTACCTCCCACTTTTATCTCTAATTGAAAAAAGAGAAAAAGTTTCCACAGAAAAACTACGCAAAATCTACGAGATTTATGTACAAGAGATGATTAACTTGAGTCTAGGTCAAGCGATGGACATAGCATGGCATAAAGGTCTAGCAGACGCGGATAAAATAGATGAAAAACATTACCTGCAGATGTGCGCCTACAAGACCGGAACCTTGGCCAGGATGGCTGTAAAAATCGCCGCTGTACTGGCCGATGCAAAAGATGAGCTTACTGAAAAGCTTGGACGTTTCGGTGAGAGCATAGGTGTAGCTTTCCAAATGCAAGACGACATCCTAGATTTGACGAGTAAGGAATTTGCAGAAAAGAAGGGTGGACGCGGACAAGACGTGACAGAAGGGAAAAGAACTCTGATGGTTATCCGCACTTTGAATGTTGCAGACGCCAAAGATAAGGAAGTACTCTCTGAAATACTCAAGATGCACACTTCAGATCAGAGACTCAGAGATGAAGCCATAGCAATAATGCAGAAGTACGGCTCAATAGAATACGCTAAGCAGTTTGCAAGGAGAATAGTTGAAGAAAGCTGGAAAGAGGCTGAAAAGTTTCTGCCAGCGTCAGATGCGAAGGAAAAATTAAACACTTTTGCAAAATTTCTAATTGAAAGAGAAATCTAAGCATTATAACAGTGTTAATAATTGACATTCGAACAAGATGCTGAACTCAAAACAACAATACGAAAAATCGCTTTGATAAATGCTATCAGGCATCACGGTAAGGCGCAGACAGGCCCGGTCATTGGAAAACTTTTAGGAGAAAAACCAGAGTTAAGAACAAGCGCGAAGGAAATCGCAAGTCTTGTCAGCGAAGTTATTCAAGAAGTCAACATTCTCCCATTAAACAAGCAGAAACGCATAGTTGACGAAAGATGGCCAGAAGCCCTCATAAAGGAGAAGGTTGAGGAGGAAAAGCGTCTTCCGCCTTTGCCTAATGTGGATAAGTATGCTCAGGTTGTTACACGTTTTTCCCCCAACCCAGACTGTGTTCTTCATCTTGGCTCAGCCAGAGCCATTGTATTATGCTACGCGTATGCACGCTTGTATAATGGCAAATTCATCTTGCGTTTCGAGGACACAGACCCGAAACTGAAAAGGCCTGTCTTAAAGTTTTATGACCGTATTAGAGAGGATTTGGCTTGGCTTGGATGCAAACCAGACGAGGAATACATTCAAAGCGACAGAATCACCTTGTATTACAAGTATGCCGAAAAGCTGCTGAAGGATGACAACGCTTACGTTTGCACGTGCCACCCGAAACAGTTCCGAGAAAAAGTGCTTGACAACAAACCATGTGAGTGCCGCGGTTTACCGCTGGAAGAGCAGCTTAAAAGATGGAACCGCATGCTTAATGGGTACTACAAGGAAGGAGAAGCTGTGGTTCGCGTAAAAACAGATTTGAACCATCCAAACCCAGCTGTCCGAGAGTGGCCTGCACTCCGTGTCATAAATTCTCAGAATCATCCGCATCCACGGGTTGGGAGCAAATATCATGTCTGGCCCCTTTACAATTTCGCGTGCGGCATAGATGATCATCTAATGGGTGTAACCCACATAATCAGGGGAAAAGAACATCTGACGAACATGGTTCGTCAAGAATTCATGTATAGATATTTGGGCTGGACGTATCCAGAAGCCATACACTACGGCAGGCTCAAAATTACAGGGGCTTCCTTAAGCAAATCAAAAATTGTTCAGGGAATAAGGCAAGGCCTCTATAAAGATTGGGATGACCCACGCCTGGCAACCTTTGCAGCCTTAAGGAGACGGGGAATAACACCGGAAGCGATAAAAAAATTGATAGTTGATGTGGGTCCCAAAACTTCAGATGTTGTTTTGAGTTGGGAAAACCTGTACGCTTATAATCGTAAGATCCTAGACCCAAAAGCAGACAGATATTTCTTCGTGCACAACCCGATACAGCTAACGGTTAAAAACGTTCCAAAAACGTTTACGGCGAAGCTTCGTCTGCATCCGGACCATTCTGAAAGGGGGTTCAGAAAATACACAATAACGCCGAAAGGGGACAATAATTCCGTGGCGTTGTGGATTTCAAGAAGCGACATAGATACTTTGAAAGTTGGAAAAATGATACGACTTATGGAGTTGTTCAACATAAAATTGGAGAGGCTAGACGCCTATTCCGCTGAAGCATCCTTCATGAGCGAAGCTTACAACGACGCGAGAAGAGCTGGCGCATCGTTGATTCATTGGATACCCATCGGAGCTGATATCCCTTGTGAAGTTGTGATGCAAGACGCAACAATAGCTGCCGGAATTGCTGAAAGTGCTTGTAAAGGGTTAAGAGCAAACGATTTAATACAGTTTGAGAGATTCGGCTTCGTAAGAATCGACGAGATTAATGCTAAGTTGACAGCTTACTACTCGCATAGATGATGAGGAAAGTGAAATAATGCGCAAGCAGGATAAAATAGTCATATGGCCAGCCTATTTCGATTCATCGAGAACCAGAGATGATGGAAGGCGAGTTTCCAAAAGTTTGTCTATGCCTTCTCCACGAATTTCGGAGATCAAGCAAGCTGTGGAAAAACTGCGCTTAGATTATGAAGTTGCAATGGACTCTGGCTATCCGAAGACGCCGTGGCTGAAAAAAGGCATGCTCCTTGTAAACAAAAGGTGGACCAAAAATCAGACAATCAAAAAGATTGCTGAACAGTTACTGAAAATCCGCGGTGCATCTGTAACAAAATAAGCTTAACGCCTCTTTTTTTCACCTGTTAGAACAGCGTTTATTACCCCGTGTTGTCCCGGACGCGAGGTGACACGGGCCAATCCTTTAGTAGTTTCGATGATCGCGCCTTTTGTTATTACGCCTCTGCGGTCATAATCAACGTTTGCGGGATTCTTAACAACGCGTAGGATCTCGACTTTTTCAGTTTTTCCGCTTTTGGGGTCGTTTACGCACGCGCCTTTATCTCTTAAGATTTTCATCTTTGCGTTTCCGCCTCTTTCACGTTCAACTTTCGTTTTCGTCTCGCCCAACATGGTTTCTGCGGGAAACGAACCCTTTTCAAATTTCCTTTTTCCCCTATAGGATCTTTTTCTGCCCCCTGAAGGTTTTCTCTTCTTCAAGTTACCATGCCAAACTGACAACTTTTACTTCTCCTCTATTTGAAGTTCAGTGCGCACTATCACCGTTATTTAAGATATAAACCTATCCGTCACCCTATTAGAGGTTTTTCACTCTTTCTCAGCCGCCATTTCCTGTTGGAAAACTTTCGTAAGCTGCCTTTTCATTGTTGAGAGGTCATGGCTCAAACCAAAGTAGTCAGCGAAGTATTCGGTTGTTCTCAGAACTGTTGAACGACCCTTTCTGTCACCCACGACCAAACCTGTTTCCTTCAAGAGTTTAATGTGACCATAGACATGATGACCACGCACATCAACAACCTTTTTTTGAGAAACTGGCTGCCTGTAAGCTATGTAAGCGAGAGTCTTCAATGGGCCCTTGGAAAGAAGTGGTCTCTTAACAAGTTTTCTAACACGAGGCGTGAACTCAGCCTTCAACTGCAAAACATACCTTTCATCCTTCAACTCTAGAACCTCAAGAGCCGTTTTTCTGCTTGCATATTCTTGCATAAGCGTTTTCGCAAGTTTTCTAGCCTTGTTTTTTGAACGAGTTTTCAAAACAGAACACAATTCTTTCAGATCCAATGGACGGCCCGCAACATATAACGCAGCTTCCACTATGGCTAGATTCCGTTGAGCTCTCTCTGCGGCTTGTTTCTGCTTGGAATCCTCATCCAACTCAAATGATTGTTTTTCAATTTTCTGCAATCTCCAGCTCTCCAATAATTATGTATATCCCCAACAACATTTAACAATAAAGTCATACGGTTAGAAGTGTATATTAAGTTTAGAGTTACAGCTGTGGAAGGGGAACCCCAAGTATCGGTTTGTTCAGACAGAAGACGCTTTTAATAATCCAACGTTAAAAAAAAGCGCGCACGTCATCTTTCTTCATTCGTTTTCACTTTCGAAGCTCAAGTATCACTTCCGCGCCTATTCTTGCAGCTACTGCGCATACTCCGGGACACTTGTCGAGTCCATTGTCTTTGTACCACGCTTCAGCGTCTTTAGTATCGAAAAAATCATAGCGTCTCCCGAAGAGCTTCTCTTGAATCTCGAAACACTTCACTGTTCCATAATTGTTTTTGAATCTGTCGAATACCTTTACCGCAACCTCCATCGCCCTCACATAACCTTCGGCATCATCTAGGCTCTCAGCACCCGCGACCAACCCAACCGCCATTATGGCGCCTATCAGTGCACCACATGTCTCACCTCTACGAGCAACTCCCGCAGCAAGAGGGGTGCTGGCCTTCAAAGCAGCTCTGTATGCCTTGTCGTCGTGTAGGAGGTGAAGATGTTCTTGAAGTGCGGCAAGCACGCAACGTGCACAGCCCTCGTACGCCCTATCGTTGTCGTAGGCAGCTTTCGCGATTCTATCCAGGATCTTTCCGGTTGAAGCCATCCCCTCACCACGCCTATCATACCGTGCCGTTTCTTTCGGGTAATTATCTAAACACATAACGCCTCACCACTAATGGTTTTTCCCGTCGTCAGATCCTAAGGCTTTCTACTTCTTTAACCCTTTCTTCAATGTATTCACGTAATGCCTACCGCCCTGTATGAGGAGATCTACGTCATCTACCATGAATAAGTGAGATCTCCCTTTTGGGAGCCATCTCTTTACGTTCTCAACGACATCTTCTGGAGCCACACCGACACTGAATCTGACAGGTATTCCTCTCTTCTTACATTCAGCACAGATCTTCGTAACCGCTTTCTCGATAACAGGATCGTCCCTTCCAGCCCGCGGTGTGAAGGGAACGCCATAAGAGAAGGCCATATCCATCTTACCTATATAGATGAAGTCTATTCCTTTAACTGACAGAATTTCCTCGATATTATCAACGCCCTCTCTGTCCTCTATCATTAGTCCGACCAAAGTCTCTCTATTCACCCGCCTGAAATATTCGTCCCAGCTCTCATCATCACGCTTTGGCAGCCCATAAGCAGGCTCAAACCCGCGTTTGCCAGTAATAGTCTCTGAGGTGCAGTATTTTGTTAATTCCACAGCTCTGATTGCATCTTGCTTTGTCTTAACATGTGGGAAAACAACCCCGTTGGCACCAGCATCAAGAACTCGATTGACGAAAGCTACGTCAAGTCCAGGCACTCGACACAAAGCTATCAAGCCTGCAAGATGAGCTTCTCTTACTAGCTGCGCGAAAGTTTCAATCTCAAGAACGCCGTGTTCAAAGTCGAAATATACATAGTCAAAGCCAAGTTTGCTTGCCACTTCGATTGATGGATTTTCCATACCAACTCTTAGGCTCATGGATAATACCAGTTCATCTCGTTTCATTTTCTCTAAGACTTCTTTTCCACTCACAAACATCACTGATACGTTCATTTCATGCGCAAGTATTTCACGCTTTGCCTCTGTCTTTTTTTCAAAACCCAAAAGTGTTTTGGTACGCTTTGGTACAAAAGCCTATAAAACACGAATGTTGACACACGTACGCGCGCGCTCATATATGAGCTTGTAGAGAGAGAAGAAGCCATAATTGATGGTAAGAGGGAAATAACAAGAAATCTAAATGGCATTCGATCTGTAGATGTGCTTTTTCTAAAGAGCACGCCTTATAGAGGCAGCTTGCCCTTGTTTTGGGAGTGACCTTGAGGTTCAAGAAACACGTCTACGAGTTACAGCTTACACAATCTGGATCCTAGGGGGAAACAAGGTTAATAGCTATGTATATTTCTTCAGACTCTTCATTCTGCCATAGGTTTACCCTTCCATCTTGGGCCAAAAACAACAAGATAATAAACGTGCGGATGGCTTCCAGCCGCCCGATATTTTTCATCAAGGTAGAAAACTCTATTATTCCTGCGCCTTTCACTCTCTGTGAAAGGGATGTGTACAGCTTTTCCATCTGCAGCTCAATTTCCATTAAGTACATGTCTAGTTGTGGCAGAACTTCCGAAGGAGTTGGAAGAAGAGGTTCTGAAACGGTTTTTTCTGAATGAACGAGTTTCTCGCCCTTTAAAACGTCATCTAGAACTTCTAGCAAATGCCTTATGGTTGTCGAGGTCAATTCATGTCTGAGGGGTAGAAATAGAGGTGGGGGAAGAAAATCTTGTGGAGCCCTCGGTGGAGGCGGCGGTTCTTCAAGTTTAAGCAGAAGCTTCGACTTCATCAAATATACGAGGGCCGAAGAGTCGAGGGCTACGCCTGAAGCTCTAAAATCCATCTGCCCAGTTTTTTCCATTTCCTCCAGAAAAGATGTGAGCAAATATGCGATGTTGATATTCCATGGAGTAAGCTTTTCAAGTTTGTGAAACTCGAACAGAATGTTCCATGGGGGACGTAGGTAGAACGGTTTTTTAACGGTTGCAGACATCGTTAACTTGGCACCTCCAAGAATTTTGCTGAGATAACGTTTGAAACTCCGTTGCGCTCATAGACCCCGTAAACTTTCTGCGCTTTGTCAACCATTTCAGGCTTTAACGTGAGGACTATAAACTGAGTTTTCGCTGACTCTTCCAGAAGGAGGTCTGCTAGTTTTGACACGTGGAAAGCATCCAAATGCGCATCTATTTCGTCAAGGATGTAGAAGGCTGCAGGCGTAAAATCCTTAAGAGCAAATATGAAGGCAACAGCTGCGACTGAACGTTCGCCGCCACTGGCTCCGCTCACAACTATTGAAGGTTTGTTGAGAAACTGAACGAGCATGTCAATACCGCCTGAGAACGGTTCATCAGGGTCTTCAAGCTTCAACGTGGCGACTCCGCCTCCAGTGAGCTTTGAAAAGTATTCTTGCAGATTCCAATTGATTTTTTCGAATGCATCCATGAAGATCTTGCGTTTTTTGCTTTCAATTTCATCCATAAACTGCAGGATTGACTGTTTTTCTCTTTCAAGCTCATTTAGTCTTAGCGACAGCTCCTTATAGCGCGAAATTTGTTCAGCATAATGGGACAAGGCAAGTTGGTTTACTGCGCCTATTCTCTCAAGTTCGAATTGCATCATCCTCATTGACGTTTCGGCTTCTTCAACCTGTTTTGGTGTCACCTCTAATGGTTGCTCATAACCAAACTGTCTAAGCTGATTCTGATGTTGTTCAAGCTGCAGCGAAGATGTTTGCGTTTTCAGTTGGAGCTGGTTCAACAAACGGTCAGCTTGCTCATACTCTGGGTCAAGCTTATGCAGTTCCTCGTCTATGTCATCTATTTGAGCTGTGAATTTCTTGGATTCTTCCCTCGCTGAGAGAACAGTCTTGGATAGTTCGATGCGGTTATTCTCCAGTTCTGATAACTCTAGTTTCAGCGATTCCCTATCCTGCAACGCCGTTTCTACTTCTTTTTCAACCTTCCTAAGCTGTTGTCTGACTTTTGCGAGTTGGATTTTGGCGTTTTTATATCCAACCCTTAAAACGTTATCGAATTGTGACTGAAGCGTTGAAATGTCTGTTTGGATTGTACCTAGATTCTGCCTCAAACTGATTATTTCTTCGGCCAGCTTCTCCCTCTCAATCTCCATCTCTTGAATGTGGGTAGGATCGGTTTTCCGCCTTAGAGCAGCTAGGCTATTCTGAAGTTTTCGCATTTCTTTCTGAATGGAATTTCTTTCAGCCCTGTGCACCCACATCTGTGTCTTCTCGTTTTCAATTTCCTTTTCAAAACGCATTATACGTTTATCTATTCGTTTGATGTTAGCTTTAGTCCTCCCGACGCTTCTTTTGACTCTGGCTACCTCCCTGTGAAGTGTAGTTATGGCTTCTGAGAGCCGAGCAATTTCAACGCGTGTTCTATCAATTTCCTCTTCAAAGGAGGTCACATCGCTGCTCCTTCTTGACAAATGTTGTTGGAGGGCACCAACGGCTTCATCTAGACTTTTGATGGCTGCTTCGCTTGGGATGATAGTGGAAAAGTCTATGGGGGCACGATAGTAACCGCTTTCTAGGGCGCCACCTGCCTCATATAGGTCCCCATCTACTGTAACAGTTCGGTAGCCTTCACCAGATAGAGCAAAAGCGGTTTTGTCATCTGAAACTATCAATGTGTCGCCGAAAACGAACCGGACAGCTGGTTCATACTGCTTTGCACATTTTATGAAAAGTGGAGCTGCACCGTTGACGCTTTTTTTTGTCGGGTTTTTCACGGACTTAGAATTGAGTGCTCCTTGAATTGGAATTATTTTGATTCTTCCAAGTTTCATCCTTCTCAAAGTCTCTGTACATGTGAAAGCTGCGTCAAAATCTTTCACAACTATTGCATCAAGCCATCCTGAAGCTGCTACCTCCATTGCGCGTTTGTAAGCCTTATCAACTTTGATTAGGCTGCGTAATCTGCCGTACACTCCTAGAATCACGCCTAATTCGCCTAGCTCCTCTATACTTCTTAGGGCTTTCTCCTCAGCTGCCA
>Ga0209636_10007895_pt1 | contig 10846 bp, 9 predicted proteins | sample DeeMarSWOR152_54_FD_187464 | JGI IMG/M metagenome (GOLD analysis project Ga0209636, IMG submission 187464) | Marine sediment microbial communities from White Oak River estuary, North Carolina - WOR-1-52-54 (SPAdes) (version 2) | ecosystem: Environmental > Aquatic > Marine > Intertidal zone >... | reverse complement strand
GAGCGTAACCCAATCGAGGCTCAACATCCACAACGGTCTCACCGTCGAGCTTGAAGAGGAACCTTTCAGGCTCATGCAAAGCCGGATGCTGAGGGCCCAAGACAACACTCACGAGCGAACCGCCACGGCCCCCAGCCCGGACAGTTCCCACTTTGACCGGCTCACTCTCTGAGAAGCCCGACCTCTCAGTCAGCTCAGGGCTCCAGTCTTTTCTTAGCGGATACTGCTCTTGAGGCCAGCCTTCGGGAAGCAAGAGCCTGCTTAGGTCGGGGTGACCGAGAAAGATCACGCCCAGAAGGTCGAACACTTCGCGTTCGTACAGGGACGCGCCTGGGACAATGTCGGTTATGGTCTCCGTCTCCGGTCTGGACTTCGAGACGTCTGTCTGGATTGTGGCCTCAGTTCTTCCACACCAGAAATGGTAATCCAGTTCGATCTCATCACCGAGATCAAGCGCAGTTATAGTTGAGATCATCGTCTGGGGAAAGCCCTCAAGAAGGACAGAGATAGCATCTCTATGGAAACCCGACTTTACCATGATATTGGCTCTTCTAGATCTAGGTGTCTTCACCCCTATGACAGAACTTTGAAGTTTCCCTTGAATAAGGCTCGCAACCTCTTCCTCGGGCTTCACTGCTCATACGGTCCTTCTCTCAGTTTCTCCAAAAGCTTCGTGATCCCGTAGATGATTGCCTCGGGCTTCGGCGGGCATCCAGGAACAAAAACATCGACAGGGATTACCTTGTCTACGCCCTTCAGAACATTGTAGCACTTCTTGAAGGGCGCGCCTGAACAGGCGCAGGTACCTACAGCAATGACAAACCTCGGTTCAGGCATCTGCTCGTATATCATCCGCAACCTTGGAGCGGCTTGCCTTGTTGCAGGTCCTGTTGCAACAAGTACATCCGCGTGTCTTGGCGTAGGCTTCTGGAGGACCCCGAATCTCTCAATGTCATACCGGGGTGTCAAGAGAGCCACGGTCTCTATGTCGCAGGCGTTGCAGGCCCCGCTGTTGAAGTGGAGTATCCAAGGCGACTTTAGCCTTGCCCATTTAACGAGGCTCAGTCCAGGCGTTTCATTCGCCCCCAAGCGCCAAAAGTAGCGTAGCCGCCAAGATTGTCGACAAGTAGATCATCAAGGACAGTAGACTCGTGGAACTGACCGATAATGACGCAAAGGCTATCATCAATGCAGATGAGTCAAGAATTATGAAGTACACAAGATACTTGTACAACGGCACGTTTATGACTAATCTGCCAGAGCGAGCTTTCTCCCCGCAGGCGTACATCGAAACTTTCTGTCTTTTCGCCGGCAGTTTAGGTGCCTTCAGTCTGCCAAGTAGGTAGATGACTGCTGAAGCTGTCAGAACTGTTATGAAAGCCGCTACCGATTCGGCGAACGTCCATGTACGCCTCCATCCATCAGCTATCGAAGTCTTGTGTGTTCAGGGGGTCCTTGACCCAATCTCTTCGGAAGGCATCTAGCGGCACTTAAACTTTTTGTATAAGCTTTTATAACAGCTTTAAGAGCTTAAACTACTAGGCTTGGATCTAGATTGGGCGAAGGAATATGACCTACGCAAGGAAATTACAGAAGATTGGAGAAAGCCTCTTTGTTTCGATCCCGAAGACTTGGGTCAAACAGATGGAGCTAAGCCGAGGCGACACCGTTGTGCTCGTCAAACAGCTAGACGGGTCCGTGGCCTTATATCCGGAAGCCAGAGAAGAGACTCTGAAGGAGATAACTCTAGAAGCTGAGGCCGACGAGTCGACACGATCTCTCAGACGCCGGATCACCGGAGCGTACGTGGACGGGTTTGATCTTGTCAGACTGACTGCAGCCCAAAAGCTCACCGACGAACAGCAGGACGCGATCAGAGAGATAACGGAGGATCTGTTCGGGCTAGAGATTGTTGAGCTATCATCGGACTCGATCACAATTCAGTGCTTGTTGGCAAAGGCATTACCGATTGAGAGGACGATTGAGAGAATCCATACCACAACAAGGTCTATGTTCGGTGAAACGATCTTGGCATTAAGAGAGGGAAACGCAAAGCTAGCCGAGGGTGTGATCAAGAGAACTCGCGATGTCAAACGGCTTTCTCTGGTGGTGCACCGTCTTCTTCGGAGTCTGATATTGTTCCCGACCGAGCGGATTCCGGAAATGGAGCCGATAGACAGCGTTGACTTTCTCCGAGTAATCAGTAGAATCACAGAGATCTCTGGGAGCGTCAGAAAGATCGCTGAAAGCGTCTTGACATGGGAGCAATCCTACTCTGACTCTGTTCTAGAAAAGCTGCTGAGAACGTGCAGCGAGGCTATGAATCTGTACGACTGGTCAATCCAAGCCTTGATGTCTAGAGACATATCGCTAGCTAATCGAGTTCTAGACGAGAATCTGCAACCTGACTTCGATGATCTCTGGAATCTTCTTCTGAAGGCAGAACAGAAGGCGAAAATCTCTGCGCCCACATTCTCTCACACCCACCGAATCATGGATAACCTCGAGCAGATAGAGGTGTACTCTAAGGAAATCGCTGAAATCGCCATAGACCGCGCTGAAGAAGTCTATGCGAAAGAATGAGAGATCATGGGCAGAGTTGTCAGAGTCAATGGCGGTCGGGGTCTGTTTCCCTATTGACCTTTATGCTTCCCCGCAGAGCTCCGTTATCCTCTTCCAGTTTTCGTCTACCCACCGCTGTATGACTTCAAGTTCATGCTGGAACTTGGGTCTGAAGAGATGCCTGAACCTTCCTTGTGGTTTGAGGAAGTCAATGACGGGCTTCGGCTTCGGCACCTTCATGTTCAGCTTGTACTTGCCTTTGTTTACCTCGTAGACCGGCCAGTAACGCGTCTGAACAGCGAGCTTTGCCAGTTCGATGCTCTTCTCTGAGTCGTGTCTCATTCCTAATGGGCACGGTGAAAAGACATGGATGACCGCTGGCCCCTCGACCTCCAGACCTCTCTGCACCTTTGTTATGTAGTCGTTCCAGTAGGCTGGCGACGCTGTCGCTGCGAACTCGATTCCGTGGGCTGCGCAGATGCCGATGAAGTCCTTCTTGAACTCGGGTTTCCCGGGAATCACTTCTCCTGCTGGGCTTGTGGTTGTCGCTGCTCCGTGAGGAGTTGCCCCAGACCTCTGTATCCCTGTATTCATATATGCTTCGTTGTCGTAGCATATGTATAGGAAGTCGTGTCCTCTCTCCAGTGCTCCTGAGACAGCTTGGATCCCGATGTCAAAGGTGCCACCGTCTCCTGCGAAGGCGATTATGTCGACTTGCTTGTCCCAAGCGTTCCTCTTAGTCATAGCCTTGTAGGCAGCTTCAATCCCGGAAGCAACGGCCGCTGCGTTCTCGAACGCCACGTGAACCCACGGGATCTTCCATGACGTGAATGGATAGATTGTCGAGGCGACTTCCATGCACCCCGTAGCGTTGGTGATGACGGTTGGTCTCCTAAGGGCTTTAAGGGTCATCCTCGCCACTATGCCGGCTCCGCACCCAGCACACAACCTGTGCCCGGATGTGAACATCTCCTCAGTTGTGAGATCTTTCAGCCTTACCATTACTCTCTCACCCCAATGAACTTCAAGGGCTCTTTAACAAGTCCCGTCTCTGCAACTTCAAGTGCCTCATTGAAGATCGCTTCGATGTCGAAGGGTGTCATGTCTCTTCCCCCTAGTCCATAGATTACATTGAAGACGTTCAGCTCTTTCCCATTCTGATAGAGCATACCTACAACATCGCTACACAAGGCACCGTACGGTGCGCCGAAACTGCAAGACCTATCGAGAACAGCTAAGGCTTTGAGGCCCCCCAAGGCTTTCATAATCTCTTCTCTGGGGAACGGCCTGTAGACCCAAGGTTTTATGACTCCCACCTTCTTCCCTTGGCTTCGAAGTTCTCCAGCAACCGTCTTGGCTGTTCCAGCCGTGCTTCCCAGGCAGAGTATGGCAGCTTCAGCGTCCTCCAAACCGTAGGAGTCTACGAAACCGTATCTTCTCCCGGTTAGGATCTTGTATTCTTTGTTGACTCTGTCAATCACCTTGGTCGTTTCTTCTAGGGCTTCAAACTGCTGACGTTTCGTCTCGAAGTAGTAGTCTGTCAGGCACAGGGCTCCAACTGTGATCGGCTTGTCCGGGTCGACCCTCAATACTGGTTTCCTTGTTGTCACAAACCTCTTCACGTCTTCATCGTCTAGGACTTCGACACCTTCCAACGAGTGGGACAGAATGAAGCCGTCTATGTTCATGGTTACGGGGAGCAAGACACTAGGATCCTCAGCGATCTTGAAAGCTTGTACTACCCAGTCATAGGCTTCCTGAGCGTTCTCACCGTAGATCTGTATCCAGCCGCAGTCCCTGGAACCCATCATGTCTGAGTGATCGCAGTGAATGTTGATCGGCGCCGAAAGGGCCCTGTTCACTACACCCATTACGATCGGGCACCTGAGACTCGAAGCAATATACATTATCTCATGCATCAGGGCCAGTCCCTGACTCGCAGTGGCCGTGAAGACTCTTGCCCCGGTCAAGCTCGCTCCTACGCACGCTGACATGGCTGAATGCTCAGACTCAACACAGACAAACTCAGTGTGCACTTCTCCATTGTGAACAAACTCGCTGAACTCCTCTACGATCAGCGTCTGAGGCGTAATCGGATACGCTGCTACGACATCTACGCTGCTCTGCTTAACAGCGTATGCTATGGCGCCGTCACCTGTCAGACCCATTATCTTGCTCATCTTACCTCTTCTCCTCCACCATCGTTATTGCCTTAACGGGGCATTCATTCGCACAGATGCCGCAGCCTTTGCAGTAGTCGTAGTCGACATCGACAAACTTTTCCAGTCTCGTTATGGCCGCGTCGGGGCAGTATATCCAGCACAGAAGGCAGTTTATACACTTGTCTTGGTCTATGATTGGCCTGAAGGCTCGCCAGTCTCCAGTCTTATACTTCATCGCTGAGCCTGGCTCAAGCAGAATTCCTGCTATGGGTATGGTCTTCCATCCTGGCTTGTCTTCTTCAGACAGCACCCTCCGCCTCCTCATAAGCTCTTCTTACGACCGCGACGTTCTTTTCTCCTACAGTCCCAGGGAAACGTTCCGTCACAACCTTGTCTAGGGACTCCAACGTTACGAGGGGAACTGCCTTGGCGAGGGCTCCCAGCATGGCCGTGTTGTAGATCGGCCTGCCAAGAACGTCAAGCGCTATTCTCACGGCGTTGACCGTGTAGACCTTGGCCTTTTCGGTCTTTAGAGATCCCTTCAGCTCGTCTGGACTTCTCTCGGTGTTGGCCACGACAGTCCCGTCCTCAGCTAGACCTTTAGTCACGTCTATCTTGCCTAGCAACGTTGGGTCAACTATAACCACGATGTCCGGGTTGTAGATGTGGCTGTGGATGCTTATCGGCTGATCAGAGATCCTTGTGTAACCCGTAACAGGTGCACCCCTCCGTTCAGGTCCGAACTCTGGAAAAGCTTGGACGTACTTGCCGTCAAGCAAAGCTGCAAGGGCGAGCAGACGGCTGACAGTGACTATGCCTTGTCCGCCTCTGCCGTGCCATCGAACTTCGATCAATGAGTTCGCGTCTCCGCATCTTTTTTTTCTGAACTTTTCTGGTGTTATGTCTAATGTCAACCGTGAACAGAGATATAACTTTACCTTAAAGGAAGGTATTCAGGTGGTTGAGCCTCTCTTTCTGAAGGCTAATTGGATGAAGAAGACCGTTGAGCTCAATACGAAACCGTACATGTAGGGCGCGTTAGGCGCATATCCTGAGATCGCTCCTCCAATCAATGGTCCTGCAAAGTACCCGAGGCCGATTAGGCTCTCGAAGACTCCGGCTGCGTAGCCTCTCGATGATCTCCATCTTCGAAGAACAGAGGATATTGAAGCCGCATAGGATATGCCCGCCCCGAAGCCGAACACAAGGAAGCAGAACATGAACAAAGGAACACTACTGCTGTAGAATGTTAGCAGAGAACCGATGGCGAGGGCTGTTGTGCCCAGTAGAAACATGCGCGGTCTCTTAAGCCTAGCCTCGATTCTGTTTGCCTGATGGAATGCGACAACTCTAGAAGCTCCGAAGGCGAGTGTTATCAAGCCTATCTCGAACGGGGAGATCTCTAGGTCTACGGCGTACGACGGAAACAAAGACAGGATTATACCGACAATTGATGAGAACAGAAATATCGATGTGAGAGCGGCGACGATTGGGCTTTGATTCTCCATGTCACCTCTCGGCTTTATTCCCGCGTCTGTATTCGCGTCATGTTTCCTTGACGGTTCAGCAATGACTACAAGACTAAGCAACCCGAAAAACCATGACACAACCAGAGATATATAGAAGGGAGCCCTAGCCGACCATACGCTGATCAGCACTCCTCCTATCAAGGGGCCGACGATCATAGCTGTGCCCCAAGAGAGGTTGAATCTTTTCAGTGTCTCCTCAAGCTGGGCGTCGCCGGAGTCGGCAATCAAGGCTTCCATAGCTGGCCAGAAGGCTCCGATTGATGACCACTCCAGAGCCTTGATGAACACGAGCAGGAGAGGGTCCTCGGTGAGGCTGTAGAGAAGACACGACAGTCCGTATGAGATCAAAGAGCCGGATACGAAAGCCTTCCTGCTTGACCTGTCACAAAGCCTCCCGGAAACGAACGGCACAAACGAGTATATTGAGCCTCCAGCCGCTCCTATGAGACCTACCATGAAGTGGGAGGCGCCATGGAGTCTTGCATATATGGGAACGGCTATGCCTACAACCCCTGCAAGCATCTGGCATACGAACGCGAGGCCAAACAGAAACCATAATGAGATCGTCCTACGTTTATTCCACTCCAACGTCTAACTTCGGAAAAGAAGTATCAATGGCGGCTTAAAAAACGCTACCGCTGACGACTTCGGCCCTAATCAAGAAACGAACATGATTGAGACTCAAATGATAGGAAGGAAGAACTTTTGTGGAATTACCCCAAAAAAAGAGGGTGTGGTTGGGCTTAGTATCCTGGAGGCATTCCTCCGTAGCCGGGCGGCATACCACCTGGGCCTCCTGGAGGAGTCGGTGGGGCCTTCATCTTCCCAGCAGCGATCACATCGTCGATCTTCAAGATCATAGAGGCTGCTTCGGTAGCCGATTTGATTATCTGTTTCTTGACTGCTAGCGGTTCGTAGACTTCGAGTTTCTTCATGTTCTTGACGTTGCCTTCAAAAACGTCGACGCCGGCCCATTTTTCGCCTTTCTCGTGCCGCGCTCTGAGGTCAGAGGTTATATCAATGGGGTCGAGGCCCGCGTTTTCACCGAGCGTGACGGGCACGATTTCCATGGCTTCAGCGAAGCTCTGAACAGCCAGCTGTTCCCTCCCTGGTAGAGTCTCAGCATACTCTCTGAGAGCCCTAGCTATCTCAACCTCGGGCGCCCCGCCTCCGACGAGTATCTTTGGCTCTTGGACCACATCTCGGACGACGCAAAGGGCATCGTGGATGGATCTTTCTGCTTCGTCAACGATCCGTTCGGTTCCTCCTCGAACCAGGATGGCTACTGAACGCGGGTTCTTGCATCCTTCTATGAAGGTCATCTTGTCGTCGCCGATTTTCCTTTCCTCGACGAGTCCCGCGTAGCCCAGGTCTCTTTCTGTCATGTCTTCTAGATTGCTGACTACCTTTCCGCCTGTGGCCTTCGAGAGCTTCTCCATGTCTGACTTCTTGGCGCGTCTAACAGCTAGGATTCCCTTCCTTGCCAAGAAGTGCTGAACCATGTCGTCTATGCCTTTCTGGCAGATGAGCACGTTTGCGCCGGTCTTTGCTATCTTGTCAACCATGTTCCGAAGCATGTTCTCCTCTTCTTGGAGGAAGGCTTCCATCTGTTCTGGTGTTTCAATGTTAATCTTGGCGTCGAATTCGGTCTTCTGTACCTCTAGCGCAATGTCGAGCAGGACGGTCTTTGCCTTCTCAACACGTTTGGGCATGCCTGGATGAACGACTTCCTTGTCCAAGACTATGCCTCTGATGAGTTTGGTGTCCACGACGGATTCTCCAGGTTTCTTCTCCACCATGATGTCGTCCAAGTCTACTCTGTATTCATCTCCGACTTTTTCAGCTACGTGTAGTACAGAGTCAACAGCTATATCAGCAAGTTGCCCTCGGTTCTCAGCGACAAGCTTACTGGCCATAGAGGTCATAGCGACCTTCTTCAGGGATTCTTTGTCCGTAGGCGCAATCTGGATAGCGATCTTCTCTAAGGTCTCTAGGGCCTTATCCGCGGCTTTCCGGTAGCCGTCAATGATGACCGTGGGATGGACGTTCTTCTTCAGGAGTTCCTCTGCTCTCGTGAGGAGTTCTCCGGCGACGATAACCGAGGTTGTCGTTCCGTCCCCAACTTCATCGTCTTGGGTCTTGGCAACCTCAACCATCATCTTCGCTGCGGGATGCTCGACATCGATCTCATCTAGTATTGTTCTTCCGTCACTGGTTATGGTGACATCGCCTAAGCTGTCTACCAGCATCTTGTCCATGCCCTTAGGCCCCAGAGAGCTTCTGACTGCTTCGGCTACAACTCGGGCAGCCATTATGTTCGCGTGCTGAGCGTCTTTTCCTCTAGATCTCGTAGAGCCCTCTTTCAGTATCAACACAGGTACTCCTTGGGCAGACATGATTGTTCGTCTCCGATTTTTTGTCTTTATGAAACTATACTGAATTTATATACTTTTCGCAAACTCGAGCCAAAATCTCTCAGGATTGGGCATGTCTTGCTTGAGGATTTGGCCTCCCCGCGAAACCGTCATGTTTAAGATCAAGCTGTAGACTAATGAATGTTGGGTATACCAAGTCTTGCGATCTTTGGGAAGTATGAATGTCGCGTAAGAGAAGAAAGAGCTTCATAGGCGAGCTGTCTGGCGGCTCCGCCTTTGAGGATTTTGACGGGTTGTTTGAGGGTCTCGAGAAGGGCAAGGGAAGGCAAAGTGGCTATTCCATAAGCGTGTCGCAGACCTCCCAAGGCACAATAGTGCATGCCAAAGTTGGGAAAGACACAGATACAAACGCGCTAAGGAGACAGCTCCAAGAGCAATATCCCGGTGCCTAGATCGAAATAAAAGGAGGGCAGCCTCTAATCAGAGAGATATCAACCAGAACAGTCGAAGAAGAGAACGAAGGAGACTGAGAGTAGCCGAACGACGAGCCCTGTCGCTATCTTCGGAGGCGAACCCTTTCAGCGCTGAGACATCGATCTCGGAATCTGGAGACAGCCTAAAGGGATTCCGCGAAGAACTCTGCCATTTTCCTGTAGAGCGTCTTTCGATTCTTTATTCTGAGTATTCCGTGTCCTTCGTCCTCGAAGACCATCAGATCGTACCCAATATTTGCCGCATCGAGCCTCTTAACCACTTCTTCGGCGTTTCTGGGGGTGACGTTGGGGTCTTTTGCTCCTTGGACTATCAGGAGCTTGCCTTTGATCTGACGGATGAAGTTTATGGGAGACCTTTCATAGTATCTTTCGGGAACTTCCTTAGGGCTCCCGCCGAGCATTTGCTCCGAATATGGACGTAGGTCTGGTCGGGTTGTTTCGTAGTCGACCACTAGGTCTGTCATTCCGCATATCGGCACTGCTGCAGCAAACAGATCTGGCGCTTTAGTGATTCCGTACCATGAGGAGTAGCCGCCATAGCTTGTGCCTGTGATGCCGATTCTTCCCTTTTCGGCTATGCCTCGTTCTATCAGCGCTATGGCGCCTGTCCAGATGTCCTCTTGTTCGTCGCTTCCCCAGCCGTTGATTCTAATCAGATCCTCGAATGCCACGCCGTAGCCGGTTGATCCTCGATAATTGGGGGATAGGACATTGAAGCCTCTCGAAACTAGATACTGGATCTCGGGGTTTATTTCGTCTTCGGCGTGAGCAGTGGGTCCGCCGTGAACGTAGACAACAGCGCTCTTCGTCGGCCTTCTTGGACAGTGAAGCCACCCGTGAATGGATAAGCCGTCTTTTGCTTTCCACTCGAAGTTCTCTGCAGGGACGAGGTTCTCACGTTCAACGCTTGTCCTTTCCCAAACATGGGTCAAGGGTCTGAAGCTAGAAGCGTCTACGTTGTTTACGTCGAATCTCACGATTTCATTTGGTTGCGTAGAGGAGTAGTATAGGCCGACCCATTCGTCTTCCGTTATGGGACCTATAGGAATGAGCGAGGCTGACATTCCATGCAGAGATCTTTCCTGCATGTCTACTAGACCTATTACCGACGCCGTGACCCTCGCATTGCGATATTCTAGGACTACTAAGTGATGGCTGTTGATGGGGCTGTATATGTCTTCGATGTTCCTTTCTGGGTCGTCAATCAGCCAAACCGTGTTTTCTTCCGAAATATCATAAGTCCCCACTGAATAGTGTGTCTGCTGGCTACCGTTCTTGGTTTCGGTGATGAAGGCGACCGTTCGGCCGTCAGGCAGCCATGCAGCTCTGATTCTTGCTTTCGGTCCGAAATTGAGAATCTCACGGTCTTCTTTTCCCTCAATGTCCACTAGCCAGATCTGGTCGCCCTTCGGGTGCGCTTCCTTTCGGTTGTACAAGATATGTGTTCCTTGAGCGTTCATCTGAGGGGAGAGCCATGTTGGCTTCTCAGGTCTCGCTAGAGGAATTCTTTCTCCGGTTTTGAGGTCTTGTCTGTACACCCAAGTAGGTTCTATCTCCTTTTCCCTCTCAGCATCGTAGTTGGCGCCAAAGACAAGCCACCTTCTGTTTGGGTGCAGTGTTCCGCCGCGGAGGAAGAACGGAGGGTCTTCCCCAGTCAGCGGCGACATCCGCTTCGGCTCATCCACATAAACCTCGAACAGCCTTACTCTTTCGTTCCTATCCTT
>Ga0209636_10007894_pt1 | contig 10846 bp, 6 predicted proteins | sample DeeMarSWOR152_54_FD_187464 | JGI IMG/M metagenome (GOLD analysis project Ga0209636, IMG submission 187464) | Marine sediment microbial communities from White Oak River estuary, North Carolina - WOR-1-52-54 (SPAdes) (version 2) | ecosystem: Environmental > Aquatic > Marine > Intertidal zone >... | reverse complement strand
CGATTCGCCATATCATGACCAGCGGGGTGATCACGGTAGCCGACGACACCCCGGTGCTGAAGGCAGCAGCACTGCTGCAATTGCACAAGATCAAGTGGCTGCCGGTGATGCGGGGAGAGCAGGTCGTGGGCATTGTGACTCGGCGGGACATCTGTCGCGGTCTGCTGGCCCGCAGCAGCAAAGGGCCAACCGCCTAGAGTGCTGGCTCCTGGCCGCGTCGCCGAGCCGGCTGTGCCGCCTTTTCGGTACGACAGGCAGGGGTTCTGTGGGAGGCGTTGAAGCGGTCGAGGGGTATAATAGCGGCCGGCCGCGGCCGTAACTCAATGAGGGGACAACCATGGCTGATACCAAGAAGATCATCGATGCCTTGAATCGCGCGCGAACGCTCGAGTTGGCGGCCATCGTCCAGTACATGAAGCACCACTACGAGGTGGAAGGACTGGAGAGCCCGGCGGTCGCGGACATCGCCAAGGAGACCGGCATCGACGAGATGAAGCACGCCGAAGCCCTGGGTGAGCGCATCGCCTACCTAGGCGGCGAGCCGACCAAGGAGATCGGCAGCATCGCCACCGGCGGCGACCTCAAGAAGATGATCCAGGATGACTTGGCTGCCGAGAACACGGCTATCGCCGAGTACCGCGAGATCATCCGACTCTGCCAGGAGGAGGGCGATTTCACCAGCCGCCGGATGATGGAACAGATCCTCCACGACGAAGAGGGTCACGCCGACAACTGGGAGAGCCTGCTGGGCGTGAAGAAGTAGTCCCGCCCGGACCGGGCACCTTGGAGGCCGTGCGGCCGGGAACCCCCCACCCGGCCGCTTGCGGTTGGAGGATTACCTACTTCCGCGTCCTCACTTCGGCCTGATGTCGCGGTAGCGAGGTTTCTTGGCGGGGTCGAGATCGATCACCTTGACGGCCCGGGCGTGGGCGACCAGCGCTTGTGCCATGGTCACCTCGCTGGCCTGATACGGCGCCCCCTCGAAGATTCTAAAGTAACCCAGGCCGCCTTTGGCCAGCGCATTGGGCATGGCCACCCGGTAGACGTGGTCGGGCGACAGCCGCTTATCCTTGTGCTCGACCAGGTTGACCCGGTGGTCAGGAGGCTGGCTGGGGTCGTACCAGACTTTGAGCCCGGATATCTGAAGGAAGCCCTTGTTGGGCTTGGGCAGCAGGGCCAGCCCTCGCTCCAGGGCCGCGATGACCGTGGAGCCCTTCAGTTTCAGCGTGGCGACCTTCTCATCCGGGTAGGCCAGCGCTTTCTTCAGCGTCTGCTCGGTCACCGGGCCCTTGTCGATGGTATAGGGCGACCGGAGCGCGCTGCCGTTGACCAAGGCCAGGTCAGCGCCGGTCTGCGAGCGCAGGGCGTCGGCGACCAGATCGCCGATGCCGCACTCGGCGACCAGCGCCTTATCGCTGGACAGAGGGGTCTTCACCTCGGCGACGGGCTGCTGGTCAGCCCCGACCGGGGCGGCTAACGTCGCCAAGAGCAGCGTGATCGCCACTATCCGGGCCATGGCCGTCTTCCCCTAGGCTCCCTTCCCGTTAGACGCATCCCACTGCAAAAAGGCGCCTATGAGATCATCCAGATCGCCATCAAGGACAGCCTCGGCGTTGGCGGTTTCGAAATCGGTACGATGATCCTTGACCATCTTGTAGGGATGCAGGAAGTAGGACCGGATCTGGCGCGCCCATTCGATGGGAGGCTGCTCGCCTCGGAGGTCGGCCATTTTCTGCTGCTCCTCGGCCCGGCGGCGTTCGAGCAGCCGCGCCATGAGGACGCGCATGGCGTTGCTGCGGTTGTGGTGTTGGGACCGCTCGTTCTGGCACTGCACCACGAGCCCGGTGGGCACGTGGGTGATGCGGACGGCGGAGTCGGTCTTGTTCACATGCTGTCCGCCGGCGCCGGTGGAGCGATAGGTCTCGATCTTGACCTCCTCGGGATCGATCTCGATGCGGTCGGCGGCGGCGACCTCGGGGATCACGTCCACCGATGCGAAGGTCGTGTGCCGCCGCTTCTGGGCGTCGAAGGGCGAGATCCGGACCAAGCGATGGACGCCCCGCTCGGCGCGCAGATGGCCATATGCCGAGGGACCGCTGATGACTGCGGTGATGCTCTTGCTGCCGGCCGATTCGCCCGGGGTCCGGTCGATGACATCTCTCTCATAGCCGTGGCGCTCGGCCCAGCGCAGGTACATCCGCGTGAGCATATCGACCCAGTCGCAGGCCTCGGTCCCGCCGGCGCCAGCGTTGATCGAGATGATCGCGTGGTGGTCGTCGTATTCACCGGACAGCAGCGAGGAGGTCTCAAGCTCGTCGAAACTGCGCTGGAGGGCGACCAGTTCGCGTTCGGCCTCGGCGGCAGCGGCCGGGTCTTCCTCCTGTTGGGCCAGCTCGGCGAGGGTGACGAGATCCTCGATCCGCTGCTGGAATTCCCGCCACGGCGCCAGCCATTCTCGCTGCCGCGAGATGTCGGCCATCAAGGTCTGCGCGGCTGCGGGGTCGCTCCAGAGGTTGGGGTCGGCGCTGCGCTTCTCCAGTTCGGCTAGTGCTTGTTCCTTGGCGGCAACGTCAAAGGCGGTCTCGCAGGACGTTTGACTTCTCGGCCAGTTCCCGTGCCAGCGATCTGATCTCTCCCAATGTCGCCAATGCCGTTACCTCCCCTCGATGCTTGTCATTGTTGACGCCGCGTTGCGACGTTCAAAATGACACGACGGCGGCCGCCGTGCTGCTACGCACACAGTCTTCATCGCGCCGCCGCCCGCTGTTTGGCCATACAGCACTTCTTGTATTTCTTGCCACTGCCACAGGGACAGGGATCATTGCGGCCGACTTTGTCCTTCTGCTTCAGCCGCACCGGCTGCTTGCGCTCCGGGGCTTCCTCGCCGCCGGCGCCCAGGGCCTGGACATTGATCCGCGGCTGCTCGCGCTCGGCCTGCACCAACTGGACCCGGAACAGCAGCTGCACGATCTCCTGCTGGATGCTGGCTAGCAGCTGTGTCCACAACTGATAGGCCTCGTTCTGATACTCGATCAGGGGATCGCGCTGGGCATATGCGCGCAGCCGGATGCCCTCCTGGAGATAGTCCATGGCGTCGAGGTGATCGATCCACTTGGTGGTGACCACGCGCAGCGTGACCAGGCGCTCCAGTTGTCGCAGCTGCTCGGCGCCGAGCTCCTGCTCGCGGTCTGAATAGAGGGCGCGCATGATCTCCTGAAGCCCGCCGAGCAGCGCCTCGTGGTGCGGATACTCCGCCAGGTAGTCGGCGGCGATGCGGGTGTGGAACTCCGGGAAGTCCGCTGATAGGGCCTCGCAGAGACCGAGGATGTCCCAGTCCTGGGGCCCGGCGGCCGCTGCGAATTGATCTATCAGGCGGTCGATCTGCCGGGGGACGCCGGCCGCCATCTCGGCGCCTTGCTGTTCCAGTGCGGCGACCAGCCGACTGTGCAAATCGGTGCTCAGTTCGGCATGGGTCTCGTGGCCGGCCAGGTCCTCGGCGGTGAAGTCCAGACGCACAGGCAGCACCACCCGGCAGGCGCTCGCCAATCCCTCCAGGTCCCATTCCGCCGCCTCCGCCTGGGGGTCGGCGTATTGGATCAGCAGCGCATCGAGCTGCCGAAGCACAGCCGCCTGCTGGGACTGGACCGCTACCTCCTGCAGGTATCCTCGCAGCGCCTCGCGGTCGGGTTGGCGGCCGATCTGGGTGGGCACGAGGGCACGGTGAACGGGGGCGATCTCGAGCAGCGACCGGTACAGGTTCTCGAGATCCCAGTCCTCCGGGCGCATATCCGCGCTGGCGAATTCGTTGACGCGGCCGGCGACCACCTGATCGAGATAAGTGAGCACGCTTTCCTTCAGGTCGGCGCCTTGCAACACCTTGCGCCGCTCGATGTAGATCTTCTCGCGCTGGAAATTGAGCACGTCGTCGTATTTGAGCACATGCTCGCGCATGCTGAAGTTGTGGTCCTCGACCTTCTTCTGGGCGCGCTCGATGCTGGCGGAGACGAGTTTGTGTTGGATGGGCTCACTCTCCAGCCATCCGCGCATGAGAAACTCGACCCGCTCGGTGCCGAACAGTCGGAGCAGTTCATCGTCCCAGGAGACGTAGAACCGAGAGGAACCGGGGTCGCCCTGGCGCCCGGAGCGGCCGCGCAACTGGTTGTCGATGCGGCGGCTCTCGTGGGGCTCGGTTCCCAGGATGTGCAGCCCGCTGAGTTCGCGAACCCCCTCGCCCAGCCTGATATCGACGCCGCGGCCGGCCATGTTGGTGGCAATGGTGACGCTGGCGCGCTCGCCGGCGAACTTGACGATCTGCGCCTCCTGCTCGTGGTGTTTGGCATTCAATACCTGATGGGGGATGCCGGTCTCGAGCAACTCGCCCAGGTGGTCTACGGCATCGGGCTCGAGGCCGATATGCTCGGCCAGCGCGCGGAGGTTCTCGGGCGTGGTGGGATCCGGGTCGAGGCTCAGCGCCTTGCACAGCGCTGGGACTCGCGACTGATGAACCTCCTCCAGCGGCTGGTAGCAGATGATCTCGGCCAGCTTGCGCAGGTCGCCGCCGGAGAGATTGGCGCCGTTGTTCAACTGTTCGCTCAGGCGCTCGATGGCCGATGACAGATCGGTCAGCTTGCGCAGGCGGCGTTCGATCTCGCGGATCTCCTCCGGCTGGGAGATTCGGCGCGGATCGGGTTCGGCCAGGACCTCGAGCGCCTCCGTCAGCCGTTTGCCCTCCCGGCGGACCTCGGTGTGTCTGTCGCGCAGGGCGGCCGACAATGCGGGCGCCTGACCGTCGGACAATGCCGACAGGCCGCCCAACCGGCGCCAGATGAGCGACTCCTGTGCGAACAGCCGCAGGCTCTCGGCGCTCAGCCTCTGGCTCAGGCGCTCCGAGACCTCGATCGAGCGAGTGCCCACCAGCACCGGTTGACCGCGGCTGTTGAGCTCCAGAATCTCCCCCACGATCCCCCGGAACTTCGCCTCTTCGGTCTTGTGGATGACGTCCGGATCATCATCGCGGATCACCGGCTCATTGGTGGGGACCACCACCACCGGGGTGCCGTAGATCTTGATTAGCTCCTGTTCCTCGGTCTTGGCGGTGCCGGTCATCCCGGCGAGCTTGCGATACAGCCGGAACAAGTTCTGGAAGGTGATGCTGGCGATGGTCTGGCTCTCGCGCTCGATCTTGACGCCTTCCTTGGCCTCGATCGCCTGATGCAGCCCCTCGGCGTAGCGCCGCCCGAACATCAGCCGCCCGGTGAACTCGTCGACGATAATGACCTGGCCCTCCTGCACCACGTAGTCCACATCGCGGTGGTAGCAGGCATGCGCGCGCAGCGCGGCCAGGGTGTGCTGGTAGAGGCGCACGTGCTCGGGGTCATTGAGATTGCCGACGCCCAGCCCTTGCTCGCACTTGCCCTGGCCGGCGTCGGTGAGCACGGCCGCCTTCGCCTTCTCATCGACGACGTAGTCCTCTTCCTTGCGCAGGCCGCGCACCACGCGATCGACCTTCACGTACAGACCGGTCGGCCGCTCGGCGTCGCCGGCGATGATCAGCGGAGTCCGCGCCTCATCGATCAGCGCGCTGTCGACCTCGTCCACGATGGCGTAGTTTAGCTCCCGCTGGACCAACTCGTCGGCGCTCCAGGAGAGGTTGTCGCGCAGGTAGTCGAAGCCGAATTCGTTGTTGGTGCCGTAGACGACGTCGCAGCGGTAAGCCTCCCGACGCGGCACCGGCCGCAGCTCTGGCAGGCCGTCGGGCTCGTCGTATCCGGGTTCGTAAACATAAGAAGGCAGTCGCTCGGCGGCGGTGGAGGGGATGATCACTCCCACCGCGAGCCCGAGCAGATGATAGATCGGGCCCATCCAGGTCGCGCCGACCCTTGCCAGATAGTCGTTGACCGTTACCAGATGAGAACCTCGGCCATCGAGAGCATTCAGGTAGAGGGGCAGCACCGCCACCTGCGTCTTGCCCTCGCCTGTCTTCATCTCGGCGATCTTGCCCTCGTGCAGGACCATCCCGCCGATCAACTGACAGTCGAAATGGGCCATGTACTTCTCGCGCTTGTAAGGGGTGCCTTTGGCCTTCAGGTCCGCCTCGTAGGTATCAGCCTCCTGGAACGGGAGAAGGACCTCCTCGCGACGATACCCGGTGGGTCTCTCACCCGGGGGATAGGTCCAGAACCGAATCTGCCGCCCTCCCAGCGTACGCCAGGCCGCCTCCCGCACCGCCGCGAACGCCTCCGGCAGGATCGCGTTCAGCGCCTGCTCGCGCCCCTTGGTCTCCCACCACTCGTCGTCGTCGGCCTCCTGGCGCGCCTGCTCGATGCGCTGGCGGAACTCGTCGGTCTTGACGCGCAGTTGCTCGTCGGTCAGCGCGCGCATGGTCGGCTCGAGCTCGTTGATGCGGCGCACCACCGGCCGCGCGCGCTTGAGGTCCTTGCGCGTGACGTCAAACAGCCAACTTGCTACAGACACCTGCTCAACCTCTATGCCTTGAGTCTCGCTGCTGCGGCCCAGCGCTACCCGTCATTATAGCACAGCCATGTGGGTGGCCGGAGGAACGATATCCGCGAGCCGGTCGGGCCACCTGTTAGATTATACCCGCTCTCCCGGCCCCTTGGCGGCGAAGAAGGCCTCCACGGGCGACCGGGCGAGGTCTGGCAGAGCCAATCCGCACCGCCGCTGAAGGGCGCGCGCAGCCCGATAGCCCAGATAGACGCCGATCCGGGGCGGGAGCCCGCGATCCGGCCCCACCCCGGAGAGGAAACTCTGGAAGGAGCGCTGGTCGCTCTGGTTGAGGTGCGGCGCGATCGCCTGCCAGCCTGCTGTCTCCGCCTCCTGGAGCGCGTTGAGCCGTGAGCGGTGTACCCCGAAATGTTCCGCCAGCGGGCGCGAGGGGTAGAGCTGTCTGGTCAGCACGATGCTGATGCCCTCGGAGGCCATCCGCTCGGCCAGGGTGTCCGGCTCCTGGGGTCGCAGTCGTCGTCGCGCCCAGTGACCATACTCGTGGGCGACGAGAAGGGGAACTTGCTTCGAACCGCGCAGCCGCTCGAGGCCGACCGCGATCTGCCAGCGGTCGCCGAGGCGGATCAGGAAGGCGTCGGGGCTGAAGAATCCCACCACCAGATAGACATCCGGCAGTCGCCCACAGGGAAGCGCCTGGCGGCATCGGTGAAGCGCTTTGGCCGCGATCCCTGCCACCTCCGTCCCGGCCAGTATCGCGCGCAGCCCACCATAGTCGCCAGGCTTGACGCGTTCGACGCGATCTCGCCAGGTCGGCCAGTCGATGCCCAGCACCTGCTCGCGGAGCGCGTCGATGACTGGGCGGTGGCGGTCGAGGTAGTGCTTGCGATACGAGGTCCAAGCCTCTGCGCCGGCCGCGAGCTCATCCAGGAATCGAACAAAGTCGCTGCTGAGATCGCGAATCATGGCTGCCTGCCCGTCGCTAGTATATCTCAAGAATGGACCTGCGGCATCCGCGGTAAGGCGGGATGCCGCAGGCGCTTCGTTTCGTGGACAGGTGCGGCCGGGTCTGTCGCCCGGGCCGCGCTTCACCAAACGTCCACCTCAGGACCCTCCCCTTCATCGGGCGGGAATTCCGGCACCTCCCAGTTGCCCAAGGTGGGGAATTCGTGGGGCGGGGTCATCAGCGCGACATGGCCATCCACAAAAGCGAAGTGGTTGCCGCCCCAATGGCGCGGGGGCGCGATGTCGGCCAGCCGGCCCGCCGGGCTCGGGCCGCGCAGCTCGGATTCGAAGAACAGCGGCGTGTTTGCGGGGTCGCGAATGTCGGCGAGGCTATCTCCCGACAGGGCGCGGTTCATGGCATAGGCGATCGCTAGATCAGGGGCCTGGCCGCACTTGAGCACGTCGGCGCTCTCGAGATACGGCTCCAGCTCCTGCACCCAAGTGTCGGCACGGGGCAAGACCCCGTCGTGCTCATCCGCGTACCTCAGCGCCGCCACCGCCAACTGCTCGAGATTGTGGAGGCAGGCCTGCGCCGCGGCGCGCTCACGCGCGTCCTCGAAGGCGGGGGCCGCCGCCCTGGCGGCCAAGGCGACGACGATATCGGGGTTCAGATTCCACCTGACGGTGGAGCGCCACACGTCTTGCTGCCGATAATCGGCGCCCATCAGCGTGCCCAACGCGTTCCAGGGCACCTCCAAATCGGGGATGGGTGCGCCCATCCTCTTCAGCATCGGCACTCCTTTTTCCGCGACTCCGCCCAAGTCCAGGTAAACCAGCGAGATCGCCGTCTCGGGGAGGGCGGCGCGTTGGGTGCGGTATGGGTCGGCGGCAGTGAGCGGCACCGCCGGAGCAGGGCCCGCCGTCAGCAGGCAGGCCTCCAGGGTCTCGACGCTGCTGGCGATGATGAGCACATCATCAACCTGCGCGAAGGCAATCGCGACCGGTGTGTCTGGAATCATCACGGCACCGTACCTCGATCCGGCGGTCTCACCGTCGAGGAACTTGACCTTCTGGGCGGCCAGCGTCTCGCGCACGGTCGCCACGCGCTGCCTGACGGTATCGGCGTCTGGCCCCTGGATCATGAGCACGCCCTGAACAGGCAGGGGGCGGCCGCCGATGCTGGTGACGGCGATCAGAATGTCTTGGGACAGCAGTGGCAGCAGTTCAGTGTCAACATCCAGGCCAATGAACTGCTTGACCATGTCCTTGCCCCGGGCGATGTCGGCCCCGCCCTCGGGCGCAAGTTCTCTGGCGATCCCGATCCCCAGCCGAGCCCAATCGCCGAATCCGCCCAGGGCGAGGGACAGCAGCGTCCCCTGCGGGAGCAGGTTTGCGCCTCGCTCGGTGGCGGGCGGGATCTCGGCGATGCGATCGAGGAACTCAGAGGCGACTCCGGGCTTGATGGTGACCACCTCGTTGAGCAGGAGGCCCTCGGGCGAGAGATCGATCCCGACGGTAGCGGCCTCGATCGGCTCGTACTTCTCGATGACCGTTTCTACGATCTTGCGCAGCTCCTCCGGAGGGCCCATGCCCTCGGGCGCGTTGGCCATATCGCGCGTCAACAGCCTGATCGCCAGGTCCATCGGCAGATAGTACGTGATCATCCGCGGCTCGGGGAGCAGCGCTATGGCGCGCCTCAGCACCGGATCATCGGCCAGCGCTTCGCCCTCTCCGGCGGCGACGTCGAGCGCGGCCTTCACGTTGGCTGTGTTCCCGAAGAGCACGCAGCCCTGGGTTACCGCCATGGACATGCCCTCTGCGGCCTCCCCGGAGTACACGGCGACGCCCCGATAGGTCTCCGCCGGCTCCTCGGTAGGTGCGCCGAACTTGTCCAGCAACTCCTGCAGCTCATAGCGGGTGTTGATCACTGCGATGAACTCGGGCGCAAGGACGGCCGCCAAGGCGGTCGGGACCATTTCGACCTCATCTCCGTCGGGGGCGGGCGGGATCTCCACGGCTGGAGGTGGCGCCTCCCACCGGCCCAGGATCGGGAACTCCCTTGGCGGCGCCTCGACCGAGACATGTCCATCGACAAACGCGAAGTTGTTGCCCTCTGGATGGCGCAGGGGCGCGATGTCCGCCACGCCGCCCGCCGGATTGTCTCCCCCCAGGTCCGACTCGAAGAACAGCACCGTTCCAGCGGGATCGTCGATATCTGCGAGGCGGCGGCCCGAAAGCGCGCGGCTCATGGCATAGGCAACCGGCAGATCCGGTGCCTTCAGGCAGCGGAAGACCGGGCCGGCTCCCACATAGGGCTGGAGCTCCTGTACCCAGGCCTCGGCGCGGGGCAGCACACCGTCATGGTCGGCGGTATACTGCATCGCCGCCACCGACAGTTGCTTCAGATTGCTTGCGCAGTTCGTCGCCTTCGCCCGCTCACGGGCGCCCGCCATGGCGCCAGTTCGCATCTCGAACATCCGGTCGAAACTGGTTGCCGTGATAAGTACCGCCGCCTTGGGGCCGAAGCCGTCGGCCACCCAGTCCACGTGCTCGCGAACCTGATCGGCCAGCGCGCGGGCGGGCTCGACATTCTCCTCCCCCATGCCCTCCACCGCCGCGTCGAGGACGCGTTCGATCAGGCTCCGGAGGAACGGGACGCGCGCGTTGTCCTCCCCCAGATCGACCTCCAGGTAGATGCCCTCCTCGCGCGGCATGAGTGTGGCCGGATCGACGGCAGGCGCCGCCCAGGCGGCCGGCGCCAGAACGGCGAAGCCCAGAAGTGCCACGAAGAACCCGGATCTCAAGCCAGACGTAGCGGACATGTTTGCCTCCTCATGCGTATCGTGCGATAACCCTCTCCCACGCGACTAACACTGCAAGCACATTGCCACGCGCCTCGGCACCGGCCTGCGGCGGGCGTCCATGCTATGTCTCGAATTGCTGCAACCGTGAGGCCAGATCCTCCGGTAGCTCCGCTGTGATCTCCACCGCGTCGTCGAGGTAGTGCTCCTGCATTACGCGGCCGCGCTCGTGGACCACGTGATACCGCACGTGCCCACACGTCAATGGGTTCAGTCTTTTCCGCCTCCGCTCAGATATGTGCTCGGCTACCGCGCCGACCTGCTCAGCGACGTGTTGAGTCTCTTCGTCGACAACGTGTTCAGGTTCTATCGTCACAGCGCCGCGCGCTATCTCGGCCTGGACAGCACGGCCGGCCTGCACTGCGGTGCAGTGACCGTGATCCAGCGGGCTCGCTCTGATTTGGCGCTTCATCCGCATTTCCACACGGTGGCTCTGGACGGCGTTTACGTTTGGCCCGCCCCAGACGCCGTGCCAGTGTTCAGGGCCGTGCCACAGCCGAGCAAGGCTGAGGTCGACCATGTGGCGTGGGAGACGTGCCAGCAAGTTGTCGCGCTGCTTCGCTCGCGAGGGCTGTAAG
>Ga0209636_10007893_pt1 | contig 10848 bp, 7 predicted proteins | sample DeeMarSWOR152_54_FD_187464 | JGI IMG/M metagenome (GOLD analysis project Ga0209636, IMG submission 187464) | Marine sediment microbial communities from White Oak River estuary, North Carolina - WOR-1-52-54 (SPAdes) (version 2) | ecosystem: Environmental > Aquatic > Marine > Intertidal zone >... | reverse complement strand
TTGATACCCTTCAGTCTTAGATAATGTAAGCGTCTCCAACACCCTGGACATCTGCTTGGTACTACTCCTCAATGGCAGTACGTATTCTTGATCTCCATACGCTATCAGGCCCACCGAGCGATCCTCTACCAGCGCAAGATTAGCCAGAGATGCGGCAATGGCAACAGCATATTCATCCGTTCTCTCTGTGCCTTGACTTTGGTGAATTTTGCGCTCTAGGTCTAGAACAATCCACACATCACCCCCCCCTCCAGAGTCGAACTCCTTGGACATAAGTTGACCGCATTTGGCGGTGGAGGGCCAGTGGATCCGATTCAGGCTATCGCAATGGATGTATTCACGAACTGTAGCTACGTTAGGAGTGCGAGTCTGGGAGCGATGCTGTATGCTTTCCTCCCCTGACCGTTCCGCCATCGGAAGGCGGAAATAGGGCAACGTGACGATAGTCGGCTGGACAACCACTTTGACTTGATCGCCTTGTGTTATCTGCACTCTGAATAGTCCTAAAGGATCGCTGCTACGTGCTACTAATGGGCCTATGGTGTAAACACCGCGTGCATGACTGAATTTCCTTGTTTCCAAGCGCTCCCGCCCTCTGGCTGGAATTGTGGTAGCTATGCTGGAGATGTAACCGGGCATGTCACTCATTTGCACGATTTCCACCCAGCCGGTGGGCAGAGGGGAGTTATTTTGTACGTAAACATATCCTTCTAGCACATCGCCTACTTGTACGACGTAGGCCTTGCTTTGCATCCGCATATCCAGACGCCACAGATTCAGCCAGGCCCACGCATAGCTGCCTGCTACACCCAGTGCCAGGAAATAACTCAGCCGATACAGAACGCCTTCACCAGTGGCGACAGCGAAGAGGAGGATAAAGGCAAGCAGGACTATTATCCCCCTTCCCCGTGGCGTTATTTGAGCATAAAAACGAGTAAAGATAGTAGTTATTATGTTCATGCAATAGCTAATTTTTATGTAATTTTAGGTAGCAGCCTATCATGTATTACCCCATAATAATTTAAATGTTCCGATAATTGCAGTTTGTATTCCATATTATATCATCCCTCTCACTATCAACTTAATTTTTGTGTGGCGTCCTATACATACTATAGTGTTAAAATGGAACAATACATCTTTTGATAGAATCCGACCTAGTCTTGTTCACACTTCGCTAATCTTTAGTGTCCTGCTAATCCGGAATATCCTTACCTTACCTAGCTTCAGACAAAATGCGGGCGCGCCGATATATCACCCTGTTCTCGAATACCTGCGCTAGATTAGTTACTATCCACGTAATTTATTGGCACTACTGGCCAAGCGATAGGCCAAACTGCGAGAAGTCCCGATAATATTGGGGCTAGGCAGGAGGTGGCGAACAGTAGCAAGAAAGAAATCAGACGTATGAACAAGGAGCCATAGCGATCGTATAGGCAAGGATTTGATAACAATTGAGGAGATTGTAACATATTGATACTATTGATTTGGCCAAAAACGACTGAATCAATACCAAAGTCTAATCTCAGTAGGCTCTTGTGTCGCTCTTTAATGCATTTTATACTGCAGAAATAGAAACCCAGCCGACAAAGCTGGGTTTCCTAAAATTTTTAACTATTCTTCTACGTTATCTTAACCTGCTAATAACTCTCTTAGCTTGTTAGTGAAGGCTGGCACTACTTCTTCATATTTGCCCACTACTCCAAATTCTGCTTCCCTGAAGATATTTGCCTCAGGGTCCTTGTTAATGGCTATGATGTGCTTGGAGCCTGAGCATCCAGCTGTGTGTTGGCTAGCACCGGAAATAGCTATAGCAATGTAGATATCAGGAGCAACAATTTTTCCAGTAAGGCCGATATGCAGTGCTTCTGACACCCAACCGTTATCAGCAGGAGGACGTGAGGCACCTACTGCACCATGCAGCAAATCAGCTAACTCCTTTAATACTGTCTGGTAGGGCTCAGGACCACCCATCCCCCTACCTCCACAGACAATCACAGGGGCATCTTCAAGCTTAATGCCGACCGCCTCTTCCTTAACAGTTTCTAATACCTTTGTTCTTACTTTCGACGTATCTACATCAATCTTAGAGGGGATGACCTCTCCTTTCCTTGAGTCATCACGCTCCAGCGGTGCCATTGCCTTGGTCCTAACGGTAGCCATCTGAGGCATCAACTCGCTTGTAAATACGGCTTGAGCGTTGCCGCCGTAAACAGGACGCGTTTGCGTCAACCGCTTTGTCTCTGGGTCTATACTTAAGTCGAGACAATCTGTTGTCAGACTGGTTCCCAATCTAAAGGCAAGGCGAGGAGCTAAGTCTCTACCCATAGACGTCTGCCCTATAAGTATTATCCGAGGCGAAATTTCCTGGACTAGTTTTTCCGCGACTTGTATATATGAATCTGCTTGGTATTCTTTGAGAGCGGGATGTTCTATAACATAAACTTTGTCCGCTCCGAAGGCGATTGCTTCTTTTGAAGCTTCACCAACTGAATCGCTTGCTAGCAGGCAAGATAGGTCTTCCTTCAGTTCATCAGCAAGCTTCCTACCACATCCTAGCAACTCTGTCGTAATGGAGGCTAACTTCCCGTCTGCTAGCTCACCACAAATTAATATACCTTTGTATTCAGCCATTATTTCCTCCTTAACTTTAAGATTCAAAGCAATTTGGCTTCTCTAAGTCTCACGGCTAGATTAGCACCGGCCTCAGCGGTCGTCTCTCCTTCGATTATTTCACATTTGGCTTCCTTTACTGGCTGGAAGAGTTTATCTAACTTGCTCTGCCTTCCAGCAGCACCAATTTGGGAAGACTCAAGCCCGATATCGGCTGGTTTCCAGATGACAGGTTGCTTCTTAGCTGCTGCCATGATTCCTTTCAAGGTGGCATAACGAAGTGCTCCTAACCCACTGGTTACCACAATCAGGGCGGGTAGCTTCACTTCAACAACCTGGTAGCCGTCTGGAATAGTTCGCTCAACCTTAACTTGTCCATCGGTGACCTCTACTTTACGAGCCAGAGTTACAGCCGGAATTCCTAAAATTTCAGCAATTCCCAGACCTACTTGCCCGGCATCCCAGTCAGAGGATTGCCTACCGCAGAAAATAAGGTCATATTCCCCTATTTTCTTTATTGCCATAGCCAGGGCGTTGGCAGTTGACCAGCTATCGCCCCCCTCAAAAGCTTCGTCTTCCAGAAGAATAAGTTCATCTCCTCCCACAGCTAACGCTTTCTTAATGACATCCCGAACGAAGTTATTACCTAAGCTGAGTGCAGTAATTTTACCCCCTGTAGTATCCTTGATTTTAAGGGCAGCCTCCAAGGCGAATTCTTCGTATTGACCAATTACAGGTTTTACGTCTGGTGGCAATGTCATTTTGTTGTCTGCCACCTTAAATACAGCCGGTGGCGCCTCGGGGTCAGGCACTTGCTTACAGCAAACAATCATATTAACTGGCATTCTTTAACCTCCTATAATTTAGTTTTTCCGAAATCGGCATACAGTATGCCATATAAGAATTAATTCTGTCAAACACGAATTTACAAATCGACATTGCAGCATTTAGTCGGTCGGTGTTGAAAATATAAGAAAAGCCTCATAAAATCCCGAGATGGTTCAGATGAAATTGAAGCCATCTTTGAATTGGGGTGCTCTTTTAATTGACAGCGTAGACGAATTGATATAAAACCCAAGCGAGGTGTGGGAAGGTATTCGAATCGCAGACTTTCTTTTACCACCCCTGCATGCTAAGATATGCAATTCAGAGGTTTTTATTGGGGTCATCCATGCGCATTGATATTTTGTGTCTATTTCCCGAGATGTTTGCCTCTCCACTCAACCAGAGTATAATCAAGCGTGCTCAGGAGCACGAATTGGTGAACATCGTGGTTCATGATATTCGCGACTACACCCATGACAAACATCACACTGTGGATGACTATCCCTACGGTGGTGGACCTGGTATGGTGCTCAAACCCGGACCTATCTTTGAAGCAGCAGAGACAATAAAAAAACAACTTGGTGTAAGTGAAATGCCTATCATATTACTTACCCCTCAAGGCAGGCTTTTTTCTCAATCTATTGCTCAAGAATTAGCCCTCCTCCCTTATCTAATGTTAATTTGTGGCCATTACGAAGGTTTAGACGAAAGAGTATGTGAGCACTTATCTACTGATGAAATCAGCATCGGCGATTATGTGCTTAGTGGAGGGGAATTAGCTGCTCTTGTTGTAGTGGATGCTATCATTAGGCTGATACCGGGAGTGCTTGGCTCACAGGATTCCACCAGCAATGATTCTCACAGCAACGGTCTTTTAGAATATCCCCAATATACCAGACCTCAGGTATATCGGGGTTGGTCAATACCTCCGGTTTTGCTTTCAGGAAATCACGGCGATATTTCTCAATGGCGACGTCGTCAGGCTATCTTGCGAACGGCGAAACGCCGTCCCGACCTTCTAGAGAAGGTCAATCTCAACAATGAGGAAAGGAAATGGATGTTAGACAATTTGTTAGACCCAAAATGAACCCCAGCATTCCTCAAATTTCCCCGGGCGATACAATCAAGGTTAGTTTGAAGACCATAGAAGGGGATAAAGAGCGACTGCAACACTTCCAAGGTGTGGTGATTCGAGTAAGGAAGGGTGTTGATGGTGGAAGTTTTACGATGAGGAGAGTATCTTACGGCATTGGAGTAGAACGTACTTTCCCTTTCCAATCTACTTCAGTGCAAAATGTAGAGGTACTCAGGCATGGAAAGGTGCGCAGAGCCAAGCTCTATTATATGCGCAAACTCAGCTCTAAGCGGGCTCGACTTAAGGAAAGACGTGAGCGAGCAATAGAACAAGCCATGCCTGAAGAAGAAGAGGAAAGAAGAGAAGAGGAAGTTGAAAGTGAAGAAGAACGAAAGGAGGAGGAAGAGATAGAGAAAGAAGAAGAAGAAGAAGAAGAGGAAGAGGAACAGGAGGAGGAGGAAGAGGAAAAGAAAGAGATAAAAGAGGAAAGAGTAGAAGAGGAAAGGGAAGTAGAGGGAGAGGGAGAGGGAGAGGGAGAGGAAAAAGAACAAACCCCTGAATGAACTACGCCGAGGTGGCAGTCAATGCACCGGGGAGCCGGTCAACCTTTTGCTATGCCATACCGCCAGGACTCAACATTAGCACCGGTCAAGCAGTATGGGTACCCTTTGGTTCCAGGATCATCCAGGGAATTGTACTCCTAGTATCAGACGAACCATCGGTTGCAGAAACTAAGGAAATAACTGGCATTGCTGCTGATTGCCCTTTGCTTTCTCAGATACAGATAAAGCTTGCCCATTGGATAAGCGAATATTATTTTGCTCCTCTTTTTGATGCCCTGGCCCTGATGCTGCCTCCAGGATTTGAGAGACGGACTATTACTTGCTTTCAGCTAGCAGATTCTCAAGTGGATTTATCATCCTTAACTCCGGAGCAAAGGCAAATCCTTCATATCATTAGAAAAAAAAAGGAGGCAAGTCTGCCTGAATTAGAGAAGGTAATTGGAAAAAGAAAAGCCAGACAAACCGCCGACCAATTATTAGCCCGCCAGCTAATTACTAAAACTCTGGAATTTGAGAAGGTAAAGATAAAGCCTAAAACGATTCCTTATATTAAGTTAATAACTGATAGAGAAAAAATCGCAGCAGAGAAGGCTCGCCTGGATAAGTCTGGAGCCTATAAACAGGTAGAGCTTCTGGAATTTCTAACCGAACATGCACAACCTATTTCAATTAGCGAGCTGAGAAAACAACTCACTTGCTCTCTTGTCACCATCAAAGCCTTGGAGAGCCGTCAGTTGGTCTCGGTGGAAAGGCTCAGGGTAAGACGCGATCCCTTATCTCACCTCAGTCTAATGGCTTCTCCAGCTCCGGTTCTCACTCCGTCTCAACAAGCTGTCTGGGAATCAATCCAGAATGTTATTGTGAACGTAGGACAAGCTGGTAGCCCACCGGTTTTTCTCCTTTTCGGCGTGACTGGCAGCGGCAAAACTGAAATTTACCTGCAGGCTTTAGCCCGAGTTATTGCCACTGGCAAGCGAGGCATTTGCCTCATCCCAGAAATCGCTTTGACTCAGCAAACAGTAGAGAGATTTGCCAACCGCTTTCCCGGGCGTGTGGCAGTATTGCATAGTGGGCTTTCTCCGGGAGAACAGTTCGACGAATGGCAATGGATAATGAAAGGAAACTGTGATGTCGTCATCGGACCAAGGAGCGCTTTATTTGCCCCCTTGCCTGACCTCGGTCTTATTATTATTGATGAAGAGCATGAGTGGACGTATAAACAAGAAGACAAATCGCCCCGCTATCATGCTAGGGATGTGGCTATTAAATTAGCTCAACTCCGTAACGCTGTCGTCATCCTGGGCAGTGCGACCCCTGATGTTGGCAGTTTCCATAAGGCACAGCAGGGTGAATATCAGCTTGTAGAGCTGAAAGAAAGAATTACTCCCCGTGGTTATTCCCCTCTCCCCAAAGTGAGTATAGTGGATTTAAGGGAAGAGCTTAAAGCCGGAAACACAAGCTTGCTTAGTCTTCCTTTATTAGCTGCCGTGAGAGAAACTCTGGCTCAGGGTGAACAGATAATTCTTTTCCTTAATCGTCGGGGTACAGCTACCTTTGTGCGATGTCGTAACTGTGGCTTCGTCTTTCGATGTCCACGCTGCTCTATAGCCCTTACTTACCATTCAGTGGAGAAACGGCTAATTTGCCATCGCTGTCGTTATTCTATTCCAATACCCCAAAGTTGTTCCCGGTGTTATCGACGTCATCTCAGGTTTCTGGGCATTGGTACGCAAAGGGTAGAGGAAGAGATGGGGCATTTCTTCCCTGCAGCAAGATTACTTCGCTGGGATAGAGATGTGATTACCAGGAGATATGCTCACGAGGAGTTGCTGAAGAATTTTCGTGACCACAGGGCAGATGTGCTTATTGGCACCCAAATGATAGCCAAAGGACTCGATTTGCCTCAAGTGACTCTGGCCGGGATAATCAGTGCCGATACTGGCCTTAATTTTCCTGATTTCCGAAGTAGCGAACGCACTTTTCAACTCCTTTGTCAGGTAGCTGGTAGAGCTGGGCGTGGGATTAAAGCAGGAAAAGTTATCATCCAGACTTATTCCCCTGATAACTATACTATTGAAGCTGCAGCGAAGCATGATTATCTTAGCTTTTATCATAAAGAGATAGATCATCGCAAACAATACAACTATCCTCCTTTTAGCCAATTAGTCCGACTGGTTTATAGCCACACCAATGAGGCATTGTGTCGTAGTGAGGTGGAGAGGATGTATCATCTAATTCTCGAGGAAAGTGTCAGAGAAGGCATGATTGACTTTAGTGTAATTGGGCCAGTGCCTGCTTTTGCTTTCCGAGCCAGGGGAATGTATCGCTGGCAACTCTTCCTCCGCGGACCTGACCCTACCCGGATGTTATCCCACCTTGACTTGATACGAGGATGGACTATAGATGTTGATCCAGTGGGGATGGTTTGATTCTATCCAGATTACATCGGAATTTCTTGAAAGGATAATCACTATCGAACTTTACCACGCGGAGTTTATGCCTTCGACTGCATGCAGGATAGGCCTGAGCAGAGCTTAGGTTCTTCGCCTCGATTTCATGCAGGCTCCGAGTGACAAGAGTTGAAAAGCTCGTGATAATAAAGAGCTTATACAAAAATCTAAAAGTGCGGTGAGAAATGTTTGCTTTTTGGCTGGATTAGTGATGTATAATAGGGTTTATCATATAAAAATTTGGGAGGTGCGATTATGGCAATTTTATTTGGAACGCAAGAGTGGGCCGATGCACTGAAAAAAGCGCTGGACGCCAGTCAGGCATACAAAGAGGCAGCTAAGAACTGGGAAGGAGACTTGTACATTATAGTAGACCCCGATGCATCGTACAAACACAGGCACATCGTGTATCTTGACCTGTGGCATGGCGAATGCCGCGGGGCATTGCTGATTAAAGACGAAGGTGAAAAATCTCCAAAGTATCGTATAGTTGGTCCATTCACCAATATGAAACAAATACTGGACAAAAAAGCAGACGCAGTCCAGTCTATGATGACCGGTAAGGTCAAGGTTCAAGGTGATATGGCTCAAATCATGAGAATGCCCAACGCAGCAGTTGAACTGGTAAACTGCATGACCTCTTTTGAGACTGTGTTCCCCGATTAGGCTTCATATTATAGCGAAATCAAAACTAGGCTGGTTACAATTTAGAGCTGTTAACACAAGGCTATTTATTTAACCATAATTACCTTGTGTAGAGGAGGTGACTATGTGGTACTTTGTGGTTCCTGAGGTGGTTTTCGGGGAAGATGCGCTGAGCCGCCTGGCTGAGCTGAAGGGAAAATCGGCGTTCATTGTTACAGACAAGAATATTATCAAGCTTGGTTTTGTTAACAAGGTTAAAGAACAACTTTTCCAAGCGACAATAACAGCTACTGTCTTTGATGAGGTTGAGCCTGACCCGTCGCTGCAGACAATACAGAAGGGTGTGGCTCTGATGAACCAGTACGGACCGGATCTGGTTATTGCTGTGGGTGGGGGCTCGGTTATGGATGCAGCCAAGGCGATGAGAGTGCAATATGAAAGACCTGATATAAAGCCAGACGAAATAAACCCTTTCATTTCAGATTTAGCTCTGGGTACCAAATGCAAGCTTGTCTGTGTCGCTACAACTTCAGGCACAGGTGCCGAGGCAACCTTTATGGTCGTACTTACCGATACATCCGAGCATAGGAAGCTTGGTTTGGTGAACCGTGAAATTGCACCTGATATCGCTATCGTAGACCCAGAAATGGCACGGGCGATGCCTCCAGGCCTTACTGCAAATACAGGTATGGACGTACTGACTCACGCCGTGGAAGGGTATACCTGTACCTGGAAAAATGATTTCAGTGATGGTCTTTGCCTCAAAGCTATACAGCTTGTTTTCGAATATCTCCCCAGAGCGGTGGAAAATGGGAATGACATGGAAGCTAGGGAGAGGATGCATAATGCCGCCTGTATTGCCGGTATCGGTTTTACCAACTCAATGGTAGGGCTGGCACATGCTGCTGGGCATTCGCTTGGCGCTGTTTTTCATACACCACATGGGAGAGCAGTGGGATTGTTTTTACCATATACAATTGAGTTCGTCGGCGATGCGCGTGAAGAACTCTGGGCAGAGATAGCTTATTGTCTTAAACTGGAAGTGCCCAAGGGAAAGAAGGCAACCTCGGTTCTGGCTCAAGCAATACGAGATCTGGCAAGAAAGATAAAGGAGCCTTTAAGTCTTGGAGAGCTTGGCATACAATCAGACGCATTAAATAGTTCTATGCAAAAACTGATAGACAACGCCATGGCCGATGGTTCAGTGATCGCCTCTGCCAGGATACCTAATGAGAAAGAAGCTGAAAAATTATTCAGTTATGCCTACGAAGGCAAATCAATAGATTTTTAGCATATGACGGCTAGTGGATGGATGTGTAATATAGTGGTGATAAAGAGTCCATAGAAGAAGAAAGAAACACAAGGAGGCAGTAAAATGTTTGGTTACATGGGCAAAATTTTGAGAGTTGACTTAACAAGTGGCAATATTTCAGAGGAAAGCACAAGAGAAGAAGATCGCAAGATGTTCCTGGGAGGGAGTGGGCTGGCAACAAAATACCTGTTCGATGAGGTGCCCAAGGGTGCTGACCCACTTGGACCTGAAAACGAGCTCATTTTTATGACCGGACCCCTCACAGGCACAGAATCGCCAAGCGCCGGAAGGTATTGTGTAGTTACCAAGTCGCCTCTAACTGGTTTTTGGGGAGAGGCGAATTCGGGTGGTAACTGGGGAGTCTATCTAAAAATCTCGGGCTTCGATGGAATTATCTTCAAAGGCATATCACCCAAACCTGTCTATCTGGTAATAGATGACGGCAAGGCCGAACTCAGAGATGCTAATCACCTCTGGGGCAAAGGAGTTAGCGAAACGGACAGGCTAATTAAGGAGGAACTGGGTGAGGACTGCAATGTTGCCACCATTGGCATAGCTGGCGAGAACTTAGTCAGGTATGCTGGTATTATCAATGATGTTCACCGGGCCGCCGGTAGATGTGGTGTCGGGACGGTGATGGGATCAAAACGACTGAAGGCTGTAGTTGCCCGAGGAACACAGGAAATAAAAATAGCCAACAAAGATGTTTTCAGCGAAATATCAAAGAGGAATTATGATCTGGTCAATGAAGGTATGCTGAAGATTACCCTCGAGACTTACGGGACAGCAATGGTTACCGATTTGGTAAACGTCAGGGGAGGCTTTCCTACCAGAAACTGGCAGACAGGGGTCTTCCCGGATATAGACAAAATAAGCGGAATCACGCTGGAAAGCACGCTCCTGGTAGACAGGAAACATTGTTATGCCTGCCCCATTAGTTGTTGCCGGGTAAGTGTGGTGAAAAGTGGTCCTTATGCCTGTAAGGGTGAAGGTCCAGAATTTGAAACAATCGGCGCTTTCGGTGCCATGTGTGCGCTGGAGAACCTTGAAGCAGTGACACTGGCTCACAACCTGTGCGATGACTACGGGCTGGATGTAGTTTCTACCGGAAGCACAATAGCTTTTGCCATAGAATGCTACGAAAAGGGGATATTGACCAAGGCCGACACCGATGGACTGGAACTGACATTCGGTGACGCGGATGTTGTTATTCAGCTCATACACAAGATAGCTAAAAGGGAAGGCATTGGTGACCTGCTGGCTGAAGGGACCAAGAGAGTGGCGGCGAAGCTGGATAAGGGCGCAGAAAAATTTGCCATGAATGTTAAGGGGTTGGAACTGCCGGCCTATGACCCAAGAGATCGGAAG
>Ga0209636_10007892_pt1 | contig 10849 bp, 5 predicted proteins | sample DeeMarSWOR152_54_FD_187464 | JGI IMG/M metagenome (GOLD analysis project Ga0209636, IMG submission 187464) | Marine sediment microbial communities from White Oak River estuary, North Carolina - WOR-1-52-54 (SPAdes) (version 2) | ecosystem: Environmental > Aquatic > Marine > Intertidal zone >... | reverse complement strand
CATTTCACTGCCCATGGAGACGCCGCCATGCCCGTATCGAAAATGACACTTTTCGACGAGGATGTCCTTGGCCGGACGATTGACGCGTCGCCCATCTTCATCCTTACCAGATTTGATGGCAATGCAATCGTCATTCACATCAATGTCACAATTGGTTATGCGGACGCGGGTGCTGGAATCGACATCAATTCCATCGGAGCTAATGATGTTGTGTTCGGCACGGATGGTCAGGTTTTCGGCGACCACGTCTTCGGAATAGAGAATAAACAATCCCCAGCATGCCTGATTCTTGAAATTCAGTCCGGAAACCAGCACATTTTTACAATTTTGGATGGCAATCAGGCGTGGCCGTCCCACTTTCAATTCCCGGCTTCCACGGGGATAGCGATCCATCCATTGATCACCCGATCCATCGATGGTGCCTTCACTGGTGAATTTAACATCAGTCATCTTAAATGCATTGATCAGGGCGGAAGTCCATTCCTTTTCTTCGCCTTCCCATCGAGTGAAGACCTGGGGATAATCATCGGGATTATCCGTTCCTTTTAACACACCGTCCTTTTCAATGTGGACATTAACGCCTTGTTTCAAAAAAATAGCACCCGTGAGAAAAACGCCCTGGGGAACGACTAGCGTTCCGCCACCATCGGCTGCGCATTTGTCAATCGCTGCCTGGATTGCTTTGGTGTTTAACGTTTTGCCGTCACAGACAGCGCCGTGATCCGTGATGATGTATCGCTTAGTCGGTTTTGCAGATGAGCATTTAAGAAAGGTTAGAGAAAAAATGATTAAAATGAAAATAGTGATGTTATTTCGATACATTTCTTTACTCCTTTAGCGGTAAAATTGCTATCAAATCACGGGCTGAACTATCACCCTTTTTTTAACTTTATTTTTGATGTAATAATTTGTTTTTCTATGGCCAAAACGTTGGCGAAACCTTCCCGGCGATTTGGTTTCAAAACAATACTTGACAGAGTATTTGAACGCGAGATGCAGCAGGTTGGAGCACAGCGACAGCCGTGTCAGGTTAACGCGTGGTTAGCTGCCGCTCCCCAACTGAACCACTGATGCTGCCAATAAAGTCTTGTCGGGATCAAATCCTTCGTTTCTCAATATCGCGTCCAAATCATCTACCAATTCATCCAATTCCACCAACAAATTCATATCACCAACTGCTCCCAATTGTAGAATGTGCTCAATTTTTCGCTCAAGATCAGTTGGTACTTTCGAACACTCTGACATTATAAACTGAATGAGTTTTTTCTCACCCGGATGTAAAACTTCATTCAACGCAAACAGAACATCAAAATAACTCGCCAGTAAAGCCGCCAACCGATGATTTACACTCACCAAATCTCGTCGTCCAAGCGCCTTCTTGATTTGAGCATAATACGAAGGAATCACCGCTCTCAAAACTGGATGATTTTTAGCAACAATTGCCCGCTTTAGTGGCTCAGGATAAGACTGGTTACTTTTTGCCTGCAACTCTCTAAACCACCCATCACGATCAAACAATATCGTTGAATTCTTCACTGTACGCCAAAAACACGTCGTATACCCCATACTCGCTTGATGTTCTGTTAATACTCGCTCTAATTGCTCTTCGATCCAATTCGGTGACCAGAACATGACATCTACTTCGATCCCAGTTTCGCTGTCAAACCATTCATCCCCTATATCCCAAAAAGTCAAGTTCAAGTCCGCTCTACTCGCGCCTAATCTCTCCACGATCGTTTTACGTGTACTCAAGGGAACGATTGTCTTCGCATAGATATACAAATCAATATCGGAATGACGATCCAAAATCCCATTTGTCTGTGAACCGCCCATTGCAATAGTTCTCACATCGGGAATACCAATAAATTCATCTGCAACTTTCTTCGCTAAATCTATGTTTCTCATAAATGTATTCTTATTTCAATAAGTACAATTTTGGGGCGGCTAACGTGGCGATCATTTGCAAAAACGCTAAACCGAAATTAATAAAAAGCTCGAAACCTTCAAATTTCCAAATGAACTCTAATTGAAACACAGCGTTTTTATCAAGTGCAGCCAATTGTTATGCCATAAATTATTTGCATGGGATAAGTCAACTACCACCGCCAGAGGCGGTGGCTTGATACATTAGCCCTGGAAGGTGCGCTGTTGGGTTTGGTGGTTATTTTATATTTCGGTGCGTTCGCCAATCGTTTTTTCGTATTTTGCACAACCGAAATCATGTATCTTGACCTCATTATAACCAATCATGCTCAAAACAGCATTTCAAAAATCCAATGCGGCGTACCAAAAACATTATCCAGTTTTTTCTAATAATGTTTTACGTTTTGCCAGAATCTTATTGGGATCGCTTTTTTAAACTTGCTTGGTTGGGTGCCCATTAGATTTGTCACCTTTCAGGGAATTTATTTATTAATACATTTACAACTAATACAACGGTGGAACCCTTTAACTGGACCACTACCAGAGGTAGTGGTTTAATAAAAGAATTAAAATTGATATATCAAGTTATATAAAAATTCACCTGATTATTTATCCTTTAAAAGAAAAATTATTTATTCTTCAATATTTTGTTGTGACATTATCTCATTGCATATATTACATAAAATTTGCTTATTTTTTTTAAATGATTTATGATGTATGTTCGCTTCGAATAGCAATACGTTATAATATATAGATCTTATTTCTTTTGCGAATTCATTATTCATAATATATAAAGATGATGTGTATTTTATTGACTTTGGTTTAGTTGTTTTAAAGCCAATGATTGCTTGAATCACTGTTCCTGTATGGGTAATTAACACATCAAAAGGTAGAGAATAGGGCAAATGGTAAAGTGCAATAGTACCTTTAGAAGATATTGAATCATATGAAGTAGGGGGTATTATAAAATTATTTAAACTTGTATTTGATTCTTCAGTACATATTAATCTTGTTATTTCAACACCTTGAAAATATTTCTTTTTGATCGCTTCTTCATATTTATTACTATTTTTTATTGAGGTAGAATCATAAATCTGTCCACCTTCTCCAACACTTTCAACCATATCAATAGCTTTTGACCAAATAACGTTAATGTCAGTAATGAATTCACTTTGTCTAATTTTTAGTAAATCTTTTATATCTTTCTCAATTCTTTCTACACCTTTTATACTATCTGAAAGATTGCTAATTTTATGATTTAATTTTCCTTGTCTTTTTATTGTTGTATAACCAGAGACCAATTGAGCAAATGCTAATATACCTAATACTGCAATCATTGCCTGTAAATATTCTTCAACAGAACCTGATTTTATTCCCCTGTATCCAAGAAGTATTGCAACGACTATAGCAATAAAGTTTGTGAGATTCTCAGGTCTCGTAAAGTATTCTTTAAATCTAGAACTGGATTCATCCATTTGATATTCCTATTTTGGTTTAAATTAAATTGTAAAGGCATAACATGATAATAACCTGAACGAATAAGCCCTGTCAATCCTGCTATCCTGTTTTTTTATTACCATGTGATCAGTCACATTTCATCTTGTCTACCATATTCTGGATTCAGCAATTATGAAAATTATCAATCCATTACAGATTTTTTCCGCTCCTGCAAGTCCGTTTCAATCGTTGCCAACAATTTATCATTAACAGGATAGAAGAACAACAATATGCCACAGACCGTTAAAAATCCAGCCGGGATCAGACTAAATAGCAATTTGATGCCATTGACGATGTCTGATGTAATTGGCTCCCCTTTGATGTAGCCGAATTGTCCTAACAAATTTAACGCCAGGAATCCACCAATGGCAACTCCAGCTTTAATCGCAAACATGATGCCTGCCGTGACAAGTCCCGTAGCCCGTTGATTAAATTTCCATTCATGAAAATCTGCCACATCCGCAAACATGGCAAATAGAAATACCGGCATGATGCCAGCTAACACCGCCCAAATAAAATTCATCACACCGAGCAGCACAAAATTCTGTTCCGGCAACCAGTAGAAAATCGCTCCAAAAAAAGCACCGGCCAGCGTCACCACAATGATGGTTAACTTTTTATCAAAAAATTTTTTAAGCGGTGTGCTGAGAAAAACACCGCCCATCATACCAATGGTAACGATGGTAAGGAATGTTGTTGTTTGATCGAAATCAAGCTTCAGCGCGCCGATGGAGAATGACCAAAGCACTTTACTGCCTTCTCCATTTACATAATCAAAGTAATAGGCTACCATACCATTACGGATCATGTTGTGGATGAGCCAAAAAATTGCGGCTACAAAAATCACGATCCAGGGAAGATTTCTCGACACGTCTTTCAAATCGCCGATAAACGAGCTTTTCTGTTCCTTTGGCGGTGTCACTCGTTCGCGAGTTGTCAGGAAGGTAATGAGCAGCAGAACAATCGCGATCATCCCAAAGACACCCATCGTCACTTGAAAACCCAATGCCTGGCTGTAACCCAAATCGGCATTGTAGCCCGGATGAGACGGATCATTGCCAAAAAAGCGCGCCAATGGTAGTGTGAAGGTGGTAATCAGCATCGCCCCAACAAAGGCAAAGAAAAAACGATATTGTGACAGCGTCGTACGTTCTTTCGGATTTGGCGTCATTACAGCCATCATGGATGAGTACGGAATATTGATCGCCGTATACGCCATTGTTGCCAAAATGTAGGTGATATAGGCATAAACAATTTTCATGTTTTGGCTAAGGTCTGGTGTGATGAACATCGCAAATGCCAGTATACCATACGGAACTGCCATCCATAACAAATAGGGGCGAAACTTTCCCCAGCGTGTATTGGTACGATCGGCGACCATTCCCATGATGGGATCGTTAATCATGTCCCATACGCGGGTGATGAGGAACATAAAGCTGGCGACTTTCGCATCAATGCCAAACACGTCCGTATAGAATATCATCAGAAAGAAGCTCCACGCCTGATACAGGATATTGGATGCGGTATCCCCAAGTCCGTAGCCGACTTTTTCCACTATAGACAGTTTTCCGCCTAAACCGTTAAACGTAGTTGCCTGAGTCGAATTATTATTATCATTCACTGTGATTTGTTTCCTTCCTTGTAAAGTGAAACGTGAGACGAAAAGACTCGATTTGTTTTGATTAGAATGATCATGCTTTCTGCTTTTAAAAGTCGAAAACTGACGGCTGATTGCTGAAAGTCGAAGATCCGCCATTATTTTAGGGCGGACTAAAAGCTACACATCGATAATCTGAATCCCGTGCGGTTCCAAATTAACTTCAATGATCTTTCCCGCATTATCAAACACATTAGTTGTTTCTGCATAGTCACTGCTACTAATAACGACGAGTTTTTTGTTTGTGGGATAATAAGCACAATCGGTGCGAACATTACTGCATGTCCAGGCGCTGTATTCCGATTCCCTCCCGGCGGCTGCAAAGAGTGACCGATGAATCAGACGGGAGTTTTCCGGTGAGAATTTAAAACCAGACAGATAAATTGCTTTACCCCTGCCAAACGAATTTAAAGCAATCTGGGGAGATCCGTCTTTTTCTATCAGCACCTTCGTATCTTTGCTGAGCACAAAGATATTGTTGATATCTTTTCCGAAATCGATATCACCCACGTGGTCTTCAAGAATAAAATGCTCTGGCGAAGCAGTAACCGGGAGTTTGACATTACACATTGTCGAACCGATTTCCCGATCAACACCAAGCAGATGCGCCAATTGGAAATATTGACTCGAGTGTTTTACTGCTGACGGTTCACCAATACCAATAAATCCGCCGCCATCAGCGATCCAATTGGTGATCGTTTCAATAACCTTCGCGTTTTTCCAATGTTCACCGCCACTCCAGGCGGTACCCGCTTTGCCTGCATTGATTATTACATCAACACCTTCGGGAATGCCATGTTCGAGAATGTCCTGGAAGCTGATGAACGAAACATCAATCGGCAAACCGGCCAACGATTCTGTCACCTCATAAATTTCAATGCCGGGAATGAAATGGCCGACATAAACCCATGAACGCCATTTGCCCCATGCTGTCAGAACGACAACCTTCAGCGGTGCGGCATAAGGTGCGCCATCGGCATGGAATTGTTTGATTGTGCGGAATTCATTTGTGATATGCTCAATCGCATCGACAAAATCAGGGAAGTCCTGAACAAGGTGCAAATAGCCACCTAAACCGATTCGATCGATTGGCACACGCAGCAAGCCGCGACGGATATTAGCCCAAAATCGTTTGGCATCCAACGCCGGATTACCGCCTTCCATGAACGTTGGTTCTCCCTTTAATCCAGTGGGGAACAGGTACGGATGTAAACGTAATTCCCTGGTTCTAACACGCTGTACACCGGCACACAGTCTGGCCTCAAACGCGTTGAAAACGCACTTGATCAGTCCGTCGAAATTCAAGTCCTTGAACCGCTTGCCCCACGGTTCCGTGCCAACCCAGTGGTCATCGTAAAACATGTAAGCGACCTTACCTGCGTCGTGAATCATGTCGATGCATTTACGTCCGAAACTGACGACAAATTCATTCATAAAATCCATCCAGTCCCACAACCGTTTAGATGGGACATTGTGACTGGAACAATATGCGCCATTATTAACAAAATCTTCGCTGGTCATTTCGTAGCCTTTGGCTTCGGCAAACAGCCGCATCGCCAGAGGACTCACTGTCATTTCATACGAGCCCCAGTCGGCATAACGAAATTTCTGGATCGAAGGATCGCCCCAGAACCAGGCAAAATTGTAAAACAGGGATGTAAAACGCACGATTCTCGTTCTGGGATGTTCATCCAGCCACTTTTCCAGATAATTCAGCATCGCTTCTTGCGCATCCGGATAAATCGGATCGATCGGCATCTGGTGCTCCCTGTCACCCCAATCGTTGGTGATGTGGTTGTACATGGAAATGGCTTCCCATATTCGATAGGCCAGGAAGTTTACCGTGTATTTGTGCCACTTTTGAACTTTTTTGATGGTCACAATACCGGTGGCTTTATCGAAAGTCCATTGATCTTTTGAAACTTCCTCACCGGTTGTCCGGTCGAATACCTGCCACCATGTTTTCGGATCATCATTGGTATTTATTTCAAACTGCTCGCGAAAAAAACCTTCCAATAAATCGATTTCAACCGTATCTTTTTCTGCCACTACCGGGTCACTCATCAAATAATTCTGCTGGAGCTTGTCCTGGTTTGCCTTGGCCCACTCATTATCTGCCCGGATCAGGCAGATGGTGGAATAGATTGGGTAGTCCGATTCAATAATTTTGTCGGATAACACTGTGCCATCACTATCGCGAATTGCATCCGCGCCCCAACGCTTGGCAAGTTCCAGTGTTAACTCCTCATATCCCGCCTCACCGGGCAGGGTAAAATCGCCTTTAGTTATCAATTTGTTAGCCATGCCAGCCTTTCAAGTAAAATTAATGAAGAACGAAATATGGACTGCGTAAAAAGGAAAAAAACTTTTCCGTCGCCCGTTATTCGTTCCCAATATTCCATCGTTTTATCTACGTTCCATTGTTTTTTTCAATTTCAAAATCTCAACTCCCGCATCAATAACAGCACCAAGCCCATGCGTTTCATTGGTTCGGGCTGGACGATTATAGTAGTATACGATACTATCGTTGATGTTAGTGCCAACGCAAATATCTTTTAATTTTCCCTCAACTGTGATTTTATGCTCTTTCAATCCTTCCCAGCCTTGCATCGCAATTGAAGCATAACGTTTATCAATCCAGCCTTCATTCACAGCTTTGGCAATGCCATATACAAACATAGCAGAAGCGGACGATTCAGTGTACGAATCGGTTTTATCCAACAGTTGTCGCCACAGGCCCTCGGCAGTTTGATATTTTGCCAGCCCCAAAATCTGGCGTTCCAGATTCTGTCGTAACGCTTCCCATTTTGGATGATCTTTGGGCAATAATTCCAGCAGGTGACACTGCGACATGATAATCCAGCCATTGCAGCGTCCCCAGTGGGCTACGCCGTTTCGCTTCAGATCGTCGTAATAACAATGGTAAAACAGTTCTTTTTCCTGGCACCAGAGATGTTTGGTGAAGTTGAATACTTGTTTTAAGGCGTCATCAAAATATTTGACGTCACCAGTCAAATGACCCATGCGCGCAAGAAATGGGATGCTCATGTATAAATCATCCGCCCACACCGTCATTTTATATGGTGTTCTCCGGCACAGGGTACCATCAGCCAACCGATCCTGCTTGTTCATGATGAAATCAGCGGTTCTGTCGACATAAGCTTTGTACTCCTTTTTCTTTTCCATTTGATAGACTTCAATCACACTCGCTGCCATAGCGCCACAATCGTCCAGCGATCCCATTGTCCAGAATTGCCCGTACGGCCAACGGTAATGTGGACGATCATTTTTAAATCGATCCTGGAAATATTTGTAGCTGTTGAAACCATTTGCTACGTGTTTGATTGGGTAATTTGTATATTTTTCTTCACCCAATTGCTCACCGAGGTGGATCATAGCAATATTCATCACACCCATCAAATATCCCCATTCCGTAAACGGATCGCGGAAGCGAACCTCCACGCCTTCTGGAATGTCTTTGATGGAGTTGTACGTCGCTCTTGATCCCACTGCCTGATATCCCAGTGTTGTTCGTGCCAAAATATCATTTGCGATTGTACGAACGATGACTTCATCAATATCTTTCGGCTGAGCAAAGCCGATTGTAATAATGAAAAATGTCCAGAGCATAGTTAATAATTTGTACATTAAATATTCCTTCAATGTTGTTATTAATGTTTATCTAATTCGACCAAGATAAATAAAATAATCTCGTCCGTGCTTATTGTGTCCGCATAATTTTTTTGCGTACGTAATCTATAATTATTATTTAAATTTACTTCTCCTCCACATAAAACAAAGCCGATGTCGGTTCCAGCTTCAATTGAATCTCGGTCAATTCAACACCATCATCATTTTTAGTATGTGTTTCCTCTGATGTTGAAATTTCCCCATTCATTGGATTCCAAATAGACAAATCCATCGAACCACATAACGTTACTTTCGTGTCAACTAATTTGTCTGATGAATTCGAAAAGAAAAAAATGTTACGATTATCTTTTACTTTGTGGATGTACGTTAGCGAGCCGTCGTATGATCGTCCCATCTTCACCGGCCACATCGGCTCTTGAATCGTCACATCCCACACCGGCACTGTCTCTTTCATAACAGCCTGAATCATTTGCGGGGTATAGTCGGGGAGAAAATATGCACGACCGCCTGCTTCATTTCTATTGATAAAATGCACCATAAATTCGTCGAGCCGACGATGAAATTCAGCGGTCATCGGACCGTCATCCGGTAGGCCAAAGATCTGCTGCATAATTCGTTTTACTTCCTGATCCTTGCCCTGTTCTGCAGATTTTTCAGCCAGAATTTTTGTAGCGATCACAGTACCGCCTGCTTCATAGAATGCCTGAATTTTGCGGACGGTTTCGATGGAAAGCACCCGGCTTCCAGGAATAATTAAAACTGAGTACTGCTCACGATTGATTTCATTATCCAAAATGAGATGTTTATCTTTAATCGCACAACGATTTTGCAACACTTCAGGATGAAGAAATGTAAAATCCTGCCGCAAACCTCGAAATATCAATTCACCTAATTCGATGTAATCTGTCTCTGCCGGAACGATACCCCCCTCTCGGGCATAGGAGACGGCCATGTAATCAGAATTCGGTGCATCAGCGTTCCATTGTCCAAATCGATACGCCGCCTGCATGGAAGCAATCGGATAGAGAATTGCCACATCAGCCACGTGCCGCCCGTGTTGCAGCATGTAGCAAAGGCGTCCAATGAAGCGATCACTTTCCGGCGTTTTGTCGCGTGGCAACGCGCCTACCTGAAAGTTGGTTCCCATCGCTGCCTGATCCATAGCTACTTTGTAGACGATTTCCGGGCTCATGTTCTCACGGTATGCGGCATAGGTTTCGGCCATGAAAAACGGCTTGTCCCAATTATACGCTGATGAGCTAATTATTTTATACGCGCGGTTGGTACGTCCCCACCACCAAATGTCGTCAATTGCTGGGACTTGTTGATATTTGAACATCAACATCAAGTCACCGGTCACCGGTACTGGATTATCGATTTCTTCCTGATCGACGTGTCCGCTAAACATTATGTTGTGCGCCCGGCACCAGTCGTCATGTTGCTTGATGTATGCTTCGATAAACAGCCTGGTGCGAAATCCCCATAACGTATTTCTGATAGCGCTGGTGTTCGGACCAATATCGTACCATAACGCTGGGTAATATTTCATCGGATTGTAGCCATATACTTGCTCAAATTTTTCATTAAAACGGGGTGTCCATGCGCGCCCGTGGGAAATATGCATAGCCGGCTCATCGTAATGGGTAATTTTTAAGACATTGCCAAAGTATTTTTTCAGATGGTCATAATGTGCCTGGTAGCACAGATCGATATATACGTGAACAGCTTCATCATCGAGATAATCCACATAGCCGCTTTTACGCCCCTGGCCTAATGATGCTTTGGGGTCAAGATAAAATCCCATCACTTTCCATCGCCCTTCCGGCACAGCGCACTGCAACTGCTGCTGATTATTTATTTTATCGCTGATGTCCACCAATTCCTTTGTATCCAGATTCATTCGCACCGCACCTAATGTAATTCCCTCCGGGATTTGTATTCCAACGTGTGACGGGCCAACTATATCCTGTTCAATTTTTTCAAGACTTTTGGCTGCATGTTGCGGATATTTTGAATAGAGAAATCCACCCGCCATGCCGCTGGGATAGCCGACTTCATCATAAAACACCAGCGGTGGATTGCCATATTTCAAGCCGGCATCTATTGCCTTCGCGTATAGAT
>Ga0209636_10007891_pt1 | contig 10850 bp, 10 predicted proteins | sample DeeMarSWOR152_54_FD_187464 | JGI IMG/M metagenome (GOLD analysis project Ga0209636, IMG submission 187464) | Marine sediment microbial communities from White Oak River estuary, North Carolina - WOR-1-52-54 (SPAdes) (version 2) | ecosystem: Environmental > Aquatic > Marine > Intertidal zone >... | reverse complement strand
CAAAAATTTTGTGGACAACAAACGGAGAGGCATATTCAAGGGGGAGCTGTACCCAGTGAACCCGCACGAAGAGTTCATACTCGCGTTTAGATGCTACCCCTCCATCAAAAAGATCGTGGGACAGGTGGAGCTCGTAGTCATCGTGGTTCCTGCCAAGGTTATCCCTCAGATCATGAGGGAAGCAGCCGTCGAAGGCGTTAAGGCAGCAGTAATCATCAGCGCTGGCTTCAGTGAAATTGGAAACAAAAAGCTGGAAGAAGAGGTGACCGCAATTGCAAAAGAAGCAGGTATTCGAGTGTTAGGCCCCAACTGTCTCGGCGTCTACGATTCACATACTGGTGTTGACATGCTTTTCCTTCCAGAAACCAAGGTCCTCACCACTGGCGACGAGGTCGTTGCAACGCCACGTCCGATAGCAGGCCATATAGCTGTCGTTACGCAGAGCGGAGCTTTCGGTGCCTCCGCGTTGGACTACTTGGCGGGGAAGCAGCTAGGAGTAAGCAAGTTCGTGAGCTTCGGAAACAAGTCTGACGTTGACGAGTCGGAGATGCTTCGCTATCTCCAGCACGACGAGAAAACGCGGGTCATCCTCCTGTACGCCGAGAGCATAGAGGCTGGAAGAGCGTTCATGAAGGTTGCGAGAGATATCACGAAGAAAAAGCCCATAGTCGCTTTGAAGGTAGGTAGGACGACCGCTGGGGCGAGGGCAGCCCTGTCGCACACCGGCGCAATCGCTGGATCTGACAGCATCTACGACGCCGTGTTCAAGCAGGTAGGCGTGATACGGGCGAGAGACATGGAGGAGTTCTTTGATGCTGGCAAAGCTCTAGCCTATCAACCTCCCGCAGCCGGCAACAACGTTGCCGTGGTCACCGACGCAGGCGGACCCGCCATCATGACCGTTGACGAGTGTGAATTGAGAGGCGTAAAGGTTAAGAAATTTTCTGACGAGACCATTCAAAAGTTTGAGAAGCTTAAGAAAGAGGGCACAATTCCCTCCTTCACGACGAACCTAAACCCTCTAGACCTCACGGGCTCAGCAACCTCTGAGATGTTTGAGCTTGGAATCAGAACCGTTCTGGATGATCCGGAAATCCACGGTGTGATCGTAATTGGGTTACACCATGTTCCAGCCCTTGAAGAAGATTTTGTTGACAGAATAGCAAACGTGTCCAAGAACTATACTAAACCTGTTGTAGCGTGCGATATAGGTGAAACTGAAATGGCGCTGTACGTCCGTTCTAGATTTGACAAGTTCGGCATTCCGGCTTACATGACGCCGGAAGACGCCGCACGAAGCATGGCTGCCCTCGTCACCTACGGGCTCTACCTAGAAAGAAGTGGTAGTTTCGAATGGTACCTTAAGAATTTTCAAAAGCGAACTAAAGCCTAGCACTAGTCTCTTCACTGCTGCTCTTTGAGCCACTGAGCAACCTTTCGGAACAATGGGCTAGTTGACATGTCGACAACAGCGACTATCATCTTCTCTTTGGTCTCGATTCGAGGTTGGTACTCTAGCATAATCGCGTAGCTCACAAATGCCCAGTAGACTGTTTTCTCTTCAATAAGAGATTTCGCGGCTGCTTCGGTGGTCACCGGCACCGGATAGTAAACAAAGGCTACCCCTTCTGCCCAATAGATGCTCGTTGGCTTTCCACCAGTGGCGACGCTTGCAAAACGTGCTAGATCGTCAGGAGTTGGAAATCTGTTGCACTCCATCAAAACAATATCCTTAAACGGCTCATACCGAATAGCCGTTTCACTCTCTTTCAAACTAAGCCCCCGGTTACACCTTAATTCGCTGAAACGCCTTTTTACATTTGCCCTATGAGAAGCGCTAGCACAAGTTAAATAAGAACTTTGAGACAATGCGCTCGTTAACGATTTAGTCACGGAGGAGACGGTGTGCCAGAAATTCGTGTTGGAATTGTTGGGGTTGGCAACTGTGCTTCAGCGCTGGTCCAGGGTGTTGAATACTACAAGAACGTAACAGAAGATGTAAAAGTTCCAGGATTGATGCACGTTAACTTTGGAGGTTATCATGTCCGTGACATACGGTTCGTAGCCGCCTTCGACGTGAACAAGCAAAAAATCGGTAAGGACCTATGTGAAGCAATCTTTGCCGAGCCAAACTCATGCTCAAAGTTCGCTAGTGTTCCAGAGCTGGATGCGAAGGTTCTTAAGGGGCCTATTCTAGACGGTGTTGCATCTCACATGAAGAAAATCTTCAAGTTGGATGAAGAGACAACGGCAAAGTCTGTGAACGTTGTAGACGTTCTCAAAGAGACCGATGCTCAAATTTTGATTAATTTTTTGCCAGTAGGGAGCTACGAAGCGACACGATACTACGCGCGAGCAGCAATTGATGCTAACTGCGCTTTTGTAAATTGTATACCCGAGTTTGTGGCATCTAATGTAACGTGGGGAGAGAAGTTCGCGGAAAAAGGACTTCCCGTGGCTGGAGACGACATAAAAAGCCAGCTTGGCGCCACAATTCTCCATCGTAACTTGATCAAACTTTGCGTAGATCGCGGAGTTGAGGTGGAGGAGACTTATCAGCTGAACCTCGGTGGAAACACTGACTTTCAGAATATGACCGTGGAGGAACGCCTCAAGACTAAGAGGATCAGTAAGACTGAAGCCGTCACCAGCTTGATTCCCTACAAGGTTCCCACCAGAATAGGTCCTTCCGATTACGTTCCTTTCTTAGGGGACAAAAAAATTTGTTATCTATTCATCAAAGGCCGGAAATTCGGGAATCAAACGGTCACGGTTAAAGCGAAACTAGAGGTGGAGGACTCTCCCAACAGTGCTGGCGTAGTAATCGACGTCATAAGAGCCGTGAAACTAGCTCTCAACAGAGGAATAAACGGTCCTCTCACCAGCATCTCCTCTTATGCCTTCAAGCACCCGCCAGTTCAGGTTCCCGATGACGTGGCAAGGAAATGGGTTGAAGATTTCATAGCTGGAAAGCGCAAACACTAAATAAGAAGAACTGAAGTTTTCCTATTCAAGCGCGTGCATGCAGATGGCGGGATAGAAATAGGGGTTTTGGAGGCTTATTCTGAGCAACATTTGACGCATATTGCTGTCTGTGTCAGATAGACTCCATCAACGCCGTGTATGCCCCTTGCAACCATCTTGCCGATGTCATCAACGTCTTTCACCTCGAAAATGGCTACTACATCAAAAGTGCCAGTTACCACGCAAGCCGTTTTGATACCCTTAATCTTCACTACTTCGGAAGCAACTTCTAATGCCCTGCCCTTCTCTGCATCTATGAAGATATATCCAGTGATCAATTCATAACCTCCACCACTTCATTTTCTCACTCAGTAAATATAACTTGCCATGTGCTGAAATTAAAATTTCGTCTTGTTTCCCGCGCAAATCAAATAAGGCATGTCTCCACAATATTCAGGCCTTCAAAGGCAAATTATGAAGAGAGGGGAAATTATGAAAAATCGCAAGAGGGTTTTAGGAATTGTTGCGAGTCCACATAATTCCGGAAACACAGCGACGCTAGTGAAAGAAGTCTTGAAAGGTGCAGAAGAGACGGGATATGAAACAGACCTGAAATGTCTAGGAGACCTACGAATAAACCCGCTAGTTGCATCCACTTCAGACAAACCATACGGAGTAGATGGGCCCAAAGACGACATGGAGTCTATTAATTCGTCCCTTGAAAAAATGGATGTACTTGTTTTTGGAACTCCTATCTACTTCGATCATGTTAGCGATCGTGCGAAAATACTCATCGATCGCCTAATCTACTACGAAAAAGAGAGTACAAAGAATCGTTTTCCCAAAAATGTGCCTGCTGTAATCGTAATAACCTACGAATGGGACAAGCTTGAAGCCTACGGCAGCGTCATAAAATGGATAAAACACACACTAGAAGAATATTTCAAAATGAAGGTCGTTGCGTCTTTACAGGCTGAGAATACCGTGAAAAATCCTGTAACTAACAGAAAAGATCTACTAGAAAAAGCTCTTCAAATAGGCAGGAACTTGTAGTTGCGTGCATCCTGCATTCATTTGAAAATGTCGGCAACCATAAGACAACTTGCAATCATTTCGAGAGCAGAGTTTCTTTTGCCCAATCTAGGCTCGCTTATTATGGGGCTTGCATGGGGCGCTAGTCCATCTCTGGGTTTCACCGAGATAATAATTTCAGTGGTGCTCTCGTTCACCATAATCAACCTCAGCTCAGCTATCGGAGCACAAGCAAACACGATTTCCGACTACAAACTAGACTCGAGGGATGACCGCAAAACGGACCTAGTTCAGGCATTTGACAGTTTTGGGCACGCTCGACTCAAGCAAGTGTTAATCGTCGAGTTTGTCACCACTTTGCTCCTCGTTATTTTGTTCATGTCAACGAAGGCAAACCGTGCTTTGCTGCTTCTGTGGATAGTTGGAATCTCTTTGGGCTGCCTCTACTCTGCCCCACCACTCAGAATAAAATCCAAGTCATGGCTGGCTCCCGTGACACTAATCCTTGTACTTGCCGTTTTTCCAATCCTTTTCGCATACTTCACTTTCACATCCGAGCTTAATCCTCTCTTCCTGCTTGCCCTTGCGGGGCTAGCCTCAACTGTGTATGGAGTGATCATTCCGACCGAGATAAGAGACTATTTCGGAGACAAAGCGATGGATATCAAAACAATGACCGTGCATTTAGGACTTGTTAAGGCTTCGCTCCTTAGCATTATACTTCTAAGCCTAGGAGGCACGCTCATTGCGACAGCGTTCTTTGTTACATTCGCTTACGGACAATACCCAATATTGAGCCTATCCGTACTCGCCATAGCTGTAGCAGATCTGATAGTGCTCCGAAAACTCAGAAAACTCTACACGTTATCCAAAAAACACGAGAGTTCAAGTGACCAGAATCCCATCGCACAAGAAATCACGACCTTCTCTGCAAGCAATCCAAAATGGATAATGATAGTCACACAAACTTACAGTCTCATATCAATTGTAATGTTGATAAGCAAATTCATAAATTGAACACGCACGCGCAAACTCAGATAGAAAAAGAGGAGGTTTTGCGGGGAATGTTGCGGGTGATGTCTCCACCAGCAGGGGTATCGGATCTTGTGTCTACTGGGTGCAAAAGAATTATTAAATCCAAATGAGCTTTGTATGACAAACTGAAGTATCGGAGACCTGAAGGAAAAGAGAAGAATGTGCAGGCAAGTCTCCATAATGACCTATAAACAAGAGTTGACATAACCATACTGGAAGGAAAACATCATGGCAAGGATCGTAGTTTCCATCAAAATCTTCCCCTCCGACATTACCGTAGACCTGAGCCAGTTGAAGGAGAAAATAGAGAAGGAGCTACCTAAATACGCCTCGGTCTACAAGTTTGATGAAGAACCGATAGCCTTTGGCCTCTCTGCCCTGATCGCTCACATCATTATTCCGGAAGAAAAAAGCGGCGCCTTGGATAAGGTGGAAAAACAACTGCAAGCAATCGATGAAATCAGTCAAATAGAAACACAGATGGTTCGAAGAGTCTAGTTCTTTTAAAGTTTATATAGGATACTATTCTTTCGAGAACTAGAACGTTCAAAAGCTGATAAGGAAGAGTGGATAGTGAGCGAGATTCAGCTGAGAGTTGGAGACGCAAGACAACGCGATGTAGGCAGAGGAATCGCTAGAATCGATCAAAAAAGCATGCAAAAACTAGGCATATCTGCAGGCGACGTTGTCGAAATCGTTGGAAAAAGATCTACAGCAGCCATTGCTTGGCCAGCCTACTCTGAAGACCAAGGTCGATCAATTATACGAATTGACGGCTTTACCCGTAAAAACGCAGGCGTAGCCATAAACGAATACGTGACAGCTCGACCGGGAAAAGTGAAGAATGCGGCAAACGTTGTTTTGGCTCCTATAGATGTGCGACTCAATGTAGACGAAGACTTCACCAACTTCGTCAAGAACAGACTTATGGAGAGAACTCTCGTCGAAGGAGACACAACCCTTGTAATGATGCTTGGTCATGCTATCCCTTTCACCGTGACCAAAACTCGCCCCCACGGAATTGTAAGGATGACATACGAAACAAACCTGCAAATTATGACTGAACCACTGCCCGAAGCCAAAGGTCTGCCGCGGACCACCTACGAAGACATAGGAGGACTCCACGAAGAGATTCAAAGAATACGAGAAATGGTGGAACTTCCCCTACGGCATCCTGAACTCTTCCAAAGGCTGGGGATAGAGCCGCCTAAGGGAGTTCTCCTACATGGGCCACCGGGATGTGGGAAAACATTACTGGCAAGAGCTGTGGCAAACGAGTCGGAGGCCAACTTCTTCTCCATAAACGGGCCGGAGATCATGAGCAAGTTTTACGGCGAATCAGAGGCCCGCCTCCGCGAAATGTTTCAGCAAGCTCAGAAGAACTCGCCTAGCATCATCTTCATCGATGAACTCGATGCTATCGCACCGAAGCGAGAGGAAGTCACCGGTGAAGTTGAGAGAAGAGTCGTCGCCCAGCTTCTCGCTCTGATGGATGGACTAGGAGGAAGAGGAAACCTCATAGTGATTGGTGCCACCAACAGGCCGGGCGCCCTCGATCCAGCTCTTCGAAGACCCGGAAGGTTTGACCGAGAGATAGAGATCGGAGTTCCAGACAAACAGGCACGGCACGAAATACTGCAGATCCACACCAGGGGGATGCCTCTGGCTGAGGGCGTTGATCTGAAAAAACTCGCTGAAATGTCGCACGGCTATACGGGAGCAGACTTGGCTGCGTTAGCTCGTGAAACAGCAATGAAAGCTTTACGTCGGTACTTGCCGGAGATAAACCTGGAAGAAGAACGGATTCCACCGAGTATCTTGGAGAAGATGGAGATTCGAATGGAAGATTTCATGAACGCCTATAGGGAGATCACACCGACTGCCATGAGAGAAGTGTACATAGAGGTGCCCACGGTTCATTGGAGTGATATCGGTGGTTTAGAAGAGGTGAAGGAGGAGCTCAGAGAGGCTGTTGAATGGCCGCTGAAAATCCCAGAGGTTTTCGAGAGAATGGGAATCCACCCTCCTAAAGGCATCCTGCTTTTTGGACCGCCGGGATGTGGGAAAACGTTGCTGGCTAGGGCTGTGGCAAACGAGTCGGAGGCCAACTTCATCACCATAAAGGGTCCAGAAGTATTCTCCAAGTGGGTTGGAGAGTCGGAAAAGGCAATTCGAGAAGTGTTCAGGAAAGGAAGAATGGCGGCCCCGTCGGTGATTTTCTTCGATGAGTTTGACTCGCTCGTGCCCAGAAGAGGTCTGGGCTATGGCGACAGTGGTGTGTCAGAACGGGTAATCAGCCAGCTGCTCACAGAGATGGATGGAATAATCACTTTGGAGAATGTGGTGGTTATTGCCGCCACGAACAGGCCCGACATTGTGGACCCCGCGGTTCTTCGACCCGGAAGATTCGATCGGCTGATTTATGTTCCTGAGCCAGATCAGAATGCTAGGTTGGAGATTTTCAAGATCTATACTAAAGGAATGCCCCTAACAAAGGACGTCGACCTGGTCCAGTTAGCCAGCACAACAAAGAATTACTCTGGAGCCGACATCGAGGCGCTTTGTCGGGAGGCGGCTCTAAACGCCTTGCGCAAGGACATCGGATCTAAAGAAGTTACTGTAACCGACTTCCAAAAAGCCACAGAGAAAATTGGACCGACCGTAACTCCAGACATGGATGCTTGGTATAAGAGCTTTCTGAAACAGGTTAGACAGTTGAAGAAGCCTACTACTCCTGTGGCATAGTGTTTGGGTGAAACGAAATGGTTGTAAAAACGTGGAAACCTCGTCCGCTTCACATGGCCATAATGGAAACCCTGGAGAAGAAGGGCCCGTTGACCGACATGGAGCTATTTGATGTATTGAAGCAGAGCTATGAGGACATAGGGTTTAAAGATGTCAACCAGACTTTGATGGAGATGGAGATCAGGGGCAAAGTCTATGTTTCGACGCTGACCCGAGGGAAGAGGCGAGTTGAGTTCGTGAAAACCAAAACGTAGGCGCGCGCGCCGCCAAAGTCAAAGAGAATTCTCGATAACAGTGACCGCACGTTTCAAGCCTCTAAATCTGTTTGAATACTCATGTATCTTCTCAACATTACGTTGATAGAACTCTTTGTTTGTTTTGATCTCTTCGATGGCGGGTTTCAGTTGCTTTTGGTTTTCAACGTAGATGGAACATTTGAGCTCATGTAATTTTCTAGCGTTTGCCATTTGTTCCGGTTGGGTTGGTATACATATGCTTGGCTTCCTCTGTTTTACGACCTCAAAACAGGTACCGTGGCCGCCACTGAAAATGATCGCTTGTGCGTTTTTCATGTATTCTTCACGTTGCTTCCTATCTAGCCAGCCATGAACTTCACAATTGCCGAATTTTCTTGTAAATTTGCTGCCGGGTTCCCCCAAGCTTACTATGCTTTCGCATTTCGACGAAGAGAGAACCGGGATTACCATTTTTGCAAGTTTGGATCGTGTGCCCAATGGTCCACTTATGGGTGCAAACAGATGTTTCTCCAAGCCTTCTTCATTAGTCATATCAACAAAGCTGCCGACGAATTCAACTTTTTCTCTAATTCCCATCTGATCTAAATTTCCCAGGTTGTATTCGCATATTGTGGGTTCCGGGTTGTCAGGAACTATTATCTTAACGCATCTTCTGATATATCTCTCTGTGAACCTCTCTCCTGGGGTAAGAAGAGGGGAGAAACGGTAGCTGGGTCTTATCATGTTTGTGACATAAACAGCGGGAATTCTCCATTTTTTCGCAAGTCTCAAAGAAACCATGTCGCCATCAGAGACAATTAGATCGGGCTTTATTTTGGGGACATTCTCTCTCAGGTCATAGTAGCGGCGAACCGTTTCCACAGAACTGGATGGCTTCAATTTCAGCCTTTTATGTTCATAGTCGTACCATGGCAAAGGAACTAGAATGTTTAGAAGAGAAGCTGAAGGAATTACTCCACGGGCATTCTCATACCAGCCCACAGGAGTGCTATAGTGAACGTGTTGAAATTCTTTCTTGAGCAGATTGTATGCGACTCCTCCTGAGAAGAAATGTATTTTGTGCCCTCGTTTTCGCAGTTTTTTTCCGAGTTGTACAGTTCTTTGTACATGTCCTAGGCCTAGTTCGGTGCAGGCGAAGAAGAGCCGCATGGATGACTAGAAGGTGGATGGAATTTATTTCAGTTATGCTCAAGTTCTCAGTGGCTGGTGTTATTTTCTTTCTTTGTTTCTTAAAACTCCTGTAGCCAAGTCAGCGTATGGATGTAAGGGCTGTTGTCCTGCAAAAGGAAGAACGGCATCCCTCCAGACCTTTTTCCTCTATGCAGCGCGAAGAATTCTATATGGTTCAATAGTTCTTGCGGTCGCGTATGAGAGCGATCATGTCTATTCTATCAGAATTTTGACTATTTTCTTTGCTGCAGTTCCGTCTCCATAGGGTGAGGAATGTGGAAGCTGGTTTTTTTGGTGCAAGACATCTTCCATCGCTGCTATTATCCCTTTCTTTTTCACGCCTACCACTCTGGCAAAGCCTGCTTCAACAGCTTCCGGTCTCTCGGTGGAAAGTCGGATCACCAGAACCGGTCTTCTTATCGGGGGAGCCGTTGCCTCTTCCTGTAGCCCTCCAGAATCCGTTAGCATCATCTCGCAGTTTTTCATCAGCACCAAGAAGTCAAAGTAGCCCAAGGGCGGAAAAATTTGAACGTTTTCAGAAGATGAAAGTCTCCTCCACATTTTCTGTTGGCGCAATCGTTTCCGGGCTCTCGGGTGAATTGGATATATAACAGGTAACGGTGCCTCAACAAAGGTTTCAACAAAGCTTTTGAGCACAACTGGATCATCAACGTTCTCAGCGCGGTGGGCAGTTACGAGAGCGAACTTTTTGAACCGTATCTTCTCCAAGACATTGGATTTTTTCTCTGCCATTGGAAGGTGTTGTATCACGGCGTCAATGACCGTGTTCCCGGTCACGTAGACCTTGCCCCAAACGCTTTCCCTCGCCAGGTTTTTTCGTGCCTTTTCTGTGGGTGCAAACATGTAGGTTGAAATGTGATCTACCAGCCGTCGATTATGCTCCTCCGGCATACGGAGGTCGTAGCTTCTGAGACCGGCTTCCACGTGGCCAACCGGCACGCCAAGCTTCACAGCGGCCAGGGCCGATGCCAAGACTCCGTTGGTGTCACCCTCCACCAACACAACCTTGGGCTTGGTCTTCTTTATGACTCGCTCCATAAGCGTCATGATTCTTCCTGTCTGCAAGCCAGGTGAGTACACTCTAACTTTGAAGCCGTGCTCCGGTTTCGGCAGTTGCAGTTCCTCAATGAATTGCTGGGACATCTCGTAGTCGTAATGTTGCCCACAATGGACGAAGGTATAGGACACGGATTCTTCTTCCAACGCCCGAATCACAGGAGCCATCTTAATGATTTCAGGCCTAGTGCCCACCATGGTCATGCATTCGTTTACGATGAACTTGCACCTCCATACAGTTTGTAAGTGGCGTCTAAAGCCTGCCAGTACAGCCTTGCGTTTCCTATATCTATCCTTTTCTCTCCCTTTTGCAGTTCCACAGCGTAGACCCTGCCTCCCCCATTAATTAAAGATTGTATCGCAGGGATCAATGACACCTCACCGCTCTCCTTATTTGCCTTCACTTTTTTGATCTCAGAGTAAATGTTAGATTTAAGAAGGTACGCAGTGACGTCGGATAGGTTTGACGGCGGAACCTTCGGTTTATAAACAATTGTTTCCACGTCGTGGAGTCCTTCGGCTATTCGTTTACCCACAATAACTCCATACATGGTCGGGTCTTTCACTCTT
>Ga0209636_10007890_pt1 | contig 10850 bp, 11 predicted proteins | sample DeeMarSWOR152_54_FD_187464 | JGI IMG/M metagenome (GOLD analysis project Ga0209636, IMG submission 187464) | Marine sediment microbial communities from White Oak River estuary, North Carolina - WOR-1-52-54 (SPAdes) (version 2) | ecosystem: Environmental > Aquatic > Marine > Intertidal zone >... | reverse complement strand
TCAGTCTTCTTCTTTCGGGCAGGCTTCTTTGGTGCTTCTGGTTGAGCCACCTCTGCGGCTGGCGCAGCGCTGACGGCTTCAGCTACAGCTGCCACTTCAGCCTTTTTCTTTCTGGCGGGTTTCTTTGCTGGTGGCGCCTTTGGCTGAACGACTTCTGCTACTGGCTCAGCCACGACGGCTCCGAGACCACCTGCCATAGCTATAGCCTTTCTTCTCTCTTCTAGCTTCTTTCGGCGTCGGCGACGCTTCAGAGCCGCCATTCTCTTGCTTTTGTTCATCGTCCTTCTTTACCCTTCTAGTGCTTTACGCTGTTTTATGGCTCTGACGACTGCTCTTCCCACCCCGCGGGCTTGGCGAAGACCCTCCTCGTCTTTGCTCACTTCACCCTTGCCGGTTCCATAGGCAATAGCTCGGCCAGCCTCGCCCATCAGGTGGAGTCGAAAGAAATCGCTAATTTGCCTAGAGGCACTGCTGCCTCCCTCTCTCCCGGCTACTACTATTGTTCCCCCTACTTTGTTGCGTAAGACTCTTCCATAGCTCCTGAGTTTGGCGTGAAGCTCCGGGTCGACGGCTAGATGGGCAGCGGCCAAGCAATAAGTGCGATCAATAATGGCCTTGGCCTGGGCGGTTACTCCCCAGAAGTAAACCGGTGTGCCGATGATGATGCCATCGGCGGCAAGTAGTTTTGGATAGATGTCCTGCATATCATCATCAATCATACACTCCGCCGTTTCCAAACAGTAGCCGCAGCCATCGCAAGGAAGAATTCTGTTATTGGCTACGGGCACTGCCTCTACCTCCTCAGCTCCGGCTTCCGCAGCAGCAGTTAGAGCTTCCCGAACTAGAAACTCCGTATTCCCCTGTTGGCGAGGACTGCATACGATTCCTATAACTTTCATTTTGGCTTCCTGTTACCTCTGACCTCCTAGGGCCGAAGTACATTATCGCCTAATCCGCTTGGCATTTCAAATCTCGGCTATGGAAAGTGTTTAGTTGTCACCCTGAGCTGTGTGAGATTCTTCGGTCGCTCCGCTCCCTCAGAATGACACAAGGTGAAGGGCTCGCAATGGCAGGAAGGGGAGGGCTCGCAATGACAGGAAGGGGAGAAGTCACAATGACAGGGGTGAAGTGCCCCATCGGAATGACACAAGACAGAGGGCTCAGAATGACAAGTGGGATTGCCAAGAATCCTGGCTTCAAGCTTCTAGGAATCTACCCAGTGGCCCGTTGCTGGTTTTCTCCACTATACGCTGTATTTCCTCTGCAATTCGGCGGAAAGCTCTGCCAGCAACTCCAAGGCCTGTGCAGCAGCTTCTGGGCACACGGATGCCAACGTGCAGGACGGGGTGAGTAAACCTTGGGCAACTAGCTGCTTGAAAGGGATGCCATCCCGGGTGAAAGGCGCCATGGCTTCGCCCAGTCGATCATAGAGGCTGGCTAAAGATTCCTTGGCCAGGGCCTCCTCACCATTGGGAACGATGCCCCAGGCAATGCTGCCGCCCCGCTCCAGAAAGGCTTTCACCTCAGCGGGATAGCAGCCTAGGGAATCAGCATAGTTATAGGTATCGAAACTTAAGACATCGGTGGATGTCTTCAGAAGGAGTGACCAGTCGGTGCCGCCGCAGCAATGCACCCCCTTCAGTCCATCTATGCCGCTGAAGACTTCTTCAAGCAAAGTGGTCACCTGTTCATTGGGGATAGCAACGAAGGCTGAGCCAAGGGAAGTCAGGTAAGGCTCGTCAACAAAGATTAAGGTGTCGGGTGAAATTGTCCTCAGGAACCTTTCCTGCCACATGGCCTTTAGCCGCAAAAACTTGGATAAGGCCTCTGCCAGAAGCTCGTCGTAGAGGATGCCTCGCTGCTGACGGTCGGTGACACAAAGCCCCCAGCTGATGGGCCCGGTTATCTGTCCCTTGACCATATCTGGGCGCTGTTGCTTGAGAGCCAGAAAAGCGTGGAGTCCAGCGGCATATTCAGCGCTGATGCTATATTCGTCCGGATTATTCTCCGAGCCGGCGGTATAAAGCTGCTCTAGCTGGGTGTCAAATTCTGCTGAGCGGTCCACGTAGATTTTGTCTCCCTCCAGCACCACTCCGGGGAAACCTTCGCTGAACTGGACACACATATTCTCCAGGTGGGAGCGTTTTGGCAGTTGCGGCCAGGCAGGCAGAGCAGGGAGATATTTGGTCACAAGGGAGCAGGCCTCTTTGGGGTCAGTATGAGGCACGCTTCCTATAGCTGTGGGTAGGCAGCCAAACTCTATTCTGGACGGCATCAGGTTCTCCTACTTTATGTACTTTCTGATCAGCGGTTCCAAGTCCGTTTTCACCTGGCCTGGAATATGCTCTGGTGACGTGATGAGGGCAGTTTCCAGGGCGCTGGCACAAGGGCAATCCCGTGCTTCGGGCAACTGAGTTATCGCCCGCCTCAGGATCTCCTTGGCGGTCTCAACATTCTGCCGCAGGTTCGACAGGATCATTTCCGGAGTTACCGGTTCATGAGTGTCATGCCAGCAGTCATAATCGGTGACAAAGGACAGACTAGCATAGCAGATTTCGGCCTCACGCGCCAGCTTAGCTTCAGGCAAGACAGTCATGCCGATGACATCGCCGCCCCAGGAGCGGTAAAGCTCTGATTCAGCTCTCGTGGAGAACTGTGGCCCTTCCATAGTCACGTAAGTACCGCCTTGGTGGGCTCGGATTCCTGTCTCCTGAGCAATCTGGAAGAGGACTTGACTCAAGACGCGGCAAAAGGGTTCGGCAAAAGCTATGTGGCCCACCAGCCCGCCACCGAAAAAGGTACTTATCCTGGTTTTGGTGCGGTCGATTAGCTGGTCAGGAATGACCAGGTCCAGAACGCGAATCTCTTCCTTGAGGCTGCCCACCGCGTTGACCGAGATTATCCTTTCTACGCCAAGGGACTTCAATGCATAAATGTTGGCCCTAGCTGGAACCTCCGTAGGGCTGATGCGGTGCCCTTTGCCGTGCCTGGGGAGAAAGGCGAGGCCCACCCCTTCCAAGGTACCGAGGATGATGGCATCGCTCGGCTCGCCGAAAGGCGTCTTAACTAATATCTCCTTGACCTCAGTCATGCCTTCTATATCATAAAGCCCGGTGCCGCCGATGATTCCAACTTCAGCTTCAGCCATTAGACTGCCTCCTTCGCAAGGTTACTCAACCTGAACTCATACGGCTCATGTATTATGCTTTTCTCGGTGATTATAGCAGTTACATAGTAATGGGGGGTTACATCGAAGGCGGGATTGGCTGCCTTGACGCCTTTAGGTGCTATGCTTGCCCCCCCGATGTTGGTTACCTCTTCGGGGTTTCGTTCCTCGATGGGGATTTCCTCGCCGGAATTCAAGGAAAGGTCGATGGTGCTGGTAGGCGCAGCCACGTAAAAGGGAACGCCGTTTTCAGCAGCTACTACAGCCAAGGTGTAGGTGCCTATCTTGTTGGCTGTATCACCGTTGGCCGCAATTCTGTCGGCGCCGACGATGACGCAATGTACCTTGCCCTGACCCATAAAGTAACCTGCCATAGAATCGGTGATTAGGGTTGTTGGTATATTCTCCTGCAGCAGCTCCCAGGAGGTGAGGCGGGCTCCTTGAAGCAAGGGGCGGGTTTCGGTGGCAATTACATCGATCTGCTTACCTTGCACCTTGGCGGCTTTGATTATGCCCAAGGCTGTGCCGTAACCGGCAGTAGCTAAGGAGCCTGCGTTGCAGTGAGTCAGGATGGTGAAGCCGTCCTCAATCAGCTCAGCACCGAGCTGGCTGAGATGCTTGGTGGCTGCTTCTTCCTCGGCATGGATTCTCTTCGCCTCCTCGATGAGCGCCCCTCTTATTCCGGAGGTGTCATCAATCGTTTTTGCCACCTCCTTCATCCGGTCGATGGTGCGAAATAGGTTGACGGCTGTAGGTCGGGCCGATGAGAAAGCGTGCAGAATCTGGTCAAACTGGCTGATAAACTCATTTTTGTTCTCGGTTCCTATGCCTTGACTTCCGAGAGCAATCCCATAAGCGGCCGCCACTCCAATCGCCGGCGCCCCCCGAACCCTCATCTCCCTGATTGCGGCAACTACCTGCTGATAATCGGAGAGTTCAACAAAAGCTGTCGCTTCTGGCAACTTCGTTTGGTCAATGACCCTGAGGCTGGTGCCCAGCCATTCAATTGTCTTCATCAAGCCCTCTCATGCTGGCTTCTCCAACTGTTTAGCGCTTCATCCAGGTTCTCGAGAAACACTTCGCGGTCACTGGGAGTGATATTTACGTTCAGTCCTTTTCTGCGAACGATTTGTACAGCATTCTTACTTGAGAATGAACTCGGGAAGTTAATCCCGACGCTCGCCCCCTGAGGTGCCCTGGCGGTTTCGATACTATCGAAGGGAATGTCAAAAGAGAACGGTCCTCCCAGCACTATTTTGACCTTGCTCTCAAGTATTCGGTATTTTCGGGGGAACACTGCCCAGTAGATAGCAGCCATAAGAACGGCCGTGGCAAACATGCCGATTGCTGACTCTGGTTGGCTGGCTGCCAAGTAGAAGGCGCCGATGAGCACAAAGAATAGGGGGAGTACCATGATAGCTTTGAGCCACACATCGTAGCGTGGGGTGTCTTCATAAATCAAAGACTCCACTCAAGAACTCCTTTCTAGCATCACCTTGGGCTTGACTGGAGGGAGGTTTTGCGTAGGCTTCTGGCTATAAATATTACCACCATCTGCAATTGTAGGTAGCTTCTGAGAATTGGTTATTGCCGTTTCGTCAGCCTGGGAATGAACATGGACACCCTTTTCTTGTATTCCAGGTATTCCTCGCCGAACTTCTTCTCCATCTCCTTTTCTTCAATCGCTTTCACATAGAGCACATTGAGTACGATGAAAACAGGCGTGAAGATGAAGATGAGGGATAACGAGCCGAACAGGATTCCGAGCCCGAGTAAGAGCAGAAACAGACCGAGAAGCATAGGGTTCCTGACATAGGCGTAGAGTCCGGTGATAATCAGCCTTTGCGGTGGGTTGAGGGGGACGGGTGTACCTCTGGCTCGAAAGAATTGCAACACCGGCCAATACATGATGATGAAACCGAGAACGAGAAGAAGCACCGACAGCCCAAGGCTCCACCAGGAAGAGTCGAAATGGGTGTAGTGAAGCCGCTCGTCTATCCAAAGGGAAGCGAGGACGAAGAGCACCGTCAGGCCGATGTACAGCAATGCGACCACTGGAGTGACCAGGATTCTACGCCTTTTGCGTCCAGTGGCTACTGTATACACGAACTCGGCATATCTATCCCAGACGCTCATTTTCGCACCTTATCTTGTAGCACTGCCTCGATTTCCCCGGCTAGCTCTTTGCCTATGTTGGGGACGGCCGATAGCCCCTGAATTCCTTAGGCAGTATACATTTGCTCGATGTCCGTGTCTAGCTCATCTATGGTCCAGACAGCTTTGCGGTAGGCCCAGATTTTGTGCCTGTTTTGCATTGCCAGCTCAAGGTCGTAGACTTTGAGAAACAGGCTCTCGGCTATCCTTCTAGGTGCTTTAGGTGTTCAGAAGTCTCTCCGCTCTGTGGGGACGTAGGTTACCGCCATGGCACTGTGACATCACCGCTTGGCTTTGGGACAAGTAGGGAAAAGCTCAAGCTTCTCTCTTGGCTGCGCGAATAGTCCGGAGCTCTGTTGGTGGCTGGTTAAAGGCTTTTTCTGATTTCCTCGAGCGTGGTCTTGGCTTCAGGTACCATCGTGGTGAAGAATTTGGTCAGCTTTTCGCAGGCGTATTCATCGCAGTAGGCGCAGTTCTCAACACCCTTTTCCTGGCCACACTTCCTTATTTCACAAATATTGCAATAGAAAAAGACTCTCTTGCCCTCGGAGGCGCATCCGTCGCAGTTGATCTGCTCTGGCTTGATGTCGACGTTGAACTGCTTGGACCATGCCTCGGCGACCTTTTTTCTCTCGGCGTCATCGTCCTTCTGGGTTGCCAAGTATGTGGGACATTGGCTGCACACTATTCCGCAGTAGGCAATCATTTTGTCCATAGCTTCCTCCTTCTCGGTTGTCGTCAATGTCAGTAGTAGCTCTCTGGGCGAGGCTGAAGCCTCGCACTACATTTCAAGCAGGTTTATTTCGGCCTTGCTTTCTTGAGAATCTAGGCTTTCGCCTTTCGCCGTCGTCTGATCCAGAATACTATAACCAGAGCAGCAATCCAAATTGGGCAGAAGATTACAAGCCAGATGACTATATTAGCCAGGACCTTCCCAAAAACAATGAGGCCACGCACTGCCGATTTGATAGTTTCGAGGGCGCTCCAGCCAGTCTCGCCCAAGGGCTTCGTCTCCTGCAGGCTCGTCTCGATAAGTGCCATATCCGAGGTGCGCTCTAGGTATTGCATGCGGCCCTTAATCCGTTCGATTTCCCTTCGCACGTTGGAAAGTTCCCGCTGCACTTTTAGTATTTCTTCCACCTTGTTTGCTTTTTCGAGCAGCGCCAGATACTGAGCCTCAGTTGCCTCCAGGTTGCGTAGCTGAGCTTCCAGGTCGGTATATTCTTCAGTTATGTCTCGGCCTTCGGTGCTCTCGTAGGGCACGTCCACAGCTAGCTGGCGGAGCCTGTTGAAGGCTTCGTCAAAGCGCTCAACCGGAACTCGAATGGCAACTCTGCCGAACACTGCCCCTTCATCTTCGTGCTTGTTTGAGGAAACCACATAGCCGCCTAGTTCTTTGGCCAGCCTGGTGACCTCACCCATTGTCTCGACTACACTGTCCACCTCCAGAGTCAGGTAGCCAGTCTTCACGATTTTGCGTTCCGTGTTTACCCCGTAAGCTTCTCCTTCGTCGGCACCGTATTCCCCTGTTTTGGAGTAGGCTTCTTCTGGAATTGGCGACGGCGCTGGCGTCTCGGGTGCTACCACTGCCTCTGGTGCCCCACAGCCTGCAGTCAGTAGCCCTAGAATCAGTAGCAGCGGCATTGAAATCTTGAACAACTTGAGCATTTCTTCACCTCCTAAAATACTGCATCCCGTGTGTAGTCTGACCTTCTAAGGTCGCCTGGGCGGGGCTGAAGCCTCGCGCTACACGGGGACTACTATCGGCTTCTCTATTATTATAAAACGGAGTAATGCCTTCAAGGTTTACATTGGTCCAGGTTGCGGTCAGATTCAAACTCTCGGTAGTGTTTGAGCTGCCGCGCTTCAAAGAGGCTAAGCCAATCAATGAACCTGTCCATGCCTGATAAAGGGGCAGAATCTTCTCCTCTGCAGTAACGCAACCACGAACCAGATGAGTATGCCCGCTCCCAACAACTCCGGCACATAGACCCGTGGGTCTGTGAAGAGAGCATATAGCATGTCCTGTATCCAGTCGGTGATGTCTGCCGGTTCGAAAGTGAAACCATAAAGCGGCCAGAATAGAGTCCGTGGAGTAAGCCACATCTGGTCAAGAACCAGGTGCATGAAGGCGCCGAATGAAAGGACGAGGAGCCACATTTTGCGATACCGTCTGTATACATAGACGCCGGCCAGGGTCATCATGATGAGAAACAGAAGAGTGTGGCAGAATATCCTGCCGCTACTGAACGTCTCCGGGAAAAGGAAAACCCCAAGTGGTTTATCGACGATGTCCGGGAGAAGCGAGCCTATCAGAAGGATCCTTATGTCTACGTAGCTTCCCAACGAGGTGAGCCATGATTGTCTCTCGCTTGTGGTGCGGTTTGAAGCTGGAGCTGTCTCGGCGGAACGGCGAGGAGGCTCTATCACTTCACTTCGCCCGGTTCTAGCGGAACCGCTGCTAGTTACAGCACCTGTCAACAGCACCGCGGCACCAAGTGTAATTCCAGCATGTCCCAGTGCTTGCATCTGGCTTTCGCCTTTCTAATGGAACAGAATGCAGTCTCGCATGGTGACGTCTGGCTTCCGGTAATCACCACACTCGCCCTGCACTGTTATTGCTCGTCCCTTTGTCACTTGAGCCAGTTCAGTTTCATGTTCCTTGTCGAACATGCATCGGACTCTCCATGCTTCTATGCCGCCGCCAGCCAGTTTGACAAAGGGAGTACCAACCATGTTCTTGCCTACGCTGCCTACCATCCCCGTCACCCTAAGAATCTTGCCCTTATATTCGGCTTCAGCTCCTTCCTCATCTGTTCGATAGGCTTGGAGCAATTCTTCGGCTGTCAACTCTATTGCCTCGATTGTGGCTGGCGTTGACTCTGGCCTTGGCGATGAAAGACTTGGCCAGAGGGTGGATAGTGTTCCTTGGAATAGAAACTGCATGGCAATGCCTACTAGGAGCGAAATGGCTATTATGGCAAGGCCAATGATGAGTATTGGACTTCTCTTCTTTTGTCTGGGTATTCCGGCTTCGGAAATCTTCTCCTGCTCTAGATACGTTCTCTTCTTTGCCACAGGTGAAGGTTTCGCCAGATCGCGTATGGGCCAATCCAGGGTTGCGCCACATTTTGAGCAGGCTTTGAGCTTGGTGTCGACAATAACACTACACTGAGGGCAAGTGTACTTGAAGCTCTCACCACAAGCCTGGCAGGATGGTTCACCGATAACATTCTGGGAACCACACTTAGGGCACGGGAACGTTTGTTGCATGTTATTAACCTTACTGGTTCAAGCGCTAGGCTATATGTCTATCCTGATTATACATCTAGCCAGGCCAAAGGAGAAACGCAAGATTAACCATTGCTCTGACCTTTCAGCGTTGTGGGCGCGGCAGTGCTCGTGGGAGAGAGGACCTTGTGTGGTCGGCGTTGTTTTGGTTACACTTGTGTAGGTCAAGATTGGGCTGTTACGAGAAAAGCCCGGCAGCCCGAAAGGCCGAGGCCATTTGACGCAGAGGGCAGAAGGAGGAGGCCTAGCATGTTAAGAGGGATACGTTTTTTCATCATGGCGCTCATACTTGTGCTCACGCTCTTAGTTAGCACAGTTAGCTGCGCCGCGTCTGTCTCCGACGGGGAGTGTGACGCTGTGCAGGCTGACTTGGACAGAGCAAACGCCGAACTGGATGAAGCCAAGGCTAAAGTCAGTGAGACGAAGGCTGCGCTGGACAAAGCCAAAGCTGAGCTTGTCGAGGTGAAGGTCGCTTCTCTTGAGGAGTTGCTGCGGCAGAGGAGGTCGGTGAGGGATTATGCAGACGAACCTTTGACGCAGGAGGAAGTGTTGAGACTCCTTTGGGCGGCGCAGGGGAAAACCCGACCGTGGGGTGGCCGAACCGCTCCTTCGGCTGGCGCACTCTACCCGCTGGAGATCTATCTGGTGGCCGGTAATGTGGAGAACCTTGCGCCCGGGGTGTACAAATATGAGCCTGCGGACGAGAAACTGACCCATGTGAAAGATGGAGATGTGCGCGCCAGTCTGTCTGCAGCAGCCTTGGGCCAGAGCTGCGTGAGGACGGGTGCCATAGATATCGTTATCGCGGCCGTCTACGCCAGGACAACAGGCAAGTACGGTTCCAGAGGTGAGAGATACGTCCACATCGAAGTCGGCCACGCCGCCCAGAACATCTGCCTGCAGGCGCCTGCTCTGGGTTTGGGTCTGGTCACGATAGGCGCCTTTCAGGATAACTTGGTGAAGACGATTGTAGGTATGGCAGCGGACGAGACTCCGCTGTATATCATACCGGTGGGCAGAGAAACATAGAGTCCGTCTGGCCCTTCGCCGTCAGACCACAAGTCGGCGGCCGTGATGCGCGCGTCGACACTCTGTCTCCCTGGCTGCCTCTTTACTTTGGGTCAGGGTCTTCCAAAGCCTGGAAGATGATGGCGCCCTCTGCGTCTCTGGGCATGGGCCAGCCTGCCAGGTAACAGATGGTGGGTATCATATCCAGACACCACACATTGCGCTCCAGCTCCACCCCCCTCTTTACTCCCGGGCCAGACATGGCGAAGGTCCCGTGCAGCGACCCCAAGCCCCACTCCGCCGTGGGCAGGTATGGGCCATGCTGCGGGCCGAACTCCTCACTCATGGCGAAGACCACATCCCCAACGTAGTCACCGTAGATATTGATGAAGCGGGCGTCCTCTTTCCTCAGGGCGAGCACTATCGGCTTCTTGCCAGTAGCCGGGTCAACATACTCGGTGAGAGCGTTGATCACTTCGTCCTGCACCTGGCGGTATTCTTTTCCCGGCTCGACGATGCCCTGCGGGTCTCGCCCCTTGAGGTTCACGTACACCCACACCACCCGCTGCCACACAGCCCTGGTTCTTGACCAGTCGACCTTGCCGCCGCTGTCCCGTGCCAGCAACCCGGCGTCCTGGAGTATCCTGTTGACGTCGGGAAAACGGCTATTGGTCGCCTTGGCGCCGTGGTCTGAGACCAGCGCAAACACCGTCTCGTCCTCATCGGCGCAGGCGAACAGGTCTGCAGCCAGCCGGTCGCACACCTGGTACACAGCTAGCTCCACCTCCTGGTACTTCTTCCATTCGGCTTCGCTCTTGGCGGTGGCCGGGTCCATCAGCCAGGAGATGGAGTGCCAGGCGTGGTCAGGCGGATGAAAATGCATCATGAACAGGTCCCAGGGCTTGTTCTTCAAGATATAGGTACAGGCATCGCTGTACCACTGGCGCTCGAACTCCGCAATCTCCACCGCGGTGTCAGCATCTATCCAGCCGCGATCGAAGGCGTCAAAGCCAGTTTGAGGGTGCGGCAGCCCCCTCTCCGACTTGATCTCAGCAGCCAACGACTCGGGATAGCACCAGCCTTCAGTGCTGCAGATGCCGCTGTGGTACAGCCGGACATCCCGAGCGTTGCTGGATAGTTCCAGCAGCTTCAGGGCAAAGGAGCCTTTCTTGACACCCTGATCGGTCTGGAAATCCCTGGTGATGACGCTGCTCCACTGGCCTTTCTTCAG
>Ga0209636_10007889_pt1 | contig 10851 bp, 9 predicted proteins | sample DeeMarSWOR152_54_FD_187464 | JGI IMG/M metagenome (GOLD analysis project Ga0209636, IMG submission 187464) | Marine sediment microbial communities from White Oak River estuary, North Carolina - WOR-1-52-54 (SPAdes) (version 2) | ecosystem: Environmental > Aquatic > Marine > Intertidal zone >... | reverse complement strand
CTCCTTTCGTAACGATTTTTGGATGAATAGCCTGCCACAGCCATCCTCTTTTTCCTCAACCTAAGGAATTATCTCGCATTCGCCGAATGTGGAGATATCACCCGCGCACCCCCTATTCTTCTTCAGTATGCGGCAGCGTGCACAGGTGCCTTGTCCAAGAGTTTGAAGTCTTCTAATCATGCAGGTGCTGTTCGCGAAGTTCCATAGAAGAATGCTTCAGAATCTATTAATACAACTGACAGATATACTCGCATAACTCTGGGAGAGTCCCAGCTTCAATTCGCTGGTTTAGTCCAGGCAGCCGAGGTGGGGCTGCGAAAACATACCAATAAATGTGGGAGAGAGGTAGAATGAAAACTGCAAGATTATTGCTTCTGACACTCCTAACTGTGCAAATTCTAGGCGCATCCATGCACATCTGGGTCAAAAACGCCACGGCGATAGAGGATTTCGAAGGCTTCGTATATGGCGAGGGAACGTTCTTCGAAATCCACAACAGCCCAGACCTAAACCTAACTCTGACTAGCACTGAAGCTGTCCGAGTGCTACTTCGATCTGGACCTGGAGTAGTCAGCTTGGTCATAGAAAGCAACCGTACTGCAGCTTCAACTGCTCTAACATTCGAGGGTTTTGAAGCATGCAAAACATACTACAGATACCAAGATAGTTGTCTCACTGCGAATTTCACGACCGACCCAGCTGGAAGATATACATACACGCAAGACATTTCAGAAGTTCACAAAGTCCTTATTCAAGAAGTCCAGTCAACAATCTACATAAATGCAGATGGAACCGTAAGCCCTCCAACAGCGCCAATCAGTGTAATCGATAATATCTATACCTTCACCAACAATATCTACGAAACTATAGCAGTCCGGAAAAACGACATCATCATAGACGGAGATGGCTACATACTTCAAGGGGGACCCGGGTCCGTTGGATTAGATTTGGGCGGACGATCAGGGGTAACTGTGAGAAACATTGCGGTAAGAGGATCGTGGTTTGAAGCCATTTCATTGTGGAGTGCACACGACATCGAAATCAGAGACAACGACGTGTCATTGTCTGGCGGCGACAGTGCAATCTTGTTGGTGGGGAGCGATTCAAACAACATCACTGGTAATACGATCAGAGGAAGCAACCAAGCTATTGGGCCCGTGTGGGGATCTAAGAACAACATAATCACTGGCAACACCATCTGTGACAACTATTTCGGAGTATATCCCGCTCTCTGCGGTGGTGGAAACAAGTTCTATCACAACAACTTCGTCAACAACGGCTACGATTTGTACAACTATTTCGGGGACGTTCTGATCTGGGATGATGGTTACCCCTCTGGCGGCAACTATTGGAGCGGCTATTCTGGGTGCGATGTGTGTTGTGGCCCGGCTCAGGATCAGCCTGGCTGTGATGGAATAGGAGACACCCCCTGCGTCCTTGACTCACGGAATGTGGATCATTACCCATTCATGAGGGAAGATGGCTGGGTGCCACCACTAGAAGCTACGGTGGATATTGACCCTGACACTTTGAACTTGATAAGCAATGGACAATGGATTACGGCGTACATAACGATTCCCGAAGAATATCCGGTTGGTGATGTCGAGATTTCAATGGTCGCGCTGAGATACGACGACTTTGCTTCAGTAGCTGCGTGGGGAGAAGTTCAAGACGGCGTACTGATGGTGAAGTTTGACAGAGCAGCCCTCAGAGACTACTTGGGCGAAACAGACGTCAACGATGGTGACAAGTTTTACGACGTTACATTGACAATTGCAGGTCAACTCGCAGATGGAACACTGTTTGAGGGCATCGACACCATCACAGTGAAAAGAAGATAGCAGAGGCTCGGAGCATCCGACCACCCTCTTTTCATGAGCGTCGCATGTTGGCGAGCATGAGAACACCGATGCTGCCACGCTATGGATCAGAATATGAGGTGAAAGCTAGGGGTGTCGATATTCCCCTTTTTTGTTTATATGCATTAGCGGTTTCTTAGGTTTCAAATATCGTAGCTTTGCTTGATAGTGATTTGATTGGGTGTGAAAAAGAATCACATAGGGTTATTGGTTCTGTCAGCTTTGCTGTCGGTTTCAATGATCTTCAACCCTGTTGTCTGTGCTGAGGAGCAGCGAAGGATTCTCAGTCGTAACTACCTTGGATTAGGATTGGAGGTTTACGCGCCCTATCAGTGCTATCCGAACGAAAGCATTTCAGTCAGAGTTAGAGTGGAGGCGCTGGAAAACCTCACAAACGTATCGGTAACACTGTTCATTTGGGGGTCAAAGTCTGAAGGCTATGAAACGTGGAGCACTTCTTTCGCCGTTCTTGATACAGGAGCCTTGTCCAAAGGCGAAGTTAGCGATGCTGAACATATGGTAGGCATACCTGCAGACCTATCCCCTGGCTTGACCTATGGAATACTGTCCCTTGACTGGAGCATCTACCTACAGTCTTCTTGGGAGGCAAAGTGGGACAAAGCCAGTTTGAGAGTCACGTATGTTAAAAACAAGGATTACGAAAGTCTTGAAACGCTCTGCAACGACCTTCAGGCCAAGTATGATTCGGCTGTCAGGGATCTGCAATCTATGAGAACAATGCTGTTCCTATTCCTCGGGGTTGCGGTGACTTCAGCGGCGCTAACGGCTTTCTTTGCGAAAAGAAGCCGGAGAAGGATGAGAGAAAGCTGACGGAGATCAGATCTGGAAACACACGAAGTTCAATAGATTGTCTGCTTCGAGATGCATTGTACGAACGCCTTAACTAGAGCATGTCATGTCAAACTGCCGTGCATGCATAGCGTTATTTATGTCAAAAATAGGGCTTGCGCGCTCTTGTCCTTGGATTCGAGTTTTCAGGCTAGTGTGTATAAAAGATAACTACTACCTGTATTCTATTGTGACTTTGTCAAAAGAGGGAGAGGAGGTTAAACAAGAACATGAACCTTAGACAATCTGCAGCATTGGTCGCCGCGATTCTCATGATGATGAGTGTCACAGTGACCCAGATGCCAACTGTACATGGGGAATGTTTCGACAAGATTGGATCAGACTTGCCGGGAGGCACAATAACGATAGGAAACAGTATCTTGGACGTACACGTAGAAGACCAACTAACTGGATACGGCATTGGCACATATACTGTCACGACGGGTTCTGCTCATCCAAGTCCAGGTCGAAACGTCTTCTTCACCTATCCAGAGGGCGCCCCATTCCCATACTCAACGTATACTACCCTGCATGTCACCGACACCCAGCGGGATTACGTTACTGCAGGAGAATGGCTAAGCTATTGGGTAACTCCAGATTCTGGGTACACTCTCGTTAACCTTGACACGCAAAACCCATCAACCACTTCAACTTCAACTATGATGACAAACACTTGGACCACAACGGAGCAACTGCAAATCGTTCAGGAGATCGAGATAATTGGCACAACGACAACAGATACTCTTGTCAGGATTGAAATGTGCGTCACCAATAATGACGCAGTGGAACACACAGTCGGAATCAGAAATGAATGGGATTTAATGATCGACGGTTGGGACGGGGCGTGGATACGCCCTTGGACGAACCCGTCCACCCCTGGAACATGGTTGGACACTGAAACTGAGTGGACATCACCAACATTCTTGTTCTGGGAAACGTCAAACATGCCTGAGAGCCTTTTCTCAGTTTACGGATCCATCTCATCACCCGGAGACGCAACACCTCCTGACAGGTTTACCTTCGCCCACTGGGGAAACGCATCTAGCAGAGCCTACAGCTACACTCCAACAGGCATCGTCATAGGCGGAGTTGGCCCAAACATTGGAGGTCAATATGACAGCAGCGTGTTGTATTACTGGAACCCAACCACCATTAATTCTGGAGAGAGCAAGCAGGTAGTTTCGTACGTCACAACGTTCATCACTGCCATAAGCCCGATATCAGCCACAGTGGACCTTGACCCTGACAAGCTGAACCTGATGAGTAATGGACAGTGGATAACAGTGTACACAACGCTTCCCGAAGGATATTCAGTCGGGGACATCGACGCAACCACAGTTGAGCTGAGACATGACGATTTCGTCTTGCCAGCCGAGTGGGGAGAGATTCAGGACGGCGTTCTCATGACGAAGTTCGACAGAATCGCCTTGAGAGATTACCTGGGAGAGGCCGACCTTTCTGATGGAGACAAGTTCTACGACGTAACTTTGACAATCGCAGGCGAGCTTTCAGATGGAACGCCCTTTGAAGGCACGGACATAATTGCGGTGATAAGGAGATAGACCCCTAGCTCGAAAACACCAGCAAACCTCCACATTTTTTATGCTCATGTTGAGTCTTAGAGATTTTTCGCTCGAACTTGCTGCATTCATGCTTGGCATAACTCATAAAGCTGAACTTAAAGGGACACAGATCGATACCTGCATGCAAGACATCGACGGGGACGTTGACATTTACGACATGGTCGTAGCAACTGGCAACTACGGAAAAAGCTGGTAGCGCAGAGAAATCCCTCGGTATCTTGTTTGAGGTTGGACAACCCCACCAGTTAGTCCCAGAGCTTAGCTTGGTTTAAGACCACGCTGGAGATATCTCCCGAAGACCTAACTCAAAATTGGCAATCCATGTAGTGATATACCAATCATCTTTAAACATTGTTGCTTTTAACTTTTGTATTATGCAGCGCGCGCTCAACAGTTGGATTATAACTGGTAATTATTGGGAAGTGAACGCTGCGCTCTTGAAAAACTTATTCGCCTGGATTCTAAGCAAGTTGCTGTGCGCAAGGAGTTACTCGTTGAAAGCACACAGAAAGCTTGAAAATGAGATGCCGACTCGGGGGAAGGGCGTAACTATTTAAGAAACATAACAGCATACACAATACTTGTAGAGCAAATGTTTTCTTCATTTTCCCATAAATCTTTCAAAGAAGGATTAAGAATGAAAAAAAAATCTAAAAAAAGGTTTAGCGAAGAGAAGCTCTATGATGTGTCTTTAAGACTCAGCAAAGACGACCGTGACATGCTGGGATTAAGATTTCCTGTAAAGATTTTTGTTCAAGATCCTTTTGTGGCTAGGCAACATGAAGAAGAGGGTGTATTAGGACTAGAGGAAATACAATTAGACTGGGAACCTGGTGTAGATGACGGTCCAACAAACTCCAGAATCGCGATCGTTGATTACAACATCAATACAGGCATCATCGCGAAACCTGTTCAGTGGAATAGACAAACCAAACAATTCGTTGGAGCGGATGATCCTAAAAGCTTTCAGTTTCACCAAGTTAACGTATGGGCCATTATCCAGAACATCCTAGCTTTCTTCGAAGACCCACGCGTAATGGGGCGTCCCATCCCTTGGGGCTTCGATGGCAACAGGTTGATAGTGCTACCCCATGCGAGCATAGAAAAAAACGCCTATTACAGCCGTAAAAGCAAATGCTTGCAGCTTTGTTTCTTCATTCATGAGGGAGAACCAGTGTACACCTGTCTTTCTCACGACATCATAGCTCATGAAACAGGTCACGCTATACTAGACGGGATTCGCCCTTACTACTTTGAACTCAGCTCAATTCAAACGGCAGGATTCCATGAATTCATAGCTGACTTAACTGCGATACTTTCAGCTCTTAGCACCACACAAGTTCGCCACGCCATAGCCGATGTTTCTCAGGGCGATATTTGGAATTCGCAGGTTATTTCTGATTTAGGCGAAGAGTTTGCAGAAAAAGATTCAAAGAAAAGATATGAGAGCGCACAAAGATACTACCTCCGAACTGCACAAAACGAGAAGAAAATGAAAGAAATCGAAAATGAAGTAATCCCGCATAACTGCTCCGAAGTATTGACTGGCGCTATGTTCAAAATCTTAGCACACATGACAACCTGCCTTATGAAAAAAGGACACACACCAAAAAGTGCGCTATGGAATGCAAGTACACATCTTAATAGAATGGCATTTAGAGCATTAGACTATTGCCCACCAGTTGACATACAATTCGTTGATTACGTTCAAGCTGTAATTCGCGCAGACGAACAAACTTATCCTATGGACAGGCATGAATACAGGAAAATTGTTAAAGAAGTATTCGAGAGTCGCGGAATAGAAGAGATTTATCCAAAAAAACCACCTAAAAGCGTAGAGCTAACTTGGAAATATGATATAAGCAGTATAGCAAACTCTCGTACAGCTGCCTATCACTTTCTTAATGACAACCGAGAAGCTCTGGATATCCCCCTACATCAAGATTTTCAAATTACAGACTTGTATTACACTGACAAGGTAGCGGGAGCAAACGAAAGCTTACCTAGAGAAATAATCTTAGAATACGTTTGGAAAGAAGATGTTCTACTAAAGGGAAAGGTTTTCGGTCAACTTGAAAACAAGAAAATTGCATTGCTTTGCGGAGGTACACTTGTTTTCGACGAACGAGGCAACATCTTGCATTGGAGCAAGAAAGGAGGAACACAAACAGGTGAAGCCGAAAGTGAAGGCAAACAACGCAAGACTGAACTCCTTGCTTTCGTTAAAAGGTTGCTTGAAGCAGATCTGATTGGGTGGATAGACGCTGAAGCCTGTAACACCCTAACCGCGCTCCAGCCGCCTATAACAGGCTATCAGGACGGAAATGTACTCAAATTCGAGATCACGCCTCAATTTCTAAACCCTAGCAAGGAGTTGGGCGAATGACTGTGGAAGAGCAGCTTCTAGTAAGAACTTACAAAGTTGGATGTGGAGACTGTATTTTTGTTCGAATCCCAGATAAAGATCGTCTATTCCACCTGCTTATTGACTGCGGCAATTTCTTTGGTGAAAAAACTGCAGAATTGAAACAAGCACTGAAGAATATAGAAGAACTACTGAATGATGAAAAACTGGTTCCTAAGAAGCAGCGAGGTCACCTAAACCTCCTAGTAGCTACCCATCAACACTGGGATCACATAAAAGGCTTTGAAATATTATCGAAAAGCTTTAAGAAGATCAAAATTGACCGCATTTGGCTATCCGTAGGCATGAAAAAAGATCACCCACAAGGAAAGCAGCTGCGTGCTCTGCAGAATCGGGTTGAAGAAACAATACAGAAGTTCAGTCGTGATCCTGATTTCAGACTGGACCCTGGGCTGCTTTCATTGCTATCTATGATGAGTCTGAGCAACAAAGACGCAACTGAAGCGCTCACAGATAACATACCTAGCAAGAACAGTATTGAACCGTTTTACGTGTACAGAGGCTTCGAGGAAGACCTATCAGCAGCAAAAGAAAGAGAAGCTAAATTAGATTTCAAGGAAACTACAACAAAATTGTCAGTGCTGGCACCTGAAAAAGAAATTGATAAATCCTACGTCAGTTTCGCTTCTGGTTTCTTAGGCAAATTGGAGGACGCCGAAAAAAGCATGCACGAATTGGTTCCCGAAGACCAAAGAACTTGTGTTCCAAAGAACATCAGTATGCGACAATTTCGTGAACTCAAGATTTCACTTAGGGACGCCTCACTGATTGCAGCATTACAGAGCAATCATATTGTAAACAACACTAGTGTGGTTCTGCTCTTAGAATGGAGAGGTAGGCGACTTCTCTTTACTGGTGACGCAGAGGAAGAAAGTTGGAATCTGATGTGGAAAAACGCGCATTCAGAAATCAATGAACCGGTTGACTTCCTTAAGGTCTCTCATCATGGAAGTCGAAATGGCACTCCTTTTGACCCAGATCAAACTGACAACGATATACTTGATTCAATTCTCCCAGTAAAAAACGCGAACGTTGCTAAGGCAGTTGTGTCAACCAAAGTAGACGTAATACACGCTGAAGCCAACCCCGTCCCTTTTCCGAAACTTTTGAAAGAGCTAGCCAAACGAGTATGCAACACTGAGGAATATCCTGTTGAACGCGGAAAACAACCTCAGAGAACAGATAAAATCGAAGAGAATTGGATAGATATCGCTATAAAACCGAAAAATTGAAGCAGTTACTATCGAATATTTACTGTAACCCAAAAAGGAGGTGGCAACTATTCCAGAAGAAGTGAATACTTGGCACTCAAAAAAACGCGCATCAGAAGTATACCATAATAACAGCAATTGCAAGACAGGGAATAACATTGAAGATGAAAATAAAAGAACCGGGAAAGGCACTAAATCGAGGTTATGCAGCGAATGCGCTAAACTGAACAGGAAAAAGGCTGCCTATTGACATTGCGTTCAGAAGCGCGCGCTGCTTTGCCATTTCTTAGGAAAGGAACCTAAAAACTTTAAACAAAATTATCCTTATAAATTATTTGAAAAAAATTCCAAAAAAGAGGTGAGAAGAATGCAAGAAAAGAAGGAAGAATATTTCTTTGAAGACATACCTGTAATAGGCAAGCTACCTCGAAAGAAACTAGCAGCGAAGCTGGAGAATATGGGTGACATCGAAGCAGCTCAAGCCATTAGAGCCAAGCCCAAGAGAGGTGGTTTTAGATGGGGATCTAAAGAAATTCCTGCCTGGAAACACACTGCACATGCTTTCGGGTATATTCCATTAATTGAACCAGGAGAAAATGATCACGTTGAAATCACGCATGCTGGACACTTTAAAGTTGATGAAACCAAACCCAGTTTGAAGAATCAGCGAATTAAAATTAGCCTCGGATATCTAAGAGTGGCTGAGTATCCTGGAAAAGGAATCCATCATGTCCTGTTTGATTTCTATGCCAAAAATCAGCTTCCAAAGCAAGTTGAACATCTCCATTTCAATCAAGTCTTTCGAGCGCAACAGGGTGAATCGATAGGCGTAGTTAATTATCCGATATTCATTGGACTGAGTGTTGGATCGGAAGGCATGGATTTCAAGTGTTGTACAGTTAATGTTAAAAATGATGATGACCAAAAAATATTGGATTTCTTAGATAGCGACGTCGTTAAATCTGGTCTAAAACTGGCTAAAACCGCTCAACCGGCTATTGCCCCCTTAACCGAGCTAGCTGTAGGCATAACAAAGATGTTTGCAAGACGCAACGAAAACGTGAGAGTTCAGGACTTTGTCATGGGACTAGATTTCACCAACGTGGCGTTCGGAGCTTACCTCGCCGAAGGATCGTATGTTGCAGTCCAAATTCCTCAGAAAAACAAGGCCATATGGAAGTGGGATCAGTGTGTCTATAATCCTTCAAATGGACTAATCGTAAACAAGAATGATAATGATCAACTAATTCCATATAACTATCTCGTGTTCAACGTAAGCAAATATGACGAAACTTGAACATGCATGTGAAGGCTAAAGGCATGCGCTCAAGCTTCTACATTCAACGTAGACGCATAGCGAGAAAACTCGCCAACCCGAGACTTCTTCAAATCCACTTCCACACGCTGAGACATTGGAGAGGAACCCAGGAATACCACAAGACGAAAGACCCGTTTCGGGTTAAAGAATTCCTCGGGCATAAGAACCTGCAATCAACGCAAGTCTACATACACATTGAACGTGCAACGTATCAAAACGGAGCTGCAGACGACTTCCATGTCAAAGCGGCAAACACGAAAGAGGAGATCACCGCTCTCTTAGAATCAGGGTTTGAATATGTCCTTCAAAAGGAAGGGTTGGCATACTTCCGAAAGAGGAAGTAGACACAGCGGATGAGATAAAAAGTTACGGTATGATCTCGCACCCGTTATACTTCAAATAGTCAAAGTCATCAGGTCCAATCCTATTCTCAGCAATGAGCTGCCTCACTCTGGGCACCTCTAGCCTGAGCGAGGAGACAAGACTCCTAACTGTGTAGCAAACCAGAGCATATTCCTGACTGCTCCAGCGTTTTGTGATATTCGCGTACAGACAACGCCCTCCGCATTCTCCATAAATATCACACTTTGTGCAGGGTTCAGCGACAAAAACTTTCCTCAACCTCCGAGGATCGGCTGAAAAAACGTCACCCAAGTAGAAATCCTTCATTCCACCCATCACCGGACAGGGGGAGATAGTGCCATCTGTAAGAATGCTATAGTTAATCCATCCGGAGCCACACCGAAGTAAGCTTCGTTCACCTCGCAGAAATGATTGCATCAGCCCCACGAAGGGATACAGCTTAGGGACCTTCCCTGTTTTCTCCATTTGATCAACCCAGAACCTTGCGAGTCGTTGAATTCCAGGAACGTATTCTTTCTTCACCCACTTCTCGAAGGGTCTCTTTGCAAAGTCGTTTTTCCAGAAGCCGGCATCCAGCTGCCAATGAACAGAGGAGAAGCGGAATTCTCTGTTTTGCAGCAGCCACTTAACCTCTTTCATAATGTTTGTTTCTTCCGTCACTGTCATGCGGGCGATTATTTCTCCCAGAAAGCCGTTTCGCCTAATAGTCTTGAGGTTCTCAATCACTTTGCGGTAGACTCCGACTCCTCTATTGTGGTCTGTTAGGGCTTCGCTGCCGTCAACCGAAACAAGAATTGTGTGAAATCTATTCGTGTAGCGGGGTTCCAGCTCTTGTAAGTGCAGACCGTTCGTTTGCACAAGAAAATGCTTGGCCTCGACGGTGTCCATGATCTCCCTAACCTCCTTCAAGCATAGCATTGGTTCTCCCCCGTAGAAGCTCAAGACACATTCTGGGTCCTTCCTGCAAAAAGCCGCCAGCGAGTGGATCTCATAGTCAATTTTCTTAGGCGAGGAATAGTCTAAGTCGAAGTCAAAGTCTGAGTCAATGTCGTCGCAAGACTTGCCGAAGCAATACTTGCATCTCAAATCGCATTCAGTTGTCAGCAGGACATGGAAAAACATGAGTGATACCTAAAACTTGGGTTTGAGCGTACTTGGCTGGCGCGCCGCATCAAAGGCTTCAGGTCGTTGAATGAAGCACGTCTTGTCTGGTCGCTGCGGTCTTAGTCTGAGTATCCTACTT
>Ga0209636_10007888_pt1 | contig 10852 bp, 7 predicted proteins | sample DeeMarSWOR152_54_FD_187464 | JGI IMG/M metagenome (GOLD analysis project Ga0209636, IMG submission 187464) | Marine sediment microbial communities from White Oak River estuary, North Carolina - WOR-1-52-54 (SPAdes) (version 2) | ecosystem: Environmental > Aquatic > Marine > Intertidal zone >... | reverse complement strand
ACTGACCTTTGTAGCCTTACGCCTGGACGTCCCAAGCGCTGTCTGAGCTTGATGATGGAGCTCAGCGAAGAAGGGGATCTCGTACGCTCTAACGTAGTGGAGAGCACAATCATAAGTGCCAGGAGGTTCACGTATGGGGAGGTCCAGCAGATTCTGGAGGGCCTCCTAGCCTGTCCCAGGGATCTGGAAAGAGATCTGAAGCGCTTGAGCTCGCTCGCCGAAGCCCTCAAGGCAAAACGTCGGGAGCGAAAATCGCTGGACCTGGAGCTCCCCGAGTTGAAGGTGGTTCTTTCTGATCGCGGGCTTCCCGAAGAGCTCTACGTCGAGGAGAAGACGGCGGCCCACTCGCTGGTGGAAGAGACGATGATTCTGGCGAACGCAGAGATAGCGAGTCGCGTAAAGGCGAAGGGGATCCCGCTTCTCTTCAGAGTCCATCCAAAGGCCAAGAGGGAGAAGATAAACGAATTTCTTATGGCGGCGACCGCAATGGGGATTCGCGAGCTGAAACAGCCCCGGCGTGATTTCAGGGACCTCGCAGCGAAACTCGGGGATTCTCTGGACACGGCCAGAAGGAGACTCATCAATACACTCTTCGTGCGTTCGATGGAGAAGGCCAGGTATGATGTCTCTGACGTCGGACACTACGGCCTCGGAGTCGATGCATACTGCCATTTTACCTCTCCGATCAGGAGATATGCGGACTTAGTAAATCACAGAATCGTGAGGCATTGCCTCGTTCGAAGAGCAAAGAAGCTTCCGAGAGAGCTTGCGGCCAAACTGCCTGCAGTGGCCGAGCTCTGTTCCGAAATGGAAATGAGGGCAGACGAGGCGGAGAGGGAAGCAACCAGGGTGAAGGCCCTGAGGTTCATGGAGCGCTATCTAGGCGAGGTGTTTGAGGGGATAGTAGTGGGCGTGATAAACTCCGGCTTCTTCGTAGAAATCTCTGGCCATTTTGTCGAAGGAATGGTATCTAAGGACGTGCTTCGAGACGACGCGTATTACCTGGACGAAGAACACTTCGCTCTCATCGGTAAGAGAAGAGGGAGGAGATATTCACTCGGGCAATCAGTGAGAGTCCAGATTGCCAAGATTGACCCTCTGGCAAGAATGATGGATCTCGTCCCCGTGCGAGACGAAAGCTCCCGGAGGCGAACGAGTCGGAAGAACGAAAGGCGGTGGAAATGAACAAACCATTCGTCGAGAGAAGGAAGACTCATCGCGTTGAAACTCGGGTACCTGTTCAGCTAGAACACAGGGAAGAGCAGTTCAAGGGGGAGATTATTCCGGCTGAGAGTGCGAACTTGAGCGAAGGTGGGGTGTATTGTCAGATAGGGAAGTATCTGCCCCCTTTGACAAAGGTTGCCATTACGTTGCTCCTGCCGGCATTTGGAGGAAAGCGAGCCAAGCCTCGCGAGATCAAAGCCGAGGCGGTGGTCGTGAGGAGTCTTCCTGAGAAGGAGGGTAGAAAAGTACTCAACTATCGCATTGCCTGTGCCTTCACCACCATTGGTGAAGAGGACAGGGGAATCGTAAGGGAATACATAATCTGGCGGCTTCTTGCCGGGATGGGAGGCCAGCCATAGTCCCGGCTTTTGAATTGACCGCCCCTTGGGGCGATGCTACTCTTCGTAAGAGAACGTAAACAGGAGGGACCTTGTGAGGTGTGTGCTTCTTCTGGCAGTTTCCATCCTCTTGCTGTTGTCGTCTTCTCAGGCCTCTGCCGACAAGTACGCCGCTGAATTCCTAAAGGTGGGGGCTGGAGCCAGGGCCCTAGGAATGGGAGGAGCGTTTGTGGCTCTGGCTGACGACGTGACTGCCACCTACTGGAATCCAGCAGGCATCATCGCTATCTCGGCTCCAGAGGTGGAGGCGATGCACGCCGAGCAGTTCGGTGACATAATAAACTACGACTTCGTGGCAGTAGCGTTCCCCCTATCATCTCCGGGGCAGAGGAAGACGTCCCTTGGCGCCGCGTTCATACGTTTGAGCGTGGATGATATCCCGTACACGAAGGACCTGGACTGGGAGGACTTCGGCTTGGACGGGACGCAAGGCACGTCTGATGAGGGAGAGGGAAACGGAAAGTGGGATCCCGGAGAACGGATACTCCTAGACGAGGGAAAAATCGTTTGGAAGAACAACGCCGACATGGCGCTTCTGCTGTGCTACGGTTCCGAACTAACTGAGAAGCTCGCTGTTGGTGGGACCTTTAAGCTGGTGAGACAAGAGCTCATGGACAACAGCAGTCTGGGCGCGGGAGTCGACCTCGGTGTGATCTACGCTTTCAGCAGCTCGGCTTCTGCTGCTCTTGTCGTGTCCGACGCGACGACCACGCAGCTCTCATGGGACACGGGACATCACGAATTTGTAGCGCCTACCGTTCGCTTGGGGGGCCAATACACAAAGAAGATAGGCCCCTTCGAGGGGATCGGCACAGTTGCACTTGATACGGAGATCGGCTTCGAGAGAAGGACGCTGGCGAGCCAGCTGGCCGCTGGTCCGGTCACTGCGGACGTGAAAGTAGGCCTTGAGTACTGGCTCAAGCATGCGGTCGCCCTGCGGACGGGGCTTAATGCAGGCAGGTTCACCGCGGGGGCCGGCGCCAGATTTTCTGGGTTTGGCTTCGACTACGCGTTCGTGAATCACAGGGACCTCGACAGTTCCCACCGCGTTTCCGCCTCTTTTCGCTTCTGACCTCTTGCAATTCCGGCCCCCAATGATTCCCCAGGATTAGGGCACGAGCTTTGGAGAGATGGGCCCAAGTAAACAAAGCCCGGCCCTTCCGTTCACGCTGCGGATCGAACCAGGGAGAAAGATAGGAAGGTCGTTCCGTAGGATTCATATGGTTGGACACGACGGTGCGTCAGTTGGGAAGGATTGTCAGCTTCTGACCAGGGCGTATGAGACGTGGATTCCGCACGTCGTTCCAACGCACGATGTCCTTGATGCTCACGCCGTAGCTCCCTGCGATGCTGTAAAGTGTGTCTCCGGAACGAACGACGTGTACGACCTTGGCCGAAGGTCTTCCGCCCTTGCGCGACCGTTTCTTGGAAAGCTTAACATCTTCTCTGGGGATAAGCAGCTTCTGCCCGGGTTTGATGATGTTTCGCCGTCCGATTTCGTTGAACTCCTGTATCGAGTTTATGCTTACGCCAAAATTCCTGGCTATCGTGTATAAGCAGTCTCCCTTTCGCACTCGGTATGTCAGGTAGAGTTCGTCTTCCACCGGCGGATACTCGTAGCCGTAGAAGTGAGAACCGGCACTCTTTGTCCCGAGCTCCTGCCCACCGGATAGCGGTGCGGACGTATGCGCGTCTGCCGGTGCTGCTGGCACTCGCGAGTTGAGTTGCTCGACTCTGACGTCCTGGTCAGCCAGATGAGCGATGTAATCCTGCGCCGTGCCGGCCGGGACTCTGACCTTCGTGCCACCTTTCCTGGCCGGGCTGTTGTACCTTCGAAAGGCAGGGTTCAAGAGTCGCACCGCATCGATGGCTGCCCCGCAGGCCGCTGTCACCTCTCGGAGATCAACTGGGCCGAAAACAAGGACTTCCTCGAAGGCAAGAGGAGCGGGCAGTTCTCCGTCGAACCCATACTTCTCCGGCTCTTTCGCTATGTGCAGGGCCGCCATGAACTGAGGCACGTACTCTCTCGTCTGCCGCGGGAGTTTCAGCGACCAGAAGTCGCGAGTGTTCTGCTTTCTGAGGGCTCTCCTTACTCTCGCCTCGCCAGTGTTGTACGCCGCGAGCGCAAGCGGCCATGATTCAAACTCTGAATATAGATGCCTCAGGTACCGGGCTGCCGCCACAGTCGACCGCTCCGGGTCGCACCTCTCATCGATCCAAGGGTCGACCCTCAGGCCGAAGAGTCGTGCCGTGCCGAGAATGAACTGCCAAGGCCCAACGGCGTGTCTCCAACTCCGTGCACGCAGGTCGAAACCGCTCTCTACAAGAATGAGATAAGCCAGATCAGTCGGGACACCCTCATGGGCCAGGATGCCTTGCACCATGTCCAGGTATTGCCTAGACCTGTCCAGCCACCGGCGAAAAACCTTGCTGCCGTCCTTGACATAGAAATCCATCCACTTTCTGACCTTGTGGTTCATTTCGGGCTCAACAGAGGGCAATTGTGGCGCTCTGGTAGGGAGACCGTCGTAGCTAGTGTACGAGGAGAGGTCAGACACGGAGATCTCATCTGGCGGCTCCGTGTGCCGGGCCAAGCGCGCTGCCTGAAGCGCCTGAAACCCAAGGTGCTCTGCCTTTTGGGCAAGCGAGCGCACTACCGCAAGTTCCTCGTCGGTCAGTCCTTCCCTGGCTTCAAGCTCTCTAGCCGAAAGCCACACGATGTGGAAGCGATCCGAGGCAGGCTCCCATTTTGCCATTGCCAGCGACCGCAGCCCGTCCTCGTAGATCGAATGGACTCTTCCTATTGCCGGCCCGACGCTCCGTCCCTGGGGTTGCGGACGGGAGTCAGGCAGTGCGGAGGCAGGAGAAGCCGCCGAAAGGAAGATAGGAAAGGCAAGCAAAAGAAGCGCAATTGCAAGGATTGCCAGATGCGTCCTTCTCAAGCTGGTCGACCTCCTATTTTGAGACACAGAATGCACCGTATAATACAGCACCCCGGGCCGCGGCGCAACAGGTATATTCTTCGGCAACCTGCCGCGACCGGAGGGCCTAACCGTCTCATAGTGGACCACATAGGACTCCGAAACAGTAGTACACCAGAAAGTCCCGGGCCGCACAGATTTTGTCCCGTCTGTGCCGTTGGGGGCACAGCCCGTGGGTACCACGAGAGTGCTTTGAAGCAAGCACCGTGCCACTTCCTGTCGTATCGACTTCAAGACGGGAGAATCGGGACGAGGGAAAAACTCGCCTTTTTCAATTTCTGCGTTGACGAAATCCTGGCCTCACCTTATCGTAGCCGTGTTCGTAGCCCTGAAAAGGTGCTGAGGCACAGGCGTAATGTCCGTAGAAGACTACAGAATTAATGCGCAGGTTCGTGCTGCGCTCGTGAGACGGTGGATAGACACGTCGAGACTCCACGTCGGCACGGTGAATCGTGTTGTGTACCTGAACGGCGTGCTGTGCCAGACTTACAGGCCGAGGCGAGACGACGCCAAGGACGAGATTAACTCGATGCTCTCGCTGATTAAGAAGGTGGAACACGATATCAAAGCGATTCAGGGAGTAAGAGACGTTGTGTTTGGTTTGACTAACTTCAAGAAGAGAGGGGGAAAGTGGAGAGTAGTCGCCCGCATGTGAGGGAATGTCACAGGAGCCCGCACGCCTACCTGATTCGGTGAACGTGAATCCTATCTCTCGAGGCAAACCTGAATCTATATATGTCTTTTTGTTCACCATGAAACACACACTGAGTAACTCCTCCTTACGGATTCGGCGTTGACAATGACGGGTCCGTGTAGTATCTTGCGGCTCGTAGCGCGCCGAGAGGAGATTTCCGTGTCAATAGAAGATTATCGCATTAACGCTTTCGTCCGCAGCGTCTTGGTGAAGCGTTGGATAGATACGTCGCGAGTGGATTTCGGAACCTCGAACGGCGTGGTGTACCTGAGAGGATTGCTGCGCCAGACATACGGAAAGAGGCAATTACACCAGTTCGATGAAGTTGATGAATTGCTGGGTCTTGTGAAGCGACTGGAACGGGAAATCAGGAGTATTCCTGGTGTCAGAGACACGGTATTCAAGCTCGAGAACTTCGAGAAGAAAGGTGGAAGATGGAAAAGAAAGGTGAAGCCATTAGTCTGAGAGGCGGCGGACTTCACGTTGTTTTGGACATGATGAATGAAGTCGAACGAGTCGTTTCAGAAGAACTGGAGACTCACCCGCGCTTTCCTGACCTCCATAACAGATTGGGAATGATAAAGTTTCGACGTCAAGACTTCCAGGGTGCCCAGGCTTCGTTTGAGACCGCTCTCTCTATCAACTCAGACTATTTCGTGGCCAATCAGAATCTTGCCTATTGTCTTTACGAGGTCGGCGAAACGGATGGAGCCGAAGAGCTCTTCCGCAAGGGGCTTCATACGGACCGGAAATCACTGGCCCTGAACGCGATTGCGCTCTTGCGTGTGAGAGAAGAAAGATTTGAGGAGGCAGAAAGGGCTCTTGCCGAGGCGGCCTCCCTTGATCCTTCCAGCGCTCTGTACCCACACAACGCGGCGGTGACGTTTTTCCTTCAGGGCAGGTTCGAGGACGCCGCACAGAGACTGAGGGAAGCGGAGAGGTTGTGTCCTCCTTACTCGGAATTCTTCGTCGAAGCCCTTATCTTCACCGAGGGAAAGCTCTCACCGGAGGCTTACAGAGAATACCTCAGGGAACAGGAAATCAATCCTCATTTGAGTGAAATACACGATCACCTTGGGCACGCTTACTCGGCAAACGGCATTTTCAAAGAAGCAGAGCATGAATACCATTTGAGTCTTCGGACAATGCCGAGCCTGGGCAACTACTACGGCAACTTGGCCCTACTTTACTCGGCGCAGGAGAGGGAGCAAGAGGTTCTGCTTTATCTTCTGAAGGCAGTCGATGCGGAGCCTGATTCCGTGAAGGCGCGTGCTGCACTTGCTTTCGAGTACTCTTCGCGAGGTCTTGCCACAGAGGCAATGAGACAGTTTGAGGCCGCAAGGGCATTGAGGCCTGGCTATGCAGACATAAGGTACAACCTGGGCCTGTTGTATCTTGAGATGGACAGATCGGAAGCTGCAATTGAGGAGTTCAAGGCCGCACTTGAGACGAACTCGGACTACCTTTTTGCGCGCAACAGTCTAGCATTCACTCTGTTCAAGAGCGGCAAGCTAGACGAGGCACTGGATGAATACGAGACGGTTATTTCTTCTGGACTATGTTCCTCTGATATCTACGTAAACATGGGAACCGCCTGTAGAGAGAAGAAGCTTCTCGAGAAGTCAATAGACTGTTTCAAGCAGGCCGTGTGTCTAAACCCCGAGTACGCTCCCGCATACTATCAACTCGGACTGGCCTACCAGGCCAAGGGTCAGAAGGAGAAGGCCAGGTGGGCGTGGAAGGCGTACCTCGAGCATGCTCGGGAAGACGCAGTGCTGGAGGATGTAAGGAAGGCTGTGGAGCAGGAATAGTACGTTCCGCGCCTGGCCCGGCTCCGGAAGATGGGAAGAAAATGGATTTGGATCTGAATCTCGTGTCCCACGTTAGTGATGAGAGCCGAAGTTTTGTCCTCACAGGCAAAGCTGGCAACTGCCTTTGCGTCGTCTCGGTCGAGGGAGACACAACCGGAAAGACCATGAAGTGGCTTAGAGAAGCGATCGAGCAACGGTTCGAGCGTACGATCGTCAGCGGGACGGCATCCGATGAGAAGGCTGCACTGGTGGGGTTCTTCCAATCCTGCCACAGGAAAGTCTTCACGGAGATCGAGCAAAGGGGTCGAGACGTGGGCCAGGTATCCATGGTCGTGGCGAACGCAGTGGGGGAGACGGTCGTGCTTGCCAGCGTGGGAAACTGCGCGGCGTACCGTCTCGCACCGTCGCGTGCCGAGACTTTGCTTCCGCCGGGAGGGGCGGCAGAAGAGCCCTCGTTCCTGGGTCAGACGCTTAAGGTAAGAGTTGAGATGACCAGGCAAAAGCTTTATCCCGGTGCTAGTTACGTTCTGAGTTCAGAGAAGCTTGAGGGCTTCTCGGATTGGGCCGGCAAGCTGGAGGAGGCGCTCGGTGGCGCTGGCCTGGACTCGGAACTTATGGCGGCCGAGATCTCCGAGGGCAGAGGAAGCGCCATCGGCATACTCGAAATCCGGCGGGCCGCATCAGATGGGTCTCGCCCAGAGGACGAGTGGTACAAGGAGTTGAGAGACGAACTCATCCGCGCCTCAGGTGAAGGCAGCGTCAAACAGGAAGGTGCCTCGGCCTGGAGGGCCCAAGCCAGGCCAGGCAGGCGTCGGGCGCTTTCAGTCCAGGGGCTTAGCGTTGCTTTGGCCGTTGGCGCAGTGGCAGTGCTCCTCTATTTTCTATGGGTTTATTGGGCCGAACCCCGGCTGCACGCCCTGTCTCAGGGAGGCGGGGAAGGAGACGGGCCGCGCACGGCAGTGAGCGAAGGAGCCATCACGGGTGCCGTGACTCTTGGCTCGGTCCCGGCGGGGAGCGAGGTGCTGTTGGATGGTAAGCTCGTTGCGTCTGAAGCACAGGTCCCGCACTTGAGCGCGTCACCCGGAACTCACGAAGTCACGGTCAGACACGGTGAGCTGGGCGAGTGGGTCGGCGAAGTGGTCCTGGAAGCAGGGGACACGACCCTCATAAACGTGAGTTTCACCGGAGACATCGCCGTGAGTTCACCGCCAAAAGAGGGGCTGTCGGTTTTCGTAGACGGGGTGTTCAGGGGACATACGCCGTGCCTCGTGGAGAGCGTTGAGGCTGGATCTCACATCGTGGCTGTGGGGGGCAAGGGTCTCGGACCGTGGGAAGAGGAGGTGCTTGTTGCGCACGAAGGCGTAGCCGAAGTGCAAGTGACTCCCGTTGAGGTGTCTGAGACCGGTACCGTCAAGGTCACTTGCAAAAGGATGACAGAAAGAGGGTATGAGAAATCGGCGGGGGAGGAGGTTTTCGTGGATGGACAGAAGCGGGGTTCCACGCCTCTTGAAGTCCGACTTAAACCCGGTTTTCACAGCATCAGAGTCTCTCCAAAAGACGGTTCGCATCCTTCTGTGCAAATCTTTGAAGTGAGGGCAGGAGCCAGGCACTTCGTCCAGGCCGAACTCGGGGGAGTGGAACCTATTCTGATCGACTGCAGAGAGGTTCGTACAGAGACCGATGGCGGGCTTGTAATTCACGCCGCCCTGAGCGGACGTCAAGATCTGAGGATTGCAGAGGTAACACTTTATCTTAAGGGAAGCTCAAGACGAGAGGCCCGATGGCTGCCGATGGTACTTGTGCCCGGGTCGCGATCAATCTACGCTGCGGCGGTGCCGAAGGAGCTCATCGCCGGGCAAGACGAGCTGAGGTATTTTGCCAGAGCCACTACATCCAACGGAATGGAATACTTCTCCGATATGAGAAGCGTCAGCGCAGAATAGACCTCGCGCTTCGGTCCTCGGCCCCACCACTTCACCCCACCGAGTCGATTTTTGGGACGACTACTTACCTGCAGGCGAAGACGTCTTCTCTCCGCTGGTGCGAGACGCTCGGCTCGGATTTTCGGTTCTACTGAGTCCGCTCGGGCTTCTCATCGTCCGGCTCCAAGAAGATCCAGACTGAAGGTGTTCACAAGGGCGACAGGCCGGTAGACGGCGTGGACAGCGTCCTGATCTCGCGCGACGAAGGCCTTTCTCCTTCCCCCAGACCCACCGTATGTAGCGCCGCACCATTCGAGGATTCAGACGGCACACAGCGGACGCCTCTTTACTCCACAGCGAATTCCCGCACTGGCACGCACGTTGCCCCTTCTTAAGAAGGGTGAGCAGCGTGTGGAATTGCCCTAGTTTGAGGATAGCGGCTCTTATCGTCACGGGAACGGTGTCGTCTACCGTGACAGCGCCCGAGCATTGGCTGGCCCTGTCGATCATCTCGCTCACGACGGTCCTGGTGCTTGTGCGCTTTCAATCAGTGGGTCAAGGTGTGGGATCCCGCGCAAACGCACTGGTTGGCCCGCCTCTCGGACTGGCGGTCGATGTCGTGATGGCGCTGCTGCTGGTGACCGCGAGTGCCTTCTACGCCTCTATGAGAATCGAGAGCCAGACCCGAAAGGCGTGTCTCATAAGGGAGCGGGTCGCGACGTTAACCGGTACTGTTGCGTCCTTCCCTGAGCAGACCGGAAACGGAGTTCGACTCGTGATGACAACGTCCGACTGTGACTCATTTGGTCTGCCGTTGGAAGATGAGACAAGGGTCTTCGTGAAAATCAGAGGTCAGCTTCCTCCTGCTTCTCCGGGTGACACCCTAATCGCTACCGGTGTTCTGCGTAGTCCCCACGGACGCAGAAATCCGGGAGGGTTCAATGAGGCAGACTATCTGTTTGTCAAGGGAAGCTCTGCGGTACTGACTGTGCCGGCCTTCCTTAAGCCCACCGTGCGAAGGGTGGAGCCTCCAAGGAATCTGTTGGCCTTGCACATCGCTCCCGTCCGCAACTGGGTCAGACAGGTCGTCACGTGCAACGTGCCAGGAGGCGAGAGGGCATTTCTTTTGGCACTACTACTTGGGGAGAGAGGTGAGCTAACAGAGGAGACGGTGAGGTCCTTTAAGGATTCCGGAATCGTGCACCTGCTCGCGGTCTCGGGACTTCACACCGCACTCGTCGGTTTCGTGGCGCTCGTGCTGCTGAGGGGACTCCGCTTGTCAACGAGGGCTTCCACGGTGGGAGGAGCTGCGGCGGTCTGGTTCTACTGTAGTCTGTCCGGTTTTCATCCCTCCACGCTAAGAGCTTCCGTCATGCTAAGCTGCTTGGCTGCTTCCAGACTTTTGGGAAGGAGTACCCAGCTTCTGGGCCCACTCTCCACCAGCTGCGTCCTGCTTCTTCTAGCCAATCCCAAGTACATCTGGGACCCTGGCTTTCAGCTTTCGTACGCGGCGACGTTCTCCATAGTGGCGGCCGCTCCTTTGAGGGAGGCAGTGAGGAGTCGTCTTCCCATCCGGGAAAACGTGTGGAGGTACGTCTTGTCTCCGGCTCTCACTACCTCAGTAGCTCAACTCGGCGTGCTACCAGTTCTTGCTTACCATTTCGGGACGATCTCGGCGGTCGCCGTGCCCACCAATTTGCTCGCGATTCCGCTCGTATCCGGGGCGTTGGTGAGCGCCCTCTGTTCGCTTGCGGTGTGCGCTGTTTTCCCGCAGTTGGCATCGGTTTCCTTCGCCCTGAGCTGGCTTCTGCTAAGACTCAGC
>Ga0209636_10007887_pt1 | contig 10852 bp, 10 predicted proteins | sample DeeMarSWOR152_54_FD_187464 | JGI IMG/M metagenome (GOLD analysis project Ga0209636, IMG submission 187464) | Marine sediment microbial communities from White Oak River estuary, North Carolina - WOR-1-52-54 (SPAdes) (version 2) | ecosystem: Environmental > Aquatic > Marine > Intertidal zone >... | reverse complement strand
GGCCGTTCGAGGCGGGCGATTACCTCCCAGAGGGCGGTGGCCTCGGGCGCGTATTCGTCGGGCGTCAGCGCGCCGTAGACGCGCGCGGTCGGGACGCTCCGCCGCGGCGCGGCGACCACCAGGCGCACGGCCGCGGGCCCGCGCAAGCGCGTGACGAGCTCGCCCCGGCCGGTCGCGAGGGCCCAGCCGTTTTTAAGGAAGAAAGGGACGTCGCTGCCGAGGCGACGCGCGAGCCGCCACAGGCCGTCTTCGCCCAGCGGCCTGCCGAAGTGCTCGTTCAAAGTCTTCAAGGTGGCCGCAGCGTCGCTCGAGCCGCCGCCCAACCCCGTGCCGACCGGGATTTTTTTCGCGATATGGATTTGGACCGCGGCCTTTATCTGCGCCGCCGCGAGCAGCGCCGAGGCCGCCTGGCCGGCGAGATTTCTCTCGCCCTCGGGTACGCCGGTGCCGTCGCAGCTGACGCGGACGCCCCGGCCGCTTTTAACGCGGATCTCCAGCGAGTCCGCGAGCGCGCACGGGGCCAACACCGTCGCGACGTCGTGGTAGCCGTCGGCGCGCCGTCCCGCGACGAGGAGGCAGACGTTCACCTTGGCCGGCGCGCGGGTTTCAATTTCCACTTCTTCAGTCGTCGCCATCGTCTTCCGGCCGCGCGGGCCACGTTTCCAGGATGGTGGTGCCTTCGGGCGGCGTCGTCGAGAATGCGTCTTCCTCTATCGCGACGTTCACTTCAAACTTTTTAACCGAGACCTCCGCGACTTGGTCTTCGGTTTTGAAGCTAATCGCGAAGGGCGTCGGGAATCCGGCGTCGTCGCGCCAGTCGTCGTAGGTAACGTCGAGCGCGATCTCGTCGTCTTCGTAGAGGCGCGCGTTCAATACGCGGAGCGGGTCTTGCCCCAGCGTCAAACGTTGGAGCGGCGAGCCGTCCGACGCTCGGGACCACGTCAGCGCGACGGCCCCCGGGCCGGCGGGCGAGACGCTTACTTCCAACGTGCCGGCTTCGACCGGCTCCGCGTAGAGCGGCGGCCACCCCGCCAGCCAACCGAGGCCCTCCCAAAGGGCGCGGCCCACATCTCCGCCGGGGAAATTGAAGACTCGCTCGCCGCCGCAAGCCCCCACGGAGGCGGCTTTTTCGAGCGGGTAATATACAAGAAAATCCCCGGCCTTAGCGGTGGCCACCGCTATGGTCCCGGCCAGCGGCGCCGAGAGCTCGAGGCGGCTCCGGTCGGGCAGGACGCGGCCGAAGGCCACGTTGAAAGTACCTTCGCTGGGGCCGTATAACCTTATGGCAGCACTTCCGCGGAAACTCGCGACCGCTTCGCGTTGGCCTTCCAGTAAGGCCAAGTAATCGCCGGCGGTCACAGGCGCGTCGCCGCCCGACGCGGCCAGGGCCGCTAACGTCCAGGCGCACAGAGCGGCGAGGGCCCCGCGCGCCGGGCAAGGACGTGTAGGTTCCGCGCGCGGCACCGGCTTAGAGGTATTCTATGTCCACGTTCGCTATTTTGACCTCGACCAGGGCTATACTCGCGCGGCCCGTAACCCAGCCGCCGAGTTCGCCCGGGCATATCACCAAAGATTCGCCGTGTTCGACGCGGACGTGGTGGTCGTGGCCGAAGGCTATGAGGTCGTAACCGGCGCCGACCGCGGCTTCCCGGGCGAGGCGGGGTTTGTGCGTTATGAGCATAGAGAAGCCGTTGAAGGTGAAGCGGTAGGGGTCGGGGTTTATGTCGCCTACGGGGGCGTACGCCTTTTTGAGGGCGGGGCGGTCGCCGTCGTTGTTGCCGAAGACGCCGCGGAGGGGGGCTTTGAGTTTGCGGAACGGCTCGGCCGTGAACGGCGCGACGTAATCGCCGCAGTGCACGACGAGGTCGGCGCCCCACTCGTTTATGACGGCGACGGCGCGCTCGATCATGCGGAGGTTATCGTGAGAGTCGGCTACGACGGCGATACGATCCATAGGAGAATCGTCAATATGATAATAGCGCTTGGCCCATTAGTCAAGGGGCGCGCGAGGGCGGTGGCGACGTTCAAAAGCAAATTAGCTTGCGAGAGCGCGACCCGTATGTTAGTATTACGAAAATCGCTTTTGCCGAAGGAGAGGTGGCCTTGAACGCTTTCTCTAAGGTTCAGCATTTCTTCTCTTCCGTAACGCCGGATATCGCGATGGACCTCGGCACGGCGAACACGCTCGTCTACGTTCGCGGCCGGGGCATCGTGATAAATGAACCCTCGGTGGTCGCGCTGGACCGCGCGAAACGCGAGGTCCTTTCCGTGGGCCACGGCGCCAAGGAGATGTTGGGTAAAACGCCCGACTCCATCTTGGCGATACGGCCTATGAAGGATGGCGTCATCGCCGATTTCCGTCTCGCCGAGGAGATGATAAAGTATTTCATACGCGCGGCGAGGGGGCGGCGGGGCGTTTTCCGTCCGCGCGTGGCGATATGCGTTCCCAAGGGTATAACGGACGTGGAGAGGCGCGCGGTGCGCGATTCCGCGCTTCACGCCGGCACGCGGGAGGTCATCCTCGTGGAGGAACCCATCGCCGCGGCCATCGGCGTGGGCCTCCCCATCCACGAGCCGCGCGGCAGCATGGTCGTGGACGTGGGCGGCGGCACGACCGAGGTCGCGGTACTCGCGCTCGAGGACATAGTGACGAGCACCTCCATCCGCGTCGCGGGGGACGAGATCGACGAGGCGATAGATAATTACTTAAAAAAAGCTTACAACCTGCTGGTGGGGGAGCAGACGGCCGAGAAGATAAAGAAGACGATATGTTCCGCTTACCCGCTGGAGCGCGAGGAGCACATGCCGGTGAAGGGGCGCGACCTCGTGGCCGGGATTCCCAAGACCTTGACCATCTCCTCGCGGGAAATGCGGGACGCCATCCGCGAGCCTTTGAGCCAGATCATCGGCGCGGTCAGGGATACCCTCGAGCAAACGCCGCCCGAGTTGGCCTCGGACATAATCGACGAGGGCGTCGTGCTCTGCGGGGGAGGGTCGCTTTTGCGCGGCCTCGACCTGGCCTTGAATAAGGAGACGAACCTGACGATAAGGCTCGCTGAAAACCCGTTGACGTGCATCGTGTTGGGGACGGGGAAAGTGCTGGAGGACCCGAAGAAGTACGATAAGGTCATAATCCGCGAAGTATAAAGGGCGATACGCGAGACGTGGAAGGTAACCCGCCCCGGTTGAAGGGCGGGTTTTCGACGCGATGGCCGTCGACGCGCTACTTCGCGATCGCGGAAATGCGCTCGAGCAGTTCCCGTTTGCCGAAGGGTTTGGTGATGTAATCCGCGGCGCCCTGCTGGAGGGCGAACATCTTGTCGTAGATCTCGCCTTTGGCGGTGAGTATAACCACGGGGATTTCGGCGGTCTCGGGATTGGACCGCAGGAGCCTGAGCACTTCCCAGCCGTCGACCAGCGGCATCATCAGGTCCAACAGGATTAAATCGGGGCGGAAGGAATAGACCTTCTCCAAGCAGTCGTCGCCGTCGGCGGAACTCTCGACCTCGTAACCGGCTTGCTCGAGAGTAAAGGAGACGACTTGCCGGACGCTCTCCTCGTCGTCAACTACGAGTATTCTTTTCTTCACGGCCTCTTTCCTCCGGCCGCTCGTCTGGGCGGTCGTCGGGGCGGGAGTATTCGAGAATATTCGCGGGTTCGCGCGGGAAGTACGGCTCGATATCCCGACCCATCTTCGGCCTGGCCAGGAGATAGCCTTGGCCGAAATCCACACCCGCGCCCGCGAGCGTCTGGAGTTCGCCCTCGGTCTCGATGCCTTCGGCTATTATCCGCGCGTTTACGTGACGCCCCAGTTCCTGGACCGTCGCGAGGAGTTCTTGTTTGACCCGGTCTTGGTCAATGTCGCGCACGAGGGCCATGTCGAACTTGAGGAAATCGGGTTTGAGGCGGGCGATGGTATTGAGGCTGGCGTAGCCCGCGCCGGTGTCGTCCACGGCCACGCGGACGCCGTGGTCGCGGAAGCGGTTGAGGGTGGCCTCGAAGGCCACGGGGTTGCCGATGGCCGAACGCTCCGTTATCTCCAGGACGACGCGCGTGGGCGCTACGCCCCCGTCTTGGAAGAGGTGGTGCAGCGCGTCCTCCTGCGTGCCGAGCTCCTCGACCGTGCGGGGGTCGGTATTGAGGAAAAGGAGCCCGTCGCCGAGCCAGCGTCGCGCGTTTGCGAAGGCCCGCCGGCGGCACGCGCGGTCGAGCTGGGCCGACAGGTCGACTTCGTCCGCGAGCGCGAACAACATCTCGGCGCCTTCGATTTCGGCGTATCCCGAGGCGGTGGAGAGCGCCTCGAAGCCGAGTATGGAGAAGTCGCGGAGCGAGACTATCGGTTGGTAGAGGACTTCCACTTCTTCGCGCACGATGATGCGTTTGAGGGTTTCTTTCTGGCGCCGCGTTTCCGTTTCCGCGGCGGCGACGGCCGAGCGGTGGGCCTGGTCGACCGCGGCGAGGACGAGGCGCTCGGGGCGCGAAAACAGGTTGTGCGTTATGCGGGCCGTTGCGGTGAGGAAGGTTACTTGTTTATGGCCGCGGAAGATGCCCGCGTTGCGTTCCACGGCGAGGTAGTTGACGAGTTGGGTATTGAGCGTCTCGAGGCGGTCGGGGGCGACCTCTTCCGGTTTGCCCGAGCTCGAGGGCTTTACGAAGACCAGGAATTCCGAGGACTGCGCGTCGCGCGCCACCACCAGGTCGCCCGGCTTAAGGAAGGTCCGCGCGAATTTGGCGAGGACCGCGCCGAGGTCCGCCATAAATTCGTCGTAGTACTGCCAGCCGTAGAGGGCCTCGAGGTCGTCGGCGCGGGGTACGGTGACGTAAACCAGGCCGACGGCGCCGAATTCCTCGAGGGCGCCCCGGATGTCCGCCATCTTAGCCGGCAGCGTCGGCAGCGAACTTATCTTGTCCGATAAGAGCGTCTGGAGGCGGAGCCAGAGGGTGCGGTTACTCGGCTGCTTATCGGGCGGGCTCCTGTCCTTTTCGGCCATAGCGTGCCGCGCTTTGTGGAGGCGCGGTGTCAGCGAAAAATAATATAATAGTCGCGTAGGCCCGTGTCAACCGAAAACGCGGCGAGGGCATATGGTACGGTCCTTGACGCGGGTGGAGGTATTTGCCACGATCGCGGCGGCGTATAGGCGGACGTCATAGATGAATAATTTCGGAACTTCATGGGCGCAGGCGGTCACCCTTGCGGGCCCTCAGCGCGTAAGGGCGTTCCTTAAATAACAAGGGGCTTAAGCCCCTTGTCCGTCGGAAGGCCGCCCGCGGGGCGGTTTTTTTATATTTAAACTCGTATCGCGCGAACTACGGCGGGCCGGGCCGTGGTTTTTAATTGCTTTTGCGGGAGCCGTTTATTATAATTAAAAAAAAAGAGCGTAGATTCCACGAAAGAAGGTTAAAATAGCCATGAGGATGATAAGATATCTGGCGATTGCCGCCTTAGTTGCGGCCGCGGCCGCGTACGCGGCGAAAGACGCGAAGAAGGCCGCGGTCCTGGACTTTCCGGCCTACGGGACCGCGACGGCCGAGAGCGGCGTAGACGTCGCCGATAACGTGCGCCTTATGTTTCACGGCGCCGAGGGATATGAGCTGGAGAAGTACGAGCGTATGCATCGGGCGACGGAGGCCGCGTCGAAGGCCGGCCTCGACCTCACCGCCGTGAAGGACATCGTGCGGCTGGGCAAGGCGCTGGGGGACGACGCCGTCGTCACCGGCCGCGTAACGTTCGAAGGCGACCTGTATACGGTCCAGGTCTGGGTATACGACGTCGGCAAGGGGGCGTTGGAAGGTTCGGCGGACGCCCAGGGCCGCGACTTGCGGCAGTTGACGGAGGACCTGATCAAGGGGATGAGCGGGGCCGAGCAGTTCGGCGTCCTTTTCCCGGACGAGGTGCGGGACCTGCCGCGGCCTACGGAGAAGGAAACCCGCCTCGCCCTGGCCCTAATCGCCACCGACGAGGAGCTCGCGCTGTTCGACATCCTCTCGCCGCGCGGCCAGAGTATGATGCTGGACAAGTTCTGGGTAAGGCGCGACCCGGACCCGTCGACGCCCGAGAACGAGTACGAGGCCGAGTTCTGGCGGCGGGTGGACTACGTCCAGACACACTTCACGGACCCCATCCGCGGGGGCCTGCGGACGGACCGCGGTAAAGTGTACGTCCTTTACGGGGCCCCGGAGGAGATCGAGGACCACGCGGGGGGCGTAGCTTCCATCGCCGGCCAGGAGAGGTCCACGTGGTCGACGAAGCCCTATTACGCGTGGAAGTATTACAGCGGCGGGCCCGGCGGCCGGCGGATGCTCTTCGTATTTGTTGACGAAGCGGGCGACGGCGATTACAGCATCTTCGCCTCCACCGAGCCGGGTTTCGGCCGTCACATCGCGTCGTTCGCCGAGTTCGATATTAATCGGTTGGCGGTCGACGAGGAGGACTGGGGCGATACGACCGAGACCACGTTCTGGGATTCGCCGGGCCGTTTCGAGGGCAAATAACCACTTGAGGAAGAAGGTCCCATTCGTATACGCGGAGGTTTGGAAAGGATGAAGCTCTTTATCGACACCGCCAACTTGGAGGCCATAAAGCGGGTCGCGGACCTGGGCCTGCTCGATGGCGTCACCACCAACCCCACGCTCGTTTCGCGCGAGAAGATGCCCGCGGACAAGCTCTACGACGAGATCGCCAAAATTTGCGCCGGGCCGATAAACGTCGAAGCCGTGAGCCAGGACGCCGACGGCATCGTCAAGGAGGCGCGCGATTTTCACAAACGCGCGCCCAACTTCGTTACCAAGGTCCCGTGCTTCGAGGAGGGTTTGAAGGCGGTTCGAAGGCTGGCGGACGAGGGCATAACTACCAACGTGACGCTCGTCTTTTCGCCGTCCCAGGCCATTTTGGTCGCCAAGGCGGGCGCGGGTTATTGCAGTCCGTTCATCGGGCGCCTCGACGATATAAGCCATACGGGCATGGACGTCGTCGAGGACATCGTCACGATTTACGAGAACTACGATTACGACACCGAGGTCGTCGTCGCGAGCGTCCGGCATCCCCTCCACGTAGTCGAGGCCGCGCGCATCGGCGCCGACGTCGTGACGGTCCCGCCGGCGGTTATCGATAAGCTCGTGAAACATCCGCTCACCGACGTCGGCATGAAGAAGTTCCTCGACGACTACGCGAAGATCCCGAAGGGTTAACGCCCTTTTGGCGTCGGGCCGCGGAAAGGAGGGAAGATGCTCGAGTTCAGGTTCAATTTCATAGATATCTTTCGGGCGCCCCGGATCGCGTTCAGCGCCAAAAAGATTTGGACGCAGCTCCGGGCGTTGACGCTGGGCCTTATCCTTTACAACGTTTTCGTTTACGCGGCGTTCGCCGTATCCGGCGCCGACGTCTACCGGATCTGGAGGTCCTATTACCTCTTTCCGCCGGTGGCCGAGGCGTTGGGCGCCTCCCCCGTGAACGCGGGCGGCGTCGTCCTGTGGGCGTTAGGCGCCCTCGCCTTCTTCGTGGTCAATTTCCTCGCGATGGCGGCGGTGGCCAAGATAACGATGGAGCAGCTCCGGGGCAACGACTTCTACTCTCGCCGGGAGGCGGGCGAGTACGTGCGGCGGCGCTGGCGGGCCGTTATCTTCACGCCGGTGGCGATCCTCGTCTCGTCGGCGGCCCTCTTCGGCGGCGGCTTAGTCGTCGGCCTCGTCGGCAAGATACCCTGGTTCGGCGACATCGTGGCGCCGCTTCTGTTCGTGGGGCTGTACCTCGGCGCGCTCCTCCTCGTCTTCCTCGCGCTGGTTTTCGTCGTGTCCTTCTGGCTCACGCCGGCGATCGTCGCGAGCACCGGCGACGACACTTTCGAGAGCTCGTTCGAGCTTTTTTCGACGTTATCGGGTCAACCCTGGCGGCTGGTATTGTACGAGCTCTTATCGCGCGGGCTCATTGTCGCGGGCGCTGCGGTTTTCGCGTTCTTCTCCGCGGCGGCGGTCGCGGTAACGTACGCGGCGCTGCGCATCCCGATGGGGCCGAAGTTCGGCGTGGCCTTCGCCGCGGCGTGGCGCATCATGCCGAGCTGGCTCCGGGGCGCTTATCCCGCGCCGTGCAACGTGTTGGAGTGGCTTTCCGGCTTGGGTATCCCTTTTGTATTCTCCGCCCCCGATGTTTCGCTGCCGTTGCCTTGGCCGCAGGCCATCGCGGCGACGCTTTTATCTCTCGGGTTACTCGTAACCTTCGGCATAATCGTCGCCTACGCCGTCAACGTGCATACCGTAAGCCAGGTGATCATCTACACGATACTGCGGAAGAAGAAGGACGACGAGAACCTGCTCGAGATGTACGACGAGGAGCTCGAGCAGGCTATGGTGGCGTTGGAGCGGGAAAAGGAGGCCGCGGCTCCGCTCGAGGGCGAGGCGGCGGGGGAGGTTGATGAAGCGGGCGATTAGGGCCGACGGCGCGCCGGCGGCTATCGGCCCCTACGTCCAGGCGACCGCGGCCGGACGTTTCTTGTTCACCGCGGGGCAAATAGCCCTCGAGCCGAGAACGGGCGAGTTGGTGGGCGACGACGCCGCGGCGCAAGCGCGCCGGGTTATGGCGAATTTGAGCGCGGTGTTGGAGGCCGGCGGAGCCGCTTGGAAAGATGTCGTCAAAACGGAGATATATCTCGTCGACCTCGCGGATTTCGCCGCGGTCAACGACGTTTACGCCGAGTTCGTTGGGGGCGAGCCGCCGGCAAGGGTTACGGTGCAGGTGGCGGCGCTTCCCAAAGGGGCGCTCGTCGAGGTGGCGGCGGTAGCTTATCTGGGTGAATAGCTAAATGTTTAAGGCGCGTTTATTTTTAATAATATGCGCGGCGTTGTTGGCGGCCGGTTGTGAGGACGAACCTTTGAGCGAGCCGGAGTGGTTTTATATCACGGCGGAAGGGAGCGGCCTCCCCGGCAACAAAATTTACGGAATATACGTCGGGGCCGACGGCTCGTGGTTCGGGACCGACCGCGGCTTGGCCTACAATCGCGGCTCCGAATGGGAAGTGTACAATTACGAGGGGGGTATGCCGGCGGAAGAGGTTTTCGGCGTAGTGGTTTGCCCGAACGGCGACGTGTGGGCCGGCACCTACCTCGGCGCGGCGCGCCTCCGGGGCGAAGAAATTCAAATCTTCACGCGCGGAGACGGTTTACCGTCCAACTGGATTTACGGCGTCGAATACGACGGGGCCAAAGTTTGGTTCGCCACCATGTCGGGCATCGCGCGCTTCGACGACCCCGGCTTCACCGTCGTTAAGGGTACCTCCGGCCTTCCCGGCGACGACGTCCGCGACATTTATGCCGTGGGCGTCAACCGCATATGGGTGGCGTGTATGGGGGGCGCGGCGTTCTACGACCGGGGTAAGATAACCGAATACACGCCCGCTAATTCGGAGCTCCCTTCGAGCATAGTTTACGCCGTCGCCGGCCGCGGCGACGACGCTTGGATCGGGACCGATAACGGCCTTTGCCTGCTCAGAGGCGGAAAGTTCGTGAAAATTTACAACAGTTCCAACTCGGCGTTGAAATCCAACGTAATAAACGGCCTCGGCTACGACGCGGACGGCGAGCTGTGGGTCGCGACGGCCGGGGGAGGGGCTTCCCGCAGCGTGGGCGAAGGTTTCGAGACCTTCGACCGGGACCGGGGCCTCCTCAGCGACTACGTCCTCTCGGTGTTCGGCGACAAGTTGGGTTACGTGTGGTTGGGAACGCTCGACAGCGGCGTGAGCCGATATCACGACTGAGGGGCGACAACGCGGCGAGGAGGCGTGGCTCGAGGAGCCGCGTTTTTTATTGTCGGGCCAACTCCTCGCGCAGGCGCCGGGCCTGGGCCGCGCGTTCCGCGGGCGAGGGCGCCGCGTCCACCAGGAAGTGTAGGACCGCGTTCGGCTCCGCGGCTACCAGGTTGGCGCGCGCCTCTTTGTAGTAGAGCGTCACGGCGGCGATCGGCTTGCGCGTGAGAGTTATGACCTCTTCGTCGACCCGCAGGCCGAGGTGGCGGCTCCAATAATTGAAGGACGCGAGGGCTACGAGCCATACCGCGACGAAGACGGCGAAGAAAAGCGGCAGTGCGGCAGGGGCGCCGGCCGCGGCGTCGCGGCGGCGCACGACGGCGCCCGAGAGCCAGTCCGCGGCGAGCAGCGACGCCATAAGTACGACTAACGCCGCGGCGCCCATTAAGCTGTTCTGTTTCGCCTCCGCCCGGGCGATGGCGGTCGCGAGGAAGACCTCGGCCTCGTAACGCGTGAGCGACTCGGCCCCCGCGGAGATGACTACGGCCCGGCGGGCGGGCGACGCGACGGCGGCGACGATTCGGTCCGCGGGGGTCCGCCGCTCGACGGCGATTTCGTAAGGCGGCATCTGATATTGGGAGGATAGGTATTCGGCCCTTTCTAATAAAAAACCGCCGGGAGGGGACGACGCTTTTCCCGCCGGGGGAAGGGGGGCGACGAATGCCCGAAACGCGCCGGCGGCGACGCACGTCAGCGTTATTACGATCCACCACGTCCGCGGCCACCTCGCCCGGGTAGCCGCGACGGCGAAGGCCAAGGCTCCCGCCGCGACGCCGTAACATAGAGGTTTGATTAACGACGCGGCCAGCGGCCAATCGCCGCCCGCGCCGCGCAATAATGCACCCTTTACGGCGGAGGCGATTAAAAGCAATAAAAATACTACTCCGGCTACGGCGCCTGCCGCGAGCAGCGACGTCCGGACGAGGCGCCCGCGGCCGAGTTTGGCGAGGCGGGCGCCGTACGAAAAGTGGAACGCCGCGAGGCAGACGACGACCAGCAGCGCGACGGCGACGGCGGTAATTTGGCGCGCCGTAGTGTAGCGGCTTGCCGCGAGGAAG
>Ga0209636_10007886_pt1 | contig 10852 bp, 8 predicted proteins | sample DeeMarSWOR152_54_FD_187464 | JGI IMG/M metagenome (GOLD analysis project Ga0209636, IMG submission 187464) | Marine sediment microbial communities from White Oak River estuary, North Carolina - WOR-1-52-54 (SPAdes) (version 2) | ecosystem: Environmental > Aquatic > Marine > Intertidal zone >... | reverse complement strand
TGCCAGTTCTCTTATTTCGGTTAGGGTTTTTTCTCCCTCTTTGAGTGTTCTACGAAGTTGGATTATGAGTGTCACTAGAAAAGTCACCCCAACGACAACGGCTAAGGTTATGATCAACAGCAAAAATTGGTTTAATGTCAGCGGCATTGCTTATAAAAAATAAAATAAAACACGAACTTTGTCAATTGAGTAAGCAGGCCAATAAAGGACAATTGGAGAACAAAAGGGGGAAGTTCAATTTTATGTTCGGCTCGCTTAAAAGAATTAGTGGAGCTAGATATTCAGAAAAAAAAACGGGATTTCCATTATTTCCAGAGTATTTTGTGGAGATTGACCAGTCTGTATTCTTTTTCAACTTCATTAAGGGTACGAAGGAAATTCTGTTCTTCTTTGAATTCAAGAACCTCTTCCCACCGTTCAAAGAGAGAAGAAGGAGTAAAGTCATATTCTTTTTTTAATAATTTATTTATTCCACTTAAGGCCTGCCAATGAGTTATCATCAAGAGAGCCAGTACACCAAAAAAAACATTGGGTCCGGGCAGGAGGGCTGCCAGTCCGCTGAGAGGAAGGAGTAGAGTTTCACCAATCAGAAAAAGAATGTGTTTGGTCTTTTGGGTTCGCAGAAAGAAGCGGAATCTTGTTTTGATTTTTCTCTCTTCTAACCGGCCTGAATGAATAATTTTGATTGTTTTTCCCTCTATGTTTTTAGACTTTCTGAATGCCTGTTCTTGATAAAGTATTCTCTCTGGGAGGAGCGTTAGTTTTTTTTTGGCCGCTTCCCAGATTTTCTTCCAGCGGGAAAATCTAATTTGGATTTCACTCAGTGGCTCTGAACTAAGGTATCTGTATTTATTTCTGTAATCTCTGACAAAGAAAAACATCATGAGAGCGCCTAATTTTATCATTTAACTCAAAATGATAGCAAGGCAGGCACTCTCTCCTTTTCGTGATACAAGTAAAGTCATAAGAGTCAGAGGTTGACTTCGTCGATTTTCCTCAAGGGCTTCTGGCGTCGTTGGAGGAATTCAGAATGCGGATTCATTATGCTATAATGGACACAAATATAATGAGTAAAGAAGAAGCCCTGTACGAGTTCTTCAAGAGTCTCAAGGTTTCACTGAAAAATGCATCTCTTTATTTCAATCAACACCCCATTTTCCTGAAGTCTTTAGAGGAAGTAAAGGAAAAGGTCGATACCTTGCTCAGTTTTTCTTCTCCGGTAAGAATCAATTTTACACCTCATTCCCTGGTGATTGATGGCGAATATTTCGAGGGTGATAAAATGGTCGAGAAAATCGCGGAAATCTTCCACACCCGCAAAGTAAAAAGCATGGAGGTGAAAAAGGGAATAACTGTTGAAGAGCTGGCCGCTTTTCTCATGAAAGTCCAGCTTCCTCTCCGAGATATTTTAAAAGGAGGAGGCCTTGGCAGCATTATAGAGAAGGAGAAGATTTCCCATCTCTCTTTGGAAGAGCTCGACTACTCGCCACTCTTAAAAGGCGAAGGAGAAGAGATCACAGATGTTTGGGTCCATTTCTTTCAGGAGGCTATAGAGGCTGAAGACTATCAGCGGATTAATGAATTCGTCGAAAACTTCGAAAATATCATCGGCAAATTTGATATTAAGGATCTCCTTGAGAATAAAGAACTTCAGGAAAACATGGCCAAATTTTTCACTTATCTCAAGGATAAAGAGAAAGACAAATTGCGCAAATGCTTAAAGGATTTGCTCAAGTCATTAGTGAGGAATAAAGATATTCTAAGTGAGGCCAATATCGATAAATTAAAGGTATTTTTTGCCGATAAAGAGGAGGATGATATTGCTTATGCCTTAATGGCAGAAATTGTCACAGATGAAAAATTTGATGCTATGAGTTTTAATTTATTTTCTCTCCTCTTAGAAAGAAATAAACATCAAGGAGTTGCTGTTTCGCTGGCAGATCTTTTACGGGAGCAGGATTCGGTTCTGACATCAGATATAAGAAAAAAAATCAAAGAGTTATTGACTGATCCCTCCTCTCCTGATATATCCGAAATCTATCGAAAATCCCTCGCTTCTCTCCTTAAGGATGTTACTCTTGAAGAAGGGATGGCTTTTGATCATGATCTTCTCCATAAAAATTATCGATTTATCCTTCTCAGCCTTTTCGAAGCAGCTGAGAAGAAAGGGCAGATGAGCTCTCTCTTGGAGAGAATTTCGGCGGAGTGGGAAGCGATAACTAAAGATAGGGATTTTGATTATTTAAAAGAGCTTATGATTTTTTTAGAAGCAAAAAAAGAAGACATATCATCTGACCCTAATTTCGAGAAATTGGAAAGGCTGATTTCACTATTCATAGAGAATGTCATGTTCGATGAGAGGATGCTTCCTGATTTAGAGTATTTTATTGGCACCTTAAAGGAAAGCCATACCGGACACGAAGTTTATCTCGAAAAAATATTCAATGAAAACAAAATCAATCCTCAGATTCTAAGATTATTCTTCAAATTTTTTCCTAACCAGTTCCATCTTTTCCAAAGAGGCCTTAGAGCGAAATCCCCGAATCCAGCCTTCATCCATAGAATCATAGAGAGCTTGAGGATAATTGACATGCCTTTATCGCTGGATTCTTTGAAATATATTTTTTCTTTTGGAAGTTATTCGGTGAAAACAAAGGCGTTAAAAGCCATGCAGCATTTGTCCAAGATGGATGAAAATTTCCTTTATTCTATCCTGAAAGAGGAAGATCGGCCTTTAAAGAAGGAAGCCCTGTTGGTCTTAAAAAGAGAAAAAAATACAGAAGAGAAAGCTGCAGAATTGCTCTTATCTATTGCTTCACCGTTTGGTTTAAAAAATAAGATTTTGGAGGAAAATATAAAAATCATAGAAGAAGCGGGGCTTTTTAAGGCCAGAGATCATCTGCTCCGTCTTAGCAAAAAGAGATTTTTTTGGAATAAAAAGTTGAGAGAGGAAGCCCTCAGGGTTTTGAGAAAGATAAATGATAGAAAAGACTAAATATTTTCTGACTGAATTTATTTCAGCTTTGCAGGCAGCTAAAATTTATACCACTACCCACCCCAAATTTAAAGATTTTGTCGAAAGGGTATTGACCAGTCTCAAGGATATCTTCAAGGAAAGAGCAGAGGTGGTCATTGGAATTGTCGACGGAGAATTGGCAGTCGACCAAGAGATATTCTTTGAATTAAGTCAAAAATTGAGTTCATTGATTAATTATCTACAGGAAAAAGGGGTGGAGAGGATTGTCTTTCAGCGGGCCCTCCAGGAAGAAGAATTGGCGCAATTTATTTCATATTTGATAACCCGTGGGGTGGAAGAAGTAGATGCTCAAGAATCTTTCTCTCGGTTGGGAATAAAAAACATAAGAATCGGCAAGATCACTGCGGTACCACCTATAAAAGGGGAGGCAGAAGTAGAACATGATGAAGAAGGGAAAGCAAGAAGGATTATTGATTATGTAAAATTGTATACCGAGGGTGTAAAAACGATTAATCAATCCTTGGAAACGGTGATGAATGAGGAGGACCTGGATTATGTCGAGTTAAGATATAACATGCTTAATTTCATGGAAAATTTGATGGGAAAATATCAAGATATTCTGAACTTGACTTCGATCAGGAGAAAAGACCTCCTGACTTTTAACCATCTTTTGAATGTTACAATTCTCTCCATGTATATATCCTCTAAAATAGGTTATTCCAAGGATGATGTTCTTGATGTCGGGATTGCAGCCTTATATCATGATATCGGAAAGCTCTACATTTCCGAAAAAATCCTCAAGAAGAAAGGAAAATTAGACGAAGAAGAATTTCGCCGGATGAAACACCACACAATCCTAGGTACAGAGATTTTGTTCAAATACCTTGATACCATGGGAATTTTACCGGCAGTGGTCGCCTTCGAGCATCATTTGAGGTATGATCTAAAAGGATATCCAAGACTGTCTTTCGTTCGGAAGCCTCATCCTGCTTCATTGATTGTCTCCATGTGCGATGTCTATGATGCACTCGCCCAGAGGAGGGTATACAAAAGAGACTATCCTCCCCTAAAGATTTACAACATCATGATCAATGAGAAGGGAGGATTATATGAGCCCCAACTTTTGGATAGATTCTTCGAGATAATCGGAGTATGGCCGAGAGGAACAATTGTCACCCTGAATGACGGAAGGATTGCTGTGGTGAGAGAGGTGAATGAAAGTGATATCTTCTGTCCCACCGTGGAAGTTATCTCTCCCAAGAAGAAAAGAGAATTCATCGATTTGAAGGAGAAGAAAAAAGAGCTTAAGATCGAAAGTGCCTTGAACCCGTTCACAGAGGGAAAAAAATACCTTAAATTGATTTAGCAAAAAATTTTGTGTCTCTTGCTCAGAGAAATCTCGGACAAAAATATCACCTTTCGTAGGTATTCATCTTCATAAATTTCTAATCATAGGTAAACCGAGCAGATTACAGAAAGCCTTACAGCTCCTTGTTGGTTTAAAGATTTGCCGTATAGCGTGAATAAAGATTGTGTTCAGAGCAATGAATTGAGGAATGAATTTAGCTGGTATGATAAACTTGATAAAGCAACAAATTTAGGCTTTTGATTTATTAAAAATAAGAACGTTTCTCTTGCCAAGACTTGACGGCAAAAGAGCGCCCCGTCAGTTCTAAATCACTTAAAGCCACATCATAATGAATATCATAATGGGCATTGCTTATGAGTTTCTTGGCCACCATGGAGCCGAACATATCGAAAGGCGCCGCGTATTCAATATTCGCCCTTGGTACATATATTGCTCCATAAAAATTCCATTGGGAACCCCAGTATATTGTCCCGGTAAAGCTGTCTGTCCCCAATATCAGAAGTTTAGCGGGATCCTCGGTTTGATTTACTATCATTGAACCTGCCGAGATTTCAAAACTATCATCAAGGTAAATTCTAACCCGTGCCCCGGGAGAAATGACTAAAGTTGTATTGTTATTCATTAAGAATTCACCTGTCACATAAAGCGTAATATCAGCATCGATTGTGGTCGTAGCGTTATTCAAGAGAACAAAAGATGTGTATTTTCCACTTTGGTTTATGCTCCCGCTTGCTCCATCTGTCAGTAAGTACAAGCCTCTGAAGGGAAGGTTCTCTGGAGGAATAACCGAGGGCAAATTTTTTTGATTGGCCAAAGTAAGCTGTTGTTTATAAATTTCTGATGTATCATTGAGCACTATGACATCTGTAGGGTCGCTTCCAGGTCCTGAGTAGGCATCTCCGCTGATTTCAGAATCGTCATTCAAAGTGATACTTCCGTTGTCGATGGAGTTGGTTCCTATGTTTCCTAGAGAGCCCTTGTTGCTTTCTCCGTACGGTCCTAGCCTTGAATCGTAGCTGTTTGTATCTGTATCTACATTGGTCTGAATTCCATCCTCTCCGAAGACGGCATACTCAAAAGGAGAAAATCCTTTTGTCTGCAATTCTACTCTGGTTATCCTGATGATTTCTACGGAACCTGTGTGAGGCACTCTGCCCGTGGCTTCGATCACAGGATTCGTTCCTAAAGGATTTTCGATCTTGATATCGATATCCCCGATCACACTTCCGTCATTAGTCTGAAAAGAGGAAATGCTCAAAGTCCTCAAAGAGCTATCTCCACTCCAGCTCAAGATATTGCCGTGATTCAACTCCCAGATAGCTCTCTCTAAGCCCGCTTCAGCCAAAGAAAGGGCAGCCACCGATTGGTAAGATTTATCGGTGAGCCTGCGCTCTTTGGAGAGTTGGAATAAAAATGGAGTGGCAAGAAGAACCAGGATAGTTAGAACAATAACGCTGAAAGCCAAGACAGAACCCCTCTCTTGATTCCTCCTTATGATTTTCGCATTTCTCATATATCTAATCTTCATCACCCCCGTTTCAAAGCATCACTTTTTTCCTGCCAGAAATAAAACAAGTTTTTTGGCTTCTGAGAGAAGTGAATAAGGGGAAGAGACACTATTTTTATTCGGTTTTTGACCTTCCCCATTTTCTAGCCCCTCCTGCTCTTTCAAGAGCAGGTCAGATTAATATCATTCAAGGTGATTTGATTTATATCACATAAAGAGTTTAATGTCAAGATTTTCTTTAAATTTGTCAACGACACGCAATTATTTCCGGTTCTCTCATTTATTAAACTGTCTCTAGGTGTCAGCTATGATGAAGGGCTGGGGTATGTCTTTTCCAGGGATGATTCGGCGGAGGAATGGATTTAGATTTTTTCAGCAGAATTTCAGCCTGCTCGCTTTTCGCAAAGCTTCCTCAGCCGATATTTTCACAAAATGGTTTTTATCTTTGGCAAGCTGGACCAATAGAGCCAAAGCTTCTTTCCCTCCGATTTCTCCTAGAGCTTGTGCAGCCGACCTCAGCACTTCGACATTGTGTTCCTTGAACACAACTTTGATATGCTTTATGGCAAGGGGATTTTTCTGGATTCCCATGATTTTTAGGATAGCGCTTTTAACATACCAGGGAGAGGCTTTTAATTTTTGACGAAATATATCGAGGTTAAGGTCTTTCCTGTACCCCAATTCATTGATGATGAAATCTCGGGTCTCTTCGCAATGAATTTCGAGGGCATTCAATAATACTTCTGGTACCCAGGGGGCATCTATCCGGGCTATGACTTTGATGATTCTTAGCTTTTTCTTCTTTTCCTTAACTGATTCTATCTTACTCAAAACAGATTGAGAGACATATTTGTTTTTTTCTTTTTGTGCCTTCAAATCTTCTAAAGCCTTCTTAGAGGCTCGAGCGACGGGCTGATAACAGTTTTTGAGGAATTCTTGATAAGTTTTGAAATCTTGATAAGAAGTTTTCCTCAAGAACTTGAGGGCTGTTGCTCGAACGGCAGGTGAAGATTTTTTCTCCTTAATGATGGAAAGAAGGAAAGAGATTTTTTCTTCTTCTGATAGATTTTGGATATTGTTATGGATAAATTCAATTTTTTTCCTGGGTGGCAGAGTCTTTGACCTTTCCGAAAATTCTTGAAAATCCATCTTCCTCTTGAACTGCGTAGAACTTCAAAGAGTTTGCTTCGATTTCCCGCAAAAAACCTTATAGCACAGGAAAAAAACCATGTCAAAAGCAAAATGAGGATAGTCAGCACTCCATTTCCCATGACGAGAGGTTTTTAGGAATGGCCTTGCTCCCCTCAGATTTTTAACGCCATTCCCTCACCATCTTCTTCGGCGCTCTCAAAACTCCGCCTGAAAGCTCCTGGTATCTCGAGGAGATCTGCGTAGATAAGGGGCTTGCATTCCTTGACCGCCTCGTGCTCAAACATCTTCGAACAGCCGGCTTGGCCGGCTCCCCTCGAAGATAGTGAGGCAAGGCTAAATCTGAGAAGGTCGCTTTTTCCATTCCCAGAAACCTTTTCCCTACATTTCTAATCACGGAATTTGTGATGCTTCCATTAGGATGATTCGTCTACCTGGCTTGATTAAGGAGATAGATGAAGAAAGGAGCACCAATGGCTGCTGTAATGATCCCGATGGGGAGTTCGGTAGGAAAGAGGAAGCTGCGGGCTAATAAATCTGAGTAGACGAGAAAGATTCCACCTGTGAGAGAAGAAAAAAAGAAAAGATACCTATGGTCAGGGCCGATGAGAATCCGAATCCAATGAGGAACGATGAGGCCGACAAATCCTATGATACCGCTGACCGAGACAGCAGAGGCTGCCAGTAAGGTGGAGAGGGCAAGGAGGATTTTTCTCACTCGATTCACGGGACAACCCAGGGATTGAGCCGTTTCGTCTCCCAGAGCGAGAAGGTTCATATCTTTGGCCAGCCATTGCGCCACGATAAAACAGATTATGAAGTAGGGAGCCACCGTAGTAATTTGTCTCCAATCAGATAGAGCAAAGCTTCCAAGAAGCCAGAAGACGGCTTGTTCAAAGGATTCAGACTTTAAAAATATAAAGAAGGACGTAAGGGAAGAAGCTAATGCTCCGGCAGCAATTCCAACCAAAAGCAGAGTCTCGACCTTGAAAACTCCCTTTCTCTGAGAGAGAAGATAGACGAAGTAGACGATGATGAAACCTGAGAAAAAGGCGAATATACTCTGGAGAGAAAAGCCATAGAATGTCATATTTAGCCCGAGAAATATGGATAGGACTGCACCGAAAGAAGCGCCTGAAGAGACTCCCACCACAAAAGGTCCAGCCATGGGATTTTGGAAATATCCCTGGAGGATAGCTCCAGAAAGGGAGAGAGAGGCACCGACGAGAAAGGCTAATAAGACTCGGGAAAGCCTTAAATCGATAAAGATAGTCGCATATGTCTTTTCCCCATGGAAAAGAAGATTCATGAAATCTCTAAAGTTTGTTGGAACAGGCCCTTTAAGGAGAGAAACGAGAAAGCCCACTAGGAAGAGGATAAGGAGGACTATAAAGAGAAGGCGTCTTTTAGCCTTGATTTTCATAGGATTTCCTTGAATTTCTCTGGATGGAGAAGGCAAGCGAGTTGAACCAGAGCTTCTATGAGCCGAGGGCCGGGACGGGTGGCCAGGTTTTCATCCAAGAAATAAATCCTGTTTTCTTGGACTGCCCTGAGACTCCTAAGATGAGAGTTTCTCCTTAACCATTCTCTTGCCCTGGTAAATTCCTTTTTCGACTTTACCAAGATAACGACAATTTCAGGGTTATCATGAATCAATTGCTCTCGATTGTAGTTCACATATCTTCGCGAAACACGGCCAGCGATGTTCTCTCCTTTGGCTTTTATCAAGAGGTCGTGGAGAAAGCTGTCCTTGCCGCAGGTCCAGAGTCCCCTCCCATAAAGCGAGAGGAAAACCTTAGGCTTATGAATAACGGACTGCAGGGCAAACTGAAGTTTTAGGTACTTTTCCTTCATGGAATTGATGAGGATGTTAGCTTTGTTTTCCATTTTTGTGACTTTTCCCACTGTTTCGATGATGGCAAAGACAGATTCAAAATTTCTGCCCATCTCTAAAACAAAAACAGTAGTATTCAATCTTTTGAGGCGCTCGAGAGTCTGCAAAGGATTGCCGCGAAAGCCGATGACTAAATCCGGATTTAAAGATTTTATCTTTTCTAGGTTGGGATCAATCATTCCTCCTATCTTTTCCTTGGCCAAAGCTTCATCGGGATAGTCGCAATAGCGGGTAACACCGACAATCTTTTCTCCCAAATCCAGCGCAAAGAGGATTTCGGTAATGTTAGGGGCTAAGGAGACTATTCTTTGAGGAGGAGAAGTAGGAGAATAAGGAGTGCCCAGGGCATCTCGTATGATTTCCTCTTGTGTCCCTAAAGATATTGAGACCAGAATGATGAACAAGAAAATGGAACTAACTGTTTTGCGCTTCATCTGTACGTTGCCCCTCTGGGATTAAGGATATTTCAGGTAGCTTGGAATGAAGATTCTCTCTTATTTCAACTTCCGCCTGAAAGACATCTCTAATGTTATCCTTGGTGATTAATTTTTCAGGGGGACCCTGGCTCTGAATTTTCCCTTGTTTCAAGAAGATGATTTTCTGGGAATAAGGAATAGCAAGATTAATATTATGTTCAGTCGAGAGAATCGTTTTTCCTCTTTCTCTTTGGAGGCTTTTCAGGATTTTGTAGATTTCGACTTGGTAGCTGATGTCCAGGTGGGAACTGGGCTCATCTAAGAAAAGGAGAGGTGTATCTTGGGCTAATGCTCTGGCAATAAAGACCCTCTGCTGCTCGCCGCCGCTGAGGTGAGCAATCTTTTTGTCTTTGAGGTGGCTGATTTGGGTAAGTTCCATGATTTCTTCAATGATTTTGGAATCGGAGGAGGTAAGGCTACTGAGGCGTCCTTGATGGACGTATCTTCCCATGAGCACAATTTCCATCACATTGAATTCAAAGGCATAGCTGAAGATTTGGGGTACGAAGGCAATTTTTTTAGCAATCTGGCGGCGACTCAGGCCGAAAATATCCTCTCCCTCGACCTTTATCCCTCCAGAAGTGTTCTTTAGTAATCTTTGAAGAGCTTTAATCAGGGTGCTTTTTCCTGAGCCATTTCTTCCTAAGATGGAAATAAATTCTCCTTTCCGTAGAGAAAAGGAGATGTCTTTTACGACAAAGTCGTTTTCATAGCCAGCAGAGAGGTTGTCGACTTCAAGAATCGTCATTCTTAAATCTTTCATCCAATTTTTTTTTAAAATGAGAGCTTTGTCAAGGGTCAGACATTCAAATATTCTACCAAACAGATAGGGGACGGTTCTATTTTTTTATTCTTACCTATATCTCATAGTGCTAGGCTTTCTGTTTTAAAAAAATAGAACCGTTGTTTATGCTCAGTAATTAGGTAACACTTATTTTACTTTCATGAAATGAAGAATCGTCATTGCGAGCGACTGAAGGTAGCGTGGCAATCTCATATGAGAAGAATAAATACTTCCTTTCTTAAGAGATTGGTTCGGCACAAGGTTCCTCGCAATGGGCATAATACTCAAAAAGTGGAGCTGAGTCTATATAGAATTTATTATAAAAAAATAGGTTAGAGTGTAAAATTTGATAAAAAGTTAAAGTGGTTTAACAATGGCTAAAAAAACACTATCCGTACTGTTTATCCAGAGAGGTTAATTTACGTGGTAAGACGCATCAAAACAAACAACGCTTTTTATGTAAATCGTGCAGCAAGTCTTATGTCTGGAAGGAAAAAGCAAATAAATACAATCGCGAAAAACATTGGTTTAAGTTATGGATTAATGAGAGCTATTCTATCCGACAACTCTGCGATCTTTCTGGGTATAGCAAATCAAAATTACACCGCATCAAGAACTACTGGCTTGAGTTTGAACCGGAAGAGAATATCGACGTCACTAATTGCAAATATCTTATTTATGATGGGACGTATTTTC
>Ga0209636_10007884_pt1 | contig 10853 bp, 11 predicted proteins | sample DeeMarSWOR152_54_FD_187464 | JGI IMG/M metagenome (GOLD analysis project Ga0209636, IMG submission 187464) | Marine sediment microbial communities from White Oak River estuary, North Carolina - WOR-1-52-54 (SPAdes) (version 2) | ecosystem: Environmental > Aquatic > Marine > Intertidal zone >... | reverse complement strand
AATTCCCAACAGTACTTGTTTTGCCGATATCGGGTGGAGTCGATTTCTCTGTTAGGAGTTTTGCCGGCTATTTTGCATCAAATGGTTTTAATTGTGCTGTTGTACATAACAGGCAATTTGAGCTGGAGGATACCCAAAGCGCAGAAGAGGTTGAAGATTACTTTAGACAAACAGTTCTGGATAACAGACAGGTACTGGACTATTTAGCTGAGAGAGAAGAAGTTGATGAGAATAGGTTCGGCTGTTTAGGTTTGAGTCTCGGCGGCATAAAGGCAAGTATCGTCTCAGGAGTTGATGAAAGATTGAAGTGCATTGTAATAGGTCTCGCTGGTGGCAGTATTGCAGATATAGCTCTTCTTTCCGACCAGGGAGATATGAAAAATTACATGAAAGAGCTGGTTAAAACAGGTGTTAGCTCAGAAACTATACATACTGAATTGTCAGAAAAGGTAAGAACAGACCCTCTCAAGTTGGCCGAGCATATAGACGCTCGAAATGTCTTAATGTATATCGCAACGTTTGACCAGGTTGTCCCGAGAAGCTGTGGCGACAGATTATGGGAAGCTATTGGAAAGCCGGAGGTGGTTTATCTTTTCGCAGGTCATTATACTTCATTTCTCTACTTACCTTTCGCTGAAATGCAATCTCTAAGCTTCTTCAAAGACAAATTCGACATGAAATAGCCATTTTAATGATTCGCGTGGTAACCTGCACTTGTCCTTTTGGTTTGGGGGGCGATAGCGAGGAAAACAGAAACTACCAAATCTTGATCTTTTGCTCAGGTTTCTTCAGTCCTGCCGCGACAGCCTTTTTGCGAAGCTGCTCACCGGCAGCGAAAGGACTGTGAAAGAACAAGACCTGGACTACTTTAGGGTATCGGTTCAGCGCTTTCAGTGCTTTAGACCATCGTTCGGGGTAGTCTTCCTTGAAGCCTTGGGCCAGGTCAAGACAGATTGCTGAGTAGGCGGCAAAGGCAAGCTGCTGGTCATCACTTTGGCTGATTACAGTTTCCTCGATCTTTGATTTCATCTTTGACCGCAACAGGGCAGCTTGATGCTCGAAGTCGGCCAGCGGTACTATGTTTACTGGCTTCTCCAGCGGTATGCGATATACGATTTGGCCGTTGATATTCTTTCTTTGACCTCCCTGTTCGGTAACCACCCGTTCAGCAAGGTCGATGATTCGGTCGGCAAAACTGGTAATCGTTTCATCCATCGGCATATCATCCCGGGTCGTGTTATGGTAACGGTCAACAATGCTCCAGTTTTGCTTCATAATCCAGCGGTAACCTTTGACAACACCAACAATAGTCCCGGCTGTGGCGGCGTTATTGTCGGCGTCCCAGCCGAAATTAAAGGCGGTCATCAGCGTTTTGACGAAATCTCCCTTACCGTAAAGCAGGGTGGCGATGGTCGAAGCCGTATTAAGTTCATATCCGTTCCTATCGCGCATGCCGCCGTTATGCCGGCTGTACTTTTCTTTAACCAGCCGCCGTGTGGTATGCCAATCGTCAGGATACAATCGATGCCAGCGCCGGACATCGTTGACAATCTGCCGGATAGTGCAATTTGAGTCGACCTCCATTAGCCCGGCATCAAGCATCTTATCGATGTCGTCTGTTATAAATGCCGTAGCTATCATGCTCGTGAACAACTGCGTTGTTTGGGCTGGCTCACCATCAATAGTAACGCGGGTGTAATTCAAACCGATTCTCGCCGCAGTTTGCGGCATACCCGGAGCGAGCAGGCCGAACGTTTCGCAAATGAATTGTCCCGAGATATTGAACTCAGCCCAGGGATTAAACACAATGCTGCCCGTCAGCGGCGGCTCAAAGCCGATGTCCATCAACTGACGCGCATACTGATTGGAGCACCAGATACGTTTGTTGATTCGTTCTTTCCACAATCGCGCGATGTGATGAGGCGGCAGCATAACCGCATTATGGCGCTGCATCGCAACAATATAAACCCATTCCAGGTCCGTGTCATCGTCCGTTCGTGCCCCTTCCGGAAGCCCCGGCGTATATTCTTCGACATTGCCGGGCTCGTTGATATATTGCATCTCGTGTTTAATGCCGTTGAGATTACCTAACATCTGGCCGAGAAGTCCGCCCCGAATCTTGTCACGAAGAATCTCAGCCGATAACCCTATCGATTCATCAGCGCCCTTTGCCACCTCAACAATCCCATTCTTTGTCAGCACACTGATGGCCGGAAATACTAAAATCGCTATTGTAATTACCTTTTTGACCTTCAAATTCCATCTCCTTGGATTTCCGACGTATTCTACTAAACCAAGCAGCTTACGCATATATTAAAACCCGTAAAAACAAGGTGGAAGGAAATTGGCCAAATTTCGAAGGAAAGTGGCTGTTGGGGGTGAGTCGTTTTATGAAATTTCGTGAATTTCTGTGATTTTCCTGATTTTTCCCTTGACTTTTCCCGATAGTAATCGTATATATTGTATAGTAGATGTAATGACAATAGCATAACAATGGCATGGAGTTTAGCAATGAATAAAGCCGCGACAATCCAAGCGAGAGTTGATCCTGTGACAAAGTCACAGGCGCAGCAGATTCTCTCTGCACTGGGTATGCCCATGTCTGAAGCAATATCCGTGTATCTCAAGCAGATAATATACCACAGGGGCATTCCGTTTGCGATAGAGCTTCCGAATAAACTCACGGAGGAAACGCTCATTAAGGCCGAGAAGGGACAAGAGCTTCACCGCGTTTCCGGTCTTGACGAGTTGATTCAGGAGATAGAAGCTTGAACATTGTTTATACGAAGCAGTTCAAGAAGGACTGTAAGCGAAAGAAAAAACAAAATAAAAACCTCGGAGAGCTCTGGAAAATTGTTGGTAAATTGATGCGGGGCGAGAAACTGCCCGCGAAATGCCGAGACCATTCACTTCACGGTCGTTGGAAAAACTATCGCGACTGCCATATTCAATCTGATTGGTTAGTCATTTACCGCATTCATGACGATGACCTGATTCTGATAAGGACTGGGTCACATTCCGAATTGTTCAGCTAAGTTTCGGCCGGCTACTAACGAAGTTTCTTACTCAAAGAGCGTCCTCCAAAATCTTCTGAAAAGCTGGTCTGTAATATTTTCCGTCTGCGTAGCCAAGTAACAAATCCTACACCGCTCCCGTGAAGAAAATCGCGTTTTTCCACCTGCGGTATCCAGCGTCATGGCTGTAGTTTTTTTCGTGCCCATACCCTCTTTCTGTCCGAAAATCAGACTCATTTCCGGTTAATCTTTGCGTTCTGTTTGTATACTGGTTTATAAGAGTTTTTATTTGCGCTGTGTAAACACATATTGTATGTTTTTATTCGAAGAGAGCTAAATTATTCTCATCAAACGAGTAATAGTTGATCAACTTAAGGCCGCTGTAGAAATAGCCGATATATTTATAGCCAGAATATCTTTTTTGTCTCTGAGGAGACAACAGTGCTTGGAGGAGAAGTCAATGTGTAAGCGAATTGTGATTATTTGCATCTTGCTATTCTTGTTCAGCGGGTGCAGAGAAAAATATCATAAATGGCATGAGATGGGTACTGTGGCCAACAAGTTCTACGAACCTCGTCATCACTCAATTTCCCTATACGAGCCTGGTTACAGACCCGTTTCCGTGTCGAATGAGTGGATAGGAAAATACAATCTAATAATAATTTGTTCGGTACCTAAAGAAGTTTACGATCAGGTTTGTAAGGAGGACTCTACAATAGTGGAGTTTTGGTTGTCTTCCGACCCAGCGAAAGTCTTAGAGGCAAGAATAAAGCGAGAGACACAAAGATAGGCTTCACAATCAACGACAATGACCGATACTGAAAAATATCCTGATATATCCGAGTATAACTAATGACACGCTCATAAACCCAACTTGATCCCAGTTTCAGTCCAGGAAAAGTTGGCAGGTTCTAAACTTACTTCTTGAAGAATTTGGAAAACATCGTTCTTTTGGCTTTTCAATAATTCATACCCTTCTGTCATTGCTATACCTCAGCCATCAAAATAACTGAAACTGCCGCTTCTGTCAACCGTATAACCGTTTAGACAGAGTCAGCCTTTAAGGCATATTTGTCTTGAGTAAGTGTTATTATTTTCATCTATCCCCACTACAAAGAAAGCCCGAAGGCTGGAGTACGGTCGGGCGTATGAACACCCATTTGTAAGAACCTGCGGGTTCATATCTCTTATCGTCAAACGGTACCCTGGACTTTATTTTTTTGATCAAAAACTATCTGGCAGTATTATTCTCGCTCTCCATCTCTAAATCTTCTTGCTGCATTCCTTCTTTGCTGACAGCGGTATGCCTGATTCTGTGATAACGAAGATTATCGTTTGAACTTCCATGGTCAACCGTTAACATAGTGTACTAATTTCAGTGAGAAAAATTACGGGAAGCCAATCGTTGTGCTAAAGAAAGATACGAAATTTATACGATTATGGACATGGCAAACACCGAACATTTCATTAACCAAAGGTGTGCTTAACTATCTGGATTCAGCATTCTATAGGGACGAGAGTATTCCAAATATTAAAGATGCATACAAGAGAGTTTTCAGTAAACTTGGCACAAGCCAATTCCATTGGTGCTTCACACAACCTGATGAAGCCCAAAAACCGTGGCGGGGCCGTGTGAAATGGGAAATCGAGGTGCCCGAAAAGGACATCCTTGCGATAGTCCGCGGTTCTGTCTGGAACAAGATTATAGGTATAGAAAGATTTACACCGCCAACCAAGCTCAGGCTGAAGTGGATGCGAGAGGCGGACAGGCGAACGCGGGACGGTAGAGAGTCACGTGCCCTTTATGAACAGTTGCAACGTTCTTATTGGGCGTCAGAACCCCCTGAACTGTTGTGGGAAAAATTATGGGTAGATGAGATCGGCGAAGACACTTGGGCGTTGGTTAAGCATCCTATTGACCAATCTTACATAAAGCAACCGAAGTCATGAAATGACCAAGAGAGATAAATAAATCGGGACGGCTCACCGGCAGTAATAACGATGTACTCAACCGTTATAATCCTTGGATTATGACTTGATTTTGGACAATTCAACAAACCTGCCGCGTCTGATTACTTTTTTCTGGCTGGAAAATCCCTCTCAACCGTTGTACCGAAAGCTACCTATCCCCCAGAGGCGTTGGAATTTGGTTCTGGTACGATACAGCCCCCTCAAAGGCCAGCCGAATCGCTAATTTAGACAAGATAACACGATTATCATACAAATCCTGTCAAGCTAAACAGCGGACTTCATCGCACGTCACTGGCGAGCATACCCCTGCTTACTCTTCGGAGCCCCCAGTCTTACTCTTTTTTTCAAGGGTTTCCTGCATCTCAGCTAAGTAGTCGAAATCGGCAAAGGTAATCTGTTCACCACGGGCAAGCTGTTTCAGCAGAGATTCATGGCGGGCCAGTATCTCCTCATAACCCAAACCAAGGCTCTCCAAATAGACAAGCTGAAAGGTTGATAGCAGGTCGGCCATCTCGCGAATCTTGGTCTTTTGCCCTTCAGTCTGGTCTGGGTCGATGGCATACTTGTGAAGATACGAACAGATATACAGGTCAGCCAGAGCCTTCTTTGACACGATGCACTTTCCCTGGATTCTTGTTTCGGCAGGTTTTTCCTGCTCGCTGACGGCGGTCTCAGATTTGTCGCCTTTCGTCTCTTTCGCTGTCGGCTGCTCTTTAGGATTGGCTGCGAGGTAGTCATTGATAAACTCATTCGCCACTCTTCGTATCGGCTTTCTAACATCTTCGTAGAAGGCTGTTTGGGCCTGACTATATAACTCTTTCAGCTTCTCGGCCGTAAGTGGTGAAGGTATTCCTAATTCCCGCAAGGCCAGCAAGGCCAAAAATTCTTCTGGTGATGCCGACTCCAATCGCTGCCGGAGTTCCTCCGAGCCGGCTTCATATTCTCGCAGCGTCTCTTCGATGGCACGGCGGCCTAAAATAAACCGCCTTGTCCGCCTCCACGTGGTGGCCAGGCAAGCTATCTTTGGGTTCCGTAGCGGAGTTACAAGGTCGGTAAGCTGGAAGTCTACTTCGACAAGATACCAATGTGGAGGCTCTGCAATACCTTCACTGCTGAAAATGACCGATGCTTTAATCCTGAGCACCGGTGGCTTACTTGCAGGTTTTGGAGTAGTTTTTATACCGACGTCTTCTAACATCAGCCCGATTTCTCTTTCGATGCGGGTTTCCGTCAGAGCTTCGGCTTCGAATAGCGGGTGGCTCTGGAGTCCTACCTGTACGATTACCTCATCCAAACCGGTTACTGACTTTGCCCCCTCCGTTTTCTCGGCAGGTTCCTGCGATGATTGCTCGGAAGCGAATAGCTCCACCAGCCCGATTATACAAAGGTTTACAGCTAAAACGAATGCTAAGATTAGACACTTTTTCGTCTTCATAATTTCGCCTTTCAAAAAGGGGTGCCGCTCCTTCGTGCCGGTTTAATCATGTATGGTTACAATTTGCATTATAGCATTTGTTAACTCAGGAATCAAGTAAATTACAGGGCCGTAAGTGGCTGGCCGGATGGAGAAACCCTATTTTTTTAGGGGCGTTGGAGTTCGATTCCGGTATTATATAAGTACACCCGTTGGCACACCAGGCCGCGATCGATGTGGCCTCATAAGGCTAAAATTCCGCCTTACTCGAACATAAATCCGTTTAGAAATAGGCCTCTTCTTTCCTCGATAGAAAAAAGATTCCCACGGCTAATAACACAATGCCCGAAATCTGCATAACGGTAACCAGCTCTTGTAAAATCAAAAAAGCGAAAACAGCCGCAAAAAAAGGCGTCGAAAGCTCAAGCGCGGAAACCTGAGCGGCCTTGATGCGTTTCAAACCCTCATAATAGAGTATGGTTCCCGCTCCGACTATAAGGCCGACCAGGACTTGATAGATATTGGACAAGACCAGTGATGACTTAAGCAATAGGTAAATGACAAAAATCGCCGAAGCAATCGAAAATCTGTAGAAAGTCACCACACCTGCGTTAAGCTGTCTTAGATATTTTCTCATTACTATAGCTGTTGTAGCCCAGGCCACAGTCGCCATCAGCACATAAATATCCCCGACCGTGCCCAATTTTATCATAGATAGATTTTCCGGCGTCTTTGTTGTAACGAGCACCCCCGCAGTTATCATAATGAATATGCCCAAGTAATCGAATTTTGTTAGCTTGTCCTCCTTCAGAATGAAGAATCCTATTAGAACAATAAAGATCGGCTGCATATGACCTATCAAGACGGCGTTAATCACAGGGATTTTTGTCAACGAAAAGAAATAAAGCAAATCTGCGAATATCGTGCCTGCCACTGCAATATAAACCAATTTTGGGAGCTGCTTTTTAGTAACTTTAAGATTCCCTTTATTTGTGAAAAGAGCATATAGTAACGCGGTTAGCGCAACGATTATCGCCCTGATGGCAGAGGTTTGAAGGTAATCCGAGTTTGCATAAGCCAATTTAGCAAGAATCGGCTCAACAGCCCACATCAAGCTGGCCCCAAGTATCGCTAAGACACCTGTTTTCTTCAGACCCATATTAGTCATCTCCACATCCAATATAACAGATATTGTTGATAGTATATTTACATCTTCAACGCAAGAATGTAAACTTTATAGATTATGCACATTGATTCATATCAATTCGGCAAGATTGTTATCGACGGGGTAAATTACAGCAGCGATTGCATAATCCTCGGCGACACTGTTCAATCCAACTGGTGGAGAAAGAAGGGCCATTTATTATCTGAGGAGGATTTGAAGACTGTTATTTCGGCTAAGCCGTCCGTATTGATAGTCGGCTGCGGCTCATCAGGGCTGATGGAGGTCTCGGAAGACGCCCGCCAGGCTCTGCTGGAAGAGAACATCCAGTTGGAAGCGGCTGATACGGCCAGGGCCGTCGAGCGGTTTAACGAATTGTCACAAACCGGTGTCAACATCGCCGCTGCATTGCACCTAACTTGTTAGCCGAATATTGCTTGTCCAGCAACCCTTGTTAAAGAGAACAGTCATGGAAAAGATGCGAAGCTATACCAGGGAGCCCTGGTTTGCGGTAGTATTGTCATCCTTCTGGCTCGGCATTGGCCAAATATATTCCGGCAGAGCACTCCGTGGTAGTATTCTATTGCTAACAGAGATAGTTCTGAATTGTTCGATAATCTGGTCGGTACTTAGTCCAAGATGTGACATACTTGTTGCAGCCGGTCTTGTTCTTTTTCTTTGGGCCATCAGGATTTGGAATCTCTTCGACGCCCATAAATGTGCCAGAAAGACAAACCCGGAGGACTTCGAAACCGAAAGAAAGCAGGAAAAAGACCCGTGGCTGGCACTGTTTCTCTCAGACCTTATACCAGGCCTCGGACAGTTATACCTCAAGAAGTGGCTTTGGGGTATCATGTTCATAATAGCCGCAGGGCTTTTTCTGTTAATCGGCTTTAAGTATCCATTATTGCGTTTCGGCTTGTGGGCCATTTTGACTACATTTGTTTGTTATCACGCTTACATATCGGCACCGGCCTGGCGAGAGAGGTCTAATAGAACGATATTAATCATCGCTATTGCGATTCTGTGCTACCATCTGCTGAGCTACAGTAGCTATCCCTTCAGGGCATATGTCGTTGAACCATTTGCCATACCATCTAATGATTTTTTACCAACTGAACTCAAAGTGGGATCATCCATGAAACCCACGCTTGTTCCTGGTGATAGAGTACTTGTAAGAAAGAGTAAAAAATACGTTCCGAAGCGCGGCGATGTTGTGGTCTTCAAACAGCCGGATAAATCTGATAATCCTTTTATAAAGCGTGTCGCAGCCTTGTCTGGTGAAACAATCGAAATAAAAGACAAGATGCTCTATATAAACGGACAAAAAGTCCAACTCCCGGCTATTGAGAATATCGAGTATCTACCAGGCAAGTTTGGGTGCGAGGAACCATACAAAGTACCGGAAAATTCCCTCTTCCTTCTCGGTGACAACACCGCCAATAGTAACGATAGCAGACACTTCGGTGCCGTTCCACGGAGCGATTTGATCGGCAAAGCCTACAAGATATATTGGCCTCTTAGTCGCAGGGGGCCTATCGAATAAGACAACGGCTCAACGCAAATGCAAGGTAGTTAGATGTGGGAAAAAGATTCTCTGCGCTGCATCTTACCTGCTGACGTATTCTTCGCGTCAGAGCTATTTTTCCGATTTTTTTTCGGGCTTCATTACTTCGCCGGTCATAGGGACAAATCGGACCGCCATAACTTTTTTCCTGTGGAGATTGCCCTTTTCATCCTTTGTTATTAGAACCAGATACTGAAAGTCGTAGGCACCGCCGTAAGGCAGGATCATTCTGCCGCCCGGCTTTAGCTGCTCAATCAGCGGCTCAGGCACGCGACCGGCGGCGGCCGTGCCGATTATCGCGTCAAATGGTGCCTCCTTTGGCCATCCGAAGTACCCGTCGCCGGCCCTGACGAATACGTTCGGGTAGCCGAGTTTCTTAAGGCGTTCTTTAGCAGATTTGGCAAGTTCCTCGACAATCTCGATGGTATAGACCTTCTGTGCAATCTCGGCGCAGACTGCTGCCTGATAGCCGGAGCCGGTCCCGATTTCCAGGACTTTATCATTTGGGTCGAGTTTCAAAGCCTCAGTCATAAAGGCCACGATGTATGGCTGGCTTATGGTTTGGTCACAGCCGATTGGCAGCGGATGGTCGGCGTAGGCATAGCGCTGCTCAGTGGCACGGACGAAGGCGTGCCGCGGCACGATTCGCATCGCCTTTAGGACGTTGGGGTCGTTGACGTCCCGGACCTGGATTTGCCGGGCAACCATTCTTGCTCGTTCTTCGATGCGCTCCTTGAAAGCCGGATGTTTATGGTCTGGACGCAGCGGTTTCTTATCGTTCGGGTCCTCTTTCTCCTGTTCGGCCGGCTGATTTGCATCGGCAGGTGCTTGATTGCCGTCAGCCTGTTCGTTTTCCGCAGCAAAAACAGCCCCAGGCTCTTTGGGATTTTGAGTAGCAAAAATAATTGCAAATAAAGCCACCAGTGCTACGAAGAATATTGGCACATAAATCCATCTTTTTGTCATTTCTGGATATTTTGTGGTCATTTGCTTACCACCTCTTTCTGAATTCTAAATCGCCCCGAGTGCGATAATGTCCGCGCTATCACTAACTGATATTATATCATATCTTTATCTGCAATCAACCGCAGCCCAAAAAGGGCAAAAAGAATACATTAATGTTCGGTTGGGTGTTAGTAAGGACGTTTGAAGAAGAGAAGAAATGTCAATTCCCAACCACAGCTTTTTCGGTAACAGGGTCTTTGATAGTCTTTAAATCCTCTCATCCACTCCGGCCAGTCTTCGGGCTGGACGCCGCCAGACTTGGTCCAGGTCCCTTCCGTGTCAAACTGGCGCCTCCATTACAATGTCCACAGCATCTTCCGTGTTATGGATATTTCTCTGCTGAATACCCCAGCCTCCCCCAGGTGGCCTTTTGCAGCCTCTGCAGGTCATACAAGCCATCCTCGGTCTGCGGCTCGCAGTCACCCCCTTCCAGCACTTCGGTGAACAGATTACCAGCAGGCATCAGCTTGCGAGGCATTCTTACGGTCTCTCGGCCCTTCCATTTCCAGTACTCCACATGTCCGTCTGCCATGGAGAGGGTCGCACCGTCCCCATGGCGTATCGGAGGGGGACTGAAACTATCCCACTTAGGATAAAGATAATGAACATAGAAATCGTTAGCAGCCGGTGTTTGGCCGATATCCATAAAGACCGCACGCTGAGCCGCACCCGGACTGATGATATCCGTGAGTCTGGTCAGTCGCAGTACTGTACTGCCGA
>Ga0209636_10007883_pt1 | contig 10853 bp, 8 predicted proteins | sample DeeMarSWOR152_54_FD_187464 | JGI IMG/M metagenome (GOLD analysis project Ga0209636, IMG submission 187464) | Marine sediment microbial communities from White Oak River estuary, North Carolina - WOR-1-52-54 (SPAdes) (version 2) | ecosystem: Environmental > Aquatic > Marine > Intertidal zone >... | reverse complement strand
CTTTTCCTGGGGTATTCGAGCCTCTGGAGGCTATCAAAGAAGGAGCTCCGCAGCTTCACGAACATGCCGAACGGAACATAAACGTCACCCGCCATATCGAGTGGGGCGATGTGGAAGAGGGATTTAAAAAGGCTGATTATGTTCGTGAGGATTGGTTCAGGTGCTCCTCACAGGCTCATGTGTGTATGGAGACCCATGGTGCAGTGTCCAGTTATGTCCCAGAGGGCAAATTAACGGTATGGACCTCGACTCAATCTCATTATTATATCAAGGTTTTGTTATCCTGGATGCTTGGTCTGAGAGAGAATGATGTCAGGGTGATTTCGAGATATACCGGCGGCGGTTTCGGAAGCAAGTTCGAGCTCGATTCTGCTCAATTCTGCAGTGCTCTTCTGTCCCTGAAGCTTTGCCAGCCAGTAAAAATCATACTCACGCGTGAGGAAGAGTTCATAGCTACGAAGCGACGCACTCCCATGTTTTATTACGTGAGAAGCGGTGTTAAAAAGGATGGGACGTTCCTGGCCAAAGAAGCCCGCGTGTTCACCGAAGGTGGCGCTTACACGGCTATGGGAGCCACAGCCCTCTATCTTACCGGGTTTTTCCAGGCATTCCCTTATGTGTGGCCGAGCTACCGGTACGATGGATACCGGGTTTATACGAATACAGCGCCGAGTTCAGCCATGCGTGGTTTTGGTGCGCCCCAGGCAACCTTCTGTGCCGAGACTCAGATCGACTTAATCGCCAAAGAACTGGGGATTGATCCGATAAAGATCAGGCGCAAGAATGCCATGTATCCTGGGTACGAAGTCCCAGGGCAGGCTTGGATTCAGAGCTGCGGGCTCAGTCAATGTCTCGATAAGGTAGAAGAGTGGATCAAGTCACGGGGAAAACTCCCACCCAACCGAGGGATAGGCATCGCGGCCTATGGGTTTATGTCCGGAGGGATCTTTAACTGGTTCGACACTCCTTATGCCTTTTCCTCGGCTGTGGTCCAGGTAAACATTGATGGCAAGGTCGATCTGTATGTTGGTTCTCAGGATATGGGCCAGGGTGCTAATACGACGATGGCCATGATCTGTGCAGAGGAGTTGGGAGTGCAGATCGAAGATATCCGGCTACATATGGGTGACACAGACAATTGTCCGGTTGACCTCGGAGCCTGGGGAAGCCGAGAGACATTAATGCAGGGAAATGCGGTCAAGATGGCTGCCTCCGAGGCGAAAAGGCAGATCATCGAGTTTGCAGCGTCAAAATTGTCGCCGAATATTGTTTATGATCTAGACATCAAGGATCGCTGGATCCACCTCATAGCCCGTCCCGAGAGAGGACTCTCTTATTACGATGTGGTCAAGGAAGCGATTAGAGGAAAAGATGGTCAACCCATTGTGGGCCGAGGCCATTATACCCCGCATCGTAAGGGTATGATCTCACCGGCCTACAGCTTTGGGGTTCAAGCGATTGAAACAGCGGTTGATCCCGAGACCGGCAAAATAACCCTCAAGAATTGTGTGACTGCTCATGACTGCGGGCAAGTGATCAATCCCTTGGGGGTGAAAGGACAGCTCGAAGGAGCCATTGCCATGGCAGCAGGGTACGGTTTTACAGAGGACCTGCCCATGGACGAAGGAAAGATTCTGAATCCGAATCTAGTCGACTACAAGGTTTTGAGAACTACAGAAATGCCCGAAACAGAAGTCGTCGAAGTCGAGACTTACGAGCCTGAAGGACCTTTTGGAGCCAAGGAGGCAGGTGAAGGCCTCACCAATCCCACAGCTGGTGCTCTGGGAAATGCGATATTCCACGCTGCCGGAGTCAGCATTAAAGACCTCCCCCTGACGTCGGAGAAGGTGCTAGAGGCTCTCAGAGAAAAAAACCAGAAAAAGGAAGAGTGAGGAGGGCCTGGCATGAGTTACAAATGTCCTGCCTGTGGTAAGATTTGGCCAGACACCATGGACCTGGCCCGGCATGTATTCGGGACCGGTGACCAGTCCCACAAAGACTGGGTAAACTCAAAGGGGCTTAATTTTATTGAGCTCCTGCTCATCCAGACAATGGAGCCCGGCAATAAGGGGTATAAGACTTTGGCCGAGCTTCTCGAGAAAGAAGCAGAAAAAGTCGATTAAAGACGCTCCAGCAACCTGAATTTTTGGAGGAAGCATGATACTAGAAGGCAAAATCACGCTGAAAGCACCCATTCAGAAGCTATGGGACACCATGTTGCAGCCCGAAACCTTGCGCGACTGTGTGCCAGGCGCAGAGAAGATAGAGCAAATCGATGAAAAAACCTACGACTGTGTCATCATGCAGAAAGTTGGGCCGATCACAGTGCGGTTCAAGTTTAAAAATATCCTGATGAAAACAGAACCCCCAACCCATCTGGAGATGGGGGGCGAAGGAGAGGATATCGGCAAGGCCGGTCGTTTCGTTCAGAGCACTGTCATAGATTTGAAAGAGAACGAAGGGGGAGAAGTGGAGCTTTCTTACAGGTGTAAAGCGAACATAGTCGGGAAACTGGCTATGTTTGGAGACAGGATATTGAGGGCCAAGGCTAAAAAAGTGGAAAAAGAATTTACAGAGGCTTTACAGAAAAGACTTCAAAGCGTTGCTTAAAGTCTGGGTACCAGTTAGCCTTGTTCATCCGTTAGGAACTGTTCATTTTTTAGGTGTTATTGCGGAAAATAAATACAATATGTCATTGCGAGCGAAATAATTAGGTCATTGCGAGCGAAATAATTAGGTCATTGCGAGCGAAATAATTAGGTCATTGCGAGCGAAGCGAAGCAATCTCATAGAAAAAGATGAGATTGGCAATCTTCGCTCTCCATGAGGATATTATTTTTAGAGATTGCTTCGGCCCTCTGGGCCTCGCAATGACATCCATAAAGTAAAAGTTATAAAGGCCCGATCCTAATCTTTTGAAATTATTGAATGTCTGATCCTAATCTTGCTTATCTTGACATTGTTTTTTTGACAAAGTAGTATTCACTCTCAATCGAGAATAAAGATTCAGATGAGACAAACTTTTGAATCTAAAAGGAGGTAATGATGGGCTTAGATTGGCTGAAAAAAGATGAAGAGATCAAAGACCATTCTCTTTGGGGCAAAGAACACTGGGGCACAGAGCCGCCCTGCACCATGTATGAAAAACGTCCTATCATCGATACATCAGGCAAAGAGGTTGAAGGTCTTTATTCGGCCTGGATTACCTTGAACAATCCTGCTCAGTACAATTCTTACACCACCAAGATGGTCAAGGGAGTTATTGCCGGATTCCAGAATGCATCTCTGGATCGGAGTGTGGTCGCTGTGGTTTTCACTGCTGTTGGGGATAAAGCCTTCTGTACTGGGGGTAACACCAAAGAGTATGCCGAATATTACGCCGGAAAACCCAATGAGTACGGTGAGTACATGGAGCTTTTCAACGGCATGGTGGATTCTATCCTGATGTGCAAGAAGCCGACCATATGCCGGGTGAACGGGATGAGGATTGCCGGCGGCCAGGAAATAGGCATGGCCTGTGATATGGCCATCTCTGCCGATACGGCGATTTTTGGCCAGGCTGGTCCTCGACATGGTTCAGCCCCGGATGGAGGCTCTTCGGATTTCCTTCCCTGGTTCTTGAGTATAGAAGATGCCATCTGGAATTGTGTCTCCTGTGAGTTGTGGAGTGCCTATAAGATGAAGAGATTGAGCCTGATCAGCCAGGTGGTACCGGTGATAAAGAAGGATGGGAAATTCATCCGCAACCCTGCAGTCATTGTAGATAAGTATATTGAAGATGGGGAAATGGTGTACGGTGAGTTCATCAGAGGAGAAGAAGGAAAGAAAGCACGGGAGTTTCTCAAGAAGGCCCAGATCGATTTCGAGCTGCTGGATAAAGCTGTCAATGATGTTATCTGGAAATTCACCAACCTCTTTCCCGGATGCCTCATAAAGTCCCTGGACAGCGTGAGAGCCAAGAAGAAGTTTTTCTGGGATTTCTCCAAGAACTACAACCGTCATTGGCTGGCTGTTAACATGAGCACAGAAGCGTTCTTGGGTTTCCATGCTTTTAACACGAAAAAAATAACAGGTGAGGATGTTATAGATTTTATCAAGTACAGGCAATTGATTGCCCAGGGAAAGAACATTGATGAAGCTTTCATGGAGGCAGTCTTGCCCAAGCCAAAGGAATAGAGAAAAGACCTGTTTCGATTCCGTCCTGATTTTCAATCAGAAATTAGTCAAAAATTAATATGAAAGAGACGAAAAAAATCACTGCCAATCCAGTTAAGGAAGTCAAAGGTATGGCTTGGGACGACGTCGAGATTTTGATAGTCGGGGCCGGAATAATGGGCGCCAGCCTCACTCAGGCTTATGCTCAGAACGGATTCATGGTTGGAGTGGTAGATATTAAGGATGAGATTCTTGAGCGCGCCTTAAAGACCATGGAGAATGAACTCGAAGCTGGCCAGGAGGCAGGTGTCTTTTCTGGGGTCCAGGTCGAGGGAATAAAGAGTCGAATTCGAGCCACGACAAGTTACGAAGAGGCCTGTCAGGGCAAGAACCTCGAACTGGTCATCGAGACCGCCACCGAGGATATCGAGATAAAAAAGAAGATTTTCCGAAGGCTGGATGAGCTCTGCGCTCCCCAGGTTGTCCTAGCCTCGAACTCTTCCTCTCTGGATGTAAATATTCTGGCTGGAGAAACGAATCGGCCGGATAAAGTTGTCTGGATGCATTATTTTTACCTTCCTCATAAGAATCGAGCCGGGGAGTATGCAGGAACAGATACCGCCTCCCGAGAAAGCATTGAAACTGCTGCCAGGTACATGAAACTAGCGGGGAAAGTAGGAAGTCCTGTCCTCAGCAGTCGGAAGGGAGGAGCGGCTGATGTGATTTTTACTGCTCTACTCCTCGAGGCTACCAGGATGGTCGACGAAGGTGCGGATATTCCCAGCGTCGAGGCAGCCGGAAAAAAGGCGTTCGACATGCCTATGGGTTTTCTGAGCTTGATGGATCACAATGGAATTCCCCTTGGGATTTTCGCCATGCATTCTTTCTCAGATTCTTCAAATCCTGATGATCCTCTGTATAAAGTCTATAACAATTTCTTCACTCCCCCCGAAAGTTACCTAAAGTTATTCGAGAAATACGAAAAAGCTGAAGATAAGTCCCAGATTAAATGGGTATCAGAGGAGGAGGCAAAGAAAGAACCCAAAGACTTGATGCTGGTTGATAGGCTCAATAACAGGTTTCTGGCCGTGGCGTTCATGACAGCCACCGAAGTTGTAGAGTCAGGAGTCATCGAACTGGAAGAAGTGGAAAAGCTCTGCCAGAACGCCTTCCTCTGGAGAGAGGGTCCTTTTGCTCTCATGAACAAGGTAGGAATCCAAGTGGCTCTGCGGATGGTTACCGAAAGGATGGAAATTTCTCACCGCCAGGAAATCAATTTTCCGATCCCCAGGTTACTTATTTCTCAGGCTCAAAAGAATGAACCCTGGCCTCTTAAAATCAGCCCGGTCATCTTTTCCCCGGAAGAGAAGGGGAAAGTGGCCCGTATAACGATTTCTAATCCCAAAGCAGCCAATGCCCTTGATAACCAGGTCTTCGAGGATTTAAAGGATTCTTTTCAAAAGGCAAACCAGGATAAAGAAGTCCAAGTCATTATCTTTGATTCAGCACCCATTAAGAGTTTTATGGCTGGAGCTAATGTTCGGGATTTCATAGTGAACCTCAAAACAGAGAATTATCAGGGCCTTAAGGATGCCACAGCGATGTGGCAGGATGTTCTCTTCCACGAGATGACAGGTCAAGGCAAACCGAAAATTGCCATCGTGGATGGATCAGCCCTGGGCGGTGGGGCAGAAGTTGCCCTGGCCTTTGCTCTGGATCCGGATTCGCTGGTGATTGCGACCGAGAGGACTTCTTATGCCTTTCCAGAAACCCGGCTGGGAATATACCCTGGGTTGAGGGGAACCTTGACTCTTCCGCAGGTCATTTATAAGGCCAGGGGCGATACAGAGCTAGCTTTAGCTCTGAGCCGTTATTATATTCTGGCCGGAGGAATCAGGACCTCGTCCCCAAGGATTGTAAAATATCTGGGTATGGCAGATTTCTTTGTGCCAGCGCGAAAGCGAGATGATGTAGCCAGGATGCTAGTTGAAGCCATAATTGATAACGGAGGAAAACCTTTGGCTTCTGAGCAGTTAGAGTCCCTAAATATTGAAGAGCTTCCTTCAGAGCTTACTCCTGAAGAAGAAAATGAGCTTAATACCATGAAGGATTTATTCTTGCAGAGCGATCTTATTACTACGCTCTATGCTTATGCTGAAGGAAAAGCGGAAATTCCTTTTTCAGGTGAGAGTAAGAATCTGGTGGAGAGAGTCGCTCGGTGGGTAACAAATAACTCTCCCCAGGCTGTGAAAGTAGCAGAACGTTTGATAAGCAAAGGCTTTGATGATATCCTCAGAGGGAAATCTCTGGATGAAGCGGCTCAGTTCGAATTGGATAACTATTTGGTCGCAACCTTACAGCATCCGGATACCACGGAAGGCTTGTCAGCTGCGCTCGAGCGGCGAGAACCCAATTTTCAACGATAATATTGTCATTGCGGGTACGGTAAAATAGTCATTGCGAGTACGATAAAATAGTCATTGCGAGTGAAGCGAAGCAATCTCATAAAATAAGAACGTCATTGCGGGTAAAGCAAAGCAATCTCCTAAAATTAATGAAAGGCAATTTTTTAAAATAAAACATGAATAAGCAATATTATATCTACATAATGACGCTTTTAAATGGTGGCATGACAATTTATTTTCTTTAATATACAATGGCTTTTTTATTTGAAAAGGAATAACAAATTGGATAGGAGGAAAAGATGGATTTAGATGGTAAAGTCGCCCTTATTACTGGAGGAAGTATGGGCATAGGCACAGCTATTTCCCTGGATTTGGCCCAGAATGGGGCAGATGTGGGCTTAACCTTTCGTAAACACGAGGAAGAGGCGCAGGCAGTAGTTGATAAAATTGCTGCCATGGGCCGCAAAGCCCAAAAATACAAGGTAGATGTTTCTGATTTTGACGCGGCTCAAAAATTGGTGGAGAAAGTCATAGAGGAATTTGGCCGGATAGATATTCTTATCAACAATGCTGGCCTGAACTGGGACGGAGTTGTCTGGAAAATGAAGGAAGAACAGTGGGATGCGGTCATTAATGTGGACCTCAAAGGCACCTTTAACTTTATTCGAGCTGTAGCTCCGGTTTTCAAAGATCAGCAATCAGGAAAAATCGTCAACATCACTTCCATAAATGCCATGAGAGGACGATTCGGCCAATCCAACTATACTGCCGCCAAAGCAGGGACAATCGCCTTAACCAAAACCGTGGCCAAAGAGCTGGGGAAATTCCGAGTGAATGTCAATGCAGTGGCTCCGGGTTTGATTGAAACGGAAATGATCAAGAGTATGCCAGATGATTTCAAACAAAGGTCCCAGGCGGAGACTGTTTTTGACTGCCTGGGAAAGCCTGAGGATGTTGCCTATCTGGTAACTTTCCTCTGCAGCGAGAAATCCAAGCATATCACCGGGGAAGTCATCAAGGTCGACGGAGGCCAATACATATAAAGGAGGTCATTAATGGGTAAAATTGCGATTATTGGTGTGGGACAGAGTGCCTTTGTCCGAGGCTATCCCGGTTCCATCAGGGAGCTGGCCTTTGAGGGATTCAAGGAAGCCATGCAGGATGCCCAACTCTCTGTCCAAGACATTGATGCTTCTATCATCTGCTCAGCCCCAGAATACGATAAGCAACGCTCCCCATCCGGAGTGTTTGCCGAATATCTCGGGCTCACTCCTCAGCCAACTTTTTATCTAGAAAGTTTGTGCTCTTCAACAAGCATGGGCTTGAGAATGGCTTATTCGTTAGTCAAATCAGGTCTTCATGAGGTGGTGGCAGTTCTCGGGTTTCAAAAAATGTCAGAAATATCCTCCGCAGAATCACAGGAAAGGATGGGCCGGGGAGCTGATATCCAGTGGGAAAGTCCGTTCGGAACCATGATGCCTGCTTATTACGCCATGTTCGCTAAGGCTCATATGGAGAAATACGGTACCACTCTTGATGACCTTGCTCTGGTCAGGGTGAAATCTGCTACCTACAGTCAGCTCAACGAGAAGGCTCTGTTCCGCAAGCCAGTGGCTTTGGAAATGTTCTCAGATCCGGAGCATTTCATGTCTGGACCGGTGGCCAGCCCGCTGCGAGTGGGAGATTGCTGTGCGAATGCTGATGGGAGTTCCTGCCTGATAGTGGCCAGCGAAGAAAAGGCCAAGGCTCTTAGCAAAAAACCGGTGTGGATTTTGGGATTAGGTGCTGCCTCAGCCAGTGTCAACATGTCGGGCCGAGATTTGTTCACAGGATTGGCAGTTGCCCGGCAGGCCGCTGACCAGGCTTATAAAATGGCGGGTGTCTCCCCGAAAGATGTTGATGTAGCCGAGGTCCACGACTGTTTTACGGTATCGGAAATATTGGCCTATGAAGACCTTGGTTTTGCCAAGACTGGAGAAGGGAAGGACCTGATCACAGGTAAAGAGACGTATAAAGAGGGAAGTATCCCGGTCAACATGGATGGCGGCTTGCTCTCCAAAGGCCATCCGATCGGAGCCACAGGTGGGTCCCAGATCAGAACCATTGTCCTCGAGCTCAGAGGCGAAGCGGGAGAGATGCAGGTCAAGGATCCAGAGATAGGGCTGGTTCACAATATCGGCGGTGTGGGCCTTTATGGAGCCGTCACCATTCTTGGGAGGTAAGAGAATGAGCAAGAAAAAAGAGATAGATGACCGGTTTAAAAAATTCGGGACAGTGAGTTATACTTCGCTTACAAAGGTCAATGATTTCATAGATCACCTAGAGGAAGGCAAGGTCATGGGAACCCGCTGTGTAGACTGTGGAACGGTTTTCTTCCCACCCCGAGCTGATTGCTTTAAGTGTTTTTCCAGCAGCATAGAATGGTTTGAGGTTTCAGGTAAGGGAAAGCTCGAGGCTTATAGTAAATTGACATATGCGCCGGTGGGATTTGAAGATGACCTGCCTTACTGCATTGCTGTTTTAGAATATGGAGATTTTAAAGTTTTCGGCCGAATCGCCAGTAATGTCCCCGATGAAGAGATAAAACTGGGGATGGATATGAAGACTGTCGTCAATAAGCTGCCTAGCGGACAGTTGAACTACGTCTTCGAGAAAGCCTAATAGCCTGATGAACTGTCATGGCGAGCGACTGAAAATAGACTGTCATGGCGAGCGATTGAAAATAGACTGTCATGGCGAGCGACTGGAAGGAGCGAAGCAATCTCTTAGGAAAAAGAAGGATGAGATTGCCACGCTTCGCTCGCAACGACAATTGAAAGTCTGACCCCAAAAGAAAATGAGTATCCGGGAAAAGATTGAGGAAGTCGAAAGACAAACTCTAACCGAGAAAGCCTGCCTGAGTTCTGAAACCAAGGGAAGAGAAAGGCCCGAGAAACCTCATTCCTTACGAACAGGCTTCCAGAGAGATAGAGACCGCATCATCCACTGCAAATCCTTCCGTAGGCTGAAGCATAAGACGCAAGTGTTTTTAGCTCCCTTCGGAGACCATTACCGCACCCGACTGACCCATACCCTTGAAGTCTCTCAGATAGCACGGACTATCGCCAAGGCTTTGCGGTTGAACGAGGATCTCACCGAGGCCATTGCCTTAGGTCATGACCTGGGACATACTCCTTTCGGGCATGCTGGAGAGGAGACCCTGGCCAAGCTTCTTCCAGATGGATTCACCCACTACGAACAGAGCTTGCGGGTGGTGGAGAAGCTTGAGTATGAGGGGAAAGGATTGAACTTGACCTTCGAAGTCCGCGACGGCATCCACAAGCATTCCAAGGGAAGGGGAGAGATTATAGAAGAAGATAAAGAGGAGATGCCGGTAACCCTGGAAGGACAAGTTGTCAGGATCTCAGATATCATCGCTTACGTCAATCATGACATTGATGATGCTTTAAGGGCGGAAATCATAAAAGAAAGTGACATTCCCCAGCAGCTGATCAAGATTCTGGGCCAATGGCATGCCTCACGGATAGACAAGATGGTTGAGGATGTGGTGGAGGTCAGCTTGAAGGAAGGATTGGAAAGGATTGCAATGAGTAAGGAGATTATGGACGCAGTTATAGAGCTTCGGGATTTCTTGTATGATAGAGTTTATTTCAATCCGAATTCCATGGTAGAGATTGAGAAGGCTAAAAAGATACTGACTGATTTGTATGAATATCTTCTCGAGAATCCGGGGGATTATGCGAAGCTGTATCCCAAAGGAGATTCACTAGAAAAACGGGTGGGAGATTTCATTGCTGGGATGAGTGACCGCTATGCTTTAGCGCTGTACGAAAAGTTTTTCTTCCCCCGTTCCTGGCCGGCGCTGTGAAAGCAGAAAGGACGGTTCTCTCGACTCTTCCTGATTCAATTCAACTTCTTCTTTAATCTATTCACCTTGCCCTGGAATCCTTCTTTTTTATCATCGTCTAATCCCAGTTTAAGACCGAGGCTGTATAAGTCTATGGCTTTCTGATACTCCTCATTCTTTTCGTGGATTTTTGCTAACTGAATTATGGCTGGAATTCTCAGATGAGACGTATCTCCGTGTTCTTCCTTCCAGGCGTCCAGAAATTCTGGGAGCAGCTTTATATCCTCTTTACAATAATGGATGCATTTTTCCAGGGCATCTTTTCTTTCATCCTGAAGTTGATAGTAGAGTTTGATGAGAAGGTTGTAAGTGAAATGCCTGTCTAGGGGATTATTATCTTTTACTTTTAGGGCCTTCAGTAAGATTTTTTCTGCCTTTTTATATTT
>Ga0209636_10007881_pt1 | contig 10854 bp, 9 predicted proteins | sample DeeMarSWOR152_54_FD_187464 | JGI IMG/M metagenome (GOLD analysis project Ga0209636, IMG submission 187464) | Marine sediment microbial communities from White Oak River estuary, North Carolina - WOR-1-52-54 (SPAdes) (version 2) | ecosystem: Environmental > Aquatic > Marine > Intertidal zone >... | reverse complement strand
CTCTGCCGCTGAGACCCAAGACATCTGGAAGCGCTGCGGTTCAAGGCCGATAAACTCCAACAACTTTTTGACGAGAGCTATTCTTCGCCGAGCATAGTAGTTGCCCTTGAGGTAATGACAGTCTCCAGGGTGGCAACCTGAAACTAGGACTCCATCAGCACCTCTCTTGAAGGCTGATAAAATGTATAGAGGAGATATACTCCCTGAGCACATAACAGTGATGGGAACCACGTTAGGAGGATACTCCATGCGGGAGACTCCGGCGAGGTCGCTTCCCGCCGAAGAACACCATTTACAGAGAAAGGCGACGATTTTCGGTTCGAATTCTTCTGCCATTATCCGCCTCCGAGGGTTGCCTCTATCATTTCATGCATTTGCAAAGGAGTGAGATTTTTCACCTGGATGGCTGCTCTTAAGCAGGTCGCCGAACATGTCCCGCATCCTTCGCAAAGGACTTCATTGATTTCGACTTTACCATCTTTAAGCGAAAGAGCCTCATAGGGGCAGACATGAACACACATTCCGCAGCCCGTGCAGAGGTTAAGGTTCACTTTGGCCACTGTAGGAGCATGAAAAAGCCTTTCCTGGGATAATATGACGACAGCCTTGGCGGCTGCACCGCTGGCTTGAGCTACGGCTTCCGGAATATCCTTGGGTGCTTGAGCTGCTCCTGCCAGGAACATCCCAGAAGTCACACTTTCTACAGGTCTGAGCTTCGGATGGGCCTCGGAGAGAAAGCCATCCTTATCCAGGGCGATTTTGAGTTTCTTGGCCAGCTCTTCTGCTCCTTGGGAAGGTCGCATGGCCGTGGCCAGGACGACCATGTCAGCATCTATCTCGATATCTTTTCCAGTAAGAGTGTCGACGCCCCAGACCTTTATCTTGCCTTTATCTTCGAATACTTTTGATACCTTTCCGCGCAAATATAAGACTCTATCTTCCTCGACTGCTCTCTGAACAAATTCCTCGTAGCCTTTTCCGCCGGATCTGATATCGATATAGAAGATATAAGCCTGACCATCAGGCACATGATGCTTATAGAGCATGGCATGCTTAGCTGTGTACATACAGCATATTTTTGAGCAGTAAGCACAATGGAGTTCTGGGTCACGGGAGCCAACGCATTGGATAAAGACGACTTCTTTGGGTTCTTTGTGGTCTGAAGGCCTGAGAATTTTTCCCATTGTTGGTCCAGAGGCAGATAGAAGTCTTTCGAATTGAAGACCGTCCAGAACATCCGGATATTTTCCGTAGCCGTATTCAGCCATTAATTCTTTATCGTAGAGGTCATATCCTGTGGCAACGATAATAGCCCCCACTTCTTCTTCGATGATTTCAGGCTTCATGTCATAATTGATCGCCTTGGGTTCACAGACATCTGCACACTTGCCGCAAGCGATGGGCAGAAGTCCAGGGCAGGATTTGATGTCAAGGGTGTAGGTTGCGGGGATAGCTTGAGGGAAGGGGATATAGATGGCCCGGCGTCCGGTTAAACCGAGATCGAATTCATTGGGCACAACCACAGGACAGACCTTAGTGCACTCATCACAGAGAGTGCATTTATCCGGATCAACATAGGTGGGCTTCTTGAGAATTCTCACTTTGAAATTGCCCACATAGCCAGAAATTTCTTGAACTTCGCTGTAGGTCAAGAGTTTGATCTTGGGATGCTTGGAAACTTCCACCATTTTGGGCGTCAAGATACATTGGGAACAGTCGAGGGTAGGGAAGGTTTCAGAGAGCTGGATCATATGGCCTCCGACAGAAGGAGACCTTTCAACCAAGGTGACTTCATAACCACTGTTGGCTAAATCTAAGGCAGATTGGATGCCTGCAATTCCACCTCCAATCACCAAGGCGCGGCGGGTAACAGGTATGCTTATTGGTTCTAAGGATTCATTCCTCCGAACTCTCTCCACAGCACTCTTGGTAATTTTTATGGCTTTATTGGTTGCCTTTTCCGTATCTTTGTGTACCCAGCTGCACTGCTCTCGGATATTCGCGATTTCACATTGAAACTCATTGAGCCCCGCTGATTTGGAGGTGTTCCTGAAGGTCGTTTCATGGAGAGTGGGAGAACAGCAGGCGACAACCACTTTATCCAGCTTCTTTTCCTTTACAGCATCGATGATGAGGTTCTGGCCAGGATCAGAACACATGTAAACATATTCTTCAGAGTGGGTGACTCCTGGGTGCTTGGAGAGCTCTTTGGCGACTTTTTTGACATCCACTGTTCCGGCGATGTTTATGCCGCAGTGGCAGATAAAAACGCCAGTTCGTTTCATTTTTTTCCTCTTATTTTTTGCTTTTCAGGTCCTTATTTTTACTGGGTTTCTTTGCTTCAGATAAAATTTCCTTGCCGTATTCGTATCCTTTATCAAAGGCCTTGATGTTAAGGTCGAGAAATCTCTCGGGAACCATTCCCGGAAGAGCCTTTTTCATGGATTCTGGAGTAACAATTCCAGTAACTGCGGTGAAGAACCCCAGCATGACCAGATTGGCTATAATCCGATTCCCTAACTCTTCAGCAAATCGAGTGGAAGGTATGGCATAAGCTTTAATTTTTCCTCGAGCAGGCCTGGTCTTTACCAGATCTTTATCGATGATCAAAATCCCATCATCCCGTAGTTCTGGTTCGTATTTGTCATAAGCCTCCTGGGACATGGAGATGAGAATTTCTGGGCTTGCAATATAAGGATAGAGAACCCGATCATCAGAAACGACAAGTTGAGAACTGCAGGCACTTCCCCGTGCTTCTGGACCAAAACTCTGAGTCATGGTGGCGTGTTTGTTATCAAAGATGGCCAGGGCTTTTCCGGTGATAAGACCACAGCGGATAATTCCCTGTCCGCCAAAACCAGAAAACCTAATCTCGGTCATGGCTTACTCCATAAGGTTGGTATTTGTCTCCTAAAACTTTGCCAAGGTGTTCATTCATACAATCGAGAAAAGTCGGTTTTTCTATATCCACAAACTTACCGACAATAAGTTTTCCCTGATAACTGATATCAAGGGTTCGGGTATCTGCACCATGTTGAATTTCGGATTTTTCGTAATAATATTTCAGAAGATTCAATCCGTCGCCGAGACGGTTCCTTCGAGCATATAGAGTTACACAGGGCGTGATGACTTCGATGAAAGAAAAGCCTCTCTTGGCCAATGCTTCTTGAATGGATTTAGTCACTCTTCTAAGATGAAGGGCAGTCCAGCGGGCAACGTAAGTTGCACCACTGGCCTCAGCAAGATAAGGAAGGTTGAAAGGATACTCAAAATTGCCATAGGGAGCAGTGGAAGCGTTGGCGCTGATTGGCGTTGTGGCTGCAACCTGGCCTCCCGTCATGGCATAATTAAAGTTGTTCACGAGGATAACCACAATATCCATATTTCTCCTGGCTGCGTGGATGAAGTGGTTGCCTCCGATCCCAGCGATGTCTCCGTCTCCGCTGAAGACAACAACTTTTAATTCGGGGTTTGCAATTTTTAATCCAGTAGCAAAGGGAACAGCCCGGCCATGGGTTGTATGGAAAGAATCCAGTTTGATGTAGCCGGCTACCCTTCCTGTACACCCGATTCCAGATACAACAACAACCTTATCCAGGTCGATTTTGCTTTTACGCAAGGCCTCTGCGAAGGATGTAACAACAGTTCCTATGCCGCAGCCAGGACACCAGATATGAGGGATCCTGTCCATCCTGAGCAACGTTTCTATTGGATTTATTTCTTCGAGACGATCTTCTTTCTTCATTTTGAAGCCTCCTTGATTACTTTGAAGATATCGTCTGGATTGTGAACCCAGCCGCCACAATGAGGGACACCTATAACTTTAGTTTGACCTTCAACACATCGTTCCGCTTCTAAGACGACTTGGCCATAATTTATCTCTGGAAAGACGAAGGCTTTTATTCTCTTGGCCAGCTCTTTGATCCGTTTCTCGGGAAAAGGCCAGACTGTGATCAGTCTTATGGTTCCGACTTTTATGCCTGCTTTTCTTGCTTTCCGAACGGCCCTTGTTGTAACTCTGGAGGTGATTCCATAGGAAATAACGATGATTTCTGCGGAGTCTATCTCCTCTTCCTCAATTTTGATGATCTTGTCGGCATTCATCTTGATTTTATCCACTAGATGACGGACACAGAAATCCTGGCATTCCGCATTGATTACGGGATAGCCGCGTTCATCGCGAGTTAAACCTGTGCTGTGGAAGTGGTAGCCGTCGCCTGCCTTGACCATGAAGGGGATCATATCTTTGTCAGGCTTGTAAGGTAAATATTTATCCTTTGGACCTGTGTACCATTTTCGCTCGACCAGTTCAATCTCTTCAGCCGGAGGGATGATAACTTTTTCGGTCATATGTCCCACACACTCGTCGGTCATGACAAAAGCAGGAACACGGAAAATTTCAGAAAGATTGAAAGCTTCGATGGTGAGATTAAAACATTCCTGAGGAGAATCGGGGGAGAGGGCAATGATTTCATAGTCTCCATGGGATCCCCATCTCGCCTGCATCATGTCTTGCTGACCGGTTAGAGTTGGAAGTCCTGTAGATGGACCTCCTCTTTGAACATTGGCAATTACCAGAGGAGTCTCCATCATGCAGGCTAATCCGATGTTCTCCATCATCAAGGAAAATCCGGGGCCCGAGGTGACTGTCATCGCTTTCTTTCCTGCCCAGGAAGCTCCTATCAAGGCAGCCATGGAACCAAGCTCATCTTCCATCTGAATAAAAACTCCTCCTACCCTTGGAATTCTTTCTGAAAATCTTTCAGCTGTTTCAGTGGAAGGAGTGATAGGATAACCGGCAAAAAATCGGCATCCAGCGGCCAGAGCTCCTTCGGCAAGAGCGAAGTCTCCGTCCAAATAATGGGCTCCAGTTAAAACTCCCTTAGGGTCTGCTTTCACCTTTTTCACCTTCTTCCTCCTCTTTCTTGAGAGTGACAAATATGGCAAATTCAGGGCATATTGTTTCGCAAAGCTGGCAGTAAAGACATTCATCCTCATTCTTTACGAAAGGAGGATGATAACCCTTTATGTTGAATTCTTCTGATAATTCAAGCACATCTTTCGGGCAGTATTCCACGCAAAATCCACATCCTTTGCACCTATCTTTATTGATGTGGATTTTACCTCTTTTTTGTTTTATATCACTGAAATAAGTCATTTGCTCCTCAAATCAATCCTTTTTCTTTTAAAATTGGCTTTGGATCGATGTAGTGAAGGTTCAGGCTTAAGGCTTTCTCCGGGCAACCCAAGGCAATGGCCATCAGTTGAGTAAAATAAAGGATAGGAATATTTTTAAACTCTGGGTATATTCGGACAGTTTCTGCCTGGCGATGGTCAAGATTAAAAGCACAAAGAGGACAACTGACAGTCACAACCTCAGCACCCCGTGCTTTGGCTGAGGTAAGGATCTGGTAATTTCGCTCAACCACAATTTCAGGTTTGTCAACCGTCTGGTAAGATCCACAGCATTCAGTTTTATAGGGAAAATCTATTGGTTCTGCACCTAGAGCAGACATGAGATTTTCTAAAACAACCGGGTTTTCGAGGTCGTCTAAGCCGATCTCTTGGGGTCGCACCAAGAGACAGCCATAATAATTAGCAATTTTTAAATCTTTCAAGGGTTTGACGACTTTTTCGGCGATATTTTCGAATTTTATCTCGTCCCTCAACAACTCCAAAAGGTGGAGAATTTTGACGTCTCCTGTATATTCAACTTTCTCCCGGTCCATAAAGTTATTTATTTTCTCCAGACTCTCAGGGTCATTCTTGACTCGAAGGTTCGCTCTTTTCAGGGTGTTGTAGCACATAGAGCATAGAGTCATGACTGTGTCGGAATTGGATTCTTTAACCCGGATGAGATTGCGGATAGGTGCCACGTGATGAATCAAGTCATCAGTAGCCAAAGAAAAAACAGTCCCGCAGCAGTTCCATCTCGGGAGCTCTTCGACTTCTACTCCCAGAATTCTCAAAGAACATAACGTTGAGTCTTCAAAATTTTTCGCATTGTTTTTCAGGGTGCAGCCGGGGTAGTAACTTATTTTCATTATGATTCCTTATATTATTGGAATAAAGAGAATTATATATCATTATATTAAAATTTAAGATGTAAATTTCCTCATACTGCTGATAAGCGCTATAGGAGGGAGATTCTCTTTTTGCTGATCGGAAAGCTTTTCAATTTTAAGATGGTCCTCTCTTTTTCGCAGCAAGATTTGCCTTATAGCTTCGATGACTTCAGCTATATTAATGCCTTTGGGACAACGGGCGTTACAGGTCAGGCAAGAGGCACAAATCCAGATGGATTTTGACTGCAAAAGCTCATCCTTGAGACCGAGCTGGGCATAGCGGATGATTTGATTGGGTAAGATATCCATCTCTGAGATAGCAGGACATCCGGCTGAACACTTGCCGCATTGATAACAGGCAAGAAGGTTTTGACCGCTGATTTCCTCCACCTTAGCTACGAAATCATTTTTTATCTTTGATCGGGAAATATTTATTCTCATGGATAAAACCCTTTTCAGGAGAAAATATGGAGTAATTAATTCCTATAATTGTTATAGGATTAATATAGGAAAAAATTACTTTATAGTAAAACATATTTAACGAAAACTGTCAAGAAATTTGTAGTTTTTGTAAGCATTTTCAAATCCATTATAGCAGAAAATTTTTAAAAGGATTTTGGGAATGGCTTTGCTCCGTTTAGATTTTTAACGCCATTCTCCTTCCGGCCTTCTCGGCTGCTGCGTAACTCGCAGCGCTCAAACATACTCTCAGGTCGACTGTCGTCGACTTCCCTCGAAGACCGAAATCCGAAGGCTAAATCTTCAAAGTCGCTTCATCCATTCCCAAAGACCTTTGTTCGTGTCGATCTCACGGATTTAGAAATGCTTCTGTGTTTTTCAGTGCCTCCTTAGGCCTCCCACTAAAAAGAGGAAGCAAAACGAGTTAATCAAGAGCAGATATCGAACCAAGAGAGGAAGCCCAACTAAAGGAATGAGAAAGGTCGAGGCTACCAGAGCTCCCAGAAAGGAACCCAGGAGGTCTAAACCATAGCCGAGTCCGTAGTTTTTATGGTCTTTAAGAAAGAGATGATTAGAAACAATGAACAAATCTCCCCCAAAAAAGCCAAGAACAAGGAGGAAGAGAAAAGTCAAGAATTCTGGAGGGCGAACATTTAAAGAGAGATAAAGAAGAAACAGGAGGAAGAGAAAGCCAGACTGGATGAATAGAATCTGGGCCATGTTAAATTTTTTTCTCTTCTTGCCGCGAAGGGCTCCAAAATACAGTCCTGCCATGAAGGAAGTCAAAAGGAGCGCTATTCTTCCGTAGAGGTATCCATAGAGGGTTTGGAAGAAGATAATCACGATGATTTCAACAATTATGGTGGTGAATCCCATAACTGCCAGAGGCAAAAGGAAAAAGCTTGATTTCTTGCGCCTAATCCAGAGGAAGAAGAGTAACAGGACAAATAAAATCAGGGGAAAGTCCAGCAGCCAGAAGAACGGAAGCTCGGAGAGAAAAGAAAGAATTCTTTTTTCAATACCTTTAAATTGAGTGCTCCAGAGCACTGAGTTATAAAAATAAGTGATAGGGATTAAGTCTCGGTTTATTGTTTTATTTCCTGTGATTATTTTTTCTTTCAAGAAATCAACTCTTAAAGGATTGAGGCGGGCAAAGAGCAATTGAGGACTGACATAAGAATTCCTCAGATTAAGCCTTTCTATTTTTTGGCTTAATTTTTCATGTTCTATGGATAGAGGATGTCCAGAGGCAAGAAAGATATTCGTATCTCCAGGGACAACCTCAATTATGGGAAAAACCTCTTTGAGAGTAAAATACAGGGAGGAAAGAAAATTTTGAAGCTCAAGGCTGATATAATTCTCTGCTGATGGAACTCGAAAGGAAAAGATTCCTTTCTCAGCGAGTTTTTCTTTTGCCAAATGGAAAAATTCTTTGGTATAAAAGCGGTTTATCTGGGCCGTGGAGGGTTCAGGAAAATTGAGGATGATGATGTCGTATTTCTTAGTCGTCTTGCTTAAATAGGCCCTTCCATCGTCGAAGAAAGTGTGAACGCGTCTGTTTTTTAGATATCTAACTTCTTCTTCAGGCAGTAATTGTTGAGATAGGCGGATTATCTCTGGGTCTAACTCGACATAATCCACCTCAAGAGCAGGATACTTTAAAGCTTGCCTTAAACTTCCCCCGGCTCCTCCACCGATCAACAAGACATTCTTGGCCAGGGGATCTTGGAGAAGAGCAAAGTGAACGGATTCCTCAGAAGAAGCCAAATTGGGGTGCGAATAGAGCAGAAGGTTGTTGTCATAAAGTGAAATCTGCTCTTCAGTTTTTATCGCCTGGAGCTTTCCGTAACGGGTATCCTTACTCCGGGTGAGATGAAAGGGTTTCCAGTATATTTTCTGGCTGGGAAAGTCGAAAAGGATGAAGGCGATAAGAATAATGAGAACAATGGCCAAGACCAATTTGTCTTTCCTTTTCCCAAAAGTGAAAAAGGTTAAAAGAGAAGCCAGGATTCCTACAAGAGCCGCTGCCTGCCAGTTGGAGAAAATGGGGACTAGCAGAAAATAGACAGTAAGACCTCCCAAGGCGGCTCCCAAAGATTCCAAAAAGTAGACCTGGGGCAGGTTTCCTTTCATGAAAAGGACATTGGAGACGAAAAGAATTCCAAAAGGAAGGCTAATGAAGAAGGTCAAGATCAAAGAAGAAAGGATCATCGGGATTAGACCAGTTATTTCTCCTGGGAGAATTTTCAGAAGGAACCGTGAGAACCTGATTCCGAGAAGAGAAACAGGGAAGAGCAGGATAACCAGATAGTAGACGCGGGGAAAAATTGGCAAGTTGAATTTAAATTTTGCTGCAGAAATACTTCCCACACCGCCCCACAGAAGCCAGGCTGCGAGAAGAAGCCCGTAGGTAATTTCGTTGCCGTAAAAATAAACAGAGAATTCTCTTAAGAGGAGAATTTGGAAGGAAAGAGAGACAAAACCTAAGATAAGGGGGGGAAGCAGTTTTATCAACTCCAAATTCCGGGAATGGGATGGTTGCAAAATCTGCACCTTCCTTGCTCGAGCTCGATTGTCTGTATATGATACCCAATTCTCTTGATAATAACTCTCTTGCATTTCGGACAAAAAGTGCTTTCTGCCTTATGCCCAGGGACATTACCGATATAAACATAATCAAGCCCTTCTTCCAGAGCAACTCTTCTTGCTCTTTCCAAGGTGGAAACTGGTGTTGGAGGCAAATTTTTCACCAAATACATCGGGTGGAAGCGGGAAAAGTGGACAGGAACTTCAGACCCAATCTCTTTCCTGAGCCACTGGCACATCTCACGGATTTCCCTCTCACTGTCATTCAGAGTGGGAATCACTAGGTAGACGATTTCTAACCAGACGTCGCTTTTGGCAACGATTTTTATGGCTTCAAGCACGGGTTGGAGTTCTCCTTTGACATAATTGGCGTAAAATTCTTCAGAGAAAGCCTTTAAGTCAATCTTTATGGCATCCACGACTTTGGTCAGGTCTTGAAGGGGTTCAGGATTGATATGGCCACCAGTGACAACAGTGTTTCTCACCCCTTTTTCCCGCGCCTCTTTAGAGGTGTCGTACATGTACTCAAAAAAGACAACCGGTTCGGTGTAAGTGTAGGCAATAGAAGGGCAGTTGTATCTCTGGGCAACCTCTGCAACTATCTTGGGAGGGAAATCTCGATGTTCAACCTGTTCAGGTCTGACTTGGGAAATTTCCCAGTTCTGACAGAATTTGCAATTGACGTTGCAGCCAGCAGTGGCAATGGAGAGAGCATTGGTCCCGGGAAGAAAATGGAAAAATGGTTTTTTCTCAATCGGGTCGATGTTGGAAGAACAAACCTTTCCATAAACTAAGGTGTAGTATTTTCCACCCATGTTTTCTCTTACTCCGCAATATCCTCTCTCTTTATCGCCGAGTTTACAAAAGCGAGGACAAAGAAGGCATTCTATTTCCCTGTCAGGGAGCTGTTTGTAGTAACGGGCTTCGACCTTGGACAGGTTTGCTTCACCACTGAAAGCATAAAGATCGGTGAGAAAAGTTGATAGGCCTGAGCTTGCCAGAAAAGTGATTCCGCCTGTTTTTTTAAAAAATTGCCTTCTGTCCATTTTGCTTAAAGACAAAATATATTATACCTCTTCTTCAAAAATTTGTATCTTTTCTCCATTCGCCCTTCCCAATCCCATTTTTTCAGCTGTTAAGAGATACACCGGTTCTCTGTTTTCTTCTTTCAAGGATGGGAGGCCTTTCTTTGCTCTTAGTTTTTCTATAATTTGCCAACCAATAAAGTCAGCAGCAACAGGGTCAAAGCTAAAGATCAGACCGTTGTAATACTCTGCCCACCGACTGTGGAAGGAGGGGCCTCGGTGATATTGAATAACCAGACAGTCCAGGATGGAAAGCTTGTGCTTAGGCTTGATGAGCTTGGTATCAAAGAGCTCTGCGACAAAGGGATTGCAATTGAAATCGTGGTATTTGTTGGGGTTGTGAATGGCTCCAAAATAATTCTTCATTCCTGCTGTAATCCCAGCCAATCCATGATCTTTTAGAATGGCAAAACTTATAGAAGCTGTTATGAATTGGGATTGAATTGAAGAAAAGCGGCTGCCAATGTTAAGGTGAGAAATAAGCTCTGGATTATATCCCGCCCCATTAGTATCTGTGCCTAATACTTTAATACCGCTTCGGTTCAAATTGAGACGATAGCCAGCCTCTTTCAATTCTCGATTCGTTCTATCCCAGATTATGATATTTTCTTCCTGGAAGCCCTTTTCAGTGAGAAGGCGGGCTAACCTAAGAGTGACTT
>Ga0209636_10007880_pt1 | contig 10854 bp, 9 predicted proteins | sample DeeMarSWOR152_54_FD_187464 | JGI IMG/M metagenome (GOLD analysis project Ga0209636, IMG submission 187464) | Marine sediment microbial communities from White Oak River estuary, North Carolina - WOR-1-52-54 (SPAdes) (version 2) | ecosystem: Environmental > Aquatic > Marine > Intertidal zone >... | reverse complement strand
AGCTGGATGGGCAGAAACAGGTGTAAAAAAATTCAGGAGGAAACTTTATTATTAACCGATAATACATACCGCTTTATGAAATCAATGATGAAAATTTTTGGAATTATATCTCCGGCCCTGCTGGCAGTGGCTGCACTCTTTAAAATCCAGCACTGGGCTGGAGGTGGTGTCATGATGACACTGGGATTCTTCCTGCTCTGCTTTTTCTTTTTACCTTCAGCAATTTATGTGCTGTATAAAGAAAATAAAGGTAAACGCTTCTTTCTATACTTGTCTGGTTTTATCAGCTTTTTCCCATGGATGGCCGGAACGTTATTTAAAGTCCAACACTGGCCCGGTGCCGGTATTTTATTAACGATAGGTATTACAGCGATGGTCGTTTTGTTCTTACCAACGCTGCTCTATGTTAAAATCAAAGATTCCGGAAAAAGGGAGATGAATCCGGTTTATATCATTGGTGTCATAGCAGGAATGATATACCTGGCAGGTCTACTTTTTAAAATCATGCACTGGCACGGAGCGTCAATGATGTTTTTCTTCGGGGCTCTGTTATTAGTAGTTATTTTCCTTCCATATTATACTATTAAGGTATATAAAGAAGATAAACATGTAAGTTTTAATTTCATTTTTCTAATAGTTGGCCTTTTATGGTTCATTCTTACAACCACACTTGTCAATCTGAACGTCTCAAGAAATCACATCGATGATTTTATTTATAATCATAAGAATATAACCATATTAAATAAGCAAATGGAGAAAAAGAACGCAAATCTGTATTTGCTTGCTGAAAGAACTATGGATGAGATGAGCAAGGTGAAAGAAGTTCAGGACCGGACCAATCAACTGATAGAATATATAAATGAATTGAAATCCGATCTGATAAAATTCAGTACGGCAAATTTAGAACTAAGTCCAACAGACAATGAGAATAATATATTAGAACAGATTCCCGATCAAACTGATTTCAGTAAACCCTCATTGTTCATGTGTGGTGAAGAATCGAACGGGAAAGCCTATGAATTGAAATCAAGATTATCTGATTATAAATCATACACAAAGACTTTGGTTAACGACGAGGAAATAATCGGAAGAATTGACAGGCTGATTGATCTTGATGTTCCGGCAGATTCACCTGATTTCGGGATTCAGAAATGGGAAAATTATTATTTTAATAATGTGATCCTGATCACTGCACTGGATATTTTAACAAATTACCAGTTAAGGATCAGATTAACCGAATCGGAATTGATCCAATATATCACACATGATTCCCAAAGTGGAGAAACAGAGTATGTTGCAACAGTAATGAATGAATAACCTTAAAATTAACAAAAATGAAAAATTCAATTTATATATCAGGAGTAATCAGTGCTATGATTTTAACGATCGGAGCATTGTTTAAAATCATGCACTGGACAGGAGCCAGCATATTATTAATGGTATCTATTGCGTTCTTTACATTATTTTTCCTGCCTCTTGCATTATGGAACAATTATTCAAAGGAGAAAAAGAATGCTTATCTCTATATCAGTATATTAATCACGCTGATCATATGTTTTGGTGCAGCATTATTTAAAATTGTGCACTGGCCGGGAGCCGGTATTCTCATCACGGTTGGTTTGATAGCTCCATTTATCATATTCCTTCCTGCTTATATAGTATATTATAGTAACCAATCAAACAAGGATATTACTCATTTTATTGCAATATTATTCCTTCTTGTTTTCGTTGGACTGATGGATGCATTTTTGGCCGTCAATGTAAGTAAAAAAATCATCGATTATGCTGTACTTACAAATCGAACAACCAACCAGATTACCGCAGTTTTAGAGGATAGAAATGAAAATATGTACGAAAATTTGTCCTCATCGCAAACTGTTTTGTTGGATACCCGGCAGGTTGCCGATTTCAGAGCAAGGACAGATGAACTCTGCAATCTAATTGATGAATTGAGATATTCTCTTGTGACAGCTGAAGGTTTGAAAAATGAGTTCTGCATTTCAGAGACCGGTGATATAAACACACCGCAATTATTGGGAAAGGATAGCAATACACTTGCTCCCTCAGCACTCTTAAAAACAGACAAAGCTACACTATTAAAGAATCAGATTGAGGAATACAGAGAGTATATCAAGAGCTTAAATTTAAAAGATTTCCCATTTAACCTGGATGAAATTTTTAATGTTGACGATATATATGATGATAATAACTTGGAAAGCTGGGAGCGTGTACATTTTGACGGACCAATTATGGTGTGGGCGCTTCAAAAGCTGGATATGATCAAAATGAATGTTAAAATGGTGGAATATGAGATTCTTACGACCGGGTTTTCTGCTGGTTCCGAGGTTTAAAGCCGGAAAAGAATTGTGTATCTTAGAGATACAAACTGCAAGATCGTTACTTAATTTTTATGTTTAATGATCTTAATATTCAACCACAAAGGAAACAAAGGATAACACAAAGGACACAAAGGTTTATAAATTTTATTCGACTGTTACTGATTTGGCCAGGTTACGGGGCTGGTCGACATTACATCCTCTCATTACAGCAATATGGTAAGAAAGCAGCTGTAGGGGGATTACAGCAAGCAATGAGGTCAGAACTTCATCTGCATGCGGGATTTCCAGGACATGGTCAGCCAGGTCTTTGATCATTTTATCATCTTCCGTTACAACGGCAATGACAATTCCATTTCTTGCTTTGACTTCCTGGATATTACTAACGATCTTGTCATAGGATTTATCTTTTGCCGCAATGACAACCACAGGCATATTTTTATCAATCAGTGCAATTGGTCCATGTTTCATTTCAGCCGCAGGATAACCCTCTGCATGGATATATGATATCTCTTTTAATTTGAGAGCACCCTCCAGAGCCACCGGGAAAAAATATCCTCGCCCCAGGTAAAGAAAATTATTCGCATCTTTATACAATGCTGCAATTCGTTTGAATTCATCATTAAATGATAGAATCCTCTCTATTTTATGAGGTATTTCATTTAATTCTCTGATCAGTTCAATATATTTTTCATCTGTAAGATGTCGCCTTTTGTGCCCGAGCATCATAGCTATCATGGCTAATACTGTTACCTGAGCTGTAAATGCCTTGGTTGAGGCAACCCCAATTTCCGGGCCGGCATGAGTATATACACCTGCATCAGTTTCTCTTGGAATACTTGATCCCACAACATTACAAATACCAAGTACAAGTGAACCGGCGTTTTTTGCCATTTGTATTGCTGCCAGGGTATCTGCAGTTTCTCCACTCTGAGAGATAGCAATAACAATATCTTCTGTACCAATAAGTGGATTCCGGTACCTGAATTCAGACGCATATTCAACCTCTACCTGGATCCTGGCAAGATCTTCAAAAATATATTCTCCAACAAGACCAGCATGCCATGAAGTTCCGCATCCGATAATGATGATCCGTCTGGCATCAATCAAACGCGGTAATACACTGTATAATCCGCCCAGACGAATGTCAGAAAAATTGGAGGTTATCCTTCCCCTGAATGTATCCTGTATAGAGCGTGGCTGTTCAAATATTTCCTTAAGCATGAAATGTTCAAATCCGCCTTTCTCAATTTCTTCAAGATCCAGATCAAGTTTTTGAACTTTTGGAACAAGTTTGTTATTATCAATGGTCTTCAGGATTAATTCATTCTTCTTGACGATTGCAATATCATCATTATTAAGATAAATAACACTTTTAGTATATTCCACTATTGGTGTTGCATCCGAAGCCAGAAAATACTCATTTGAACCAACTCCAATGACAAGGGGACTTCCCTTGCGGGCAGCTATAATCTTATCAGGCTCGTTTTTACAAAGTACCAGTATGCCATAAGCTCCAATAACCTTCGTAAGTGCCAGCCGGACTGCAATCTCTGCATTTACCTTTCCTTTCAGATAGATATATTCAATGAGATTTACCAGAACTTCTGTATCGGTATCACTGATAAACTTATACCCTCTGTCTATAAGCCTTTTTTTAAGAGCACTAAAGTTTTCAATGATACCGTTATGAATAATCACAAAAAGTCCGTTCATTGAAACATGCGGATGGGCATTGAGATCACTGGGTTCACCGTGTGTGGCCCACCTGGTATGACCGATACCTATTTTCCCTGAAATATCTTTATCTGCAGCATAGGACTCAAGATCTGCTACTTTACCTTTTTTCTTATATAATTTTATACCCTGATCAAGAATGGATATGCCAGCAGAATCATAGCCCCTGTACTCTAACCTTTTGAGGCCATTTACCAGTACAGAATAAACATTTTTGTCACCAATATAACCAACAATGCCACACATTTTGATAATTATAAAGGAGTATATATGATTTCAATTTTCATCCTGTTTTTCCCGGAAAATTTTGCACCATTCAGAATAATCTGTCTGTAATCCCCTGTTGGATTGTTAGGAATCAGAATAAAATCAAAATTATCAATAATCCCATCCAGATAGGATTGGATATGATATCCAATATTGAACACATATGAATTAGTTCTGGACACATATATTCCTCCATATGCATCAGGATTGATCAAATAATCAAAAACATATCTGTACCCTCCTGAAGGATTCACCAGGTACATGTTTAATAATGGAGGATAATCATTTTTATTGAGGCCTGTGATTAAAGTGTCAGCAGGTTTGAGAATTAGCTTTGCAGAATTGATGGCAACGGGCATAGAATCAAGCCATAATTCCAGCTCAGGCAGCCGGATAATGCCATTTACTCCGGCCATTGACTGTATAAATACAAGGCTGTCACTCTCATTCCCGGTCGAAATAAATTCATTAATAGTAAATCCCTGATAATCATGATTATAAATACAAAACTGCTCACAGCTTTGGTTAATCGTCAGATGATAGTATAACGAGTCATTTTCATCATTGGAGTAATAAAAAGACAACCATCCCTGATTTTCACTGAAATTTGTATAAAATATGGCTCCTTCAGTAGCATGGTTTTCAGGATGAAAATAAAGGCCATGAATGTATTGAGTAAAAATATCACGATCTGTGAATACTGTATCGTCAGCAGTGAATAATTTCTGTATAAAATCTTCATTCGATACAAAGATCTTTAATACTGAATCCATAAAATTGATATACCCCGATCCCAGAATATCCGGATTATAATTACCGGAAATATCCTTATTTGAATAAATATTTGTATCACTTTCAATCTTTTCGGTATATTCATACATAAATATCTCAACTGTTGATTGTGGATCTCCCGAATAGCCTGTAAATGAAAGAGTTAATATAACTGAATCAGCAACCGGATTATTCCCGAAGTTAAAGCTGTCTACCTCATAGAGCGTAATTTCGGAAATCAACTCTGACATTGAGATGCCAAACATTGGATCAGTTCTGCAACCCAACATTTGTATCGTTCTATTATTAGTTATCATTGAATCACTTGTAATGGTAATGGAATGAACAAGTTCAGTTGAATCAAAAAATACGAGAATACTATCGGGTATCAGGTTTCTGCCCCAATCATCAGGTTCCTTATCACATCTTGTCAAAAGGCTGTATGATAAAATGAATAAAGTAATAAAATATAGGATAATTTTTCTGGGAAGCATACGCATAAAGGATCTCTCAGGCCTCATCACCCCGCATGGTTAGTATTTGATCATAAAAATCAGAATATGCATTAATATATTCATCCTCTGATTTGTATTCTAAAACGGGTTTTTTTATGGATTTGATATATTTTGATATATTTTTATTGATCTCTTTGCTGCCAATTATTGTAGCATCTGCCATATCTAATGCTATACGCGAAAGATTCTCATAGTTTGGCTTTTCCAGAATATTGATATCTTCTTTTGTAATTCCTTCAACAATCAGTTTATTTACAAATTCTTTATTAAGCATATTGTCAAAATAATCGTCATAAACAGAATAAATAACTTTTGAATTGGAGTATAAAGGATCATCATGATATGCTTTCTTCAAATATAAAGGAATCAATGCAGTCATCCAGCCATGACAATGTACAATATCCGGGGACCATCTTAGTTTTCTTACGGTTTCAAGCACACCTCTTGCGAAAAAGATTGTCCGTTCATCATTATCATCAAAGTATTCATTATTTTCATCCATCAATACATATTTCCTCTGAAAATAATCTTCATTATCAATAAAATACACCTGCATTCTTGCCGATTGTATTGAGGCTACTTTAATGATCAAAGGGTGATCTGTGTCGTCAATGATCAGGTTCATCCCCGATAACCGGATCACTTCATGAAGCTGATTGCGACGCTCATTAACGCAACCATATTTTGGCATGAAGGTTCTTATTTCCCTGCCCTTTTCCTGAATACCCTGTGGCAGGTATCTTCCAATCCTGGACATTTCTGTTTCAGGCAAGTATGGTGTTATCTCCTGTGAAACAAATAATACCCTGGCATGCTTCATAATGTCGAAAAAAATCCATGCAAAATTACTAAAAATTATTAAGATTCTCAGATTATCCCCATGTTATTAATATGTTGCGTGTTATCGTATATATTTCTTAACGGTTTCTTAGAGGCTGGCTTCTAAATATCTCTATCTTTGCACCCAGCATTTTAGAGATGAAAATCATCAGCAAGACAGAAGAGATCCGGAAAATACTTAAATCAATCAGGGATAAGGATAAAACCGTTGGGCTGGTACCGACAATGGGTGCACTTCATGGTGGTCATCTATCCCTTATTGATGCCTGCCTTGCCACCAATGATGTAACTGTTGTAAGCATTTTTGTTAATCCAACTCAATTTAATGATAAGACCGATTTTGAAAAATATCCAAGAGATATTAAAAATGATCTTAAACTGATCAGGGAAAAAAAATGCAATATTACCTTTATCCCTTCTGAAACAGAAATCTATCCGGAAAGAGATACCCGGCAATTTGATTTTGGCCTTCTTGACAAATATATGGAAGGTAAATTCCGGCCGGGACATTTCAGGGGTGTGGCTCAGGTTGTAAGCAGGCTATTAAGTATCATCCTGCCGGATAATGCCTATTTCGGGGAGAAGGATTTCCAGCAGTTAGTTATTGTTAATTCACTTGTCAGGCAATTAAATCTCCCGGTAAATATCATTGCATGCCCCATCATCAGGGAGCCGGACGGTTTGGCCATGAGTTCCAGAAACCAGTTGCTAACGGCTGCCCAACGCAAATCAGCTGCCAGAATATCATCAACACTTTTAAAAGCCAAAGAATTATCTGATAAGATGGAAATAACTGAGCTAAAAGAATATGTAAATAATGAAATTAATCTTGATCCGAATTTGAAAACCGAATACTTTGAAATCGTAGAGGAAACGGGATTGAATCCCGTTAACAGCTGGTCTGAAAATGTTTCAAAAAGAGGTTGTATTGCTGTGAGAATCGGAAGTATCAGATTAATAGATAATATTAAATTTTCTTAATATCTTTGCCGGGTTATGAAAATAGAAGTCGTTAAATCAAAAATCCACAGGGTCACAGTTACACAGGCTGATCTCAATTATATTGGCAGTATAACTATTGACGAAGACCTGATGGATGCTGCAAATTTAATTGCCGGAGAAAAAGTCCAGGTTTTGAATATCAATAACGGTGAAAGACTTGATACCTATGTGATTAAAGGAAAAAGAGGATCCGGGGAGATTATCATGAATGGCCCGGCGGCCAGAAAAGTAGGAGTTGGTGATATTATTATCATTGTTTCTTATGCATCAATGGATTTTGAGGAAGCAAAATCTTTTAAACCCTGGATCATTTTCCCTGATACTGCTACGAATAAACTGATCAACTAAACTTTCCTTGAAAAGAATAATCCTCAGAACTCTCAGATTTATCCTGTTTCTGTCAGTTGGCATTATACTTCTCTATTTTGCTTTCAGGGGAATAGATATGAAAAAATTATGGAAAGAATTCCTGTATGCCAAATATTTCTGGATTTTCTGTTCACTTGTGTTCCTTACCGCGAGTCACTTTATAAGGGCATACCGCTGGAATCTTCTAATCGAGGCAATGAATTACAAACCAACCCTGATCAATACATTTTACTCAGTTATGGTTGGTTATACTGCAAATTATGCTTTTCCCAGAATTGGTGAAATAACCAAATGTGGTGTGCTGGCTAAAACGGAACAGATACCGGCTGATAAACTCCTCGGTACGGTTATCATTGAGAGGGTTGTGGATTTGATTACACTGTTCATCTTTATGGTTATTCTGATCACTGCCAGATTTGAATTTTTCAGTGGATTTATCAGGCCACAAATCTTTGAACCCCTGGGGAATATGCTTGCACCTCTTTTCCAAACCTCTGTCATTATCTGGATTCTTATTATAACTTTACCAATCCTTTTATTAGTACTTGTTTACAGATACCGTTCATATTTTGCAAAATGGCCGTTCTTAAAGAAGATTAAAGATATTCTAAAGGGCATTCTATCTGGTCTGAAAACTGTTTATACTATGAAGAAAGGTATTCAGTTCATTATTTTTTCATTTCTCATCTGGATTTTCTACTGGCTGATGACCTATATTGCTTTTTTTGCTCTGCCTTCCACTGCAAATTTGAAAATAATCGACGGTCTTTTTATATTAGTAATCGGAGGATTTGCTTTTGTTGCTCCTGTTCAGGGTGGCATCGGGGCTTTTCATTGGATTGTTTCAGTCGGATTAACACTTTACAGTATATCTAAAGAAGAAGGGCTTGCTTTTGCGACTATTATTCATGGTTCCCAATTATTATGGACCATTTTACTTGGGCTGTTTTCCATGATTATGCTTTTCTCAATCCGACGTAACAAAGTAGTTGTAAATTCATGATTTTTTCTCTACTTTGATGAATACTTACAAAAATATCCGGAGAAAAATAATTCCCAGAAAAGATCTCGGAATTTTAATCAGGAAGATACGTAAACAGGGCCTTTCAATAGTATTTACTAACGGATGTTTTGATATCATACATAAAGGTCATATAAAGTACCTTTCTGAGGCGGCTGACAAGGGTGATATACTTATTGTCGGATTGAATAGCGATGATTCAGTAAAAAGGTTGAAAGGCAAAAATCGTCCTGTTCTGGATCAGGAATCCCGTGCTGATACCCTGGCAGCCTTTTCATTTATTGATTATATCATATTATTTAACGAGGATACTCCTTTCAGGATTATTGAAATCATCCGGCCCGATGTGCTCATAAAAGGAGGGGATTATAACCCGGAAAATATTGTTGGGTATGATATCGTTAAATCCTCAGGCGGAAAAATAATAACCATACCCCTTGTAAAAGGTTATTCAACAAGTTCCATTATCAGTAAACTTGTTACCGGAAATACAAATTCCGGATAATTTAATATGATGGCAAAGGCCCGTTCGGAATATGTTTGTCAAAACTGCGGTTCAAAATCACCAAAATGGATAGGACATTGCCCCGCCTGCAATGAATGGAACACTTATGTTGAAGAAATTATTCAGAGGGAAGATAAACGTTCTTCATCCTTTAAGAAACCTGAAAGTATTCCACGCAAAGTTACCGATATCACTGCCAGCAAAGAAAAGCGGATCCATTCAGGAATGAATGAATTTAACAGGATTCTCGGAGGCGGAATTGTGCCGGGATCAACAATCCTGATTGGAGGGGAACCAGGAATTGGCAAATCGACCCTTGCTCTGCAGCTGGCTCTGCGGATGACTGATCGTTCCATTCTTTATGTTTCAGGAGAAGAAAGTGCTGAGCAGATCAGACTTAGGGCAGAGCGAATCGGAAAACTCCATGATAAGTGTTTTATCCTTACTGAAACTTTCCTTGATACAATCCTCGATCATATCTCTAACCTTTCACCGGAATTTGTCATTATTGACTCTATTCAAACATTATATACCGACATGATAGAGTCTTCCCCGGGAAGTGTTTCACAGATACGTGAATGTGCCAGTCGCCTCCTCAGCTATGCCAAGGAATATGGAACCCCTTTTATTTTGATCGGACATATTACCAAGGAAGGAAATATTGCAGGACCGAAAGTGCTCGAACATATCGTGGACACTGTGCTTCAGTTCGAAGGAGATGATCATCATATTTACCGGCTGATGAGATCTGTAAAAAACCGATACGGATCAACTGCAGATCTTGGCATTTTTGAAATGACTGGTGCAGGTTTGAAAGAGGTAACAAATCCCTCAGAGATACTTCTTTCAAATTATGATGAACAATTAAGTGGCATTGCCATTGCTTCAACACTTGATGGGATCAGACCATTTCTGATTGAAGTACAGGCACTTGTGAGCAGTTCCGTATATGCAACACCCCAAAGATCCAGTACCGGCTTCGACCTGAGAAGGCTTGGTATGCTGCTGGCTGTTCTTGAAAAACGTGCAGGATTCAGACTGGCATCCAAAGATGTCTTTCTGAATATTGCCGGAGGGCTCAGGATCTTTGATCCTGCTATTGATCTCGCCGTAATTGTCTCTGTTTTATCTTCCAATTTCGATATACCGGTCGACCGGAAGACCTGTTTTGCAGCCGAGGTTGGCCTGTCAGGTGAAATCCGACCTGTTTCACGCATCGAACAACGGGTAAGTGAAGCTGAAAAACTCGGATTTAATAAAATATTCATTTCAAAATATATTAACCGGAAAATCACAGATCTCTCCAGGTTTAAAATAGGTATAGAATTTGTTGGAAAAGCTGAAGATGTTTTTAAGCGATTGTTTGACTGAAATTGTGATACGATGAATTACCTTTGTATATTACTGTAATGTCTGAAAAATGTCAGAAAGTCAATTAATATTAGCTGATTATAAACCTGCAGCAGAAATATATCCAATCGTAGCACCGGA
>Ga0209636_10007879_pt1 | contig 10855 bp, 12 predicted proteins | sample DeeMarSWOR152_54_FD_187464 | JGI IMG/M metagenome (GOLD analysis project Ga0209636, IMG submission 187464) | Marine sediment microbial communities from White Oak River estuary, North Carolina - WOR-1-52-54 (SPAdes) (version 2) | ecosystem: Environmental > Aquatic > Marine > Intertidal zone >... | reverse complement strand
CCGGGCTCAACCACGGTGCCCGGCGTCACCAGGCGAACAACCTCACGCTGGACCAAGCCTTTAGTCTCACCCGCTTTGGTTACCTGCTCACAGATAGCCACCTTATAGCCACGATTAATCAGTCTTGCCAGGTAGTTATCCAGAGCATGATAGGGGATGCCAGCCAGAGGCACCCGGTGCCCCTTACCCATCTCCCGGGCCGTCAGGACAATCTCCAGCTCCCGGGAGGTAACCTCGGCATCCTCGTCAAAGGTCTCATAGAAATCACCCAGACGAAAGAAGACAATAGCCTCGGGATACTGTTTCTTAATCCTGAGGTATTGCTGCCGGATAGGGGTCAGACCCTGTTTCATCTTAAGCCTATTCTACTAGAATTCTCGGCTAAAAGAAATGGGGGAGAGATAGACCCCACAGGCGTCTCGAGAGCGGGAAGAAAGAGTTACTACCCCATCTACTCCTTCAATATCTCTTCGAGAATCTCGGCCGCATCTTGGACAAGCTTGGGGCAAACAGTCGTAAAGAGGTGCTTCTCCTTGGCTGTAATCATTCCCTCAACAGTGCTTATATCGCAACAGAGCAACTCTTTACATAAAATTGACTCGTTACGAGACTTAAATTTATCTACAAACTCTTTTACCAATCCATCAGTCTTCTTTTGTGACTCCCTATCTTCAGCTTTTGTTCTACCATATTTAAGCCCTAAAACCATAAGCGCACCAGTCACTGCTCCGCACGTTTCGCCCATGCGACCCATCCCACCCCCAAAAGCCGAAGCCATTTTTAAGGCAATTTTACGACTCAGACCGAATTGTATCCCGTATGTTGAAAGCAGCGCTTGGGCACAGCTGAAACCTTCTTTGAAACAAGAAATTGCTAGTTCTACTCTACTCATATCTTTTAATCCCTCCCACCGCTATTATAACCGATGACATAGTGTCATGTAACAATCACCTTTTAATATAAAACACATATATTAATTTATGCTAAATAATTAATAATTTAAGCCATTAGCGGTTGCGTAATTGCCGCTGAGGGTATAAGATAATAAGCACCAAAATTTAGAATAACTCAAGAAAGGGGGTGATACATCTCGTTAATCAGTAACAGAATTTACTAGATTTGACTAAGCCAATCGGACACTCAGATAGCTGTTCTGATTTGGCATTAACGATTTTAACATCAATAACTAAAAAATAAATCCTCCGGGGTAAAAATAATGACTGTAGAATTAGTTCACATTGGATTTGGCAATATATTAGCCATGAATAGGGCTATTGCCATAGCCTCACCAAACTCAGCACCTACCAAACGCACCATTCAGGACGGGAGAAATAAAGGGTTGTTAATTGACATGACGAGTGGCCGAAGGACAAAAGCGGTCATCTTCACCGATAGCGGACATATTATTCTAGCTGCTCTAGCCCCAGAAACCATCGCTGGCAGGCTACAAGCGGGGCGAGGAGGCTCAATGCTAAGACTAGAGCAAAGCGATGAAAAAGGTGAGCCATGAAAATCAGACCCCGCTCAACCTCCCCGAAAGGTCGCTACTCCTAGTTTTATCCGGTCCCTCGGGAACGGGCAAAGACGCGGTTTTATCCAGGATGAAGGAAGCAGGCTACCCCCTGGAATATATTGTAACCGTAACCACGCGACCCAAGCGACCCGGTGAGAAAAATAATATAGACTATCACTTTGTCCCACCAGAAAAGTTCCAAGAGCTGATTAAAAATAATGAGTTACTAGAGTGGGCAAATGTGTATGGCAATTGGTATGGCGTGCCTAAGCAACCCATCAAGCAAGCTCTAGACAAGGGGCAGGATGTAATAGTAAAGGTTGACACTCAAGGAGCCGCCACTATTAAAAAAATCCTGCCCCAAGCGGTATTTATTTTTCTGACACCCCCATCAATGGAAGAACTTACCACCAGGCTCAAGCAGCGCCATACTGAATCACCCTTCGACTTAGCCTTGCGCCTGAAAACTGCCGAAGAAGAATTAAAACAACTACCCCTATTTGACTATGTAGTATTTAACCAGCGGGATGACATCGACCGGGCAATATCGGACATTCAGGCTATAATTACCGCCGAAAAGTGCCGGGTAACTCCCAGAGAGATTCCCCTATGAGCTAACTAGAAGACCATCCCTAACAACCAGGCAAACAAATAGCCCAGTCCGCCACAGACGGGAAAGGTTATTATCCAGGCAGCAACAATGTTGCCGGCTATTCCCCAGCGCACTGCAGAAAACCGCGTGGTAGCACCCACCCCCATGATAGAAGTACTTATACAATGGGTAGTGCTTACCGGAATGCCCAATTGTGAAGCGGCTTCAATAACTGCCGCTGCTGAGGTCTGAGCCGCGAAGCCGTGAACCGGTCTCAAGGTAGTAATTCTCATTCCCACTGTTTTAATAACCCGCCATCCGCCAATAGCCATACCTGAGCTAATAGACAGTGCTGATATAACTATCACCCACCACGGAATGCTCTCCCAGAGACTGGTCTGCCCGGTATAAATCACCAGTGCCATAGTGATGACACCGATGGGCATCTGACCATCATTCTTGCCATGGCTGTAAGCCATAAAGGCAGCCGCTGGGATTTGCAAACGGCTAAAAACAGTCCGTATCCTAGCCAGAGCGCTACGCCGGAACACCCAGAAGAGAATAATCATCAGGGCAAAACCGCCAACAAAGCCTAAGACAGGAGCGGTAACTACCGCTGACAAAATCCGCTGCATGACACCCCACACCACCGCTCCACTACCAGCCACCGCCATCCCGGCAGCGGCTAACGCAGCAACGAAGCCATGAGTCAAGCTCACGGGCAGGCCATAGTAAGTAGCCAGGCTTGTCCAGATAATAACTGAGGCTAAGGCGGCAATTACTGTCTGATATGAGATTACTTCTGGAACTAGAATCCCCTTGCCGATAGTCTGGGCAACCTTCAGACCGGTAGCCGCACCAGCAAAATTAAAGCACGTAGCCAGTATTATAGCCTGTCGGGGTGAAAGAGCCCGGGTACCAATTGCGGTGGCGATGGCATTGGCGGCATCATTAAAACCATTAACTAACCCAAAACCAACAGCTAAAATAATAATAAGGATAAGAAGAAGAAGCGAGGAATCAGGCATGTTTGAGGGCTACTCCTTCAAGGACATTAGCCACATCCTCACACCTATCGGTGGCACTCTCCATATACTCGTAAATCTCGCGCCACTTAATAACATCAGCAATATCGGTGGCATCATCAAAAAGCTCAGCCATCGCTGAGCGATACACCCGGTCAGCCATATTCTCTAGCCGATTAATTTCCACACATCGTTCGAAAATATGCTTCAACTCAGCCCGATGTCGCAAATGAGGTATTACCTTTTCTACCTCAGCCGCCGCTTGCACTATGATACCGGCTAGCTCTTTAGCTCTCTGGTTGGGATGAGCCACCTTGTAGATAAGCATAGCGTCAGCCGCCGCCTGGATAAAGTCCACTACATCATCCAGGCTCTGAGCCAGCCGGACTATGTCCTCTCTATCAAATGGAGTAACAAAGGTGCGATTTACCTGGGCTATAATCTGATGAGTAATAGTATCCCCCCGGTGCTCTAGCTCGTTTATTTCATCCATTCTTTCCTCAATACCTTCCCAGGTATCAACCATACTTTTAAAGTCCTGAGCGACTTTTACCATATTCTGAGCGCTCTCCTCAAAAAGTCCGAAGAACTTCTCCTCTCTGGGTATGAAAGGAAATCTAAACACTACCAATCCTCCTTGACTAAAACCAGATGCATATTAAAGTAACCAGTGATTAGAACTCAGGGGATAGAAGGAGACTAATTTACGGCTACTTTTACTGTGAGTTTAGATGAGATACATGAAATTGTCAAGACAAAATAAGTTGACACCAAGCAGACAGACGAGTACAATTTCCCGACTGTGGGTACCAAACAATCAAACAGACAAATAAAGTATGAACAACAGTTGGCAACCTAAACCTGGTGATAGGATTTTTCGCCCGCGACGAATCAGGCGCCACCGCTTAAGACGGGTATTAGGGGTTCCTGATGTATTCAGCGCTGGCTATGGGAATGTTGGCTCATCCATCTACTACGCCCTGGGCATCGTTGCCCTGGTAGCCGTAGGCGCTACTCCCATAGCCCTGGGTATTGCTGGCATTCTCTTCATATTCACCGCCCTCACCTATGCTGAAGGCACCGCCATGCTTCCTGAAGCCGGTGGCTCAGCCAGTTTTGCCCGACATGGCTTTAACGATGCTGCTGGCTTTACTGCCGGCTGGGCATTAATGCTAAGCTATATTGTTACTATCGCAATTTCTGCTTTTACCATCCCCCCCTACCTGGGCTACTTCTGGGAACCCTTCAAGGTATCCCCCATCATAGGCACCACCACATCTATGGGAATCGTTCTCTTCCTCATGACCATAAATGTCATCGGGGTAAAAGAAACCTCAATCATAAATGTAGGAGCTGCCGTTATAGATATAACCACCCAGGTTTCGCTGGTAGTCATCGGGGCATTACTAATACTCATTCCCAACCCGGCAATCCTAGCTCAACATATGTTTGCTCCAGGTAACTGGCCAACACCAAGTAACCTAATCCTGGGCATAGCCTTGGCTTCCATCGCCTATACCGGCATTGAAACCATGTCACAGATGGCTGAAGAAACGAAACAGCCGGAGAAAAGGGTGCCGAGAGCCCTGATTATGATGATAGTTGCTGTCCTAGTTATCTTCGCCGGTATTTCCCTGGTATCGCTGTCAGCCATGACTCCTCAGGAGCTTGCCTCCGACTGGTCAAGAGACCCCGTAGCTGGTATCGCCGCTAATCTTCCCCTAGCCTTGTTACGCAGTATCCTCAAGCCTCTAATCGCCATATTAGCCGGAACGATTTTACTTATAGCTACCAATGCCGGACTGATGGGCATCTCAAGACTCGCCTTCTCATTAGGCAGCCACAAGCTGTTACCGTCACTCCTCAGCCGTGTGCACCCCCGATTCAAGACACCCTATATCTCAATAATTCTGTTCAGCTTTATAGCCCTTCTCATCCTAATTCCAGCCTTCTTGGGGGCAGATGCCTTCAAGAACATGGGGGCGCTATACGCCTTTGGCTCACTACTAGCCTTCATGTTCGCCCATGCCTCTATCCTGCGCCTCAGAGCCAAAAAACCAGAACTACCACGCCCTTTCAAAATTGGCGGGAATATACGGATTAAAGGGCGAGAGATGCCAATAAGCTCAATCCTGGGTTTAGCGGCTACATCGATAATATGGATTATCATATTAATTACCCAGCCCTACAGCCGTTGGGTGGGAATCGGCTGGATGGTGGTCGGCTTAATTATTTACTACTTTTATCGGCGAAAAATGCATATGCCTTTAACCCACACAAAGAAAGATATTGTAGATTTGCAATAACAGGATTATAATACCTCTTATTCAATAAGCTATGGAAAGTGAAAGTGGAGGAGTTTAATAAGATTCTGGTGCCGGTTATCGGTACTGAAGCCGATGAAGAGGCAATCAGGCTAGCCTGCCGGCTAGCTAAGAAGAACAAGGGTAAAATCTACGTCGTTTATGTTATTACCATAAAACGCACCCTGCCCATTGATGCCGAGATTGAACCTGAAATTAAAGTCGGTGAAAATATATTAGACCGCATAGAGAGTGTCGCCGAAGAACAAGACTGTGAGGTAGAAACTGACCTGCTTCAAGCCCGTGATGCCGGGCCAGCTATTATTGATGAAACCGTAGAGCGAGAGGTTGACCTAATCTTGATGGGGGTTAAATACAAAAAGCGCTTTGGGCAGTTTTCCTTGGGCAACGTGGTGCCTTATGTGCTCAAAAATGCCCCCTGTCGTGTTATACTATACCATCAATACACTACTTGATTGAGTTTGTCAGATGAATATAGTTATTATGGGTTGCGGACGAGTAGGTGCTCAGCTAGCCGAATTACTGGAAGCTGACGGACACTCGGTTACTGTCCTGGACACTGATGCCTATAGTTTTCGGAGACTGCCAACCAACTTTAGTGGCACCGCTCTAATAGGCAACGGTCTTGACCAGGAAGTGCTTAAGAAAGCTGGCATTGAGAAAGCCGACGCCTTCGTTGCGGTAACCCAGGGGGATAACCGTAATGTCATGGCAGCTCAAATCGCCAAGCACATCTTTAATGTGCCCAAGGTAACCTGCCGTATCTATGACCCCCTGCGCCAAGACCTTTACCAAACCCTGGGACTAGACGGCATTAGCCCAACCACGATATTTGCCCATATACTAAAGGAGAAACTGGAGAGCTGAGTTAAAGTATGTACATCATAGTTGTCGGTTGTGGTAGAGTAGGCTACTACCTAACTAAAGCTCTGCTAGACGAAGGGCATGAAGTACTGGTAGTGGAAAAGAATGCCACTGTATGCGAAGTCATTAGCGACGAAATGGGTAGTATTTGCATTCATGGCGATGGTTGTGAGGCAGCAACTCTGGATGAAATAGGCACCGGTCGAGCCGATATGCTTATTGCGGTAACCGGTGATGACGAAGATAATTTAGTCGCCTGTCAGGTAGCCAAGCACAAGTTCAATGTGCCACGGACTATAGCCCGCATTAGAAACCCGGCAAATGAGATTGTCTTCAAAAAATTAGGCATAGATGTTACTGTAAGCAGCACTAATGTCATCCTGGAACAAATAGAAGAAGTGGTGCCCACGCACCCCCTGACGCACCTGCTAACTGTCAGGGACAAGGGACTGGAGATTGTAGAAGTAAAAATCCCGTCGGACTCAACTACGATAGGTAAACCAATCAAGGAGCTTTCACTACCAAAAGGGAGCATACTGGCTCTGATTTTTCCCAAGGAACGCAAACCCCGTGTGCCAACCGCCAGCACTATCCTTCAGGCTGAAGACCGGGTAATAGCTATTACCCCCTCAGAATCAGAAGAGGCACTGCGAGCCGCTCTGAGAGGTGATTAAAACCAGCAATCCTCCTGGCAAGAAGATTAATCAAAAATAGTGGGCAAGGATATATTCCGTTGCCCACTACTATTTACAGTAATGTTATACTAAACGGAGCTAACGCTGGGAGGCTTGCCATGACCACAAGCAGACCTAATAAGTTCTGGACACTGGTTATTATTATCCTGATAGCCATTATTGCCGCCGGTGGGACAGTAGCCTGGGCACGATACAGCGGCAGTCAGCCTGTAGAGATTTCCATGCCCCCCGCCCCAGAGCTAGCGGGCGATATTTACATCGGTGGCGCCATCGGCAACCCCGGAATCTACCCCCTGAAAAACAGCGACAGTATAGAAGCCCTTATTCAAGCTGCCGGCGGAATTACTGGTAGCGCCGACCTCACCAGGCTTAAACTTCACATTCCCGAGGTAGGAGAGGAGGAAGAACCGCAAAAAATCAACCTCAATCGGGCTGAGCTATGGCTACTTGAAGCTCTGCCGGGTATAGGTGAAATCAGGGCTCAAGCTATTATAGACTATCGTCAACAAAACGGACTATTCCGCAATATTAATGAGTTAACTAAAGTCGAAGGCATAGGCATTACTACCTACGAGGAGATTAAACACCTGATTACGGTAGCCGACTAATTATTAAGGACGAAGGATAGTGTCGCTTATCTATCTTAGCTGTGCCTGGGTGGCTGGCATTTTTCTGGGGTCAAAATTCAATATACCCCTGCCCCTCATTCTTATCGGACTTATTCCCCTCCCCCTCCTCTTCCTCCGCCAACACCGAAAACCGATAATTCTAACCAGCCTGTGTCTTATCGCCCTCTTCGGCGGCGCCACCTACTTTCAATCAAGCCTGCCCACCGTCGATGAAAGCTCTCTCCAGTTCTACAATGACCAGGAAACTGTAACCATCAGGGGAATGGTCGACAGAGACCCCGATGTCAGAGACAAGACCACCCACCTCCACTTCTCAGCTACCGAAATAAAACTGGACAAAGGCTGGCAGAAGGTGTCAGGAACAGCGCTGCTATTCGTGCCCCGATACCCGCCTTACAGCTATGGCGATGTGCTCCTGGTAACCGGCACACCGGAGACACCACCCCAGCTTGATGACTTCGACTATAAAGGCTACCTGGCCCACCAGGGAATATATTCCACCATGCTCTACCCCAAAATAGAAATCCTGGACAGGGGAAAGGGCGCCACACCCCTGCAGTGGGTCTATTCATTCAGAAACCGCCTATCGCAAACCCTGGCGACAATACTACCTGAGCCCCAGGCATCACTAGCCCAGGGTATTACTTTAGGCATCCGGGGCAATATCCCCTCATCAGTCAAAACCGACTTCTCCCGCTCGGGCACCGCCCACCTGTTAGCCATCTCGGGGCTTCACCTCAGCATCATAGCTGGTATCCTGCTTAGCCTCGGTATATGGCTGTTTGGCAAGAGGCGCTACCTCTACATATGGCTGGCACTGGGCATAATCTGGCTTTATGCTTTAATCACTGGTATGCACCCGCCAGTGGTCAGAGGTGCCATTATGGCTAGCCTGTTCCTCACCGCTGAGCTTTTAGGCAGACAGCGAAGCGCCTTCACCGCCCTTGCCTTCGCCGCCGCGGTAATGATAGGCATCAGCCCCCAAATCCTGGGGGACGCCTCCTTCCAGCTGAGCTTCCTGGCTATGTCTGGGCTAATCTTCATCTTTCCTCCCCTCCAGAGTTTAGGTAGAAGAGCGGTTAAGGCTACCCTGGGTGAAGATGGAGCCGCAGTAACCACCGCCAACATTATTACCGATAGTTTCAGTGTAACCCTGGGAGCAATCATAGCGGTATGGCCGCTAATTGCCTACTACTTTGGTATCATCTCATTTGTGGCTCCCTTAGCCACATTCTTCGCCTTACCCGCACTGCCCGGCATTATTATCACCGGAGCTTTAGGTGGAGTCCTGGGACTCATTGCCTTGCCCATTGCCCAGGTAGTCGGCTGGCTAGCCTGGCTCTTTCTATCATATATGCTACTGGTGGTCAGCGGTTTTGCCGCTCTCCCCCTATCCTCTCTGGAGGTAGCTTCCATCGAAGGTAATCTAATCTGGATTTACTATCTGGGGCTAGCCCTAATCCTGTGGCTTAGTCGCCAACGCCGAGCGGTGAGCACCCTAACTTCGGTAAAGTCAGGCGTAAATAAAATCAGCAATTTTACCTCAAACCTACCTAAGAAATGGGTCATCCCGCCGCTACTGGTGATAGCTATTCTGGTCTCGTTCACGGCAGCCACCATGCCCGATGATAGGCTTCACCTGAGCGTTCTTGATGTCGGTGAGGGTGACGCCATCCTGATTCAGACCACAGCCCACCAGGATATTCTGGTTGACGGCGGGCCCAGTCCCCAAGCCATAGGTCTGGAACTGGGTAAAAAACTCCCCTTCTGGGACAGAACTATTGAGTTGATGGTATTGACTCATCCCCACTCCGACCACCTCACCGGTCTGGTAGAAGTTCTGCGCCGATACAAGGTTAAGCAGGTGCTGTCGCCGAACCTGGATGACGACTCATCCACATACAACGAGTGGCTCAAGCTAATCAAGGAAAAGAATATTGAACATACCATAGCTCAGGCGGGACAGAAAATTGATTTAGGCGAAGGTGCTGTCATAAAGGTGCTCAACCCCAAGAGACTGCTCCTAACCGGCACCGGGTCCGATATAGATAATAATGGCGTGGTACTGCGTGTAAATATGGACGAGATAAGCTTCCTGCTTACCGCTGATATATGGCGGGAGGCTGAATTTGAGCTTATCACCCGCCGAGCCGATTTGAACAGTACCGTGCTCAAGGTCGGTCACCACGGCTCAGATACCTCAACCACCCCCGAATTCCTGGCTGCAGTCAACCCCCGGCTAGCTGTTATCTCGGCAGGTGCCGATAATAGACACGGTCATCCCAGCCCCGAGGTCATGGAAAGGTTGAGGGAAAAGCTCGGCTCAGAAAATATATACCGCACCGATGAGCAGGGAACCATAGAATTCATTACCGATGGTGAAAGACTGTGGGTGAAGGTGGAAAGGTGATGCCCGGCAAAAAGCGGCTCACTTAATTACCACTTCCCCAACTCCTCCAGCACCTTGACCACCCTCCACGCCCAGCCACCGGCGGGGGTACCACCCATAGCTCTGGCTACTGCCACAGCTTCCAGTACCTCGGCTTTAGTGGCTCCAGCCTCCACCGCCATCTTGGTTTGATATATGATACACGCGGTACATCCAGCCCGGAGCGCTACTGCCATAGCCATCAACCGCTTGACCTTGTGACTGAGCGCTCCATCCTTATACACCTCGTCAGTGAAAGCATCATGGGCAGTCATTGCCTTTGGTAGCTCTTGCTTGAACTGAGCCGTGTAGTTCCTTATCTCGTCTAAAAGTTCTAACTGGCTTTGCATAATCAGCAACCCCCTTATTCATTTTGCTGAAATACCCGGACAAAGATTATAGCCCTGCCAAACATCTTAAAGGCAAACCCGCTCCCGGAATCGTTTAATGGATGGAACTCGTCACCGATGGGAAGAAGTTTCGGGTAGAGATAAAAAAGTGAGACAGGCGCTATAACTCAAACCACCAATAGATATAACCCCTATCCTCAGAGATACGAGCCCTATCTCATGATACTTGGGTTGCCTTTGTTGTTACCAAGAAAAAACCTTTGCTTGAACCGACTACTCGTAGCCTCCACCACGACCAAGGGCGAAAGCGATACAGATTAAAAGTAAAATTACACTTATCCCAAACCAGAAGTACCAGGTATAGGCGGCGCCGATTGGTGGCATTACGCCAACAACAGTGACAACACCCACTATCGCGCACAGTCCGCCAATGAG
>Ga0209636_10007878_pt1 | contig 10855 bp, 7 predicted proteins | sample DeeMarSWOR152_54_FD_187464 | JGI IMG/M metagenome (GOLD analysis project Ga0209636, IMG submission 187464) | Marine sediment microbial communities from White Oak River estuary, North Carolina - WOR-1-52-54 (SPAdes) (version 2) | ecosystem: Environmental > Aquatic > Marine > Intertidal zone >... | reverse complement strand
CCGCCGCTCACCGGCGCGTCGAGCATCTCAACACCTTTTTCCACAAGCTTCCCGCACACCTCTTTTGAAACAAGCGGTGCAATCGAGCTCATATCAATCAAAATCGTGCCCGCTTTTGCGCCGTCTAAAACACCGTCCTCTCCCAGCACGGCTTCTTTCACCTCCGGAGAATTAGGCAACATCGTAATCACAACTTCGCTTCTTCCTGCAACGTCCTTGCTGGACTTACCTTCCTGTGCACCTGCAGCTACCACTTCCTTTACCGGCTCAGGCCTTATATCATAGACAGTGAGACTGTAACCCGCCTTTAGAAGATTCACTGCCATCGGTTTACCCATAATTCCTAAACCGATAAATCCTATTTTTTTCTTTGCCATGAGTTTTTCCTTTTCCTATTAAAGAATTTTTTTCACAGCTTCAATAATTGCGCTGTCGGTAAGACCATAATGCTCTAAAAGTTGCTCATAGCTAAGAGCCGACTGCCCAAAGCAATCTTTTATAGCAACCGCGTCTATCGGTAAAGCCTGGCCTCTTAATATGAAACTAATCGCGCTGGCAAGTCCGCCTATTATAGAGTGTTCTTCCACAGTAACAATCCCTTTCACTGTGCTGGCCAGTTCTTTAACGGCTTCTTCGTCAATCGGTTTTAAGGTGCTGACATTGACAACCCGCAGCGATGTCCCTTCTTTCTCCAGAGCCTCAGCCGCCTTCAGCGCCTTGAAGACCATATAGCCGTGGGCAAAGACAGTGACATCTTTGCCTTCACGTATCACATAAGGCTTGCCGATTTTGAACTCCTCATTCTCATCGGACACATCCGGAACCTCATTGCGATTAATTCGAATGTAGACCGGCCCATCATACTCCGCAGCTGCTCTTACCATTTTTCTTGTTTCAATGCCGTCCACAGGCGACAGGACAGTCATATTTGGGATAGCCCGCATAATAGCAATATCTTCAATTCCTTGATGAGTCGCACCATCGCCGAAATCTGAAATCCCGCAGCTTGAACCAATAATCTTGACATTTACCTTCCCGATGCACACGCTTACTCGGATTTGGTCATAAGGCCGGCCCGAAGAAAAGACAGAGAAGGAATTAGCAAATGCAATCTTGCCGCTCAGTGCAAGCCCCACCGCAGTGGAAATCATATTTTGCTCACCGATACCCATCTCAAAGAAACGCTCAGGAAATTCCTGCTCGAAAAGACGAGTCATTGTTGATTTACTCAAATCTGCGTCCAGTGCCACAATTCGCTTGTTTTCTCTACCCAATTCTACGAGCGTCTCACCGTAAACCTTTCTACAATTCTGCATTCCCATTTATGCTTCTCCTCACTCTTCAAACAGCGCTCGGGCTGTCTCATATTGTTGCTGTGTCATTATTCCGTGGTGAAAGTCCGCTTTACCCTCAGCAAATGGCACACCTTTCCCTTTTACCGTATGAGCAACAATCATCACTGGCTTACCACTCACTTTATCTGCCTTATCTAACGCATCGGCTATTTGCCTGACATCGTGACCGTCAACCTCCATCACGTGCCAGCCGAATGCCTTCCACTTTTCAGGGTGTGGATTTGTATCATAACGCTCAACAATCGGCCCCGTTGCCTGCACACCGTTCTTATCCAGTATGGCTACAAGGTTGTCCAGCTTGTAGAAAGCAGCCGTCATCGAGGCCTCCCAAATCTGTCCCTCGGCTACCTCCCCGTCACCCACTATGCAGTAAACCCGGTAATCCTTCTTATCGAGTTTACCCGCCATTGCCATCCCGCAGGCCATACTCAACCCTTGGCCAAGAGAGCCTGTGTTCGCCTCAATGCCCGGCGTTCTCAACATTTCAGGATGTCCCTGCAGCATCGTCCCAAGTTCTTTCAGCGTGCCCAGTTCTTTCTTGTCGAAATACCCACACTCAGCCAGAGCCGCATATTGCGTCAATGCTGCGTGTCCCTTACTCAGCAGGAGTCTGTCCCTGTCGGACCATTTTGGCTTTTTTGGGTCATGATACATTTTGTGAAAGTATAACACCGCAACGATTTCAGCTATTGAGCACGAACCTCCAAGATGCCCGGGTTTACCCGCACCAATCATTAGCACAATATCATAGCGAAGCTTCTTTGCTATTTTTTCCAGTTCCGCCGCCTTTTCATCGGAAATTGACATAAACACTTATCCTCTAAATCAAGTTAAATTTTCTTCTACGCTCAATTCCCATTCTCAATCTCAATAAAGAACCTAAATATTAGCAGAAGTAGTTATAATGTGCAATGAACCTTTTTATTTTTTCCATGTGCCACACTAACTTGTTAGTTTGTCCTTCTTCTGTTTTTTTATGGCATTGTTCTGATTGAGGAGGTAGAGAAATGAGCGAATTAATTTTGAGATATACGGTATATAAGCCCAATCGCTACTCGACTGTAACACTTTTTGCGAGGTTACGCGGCTTGTCAACATCGTGTCCGCGCAGCACCGCAGCGTGATAGGCCAGGAGCTGCAGCGGAATAACCGTCAGCATCGGCTGCAGAAGCTCCGGCAAATCCGGAACCGTAATTAAATGGTCGGCACATTCCTTGATTTTCTCATCGCCTTCGGTTGCGACAACAATGATTTTACCGCCGCGCGCCCGAACCTCCGCAATGTTGCCCATAATTTTGTCATATTGTGGCCCGGCCGTGGCAATAAAAACCGCAGGCATACCGCCGACGATTAAAGCTATCGGGCCGTGCTTCATCTCCGCAGCGGGAAGGCCCTCAGCATGAATGTAGCTAATTTCCTTTAGCTTCAACGCACCTTCAAGGGCAACCGGATAATTAAACCCTCTGCCCAAGAAAAGCCAGTTGTCCTTATCGATATTTGCTGAAGCTATTTCCTTAATTTCCTCGGACTGTTTCAATATTTCGCTTATTCTTTCCGGTATTTTAGAAAGTTCATCCATATATTTTGCTGCTACATCGCTGCCGAGGTGCTTTCTTCTGCCCAGTTCAATAGCCAGCATTGTCAGCACCGCTACCTGGGCGGTAAATGCCTTTGTGCTGGCAACGCCGATTTCCGGCCCGACGTGCAGATAAATCCCCGAATCAGTTGCCCGCGCAATGGAAGAGCCTACCACGTTAACAATACCCAGCACCGTCGCCCCTCGTTCTTTCGCCTGCTCCACTGCTGCAAGAGTGTCGGCCGTTTCTCCCGATTGGCTGATTGATATAACCACCGTGCCGTCTTCGATAATTGGATTACGATATCGAAATTCACTGGCATATTCCGTCTCAGTAGGAATCCGTGCCAGATGCTCGAACAAAAACTCACCGACCAGACCGGCGTGGAATGCGGTCCCGCAGGCGGTTAAAATAAGCCGTTTAGTGCGAGTCAGCTCGCGCAGATACGTAGCTAAGCCGCCGAGTTTAATTCTGTTGTTTGCCCGGTCGATTCGACCGCCCATACATGTGCTCAAGGCCTTCGGCTGTTCGAAAATCTCTTTAAGCATGTGATGCTGGAAGCCGCCAAGCTCAATTTGCTCTAACGAAAATTCAATTTGCTGTAGCTCTTTGCTCACGGTGACATTATCAATGGTCTTTGTACGGAATCCATCTGAGCCAACGACAACCATTTCATTGTCTGCAAGATATATTGCCTGCTTTGTATGCTCGACAATCGCAGCCGCATCCGAGGCCAGGATGTATTCATTCTCGCCTACGCCTAAAATCAAAGGGCTGCCCTTTTTCGCGCCTATGAGCATATCTGGAAAATCTGAGCAGACAATCGCCAGCCCGTAAGTTCCGGCTAATTCTCCAAGGGCACGCTGGACCGCCCATTCAAATTTGTTCTGCCCATCGGGTTTTTTCCCACTTTTGCCTTTGTTATCTTTTGCATAGAAATAGCCGATTAAATTTGATATCACTTCCGTGTCGGTTTCACTCACGAATTTGGCACCTTCATTTTCCAGCCAGGTCTTTAGTGTCGCATAGTTTTCGATAATGCCGTTATGAACAACAGCGATTTTGCCGGTATAGTCCAGATGTGGATGTGCATTAACACTGTTTGGCGCACCGTGGGTGGCCCACCGTGTATGCCCAATACCGAGTGTTTCTGCTTTGTCGGGCTTATCCAAAATCTCTTCCAAAGCGCTGATTCTGCCGCTGCATTTTTTAACTTTTATCCCACCGCTGCCCAAAAGCCCCACGCCGGCCGAATCATATCCGCGATACTCCAGACGCTTTAACCCTTCTATCAGCGTTGGTTGTGCGCTCTTTTTACCAAGATATGCTACTATGCCGCACATTCATATCTCCTTTAATCGTGGAAAGCCTTGTAAAGTAAATCGGTACAAAACACCACCTGCGTAATCTAAATCCAAAAGCCAGAATAAACATATGCAGTAATAAGTTTATCTTAATTTTCGCTTATTATAAAAAAAATCCAGCCCATTCCACAAACCAATTCTCCTTGAACGGCAAATAGTATTTAGTATATAGTGTTTAGTGAATAGAAAATCGAGTCGCGAGCGATGAGACACGAATTATGATAGTTGTTATTGATTATAACGTGGGAAACGTCCGAAGCGTCTGCAACGCCTTTCGCTATATCAGCTGCGATGTAAAGCTAAGCCGCGAACGACAGGATATCAAAAGTGCTGCTGGCCTCGTTCTGCCCGGCGTCGCAGCCTTTGGCTATGCCGTCAGTGCATTAGGTTCTTTGGCTGACTTGATAAAAAAACTTGCCTCTGCTGGCAAACCGCTATTAGGTATCTGTGTCGGCTACCAGATGCTTTTCGACCAAAGCGCCGAGTTTGGCTCCCACGCCGGCCTTGGATTAGTCTCGGGCAGCGTTCTCCCCATTCCCACCACACAAATAGTTCCGCACATGGGATGGAATCTCGTAACGCTACCCGAAGATATGGATTTGTTCGCTGGTTTGGCGAGAGAAAAGCATTTCTATTTCGCGCATTCTTTCTATCCTGATGTTACTGACACTCAGGCCAAAATCGCCTATACCGATTATGGTTTCGATTTGCCTGCTTCAGTCCAGAAGGCCAACATCTACGGCACGCAGTTTCACCCTGAAAAAAGTGGCAAAACCGGCCTGAAAGTCTTACAAAATTTCGCTGAAATTTGCAAGAAGAGTAACTGACAATGCTGACAAAAAGAATCATCCCGTGCCTCGATGTTAAAGACAACCGCGTGGTAAAGGGCGTCCATTTTCTAAATCTTCGTGACGCCGGCGACCCTGTTGAGCTTGGTGCAAGATACAGCGATGAAGGTGCCGATGAGTTGGTGTTCTTGGATATCACCGCAACCATTCGCTCTCGAAAAACAATTGTTGAACTTGTCGAAAAGGTCGCCGAAAACGTCTTCATTCCCTTTACCGTGGGTGGCGGCATCCAAACGGTTGACCAAATGGACGAACTGTTAAGAAGCGGTGCTGAAAAAGTTTCGGTCAATACCGCCGCCGTCGACAATCCAAATCTGCTCACCGAAGCCGCCCAGCGCTTCGGAAATCAGTGTGTCGTCCTTGCCATTGATGCACGCCGGTCAAAAGAAAATCCCGGCAGATGGCAGGTCTGCGTTAAAGCCGGCTCCGAACCGACTGATATCGATGCCGTTGAATGGGCAGTTAAAGCCGAGAAATTGGGCGCTGGTGAAATATTACTGACCTCTATGGATGCTGATGGTACAAAAACAGGCTACGATAACGAATTGAACAAAGCTGTTACTGACGCGGTCAATATTCCCGTAATCGCATCAGGCGGAGCGGGAAAACTCGACCACCTCTACGATGCCATTGTTGATGGCGGCGCAGATGCAGCCCTTTTTGCTTCAATTACACACTTTGGAAATTACACAATAAGGCAAATCAAAGAATACCTCGCCTCCCGCGGCATACCCGTAAATCTATAACTTAAGGTACCCTTATCGTTGTGTTTTCGATTTTCCCTTTTTGTAAAAGACCCTAAAAATATCTGGTGTTTACATTTCCGGACAACGTCTATGCAGCTCAAAGGTTTTGAAAAGCCCATAGCCTGTGGTGTTATATTGGACGCCGGGTGGTGGGCCGGTTTCGGGCGCGCTTTGAAACATGCTCGGCCACGCCGAGCCCAACGGCTGGTTGCCGTGATGCGGACCGAGAGTATTTCTTAGCGTGCCGATGACTATAACTTCTATTGTATTCGTACCCGCGGTGACCAATTTGGTCACGTCACACTCCCAAGGTTGATGGTAGATATATCCAGCCGGTTCTCCATTAACAATAACTTTGGCTACACTCCCATACCAGGCCGGTAGCGAAACCATATATTGACCCATAAGTGATGGAATATCAAAATTCTGTGTGTATGAGACGCTGGCTGCGTATAACGGATGGCCCTGCTCATTCCACCGCCCGAGTTCCAACGGCGCTTCAGGCGCGATTACGAAGCCTGAATCCGCAGGCTTTAGTGCAAAGTCGCCCAAAACATAAGCCGGCTCAAGTTCATGGTAGATAGTCATTGGGGATGCCTTGATTGTGATAAAGTTCTCACCAACCTTTGCAGCCGAGGTAAAATCAATCTTCCCAAACGCCTTGTCAAGCCACCAGGAATCCTTCGTAGCCGAAACTGGTATATTATTGCAAGTAATCGTGTACAGGTCCGGTCGTTCGATAACAATATGAAGCGGCTCCGGCACCGGTCCTTTGATGCTAAACCGGTATGTCGCTTCGAAACCGCTCTCCGGGCCGAACTTTTTGGTAATCAACTCGTCACGAAACTGCACCGCGCTGTCCCAGGGGTTGCTCTCCATTCCATTTTTCTGGAAGGCGAACTGAGATGCCTGATAAAAATAAATTTTCTCCCTCGTCTCACCATCGGCGGTGACGTCAACATAGTCCAGGGTCAGAACGTTTGACCCAATGCGTCGAATCCGAAGTGGCCCAACGGCCGCGATATTCGAGCTCTTCTCTAAATCGGGCGGAGCCGGCTTGCGTGCCTTTTTCGAAAGAAACAAAAGCAGGCTCCCACAAGGGGCAAGTTCAAACTTGGTCTTGATGCCATTTCGTTCCTTGTTGAAGGAGTAATGCGAAATCATTCCCGTCTCAGGGTGCCACCGTTCAATACCTCGCATCACCGATTCTATCTCGCCACAACTGGTTGAATCGATGCTTGTGTTGACTAGGAAAAGAATCTCCCCGTCGTCCAATCGTCGACGGTGATGGAATAGGATACCTTTGTCATCATCACTGCGGTGGATGGCAAACCCATCATTAGCCTGACTTAATAGCGTAGCGGCCACCGCATCAGAGTTGACTTGCTTCCAGGAGGAATTCTGCGATACCTCCTTGCCCCAATCCGATGGTATGCCATCGACCAGTACCGGCGGAGCGCCGCAGCAGATAACCTCCCCACCTCCTTGAAGATAAGCTTCAACCAGTTCCATCGTCTTGCTGTTGAGATTTTCTATCAATGACGGCAGAACCACAGTTGAGTATCGTCGTCGGCCGACTTTCAGCGTCGCACCTTCAACTGAGCCGTGCCGGGCAATGATGTCCTCGCTTCCTATATCGTATTCGACCTGGGCCTTCGCTGAAGCCACGACCATCTTTTGGAATTCCTCTCCTATCTTACTTAGATGCTCACTGTGGTTCGGGTCGGTCTGATACATCCAGGCGGTGGTTGTCGGTTCGATAAATAGTATCGTATTGACCTGCTCACCTTGCGATAGTACAGCCGACAGCCGCGTAAAGTAAGAGGCTATGATGTGGTAAGCCTCCCACCAGGGCTCATGATACGAGAAAGATTGAGGGTGGTCGCGCTTTCGAGCCCCGCGAATTGTAATATAGCTAAGGTGTTCGTCGAGCGTATTGACACCCAGAACATACAGCCAGTCACCGATTCTCTTCATGTCCTCGAAGCGCAGGTCCCAGCCGCCGGCGCCGTATGCCTCACACAGAGTGCGTTTGCGGTCGAGTTGATTGGCGACGCTGGAAAGTTCTTTCACCGATCGGACATTGCCGAACTGGGCGTGCGTGTCCTCGCCATACTGGTTCATAAGCGTGTCAATGCCCGGCCGCTGCTGCCATGCAGACATGGCCATATTATCCGGTACCCACTTACAGTTCGGCCATTCGTGCTCCCAGTAATGACCGGTGAACTCAAGGCCATGCTTTTCGCAATAATCGTAGTAAGGCTTCGCCCAGCGTTCGACGAGCAGCTCGAGCAGGACCTGAAAATAATTATGTCGCACCCGTTTCCAGTCACCTATGGGTCTTACAAGACTCGGCAGATTGTCCAGTATCGAATAACCCCAGCGTTTCTCGAAGGCTTGCGGCAGATCATCAGTCCAATGAATGTCCCAGTTCGGTCCGAGGTGCGGCTCATCTGTGAAAACTCCCGGAACGTGTTTGCCGAATTCGCTGCCAATCTCCCGACGATATGCCTCCATAGTTACTTCAAGAAACTTATCCGTCACTCCAGGGGCTAGCAGGTCCACATAGTACTTGCCGCCAAACCAGGGTGAGCTGTCGGTCGGCTTTACGGACACAACGAGGTAAGAGGATTCGGGAAGGACTTGACCGATGCGAACTTTGCCCGTGACATTCTCATAGCCGTCATCGAAAAGATGAAAAACACCTAACACATCATCAGTTAACTTAGGGACTCTTTTGACATTATCAAATACAAGGCCCTTGCCTCGAGATTCCGGCATCGCCTCCGGCACAAAACCTCCCGCAAAACCGGATGGATACGAGTTTTCGTCGTATATCCATATGTTCATGTCCAGCTGTTTGGCCTCTTTCAGGGCGACCTTCCACAGCCGGAACCAGTCGGCAGAAAGATATGGCGTCATCAATCCCGGCCGGGGATGGACAAAGACCTGCTTGACTTTTTGCCCGGCCAGACTGCGCAGCGTCGAGATGATTTGCTCTTCGGTTAGCATATCGTTCCACACCCACAGAGGCGCTGTGCTGTACTCGCGGGACGGATTGGCAAACAATGTCTTGACACTTGCTGAATCGACAGTTTCCACACGACAGCCGACAACAGCCATACACACAACAGCCAAAACACTTATTATGTGTGCCGCAGAAAAAATGCGCTTCATAATAACCTTCTCAGGCGAAATGGCCAAACCCTGCACCCTTATGAACCTGACGTCCTGGAATCAGGTTGTTATCGTCAGTAAAAACCTAAAAGATATCTAAATAAGTATCAATCTCCCAGCTGGTAACCTGCTTTTTGAACTCGTCCCACTCTTTTGTCTTTACGTCGATATATCTTTCAAACAAATGCTCGCCCAGAGTCTCACGTAGAATTGTGTCCTTCTTTAACTCCTCCAGTGCTTCCAGTAATGAAGTTGGAAGGACATTGATGTTTTTCTTAACCCGGCTTTCATCATCCAGGCTGTATATATTTTCTTCAACTGGCTCAGGAGGCGTGAGGTTATTTTTAACTCCATCCAGGCCTGCCTTCAACATAACTGCAAATGCCAGATATGGATTACACGCCGGGTCCGGACATCTAAGTTCAATTCTCGCAGCTTCACTCTTGGCCCTAAACCATTTGGGTACTCTCAACAAGGCTGAGCGGTTCATAGCAGCCCACGTAACATAAACAGGCGCCTCATACCCGGACACAAGTCTCTTGTACGAGTTTACTGTCGGACAGAGAATCGCACATATCGCACCAATATGTTTTATTTGACCGGCGATAAAACTGTATGCGGTTTTTGACAAGTTGTATTTCTCGTCTTTGTCATAGAAGGCGTTTGCTTTCGCTTTAGTGTCGAAAAGACTTTGATGCACATGCATACCCGAACCGGCCTTACCCATTATCGGTTTTGGCATAAATGTGGCGTGCAGATTATGCATCTGTGCAATCTTCTTCGCACAATATTTTAACGTGAGCACCTTGTCCGCTATATCCAGACAGTTCCCGTAATGGAAATCTATTTCATACTGCCCGAAACCAACCTCATGGTGGGATGCTTCAACTTTGATTCCGAAATTCTCCAACGCACTCACTATCTTTTTTATGACCTTGTATCCTTCATGGGAGGAAAGGTCGAAATAACTGTCGTGGTCTATAGGCAGTGTTCTTTGTTCTTTTAGAATTCCGGCTATAGGCGAGGTTCTTTTTTCGCTGTCAGCTCTGAACAAATAGAATTCCGGCTCAGGCCCGACGTTATATTCATACCCTTCTTCGGCCGCCTCAGCCACGGCTTGTTTAAGAATAAACCTCGGGTCGCCTTCAAAAGGCCTGCCGTCTGAGCCGTAGATATCGCATATCAGCCTTGCGGTTTTGCCATCTTCAGTTAGCCACGGCACAACAGCATAGGTTGCCGCGTCCGGCTTCAAAAACAAATCGCTTTCCTGGATTCGTGCAAAACCTTCAATCGAAGAGCCGTCAAACCACACCCCGTCTCTTAAGGCGTCCTCCAGCTCTTCGACCGGTGTGATGACTTCCTTTATAACGCCCAGCAAATCCGTAAATTGCAGCGTAATAAATTTTATATCGTCTTTTTTTACCTGCTCTAAGACCTTTCCAGCTTCCATTATCGAATCTCCTTTGTGCCTTTTGTTTGGGTTATTCTTACCTTTGCGTCAAAAAGTGCAAGATAAATCTCAAAAATTCGATTTTAACCAACCCTTGGCTCAATTCTACAGCAATATCACACCACCACAGGCGGGTTGCTGACAAAAATTGTTGAATGATAACATTTGATATGTTATTAAGAGGCAGCCGCAACAAACCTTAAAGGAGACAGGCGATGGTAAAAGTGAGAGTCTCATATAGGGTCGGATTACTATTGGTGCTCTGTTTACTAATCCTTGTAACGAGTTGCTCGGTCGATGGAAGATTGGCAAAAGAATCTTTGGTATCATCTGTAAAT
>Ga0209636_10007877_pt1 | contig 10856 bp, 10 predicted proteins | sample DeeMarSWOR152_54_FD_187464 | JGI IMG/M metagenome (GOLD analysis project Ga0209636, IMG submission 187464) | Marine sediment microbial communities from White Oak River estuary, North Carolina - WOR-1-52-54 (SPAdes) (version 2) | ecosystem: Environmental > Aquatic > Marine > Intertidal zone >... | reverse complement strand
ACTGATGTCTACGGACACCAAAATGGTCAAATATGACCTGCACCACCTGGCGCAGGGGGTTAAGTTAGTCCCGAACAATGCTGTCAGCTTTCGGCCAAATACGACCTATATTCGCTGGATAGAAACCTTGGAAGATGCTTTACTCAACTCCTTTACAAATAAGAAGATACGGATCAATTACAGGTAACGAATGTCGAATGTCCGGTGACAGTGTCATAGTGATATGCCAGTCATCGTCCCTTGGAAATGGATCCAAGGAGGGACTGACCGTTAACGGAATTAGTTGACAACTAATTGTTACACTTTCTCTTACGTAAAGCGTCTTCTCTATGTTTTCCTGGATTGGTTGTTGACGCTTCTCAGATCTTCATACAGGGTTTTAACTTCAGTTTTGCCACGATAGGTTTTGGCCATATCCTCAGTGAGAGTTGAGAGCATCGCGTCGACTAACTGGACAGCCTTGCGTAAGTGAAGCTGCGCCGAAGAAGAGTCTTTTCGCGCTAAGGAGATCTTGCCAAGATAGTGATGTGCGTGCCACAACTGTTCCTTCATCCCACACCCCTCGGCAATCTTCACGGCCTGGCTACACTCGAATTCTGCTTCGCGGAGCTTTCCCTCTGACAGATGGACACCCGCGAGGAGAAGATGGGTCTCAGCAGCCTCTGGCTTTTTCCCTTTCTCCGAGGCCAGACGGAGCGCCTCTTCTGCATACTGACTGGCTTTGGGATTGTTATTCCGAGCAAGTTCCAGCCTGGTGGCAACTGTCAGAGCCTCCAGAATCGCTTCTGTATCCTCCATCTCCCTGGCCATTCTCAAAGCATCCTGGATGTCTACCAGAGCATCTCCGTGGGAACCTCTCAGGAACTTCGCAAATCCTGAGTCAATGAGCGCCGATATTCTCCTTGCTCCTCTACCAATTGTGGACCCAATTCGTTGCGCCTCCTCCAGGTTATCCAGTAGCTTCTGATGGTCCCCTACGTGCCACCAGAATTTACACAGATAACGTATCGAATTCAACCGCTCCTCGGTATCTCCGATCTCCTCTTGGATTCTCAAGGCCTGCTCGAGGTGACTGAATGCAGCAGCATAGTTGCCACAGATGGAATGCACACCTCCCAGATTCTTGAGAGCCTCACCCACACCCTTCTTGTCGCCGATTTGCCTCTTGGCACTCAGTGCGTGTTCGTAAGAGGCAAGCGCCAACTCGTATTCTCCACGAGTCTCATGAATGAGGCCTATCATACTGAGGCTGGAGCCCTTCCCCCACCTGTCTCCGATCTCCTCCTGAATCTCCAGGGCTTGCTCATAGCGGCTGAGGGCTCGCGCGTACTCTCCACTGTACCAGTAGGCAATTCCAATATTGCTCAAGGTTGCACCCTCTCCCTGCTTGTCCCCAATTCTCTTCTGAATTTTCAACGCCTGTTCGTAGTAATCGAGTGCTCCAGCATTATCACCATCTGCAGAATGGACGATCCCGATATTGTTGAGCGCTGCAGCCTCACCCCGTTTGTCTCCAATCTCCCTCTGAATCTTCAACGCCTGTTCGTAGTGGCTAAGGGCTGCAGGATAGTCCCCCCGGATGGAATGCACACTTCCGATTCCAATAAGGGCGACACTCTCACCTCTTCTGTCCCCGGTCTGTTCATGAATCTTCAACGCGTTCTCGTAGTGTGTGAGCGCGAGGTCGGGGCGTCCACGGTGCCAGTGCACGGTACCAACATTCTTGAGGGTTGCACCCTCACCATGCTTGTCTCCAGTTTCTTTCTGAATCTTCAACGCTTGCTCAAGATAGTCCAGAGCGCGGTCGTAGTCGCCTCGTGCACTGTATGTTGTGCCCAATCCAGACAGCGCGGCCGCATGTTCCACGTGGTCTCCCAATCCGGCGGCAAGCGCTGCAATAGCCTCGTAGGCTGCACCTGCTTCGTCATAGCTACCAACGAGTATTTTCACCCCGGCTTTCCCTCTGAGTAGAGTGAGTTTGGTCCGCTGGAGATCTTGCGTGGATTCTTCCTTGAGGTACGTATCCACTAGCCGGATACCCTGATCAAAGTACGCGATCGCCTCTTCATTCGCAAAGAGCTTCTTCACATGTTCTCCTGCTCTGATAAGATAGGGCAACGCTTCCTTTGGCTCGTCGGCCTGGACCAGGTGATGTGCAATCTTTCCCGCGTACTCTTCCTCTTCGCCATGGTTCTCTTCGAAGTACTCCCCTATGAGCCGGTGATATTCCCTCCTCAGTTCTGGGATCAGATTATCATAGACTACCTGTCTGATCTTGCCATGGTCAAAACGGTACTCTCTGTCTGAAGCATGGATGAGGTAGTGGGAGTGTTCTAAGTCCTGTAAGCCAAGTAGCACCTTTATGCGTGGAAGTCCCAAACAGTGACGCAGAGTGTCAGATCGAAAGGAACGCCCCTCGACTGAGGCAACCTCGACAAGATTTTTTTCTTCCCGATTCAAGCTCCTCAATCTGTTCATGATGACTTCATTGACCCTGCTCGGAATGGACACTTCGGCAATATCCCTGGTCAGCCTCCATTCTCCATTTTCTTGATGAACCACCCCTTGATCCCGAACCAGCTTAAGCAATTCCAGAATAAACAGGGGATTTCCTTCCGTGTCGTGATAGATTGCATCGGCGAAGTTCTCAGGAACCCTGAGCTGGGGGAATACTGAACTGATCACACTTCTGGTTGCTTTCTCGTCCAATCTTTGCAGGCTGATTTCTTCATAGAGCTGCTCCTTTCCCATCCTTTCCAAAACTGCCAAGAGAGGATGAGGTTCTGGTTCCTCGCTGAGTTCCTCTGGTCTGTAGGTGCCCAGAATCAGTATCCTCTCCCCCCGGGTATTCCTTGAGAGATAGGTGAGGAGGTTCAGCGTAGGTACATCAGCCCAATGGAGGTCATCAAGGTGAAGTACTATCGGTCTGTCCTGAGACATGACCTTGACGAGCTCAGTAGTCGTATCCCACAGCTGCTCCTTGCTGACCAATGACGCTTCCTTCTCCCCCTGCATAAAAACAAGAATCTGCATGATTCCCATTCTGTCGTTCAGATGCCGAGCCGTTCTCTCAATGAAACCACGGAGTGCCCCCGGTTCCTTCACCCCCTTGAGCTTGAGATATGAGCGGACGACCTCCAGAATGGGTTCATAGGGAAAGCCTTCTTCTCCAAGGAGACACCTTCCCACCACATACCTGGCTTTCTTCTTTTTCGCCTTCCGGCCCAGTTCCCAGACAAGTCGAGATTTACCAATGCCTGCCTCACCTTTCACCAACACCGTCGTACCTTTTCCTTTCAGCATGTTCTCTAATCGATGTTCTAGGATACGCATCTCGCGTTCCCTTCCCACGAGAGGGGAGTAGACTCCCCCAGCTCGCTCCTCAAATACTTGCTCAGTGGCGATCAGTTCGATTACCTTCCCCTTCAGAATCTCCCTCACCCTTTCCAGGTCAGATTTCAGCTCCATCGCACTCCGATATCGATCCCGAGGTCTTTTCTGAAGCGCCTTAAAGACTACCTGCTCCACTTCAAGAGGTATACCTTCTCTCAACTCGTCCATCCTCAATGGATCAGAGTACAGAATGGAGTGGATGATCGCACCCGGATGATCTCCCTCAAAAGGCAGCGTACCGGTAAGTAACTGATACAGAACAACTCCCAGAGAAAAGAGGTCGCTTCGTTCGTCAATCTCCATCCCGGTTGCCTGCTGTGGAGACATGTAATGGAGTGTGCCAACGATCTCGTGGATGGAGGTGATCCTGGAAGCCTCTGCGATTTGCACCAATCCAAAGTCCATTACCTTGACACTTCCGTTGCTCACCATGATGTTCTGTGGCTTTATATCGCGATGAATGATCCCCTTCTCGTGGGCTGCAGTCAGCGCATCCGCAACCTTCAATCCAATATCGATCACCCTCTCTACATCAAGGACCTTTCCCTCCATCACCTCATCGAGGGTCTTCCCTTCAATCAACTCCATGGCGATAAAGGATTCATTCTTCACCTCTGCCACCTCATACACCTTGACAATTCCCGGATGCTCCAGCTTCATTCCTGCTTCAGCCTCTCTGAGGAACCGCGTGCGTGTCACCTTGTCAGCTGAGAACTGGGGGAGAAGTACCTTCAGAGCCACATGACGTCGGGTGTCGATGTCCACAGCCTCATAGACAGTGGCCATTCCGCCTCGACCCAATTGTCTCAGAATCTCATAGTGAGAGAGCGCTTTCTTCATACACGCCTATGTCTTTTGACATGCGGGACAAACCCGGCCTGTCTTCTCTAAATCTAATTGTCCCTTGAGCTTTTGTCAACACGACGACATCGGAAAATGTTAATGCTCCTCAGAAATGTCTTCTATCCTTGTTTGTTAGTGCAACAGCCGGTCGCTGTATCTGGCCTCTAGCGCAGAAGAAAAATGGGAAGTGTCCCTATTTTTCTAGTAAGCCTTTTGTGTCCCCTTCCCGATCAAGGATGATTGGTTTGGAATTCGCCCCGAAAGAAGAAAAGACGCGATCCCGATGTGAGCTTCAGAGTGCGTTCCTAGACTGCTGCGTCAATTGGCCGCCACTGCCATGCTTCTCGCTTGCGGACAATGTACCCCAGCCCCGGGAAGGGGAAATGAGATGCCATCACAAGCATCTTCTCAGTCGCAACTCTGTCCAGAACCTGGCGCCTTGTGACCATAGCTTCCTCAGCTGCGAAGTCGAACGCCGGGTACCAATCAGGATGCTCCAGGTGGATAGGATGAAGAACCATATCGGAGAGGTACAGTAGTTCGTGACCGCCGGAAGAAATCGCCAATACCGTATGACCCGGTGTGTGCCCTGGCGCTGAAATGACCTCAATACCAGGGGCGACCTCCCCTTGTTGGTCAATCGTATCGACTTGCCCCTGGATCGGTGGAAGATTCTCGTGTGCGAATCTGCGCATGAGTTGTTTTATGTCTTCGCCTACCCGCAGTTGTGCCAAATCCGGTCCAGACATCCAGAACTCCCACTCATCCTTCCATATGACATACCGTGCGTTGGGGAATGCTGGTCTGCCCTCGGTATCAGTGTTTCCGCCGATGTGGTCGGGATGTGCGTGAGTGAGAATCACCGTGTCAACGTCCATCGGTTCAATTCCCTCGGCTCGCAGGTTCTGGAGTAGCTTTCCTGCACTGGGCACTGAGCCTGCTCCCACGCCGGTATCCACCAGAATTTGATGTTTCCCGGTATTGACGAACAAGCAAGTCCATGGGACTGTGATCTCTCCCAGCTGGATACCGTGGTCACGAAGTGCTTGTTGGAGGTGTTCCCTCGGTGCATTCACGAAAAAACTGTGGTCTGGGTAAGTAAAAGTACCATCACTAACAGCAATGCATCCGAAATCCCCTACTTCGAAGTGATGAATCTCATCGGTCATGGATCTCCTCCTCCCTGAAATCCACAGAAGAATCCACAGAAGACGCTTTCCTTAACTTTCTCACACACATAGACATAGAGAATAATTATGGACTCGTCCTTCCCAGCCCGATGAGCCATCCGACAGACCTCACAGAGTTAATCGATAAGCACATGCTACAGTCGAAGTTGCGCAAAGCATCTTCTTTTTCCCGAACCAAAGCACACATAGCGTGTGAGCCAGAGTAGCTTTCTATGCCCCTTGCCACTGTGCACCTCATTCGGGGTCGTCGAATAGCCAAGAACGATATTTCTCGTTCTTCCAACTTGTCAATGAAATCCCGACACCTGAATACTGCGCTATCACATCTTCGGTGTATGATTTCAGTATTCCGCCCGCTTCGGCGAAATCCTCATCCTTTTCATAATAGAAATATCTCGCTGGCATATCATAATAATGCCCCATACTTAAACGAGGATAGGGAATTTCGCCGGAGTCCGGAAATTCAAATTCTTCGAGGCTAATCTCGCCCGACAACGTATCCAGAAAATCTCCACATATCCACGAAGTCTCCGTGGTTGTTCCACATAGGTAGACAAATGAATTGGGTGGGTAACGCCAGAAGAGTTCGAATTCAGGCTTCGTCAATTGTGATACATCCCCAGCAACTTTGACGAAAGAATCCGTAACCGTGAGAGCATATCTATCTCTAACACCTCTGTAGTAAAAATAGAGTGAGTATTTCCCTTCAGAAATCTCTAAGAACGATGTAGATTGCGCAGGCCCGAAGGCAGGAAGACAAATCTCAGGAGCATAGATACCCAGAATGTGAACTGCAATTTGACTCCTCTGCACTCCTATCTCAGACACTATTTGCCAGTTACAACAACCGTAGTGCTTCTCCGTAGCCATTGATAGCATTATGGTTGGCTCGCTAACCGAGTCATGATCGCGATACCCCTCTTGAACACTGAATATGATATCGCTCTCTATCGGTTTCAGTTCTTGGGAGTCGAAGATGTCACAGCTCAGAAGAAGGAAGAGAGACGTCACAAACACCAGAAGAGCCAGTATTCTTGTTTTCTGCACAGTATTCATCGTTTCTCCCTTGATACGCGATTCCGCTTAACTCGTTCCGCTGCAGACACCATTGTCAATTCTCCATAGCATCTTGCTTGACAACACCTCATACTGATACTTGTGCGGCACACGCCCATCGTCGATTCCCTCTCTTGACACAGCACCGCCTGTCTCCGTCGTGGAAAAAGTCTTGCCGCCAACTGACACCAATTCTCCTCTCTAAACGACTACTGCACGTGTTATGGCACTATCTTCATCCGCACCCATTCGCTCTCACTAAACCCACCCCCTCGAACACGAAAGACCTTGGTCATTTCGTACCCTTCACCTGACACGATTACATACACTCCTACATATGGGGTCCTAAAACCTACTCCTTCATATGCTTCCCTCAGTCTTTCTTCACTTTCATACGGACCCAGAAGGCGATTCTCCTTGAAGGCATACAGAACGGTATCCGCTGGAATCACAGTTACCGGTCCCCAATACCTATGCGGAATGTAGCCAACAGACCAGGCCTCTTCATTGGAACTGAAGTACTCTTCCATGGATTTCAGCTCATCTTCCGACGCAGTGCCGTCGTGATTGCCAAATCCATCTGCTACCACTTCCTCGTCGACTGGAACTGTGACTTCATAGTGCTGTCTGAGTCCTTTGCATTGGAGCAATAACAGCAGAACGCCCATCGAGAGACGGATTGGGGTTAGGCCACGGTTCTTGAGACATCTTCTATGGCTGTGAGCCATGCTCTACTGCCTCGCCACACAGAGCTTCCTCGTTGGGGTGTGGACTCCCGTCCCTAGACCCGTATGGGCTTCATGGATTACACGGCTCAGGTCCACCTCGGTAGATGTAGTGCCCGAGGTAGATGGCATCAGCGACAGTTATCCTCCCGTCCAGGTTCACATCTCCTTCTCCGTATGGTGCAGGGCCGCCTCTATATATGTGATTCCCCACGTATACGATGTCTGCAGACGTGATGCGTCTATCAGCGTTCGTGTCCCCGCAGTAGTAGTCTATGGTGCGAATGCAGTCGGTTGAGAATGACGGTACATACAGGGTGATACCAGGCTTGTCAACGAATCCAAGACGCAGAAGAGGGGTGAAGGCCTGCATCAGTGTGTCAATGCAGCTGGAGTCAGAGGGTACGGAAGAACTGAGAATACGAACATCGACCGTACCTGCAAGATGAATGCCGCGAGGCACCGGTATTCCGCACGCTATCGGGAAAGTGAAGGCAGATATGGCAATCTTCGGGGCGGGAGGTGGACCCTGGATGCCCTGATTATCGATTATGGAGGCGTCTGTCCAATCAATATGGCCGAATATGTTCCTGAAATCCGGACCGATGGTTATCGCTTCAACTGTGCATACTGCAGCATCAAACGTGAGCGGGATATCAAAGGCCGAGATACTGTCACCATACCCTCCTCCTTCGTACTGGAGCCAGACTTCCATAGAGACGAGATCACCTGGATAACCTTCCGCACCTACTATCCACAGGCTGTCAGTGAAGCCATAGATGGCACCCGGGACACACGCTGCCAATGCGATATAAAGCAGCTTCTTTTTCATAGGTAGCTCCTTTTTCGCGGTTTGAACTGACTACCTATATGATAGTTACGTCCGACCAGTTGTCAAGGTCTCTCTGGAACTAATGCTCAGATGAGCAATATCCTCACCTCACTACACAGATCTTTTTCGTAGCCGTCTGCTCGCTGCCCTCCCCTACGGGCCGTATGGCGAGGCGAAGAAAGTAGGTTCCGCTCGGGACCTTTCTGCCTGCGTCATCTGTGGCGTCCCACGTTGCCGTATACAGACCCGGCGGCTGGTGGTGATCGGCGAGTGTTTTGACCCGTTCACCAAGGAGGTTGTAGATGACCATATCTACTCTGCTCCTCTGCAGAAGTCCATACTGGATGATAGCTTTCTTCTTGAGTGGATTTGGAGCAGTGCGAAGAAACATGACGTCAGAGTCAGAAGTCTTCTCCTGGACCTCAGTCTGATACCCGAACCATTGGAGCGTCCTGGCAATCAGCGTGTCTTGAGCCTCAGTATCCCAGCCAGAAAGATCAAGGGTTGCGATGTAGTTGCATGGCCAGTAGATGAATACGACCTTGTAGCCGCCGGGGTCTTCATACCTGTATCCCATCACTTCGCTACTTGAGTTGCGCAAAACCTGTACTGCATCCGCATCGAGCGAATCAAACTTGCCCGCATAGTTCCACCCAGGAGCACCCCACCCGTAAGGATACACAAGGATCTCTTCCAGATTGACAGACCCTGTAATGGTGTCACCCGGCACACCGTACTGAGTGAATGTAGTATCATCAGGATGCGGAGCACCGCCGTAGTAATCATCGTATCCTTCGTAGACCTTGAGGTAGTCGTGCACGAAATGGCCCGCAGGAGCAACCCAATCCGTATAGTCGGGAGTCAGGTGAAAGCCTGCCGCAGGGAGATCTTGAGAGCTGACGAACAGTTTCCCTCCCGCGTCCAGGAAGTTGCCCAGAAAATCTGTTTGACGTGCAAATAAGTATCCTTGCCATGCATACCAGAAGATGATTCCCTGCCCAGGTCCCTTCCCGGAGGGCATATAGAACTGGAACACAGTGGAATCGGGTGTACCATACACGTTCTCGTCCCACACATCCACCTTTCCGGCTACCGCATTCACTGCGTCGTGAGAGTAGCTGCCTCCGTAGTATGCGTCTTCCTCAAGCAGTAACAGCATGTTTCCCAGAGTTCCTGCGCGGACGTAGTAGGACCATTTTTCACTCAATTTCATCGAGCCCTGAACCTCGATAGCCCGGACGTAGTACGTGACCTTCGTTTCGGCAACTTGACCCGGAAGGACAGCTTCCCATATTCCATCCTGAATCGTTCCATCCGTGAGGAACATTTCTGTGCTATCGAGTGTACCAGGATCATCGTTGATGTAATACAGAAGCCATGCCTCAGAAATCCCCGCCGATTCTGGTGGAGGACCAAAGTCCACTATCCTCGTAGAGAGCACCCTCTCACCCGTATCATAGGTCCCGGGGAGACGTGTCACCGGGATATCATGGTGGATTATCATGTCTATCACAAAGAAGAACTCCCAGTCCCCGGTCTGGTCACCGTACTCGATCCACTGATTGTCCGTGGCGGCTCCCGGCTGCTCTCTGTACATCCAGCTCCGACAGGGCGCGAACCGAGGAGGATTCGCACCAGGGTCCACCCAGTTGTCACTCAGCGTCCATGGCTTCCCGCCATAGGGAGTCCCAGCCGGATTGTAGTGCGTCACAATTCTGTACCCTACATACACGGCGCTCGTGCCGATATCCAGGTTGGGAACAAGATCCACCCAACACGTTCTTTCTGTAGGCTCGGGAGGTTCGGTCGAACCGATGGGCTGTGGACCGTAAAGTACCCTAGGCCAGCTGTCCCAGTTGTTCGTCAGCGTATCGTAGTCCCAGGTCGCGTTTAGTTCCGTCTCAAGCTCTGCAGTGGTCCCCGGGAGAGGATCAGGCCCCTCCCAGACGTACAGCTCGGCATACTCTGGTGAATAGTAGTTGATTCCCACGGCTATGAGTGAACATGCATACTCAGAGTTGAAGAGAAACAGTACGATGGTATTGGAGTCTCTATTCGGATAGTACCATCCTCCTACATCCGGATCAAAATAGTACACGGTGTCCACCAACTGCAGACTGAAGCTCGAAGTGAACGATGGCCGGTCGCTGATCCGTTCGTAACCCTTCGCTGCCTTCTGTACAGGATAGGCATCACCGTTCGACTCTACGACGTAGTAGTCTGCAGACAGGAGGCTGACACTTGCGAATAGAACAAGAGAAGCACACACAACTCCTTTCATCATCTTCCTCCTCCGTCTATATGGCGACGACTGCCAACCGTATCAGACGGTGTAGCGTTTCACTTTCTCCCAGATACAATACTATACCACTCCAGAGCGGTATCGTCAACCAACCAAAACATCATCCACAGAAGACGCTTTCCTTAACCTTCTTGCACACAAAGACATAGAGAATAATTATGGGCTCGTCCTTGGCGGCCCTGTGAGCCATCCGACAGACCTCACGGAATTAATCCACAACCACATGCTACAGCTGAAGTTACGTAAAGCGTCTTCTTTCCCGATTTCTAGATACAATGCTATACCACTCCCCGTCGGTATCGTCAAGCAACCCAAAGGGATATGTCAGAATTTGGGGGAGGTGCTAGACATCCTGACCTTCAGATGCAGGTAGTGCCGTCCCTCTGTGTCTATTCTCTATCTCTGCCCGTTCGAAAAAGACTTGTGTCAAGTGTCTGATATCCTTGTCTGCTAATGCAACAATAGGTCGCTGAATCTGGCCTGTAGCGCAGAGAAAAAATGGGAAGTGTCCCTAT
>Ga0209636_10007876_pt1 | contig 10856 bp, 10 predicted proteins | sample DeeMarSWOR152_54_FD_187464 | JGI IMG/M metagenome (GOLD analysis project Ga0209636, IMG submission 187464) | Marine sediment microbial communities from White Oak River estuary, North Carolina - WOR-1-52-54 (SPAdes) (version 2) | ecosystem: Environmental > Aquatic > Marine > Intertidal zone >... | reverse complement strand
ACATGTTTTACCTCCTAGAGTGTTATTCGTGGGGAGTGACCTTTATCTTGAAGCCGCGGTCCTTGGCCCTCCCGGTGAAGAGCCTCTTTTTAGGGTTGACAACCAGTGGCACCTCAACGGTGGCACCAGGCTCGATAACAACGGTATCGTGCTTGAAATCGAAGTGGCATATCTCCTCGGGATCATCGCCGGTAAGGGTATAGGTGGTGGTTACATTGCCCGAGTTGGTAATGATGACCTTATACGAACCCTTCCTGCCGCTGGCCTTCTTCGGAGAGAGATCGAGGTCGAAGAGAAGGAAGCGTCCCACCTCCACGGCGAGTGGAGCGGTGGTCTGTATAGTGGGGTCTCTTCCCGAAGCTACCTTTACAATGACATTGTAAGCCCCTGCCTTGCTGCTGCTGGCCTTGGGCGGTTGAATGGTGAGCTTAACCTGCTCCTGGTCACCGGGGAACAGGTTAAGGCTGGACACCGAGAGGCTGCACCACGAGGGGTCTATCGCCTCAACCGAAATGGAGTAGGCCTCGACGACATCGCTGGCATTCTTAATAGTGACTGTGGTCTCCACGCTCTCCCCCGGGTTTACCTGGAGCCTGTCCGGTGATAGAGTAACATTGATCTTGTCAGACATGTTCCCCCTCCAAAGGCGTTATTTGGCGATTATCTTCAGCGCATGATAGCGCGTTCTCTGGTCCGCATATACAGCGATATTGACTCCCAGTTCCAGAGCATCCCTGATAACATGCCGGGGCATGGGCTTGTCCGCCCTGCCACCAGCCCAGACGCAGCCGAAGTCGCCATCGCTATAGAGTATGCCCTCGTCTCCTACCAGCAGGGCTGGTCCATCCAGCCCCGCTGGCACGGCAGTGAAGAGGTGATGGGCCTTAAGCAACGGGTGTCCCCTGTCCACAGTCTGCAAATTTCTCCCCAGGTTCTTGGCCAGACCGGCAAAGGCTTGACTAAAGGCCTTTGATTCCTGCTCTCCCTTGTGGCAGGCCTCTCCCAGTAGGATCCCGCCTCTGCCGAGGAAGTTGCTTAGCACATTTTCCTGGCCCTTGGCGAGTGTAAACTCATCACTCCCGCACATGCACAGCAGACTGCAATCCCTTATCTCCTCACCGAGCCCGACTGAACCCTTGAAGTCAGCGCGGTAGTCGGTGCTGTGGTTAATGACCTTGGCCAGGTTTAAAACGCCCTCCTGGTGGTGCATCCAGCCGGGGAGGTCGACAAGAGCTAAGGTAATCTGCCCGCGTCGCCAGGGCCCAGCGAGGGGGCGATATCGAGTGTCGATCTCATTGGGAACGGGGTTGAAGGGATCAGCGGCATCCTTAATGGCCACATCTTGGCCCTTGATGGTGATGCGCGCCAATTCAGTGGTGGGCCCAGCGGGAGGCTGGCGCTGCTCCTCGATGAGGTAGGCTTCCATAATATAGAGCGGCTCAGTCTTTTCCCCGTCAAGAGACTGAGTCATCTCCTGGGGAATTTCGCGAAATTTGAGGGTTATGTAGGCCGTGCCGCTTTCCTCGGTCTTGATATAGAAGCGCTGTGGTTCGCTAACGACTATGTTATTTCCTTCATGGTCCACGGCTATGCCAGGATAAATGACTACTGAGCTGTCGGGAGGGTTCCAGGCCACCACCTCTAGCCCGGTAACGATACCATGCTGGTGCATAGACATGGCATGTAGCCTCTGCTGGTCCCGATGGTAATTGTGAGCATCGGCCCAGGTGGGAACATCGATGACCAGCCCCTTGAAGGGATTGATCCTTTTCCTTTGATACCTAAAGAAGTCTTCTAATGGCATAACTCTCACCCCTGAAAGAGAAGCCTGCGCAAGAATATACTAATTTGCGGGTGTTTGTCAATCACCTTGAGCCTCCGAATTTGCTTCCACAGCCGTCACTGAATCTCCCTTTGGCACAAGATGCAGGATATATGCGGTATGGGCTGGCTTTTCCGCCTCTATAATAGCCTTCACTCTCTCCACATCGATGGCTGCCATATCCGCTAGCTCAAGCGTTACCGAGAAACAGTGATCACGAGCCTCGCCGAGTATCGTATTATTACCCAGCCTGGCTTGCCCATCCAGCCTTATCCCACCTAGATACTCTGTAATCACCGGCTCCACGCCGGTATACACACTTAGGTATTCTGACAGACCGCGCCGTGTCCCCCTCCAGCGGTACAGTTCCACCGCCGAATTCACCAGCCTCCTTCGCTTATCCACTGGCCAGTTCTCGTCTAGCACCAGGTCGAGCCACGAAGCGATCCAGGGCAGAAAGTCCTCGGGCATCATTCTCGGATCGAGGTAAAGCTCGATATGATCCACCATCCGTTCGATAGGGGTGAGGATATTCTCGAAGATCATGAGAAACCGCCCCATGAACTCGTCCCCGCTATAGAAGGCCGGTAGATACTTCAGGTAACCGCTTTGCACCTTGTCAGCTACGGCGTTCTCCACTCTATTCCTCCCATGGTATTATCTCGTGCCTATAGGAACATACGACCCCTGATGGGGATACCCTAACCCGTTGTGTGGCCTCACTCCTCTCACCGTTCAGGGGATTGACTGGGAAAAGCCGGATCTCCTCAACATAATCGACACCGTCCACGCTCTGAACACAGGAGTGGACCTCATGGATGAGGAGATCCCGGCCAAAGGGCCACCCGCTTCCTTCCGGTCCACCGCATAGCGGGTTAATGAAATGGTGGAGTTTCTGCTCCACATCCTGTCTCACCTCCTGGGCATCAAACCGGGGCTTGACCCTTATCTTGGCCTCCACCGACACCCAATGATACTCGGCGTCAGCGATGATGAGGGTGGTGGCCAGCAGCCGCCGTTCATTGAGATAACTTCGCACTTGCTCCTTGAGTTCACGAGACAATTCCAATTGGTCCGGTGAGATCATACTATCTGTTACTGAAAAGGCAGGAACAAGGGCGAGGTGAACCACCCCCGGTGGCGGCTGGTCTCCAGTGCGCGCCTCCCGTGGCTGAAGGCACTTGGCTCGGGCCACGGAGGGCGAGGCCTCCCGAGCCAGGAGCTCGAAGTCGTCCTCGGTTACCGCTCGGTTGCGAGCCCTCAGCATTTGTGGCCCTCTGAGCTTGGCATTATCTACACTCTCGGCATCAACTCCGCCACTAGCGCCGCGGCGGTTGGCCACCGCGGCCACATAGGGTATGGAGGATTTGAGGACGGTTATCGTGCCCTTGCCTACGTTTCCCATACTGCCACCACCAAAATGGTACGTGGAGAACCTGATCAGTCTATCCTTAGCCGGGATCTCGCCGAACTGTTTTGTCTCTCCACTTGGCTGGCGGATGCCGGGCCCAAATCTGATTTCGCCATCGGCGCTGTTAAGGACGAAGTGCTTATCTTCGGGGTCAGATTGAGAGAAATCGGCTACCTCTTGCCACTGCTCATAGCCACCATCTTCCCGCTCCACCTCCGCAGTCTCTCCGCGGCGGCGGGGCAGCACCGGGGCATTTGCCAGGCGAAAGCTCTGGCCTGGTGTGCCGTCGCTACGCCCCAACACTTCCTGTGCTACGGTGGCGGTATGGCTTGCAGGTACAGTGCCACCCATGACGCTGGATTCAATGCTCAGGATTCGGGGCGATGCATCGTAAGTGGGTTGATCCGGCCGTGGCGGAGTGACTCGACACCGGATCCAATAGGCTATTCTCAGATTGACCTCGGTGGCCATGAAGGAGTGAGGCAGGTGCAGGATCAAATCGCCTCTTTTGTTCAGGGCCCGTGTGCCATCCTGCTCCAGCCAGGCGATAGCCTCCGCTTTCCGCTCCAAGGGAGACCAACCTGCCACACCGCCATCCCAGTATTCCCAGGCGAGAGGTGGGTCATCGGGATTGACCCCGATAGCTTCTTTCTCTTCGCAATCTATGTTTATCACTAGGATGTTTCCCCCTAACGGCTCATCGTATCCCAGATAGAAAGCATTATCCGCTTCGGGAACCTGCTTAAAAACGTCGAGGGGCGTGCCCACTTCCAGGTCATGGGTGTAATCTACAAAGGTGATGTTATCACGGGTTATTAGGATGTGGGCCAGGGTGGGGACCTCAATTCTTAGATCATCCTCAGTGCTGAAGGTAATAGCCTCCTCAGTCTCCGTTCGCACCGTAGCTACCTCGGTACCCTTGGGGATAACCACTGGCGCTGGCTGGCGGGCCGAAAGGCGAAACGTGATGTCCGCCTTGGCAGGAGCCGGTGGCAATAGCTTGACCCCAATCAGGTCTAGAAATTTGATATAGTTCTTATCGGGCACCTTGTTCAGCCGGTAAAGGAGCAGGTCTACCATCCATGCGAAAAGCTCGATGAGGGTGATCCCAGGATCGCTAAGGTTGTTGTTGGTCCACTTCGGGCAGTAGCGAGGGATCATTCCTCGAGCCTCCTCAACTATGTCCTGGAATTTGCGGTCATCCAGATTAGGTTCCGGCAGTGCCATCTCTTCCTCCTCCTTTCCTGAGATCATCCAGATAAGTAGAAGGGGTAAACCAAGTTTCGCTCGTCACTCGTGGCCTTGACTCTGTAGGCTATGTTCACCAAGAGCTTCGAAGAGTCACTGGCATCCGGGCTTGCATCGACATTGAGCACCTCAATGCGTGGCTCCCACCACTCCAATGCCTCCTTCACATACTGTTGCATTAGCGCCCACGTTGATGCATTGTTTGGAGCAAAAACCAGTTCGTGTATACGGCTTCCAAACGCTGGGCGCATCCTCCGTTCCCCCTGAGGCGTACTCAAGATGATCCTGATCGACTCATCGATGCCCTCTTGTCTTGCCATGGCGATTCCGCCACGGCCGTCCAATCCCATCGGGAACCGGAATCCTGTTCCAACGATGTCATGTGCCACATCGTCATTGTTCATATCTCAGCCCCCTATCAATACCGTGCTCATTGCTATTACCTTGCCGACTGGCGCATCCACGGGGTCATTGCAGGTCATGGCTGTGTCACCGTTTCTGGCTGCCATCTTGCCGTTTATGAGAACTGTCGTGCTCCCCATCATAATTTTACCTTGATTGCTTGGCGGCTTCTGAAATGGGCCTCCCTGAGGGATATGAGGAGGAGTGTTAGTCGCCACACTGTTCACCGTTGCTGCCGGCCGCCCCTCGATGAAAACATCCGTACTCGTGCCAGTGTTGATGATGCCCAAAAAAGGGTGTGGTAGAGGAGTGGGCACCGGTGGCCCTGGTGGTGCTGGAATCATTATGATATGTATATCCGTCGCTTGTATTTGATCACCCTGTTTGGCTGCTGGTTGACCCATTTGCCTGACCTCGCTCAAAAACTAATTCAGTTTGATCTGTGCACCTTTGATAGTCATGATGCCAGAAGCCTCAAGATCCATATTGGCAGAGGCTGTGATCTTGGCATTGGTATTGGCCTTTACCTCGACTTGCTGCCCAGTCACGTTGATATTACCCTTTGCCTCAACTACCACGTCTCCATCGGAGACGATTTGCACCTTTCTGTCACTCTCAGAAATCTTAAGGCAGTATTTCTCGTCGGGATTTGAGATGGTAATACTGTTACTATCGTCGTCCAGCACCAGCTTCGTGCCGGTGCGGGTAACCATTTGGCGTATCTTCACACCATCGGACCCCAGGCATTGGCTAGAGGCAGTTGGCGGCGCATTCGTATTGCTCCACAATCCCCCGATGACCAGAGGTCTGTGGATATCTTCATGCTCGAATACAACCAGTACTTCGTCGCCTACTTCTGGAATACATTGAAATCCACGGCTGCTGCCTACACCCGGAGCAACCAAGCGTGCCCAGTTACTCTCTTCACTATCCTTTAATGAAGGGATCTTGACCTTGACACGGCCCTGGTCTTCGGGGTCACTGTTATTTGTGACTACGCCTAGAACCGGGCCTTGATTCTTACCGTCCTCGTTCATTGTGGAAAGGAGTTCGCTGATGGTAGAAGCGTAACGACCACCTATGGTAAATTGAGTTGTGAGTCCAGAAGCGTCATAGCGGTGTAAGGCATGGGTGACACGATATGTCCCGCTGAACCGACGCCCAAGCCCCTCTAGATTTACCATCACTCCCGCCTGAATTGCCGGATTGCCAAAGCTGAGGCACTCCGCCTCGATGAAACCCTGCCCGATTTCGTCACAAATAGCCTGGGCAAGAGTATCGGCTTCCTCCTGCGTAGCCACAGGCCGGTTGACCACGATTTTCTTCGCAGAGCCTCCAAACGCGCTTTGAGCCACTTGCCCTCCATGCTGGCTCTCTCCAATATCCGGAGTGTCATGGGGCTGCGTTGCCTGCCCCACGATTTGCCGTTGTCTATTATAATCCCATCCCTGTACGATAACCTCACTCACCTGGCGGGCAGTGGTCAGCCGGGCATTGAACTCCACGAGGTTCTCTCCCCACTTCAGCGTCGGCGTTTCATCTCCTGCCTCAGGCAGTTCGACAAAGTGCAGCGTCCCCTCCTTCACCAGGACACGGTAGCCAATTCTCTGGGCACGCGAAATCAGGAACTCCCAGTCCGTCTTGTTATCCTGGATTACGTACTCGTAGACCTGCCGCGTTGGGTCTATTTTGCTCTTAAGGCCGGCGTTCTGGGCGATCTTCTTTGCAATATCACTATTTGTCATTTGAATGAATGTGGTGGTCTTCTTACCCCTGTTGAGACGATGAGACATATCGTAGCCTCGGATTACCAGGGAGACCCCTATATCTGGGAGAATTCGGGGTTCGATTCCCGTTATTTCTCCTGATACTATCTTGACTTTCTTCGAACCCGTACCAGTGGAAATAACTACGCTCTTTCCCACTGAGAACATATCATCGTCGATCCACCTGCGCTCAGTGTCCTGGAGATGAATGGCAAACATGTCGGGAAGGATGAGGCTATCATCGACCTCGACAGAGACAATGCTATCAATTATCTCCGGAGGCGCTTCCGCCTTGTCGAACTTCAAATATATCGGTGTGGTAAGCTCTTGTGTCACGGCACCTAATCCTCCCTCTTAGTCCAGCGGAGCGATGGCCAGCACTAGTCCTTCCTCCAACGACCTGGGGTCATCCAGCTTGTTTATGTCAGCTATTAATCGCCATTTGTTCGCATCCCCATATTCTTCGAAGGCGATCCAGTCCAGCGTTTCCCCCTGTATAACTCGCCTGGTGCGGTAGCCCGGTTTACTCACTGTGGTTGGGTTCTGAGGAGGCGGACTTTTCTCGTTGGTAGCTTGCTTGAAGGAAACATCCAAAGTGGACCGAACTGGCGTTCCATTCGATAGGAACAACGTGAATTGCTGGCTAATACTGGTTATAACTGCCTTAAAAGATAGGTACTTACCCCATGTGAACTGACATTTTGGCGGCTCTTTCTTTTTAGTCACGTACATAAGGCTCCACACTTCATTGGTATGATGCCTCACATCCTCACCCGTCTGGTAGGTGTCGAAAAATAACTGCATTTTTAATTCTTCCGCTCCTCCGCCTCCGAATTCTATTTTAGGGACATCCTTTTCTTTCACTTGCTCCGTACTCCAAGTGTTGGTTTTACTCAGAGATAACTCTTTCGGCCTGAACATACAATCGATCACAGCATTCGTCTCAAGGTTCTTGATTTGAGCCTTTTCAAATCCACTATCCTGCGTTGTCATTTTTCCTCTTCGCTCCTATTATTAAAGGTTCGTCGATGCTGCCACTAATATCCTATGCGCTCTTTCTCCACCTGCAGCCTTCTCCTTATAATGGTATATACCTCGCGGGCCATAGCATCGCTATCGGCATGCCCGCCCGCCGATCCGCCACTCTCTGCGGGCCCCGTGTCGCCTGCAGCGGTCTCGCCTGCCGCCTGTACAGGGGCAAGGGATACGTTCGATGACGACCTGTCAATATGAGGCCTCTCCGGCACTGCAGCCAGGACGAGTTCGGGACGGGAATCCCGTCGCTGCCGGGAAATACTTCCCGTATAATCACGTGTGGCGGTATTCAAGGATGCCTGGATAATACTCAACTCCTTGCGGATGGGCATGGTTGGGAGAGGTATATTCCCTCCAATGCTTTCGGCCATTCTCCGCCAGACCATGCCGCCAGCATTGACTATGGAGTTGAGGTCCCGTGTGCCCTCGAAAGACACGGGGCCGCCCAGACCGCTAACAAATGGCTTATTGGCAACTCGATCATCGACCAGCCTGCCCAGAGGCCCCGACTCAGGCCAACTGCCCATGACAGGCCACGCTTGCTCTGAGAGGTGCTTGATCGACGTCGGGTGTTTCATGGTCTCGCCACGGTATAGGGACTGAGCCGACCGGTACTTCTGGCTAACCGCTTCGGCAAAAGGTTTATCCTCCGCCTGGTCATGTCGTCCCTCGGGCCGTGCCCCGCGCGATCCTGTCCCCGCCATAGAGGAAGGTGCTTCCGGTGCCCCGGACCTATAAGCCTGAGACTTTGTCTCCGGTATACGGGGTGGGGCTGCCTTGTCTGGAGTCACAATCCTGCGAACGTCTTCACCGTCCGCGGCTCTGTTGATAAGGAATGGCATCTTAAGTCGTGTCTTGGGTGGTATCTTCACCTCACCGATCGGGGTGCGAGTTGCCGGAGCCTGATGCCCTGTGGCCTGTGCAACTTCGTCGAGTCGTGGATGCTCAACGCGATGTGGTTGTTCCGAGGATTTCCTGCCCAGGATAGGAAAGCTCATCGGCAATCGCTTTCGCGTTGATGGCTTCGTCGTCGAAGGAACAGCTACTCGATCTGCAGGTTTCTTGTCGTAGGTGGGCCTATCAGCAAGCGCGGCATCATCCCCTATTGATGCCGGTGTCAACCGGCTTGGTGGCACTTCCGACCCCCTTGTGTGCTCCGGTTCCGAATCCTGCGCAGAACGGGTGACGGTCCTGTGGAAGGGCAACTTAATAGAACGTAACCCAGTAACTCTAACAGGCGGTGTCCCTGCCATGGGCCCTAGTGCTTTTTGAGAGATCAAGCCCCACATTTGCCGGAGAGGAATATGCGGCCTCGCCTTCGCCACTTCCTCATCTGATGCCCTGGAATCGAGCTGATTTTGGCCCTCACTACTCATAGGAACACGACCTAGTTGATTCGCTGGTGGCACGCCCACCGGGATATCGGGCCCTAAATGCGCTGGGGGCACTGGGTGATCCGCTTTGCCACGGGACATATCAACAACTTCCCGCTGCTGACTCGCGGTTGTCGTATCGCCAGGAGTAGTAGGGTGGTGGTGGGCGAGCAGCGATCGCTCCTCTAAAGCCGCCGGCTTCTCTTGCCGCTGGTATGTGCCCGAACCCGGAGTGCCAGACGACCCGCTGGGCGTCAATGGGAGAGTGCCGCCAATAGTGACAGGCGATACCGGAACCCTTCTCGCGCTCCCCAGTTCAGGCCTGGAACTGGCCGCAGGAAACCGCTGGGACTTCTCAAAGCGTGCTCCCGCAAACTGACTGCTCCTCGCTATAGCACTATCTGGGCCTCCCTTAATACCTCTTTGAATCGGTGTAATGCGTGTGCCGATGTGAACGGATTCTCGTGCAGTTGAAGCAGCTTGCGGGAATTCGGCAGACGGCACGTCAATGTGCTCTTCGAATCCCACCCTGCCCTTTCTCTCCCGGTCGAACCAGAGCATGTTGACGGGCTGGGCAGAGGGGTCAGTTAGTCGCCGCCAGCGGCTGATCCTGTGTGAGAGTCCGCTAACCCGATCCACCAAAGCGCTGTTCCAGCCGGCTCTCTGAGATATGCTGCGGGCCAGCGCGGCAGCGCCGCCTGCCGGAATTGACATGTATGGCACCCTTGGCGTGTGATATTGTTCCACTTGCTCAGCGAAGTCCATGTGGCGGGAGTATATGTGTGACCCAAGGCTGCTAGCAACAGCCTCCCACGCCGGATTCTCATTTGAGCTGAACGCTTGCGCTTCGTTGTGGTGCGTCATCGATCACGCTTTCCATTCTTATTTCTTATCCATAGTTAAACCCTGGTGAACAAGTTCGATAGCCTCAATAGTAATAGCATTCTCATCGGCCTTGAATGAAGGGCCTGTCCACTTTACCGGGTAGGCATTAGCAAGATGCCACCGTCTCTTTACAGTTACTGAGTCGTTATACTGTACTAAGGTTATGTTCTTATGCTCTATGGGTTCTTTGCCCTCTTCAGCTTTTCGGTTCATCACCATATAAAACCAATCCCACAGATCGGTTGTATCAGTGATCCCGTGTTTGAGGGTGACATTGGGATATTTCACCCTGCCGGGCAATTTATGGGTAAACAGGTTGTTGCCGCCTTCTATATACTCGAATACCTCTACCTCTGCCTCGAGTCCTGAGACTTCGGTGAATTCTGCTACTACAACGCCATTAATTTCAACGCCGACAACACCGAATTTAGAGCTAGGATAACTATCTAGTCTTTGGCCTGGCTTGGTTTCCGAGCTATTGTTTTTTACTTGCATTGTCCAGCCCCCTTCTGTATATCAGTCCATAGACAACAGCACGGCCGCCCTTGGCGCAGGCTGCGAAGAATGTACCATTGATCACGGTCGTCTCTCCCTTTCTAACTCCAGATCCCTCATCATCATGCTGTACACCATGTTGGCCATTGTTTCTAGCCCCGCATGCGATGCACTCGATGACCCGCTCGGCGATTCTGTCAGCGGCATGTCTGCCTCTCCGGCTCTCTGTGTATTCGCTTCTTTCCCTTGTCGTTGTACTGAATCACCAGGTCGATATCGGGCTCTGGCCCGCTGCACTGTAACACCCTCCGATAGCTGCGTTGATACTGCATTGCCCCCATAAGATAGCTTATGGTGCACTCTTAAAGGCGCCGCGAGTGGCATGGGCCGGGCACTGGTTGGCTGAATCATGTGCATCC
>Ga0209636_10007875_pt1 | contig 10857 bp, 8 predicted proteins | sample DeeMarSWOR152_54_FD_187464 | JGI IMG/M metagenome (GOLD analysis project Ga0209636, IMG submission 187464) | Marine sediment microbial communities from White Oak River estuary, North Carolina - WOR-1-52-54 (SPAdes) (version 2) | ecosystem: Environmental > Aquatic > Marine > Intertidal zone >... | reverse complement strand
GTTCTTGATGGCTGTGGTACAGCAGAAGCGCCCGCAATAGGTCCTTTCAGGAATGCGTGCCCCAACACAATTGATCATCACCACATTCCGTGGAGTATCAACGCCCCCCTGCTTGAACCTCTCCTCGAACTCCAGCTGGGTTACCACATTGGGTAGCCTGGAATAGCCATACAAGCCGATGGGCTTCAGTTCCTGCGCACCGGTGGCGACGATCACCGTGCCCACCTTCAATTCCTTGGCCTGCCCATCAGTAGCTACGGTAACATCGAAGTCGCCGATGAAGCCATCCGCGTTTGCCACCTCGGTGCCCAGGTAGGTTGTGATTTGAGGCTGGTTTCTCACCTGCCGCACGAGAGGTCTCAACAGCTCCTCGGTGTCCTGCTCGGTAGGGAATAGCGTGCGCACGTTTCGTATGAGACCCCCGAGCTCCTGCTCCCGTTCTACGAGATGCACCTGGATGCCCTGACTGGCCAGGTTCAGAGCAGCAGTCATGCCAGCGACACCCCCACCAATGACCAGCGCTGCCGGGAACACCTCACTCTCGAGCTCCTCTTGCGGCTCCAGAAGGCAGGCCTTGGCCACACCCATCTTGACCAGTTCCTTGGCCTTCTCCGTTGCCCTGGCCGGGTCATGCATGTGGATCCAAGAGCAATGCTCCCTGATGTTGACGAATTCGAAGAGATACCTATTCAGCCCAGCTTCTTCGCACGCCTCTTTGAACAAGGGCTCGTGAGTGCGCGGCGTGCACGAGGCCACCACCACCCGGTTCAGGTCCTGCTGGGCGATTTGCTCTTTGATCGCAGACAGCCCTTCCTCCGAACATGCGTAAAGGTTATCCTCTACGTGAACCACATTGGGGAGGCCTCGGGCATACTCCACCACCTCTGGGACGCGCACCACTCCCCCTATATTGTTGCCACAATGACAGACAAAAACCCCAACCCTTGTCTTAGGCATTCTATAGCTTTCTACTCCTGGGGGGTCAGTAGCTCCGCTGCCCTCGCCGCTGCTGCTGAAGCCTGAACTACGGAATCGGGGATGTCCTGGGGGGTTTGGCAGAACCCACAGGCGAAGATGCCCGCTACCGTTGTATCCACCGGCCGGACCAACTTACCTGGAATGGTCAAGAACCCGGATTCATCCAATTCCAACTTCAGCTTCTCCGCCATCTCCCGATCAACGCCATGGGGCACGAGCGCCTGACAGAGGACTACCAGGTCCACTTCCATGCTGGTCACCCTGCGCACCGGGTCCCCAGCCTCGCTGAAAACGGTCTCGTCATACCACACAATGGGGCTGCCGCTCTCCTCGTCAACAGTGATCTTGCCCGGACGGCTTCTGATATAGCTCACATTATATTCTTCCCTGGCCCTGATGATGTACTCCTGGAACTGTTTCCCCACCGCCCTCATGTCGGTATAGAGTATGAAGGACTTCAGATCGGGGTGGTGTTCATTGGCCAGGATCGCCTCCTTGGTGGCGTGCATGCAGCAGACGCTGGAGCAGTAAGCCTTGTAATTCACATCTCGGGAGCCAACGCATTGGATGAAAGCGATCACCTGGGGTACTTTGCCGTCTGAGGGCCGCTGAAGATGCCCTCCCGTCGGACCTGAGGCGCAAATCAATCTTTCGTATTCCAGGCCGGTGATCACATTCTCGATCTCGCCATAGCCATACTCTCTCAGGGGTGCGGGATCATAAGGGTCAAAGCCCGTGGCGATAACGATGGCCCCCACCTCCAACTCCAGAAATTCTTCCTGCTGCTCGAAGTCTATCGCTCCCGCCTGACAGGTCTCCTCACAGACGCGACACCGGCCTTTGGTCAGATACAAACAGGCCTCGGGATCAATGGTCATCTTGCGGGGGACCGCCTGCGGAAAGGGCAGATATATCGCTTTCCGATTATCCAGCCCCATATTGAACTCATTGGGCACCCGACGGGGGCATTTCTCCACACAATCGCCGCAGCCGGTGCATTTGGTCAGGTCAATGTATCGAGGTTTCCTGTGCACCGTGACCTCGAAATCGCCCGCTCCACCCTGCACCTCAACAACCTCAGAGTAGGTGAGAAGATGCACCTTCTCATGGCCAGCGCACTCGATCATCTTGGGCGCTAGGATGCACATGGAGCAATCGTTAGTAGGGAAAGTCTTGTCCAACTGGGCCATCCTGCCACCGATGCTGGGTGTCCTCTCCACCAGATGAACTTGAAAACCCATGTTGGCCAGATCAATGGAGGCCTGGATACCAGCTATGCCGCCCCCGATGACGAGAGCCGATCGGTTACTCAACCTCTAGCCTCCACCAAAGACCGAAACACACCATAGAAGGGCATCCTGCCCACCGAACATGAAGCAAGGATGCCCTCAACCAGTTCCAAGAGACAAGACACGATTCTGAGCTAGGCGACCACCACCTTGCTCATGAGTTCAGCCAGCTTGGCCGCAGCGTCCCTCTTCCTCCTCAGATTTGCCACATTGGCATCCACATACTGCAAAGCGCCCGGGAAGCAGAACCGAACGCACTGGGGGTCACCCTCGCAAAGGTCGCATTTGATAACCTTGTTAGTCACTGTGTCAATACCCATGCCGCCAAAGGGACAGGCGGTTACGCACATTTTACAGCCGATACAGAGATCGTAATCTAGGACGACCAGACCCAGTTCCTCATCTCTGGAGAGGGCGTCCTTGGGACAAACCGCTATGCAAGGCGCTTCCATGCACTGCTGGCAGATCATCGGCATATCGAAGCCTTCCATGAACCACTTAATAACATTGATCCTGGCCCTGCTGGGGTTGCTCACCCCCTCATGCTTGACGGAGCAAACCATCTCGCACAGGCGACAACCGGTACATTTGTCATGCTCTACCAGTATCACTTTTTGCATGGTGAATATCCTCCCCTATAGCATGTGGGACGGCTCTTTGTCCAGACCGAGCCTCTCCAGTGTCTCTTCAGTGGGCATACCGTTCTCGTCCCATCCGTGTAGCTCGTAGTATTCGTCCAACATCTCGTTGAACTTCTCACGGTCAATGGTTTTGCCACGGACGATCTCCAAACCCCGCGTGGTGGGTTCGTCGAAATACCGATCCACCAGCATGTCATCTTGCCTACCAAAACCCTCTCTCACATTGAACATTCTTTCTATGTTGTAGCACCGCTCCGCCACCTCCCATACATCGCGGGGCGACATCTCCAAGCCGGTGTTATAGTAGAGGAACTTGGAGATGTGCTCGAAGTTCATCAGGTTAGGGCTCAGGAAAACGCAGTGGTACTTGCAGACCCCAACCAGATCTATGGCCATATACATCATCTCCTGCCATAGCACCTCCCACGGCTTGCCCTCATAGTCCCGATAGTCGGAGGTGAACTTCCCTTCATACTTGACGGGGTTGTTGTACACCTTCTCTAGCAGAAACACCGGCAGGTGGTATAGGTCTATGGCTGCCCGGCTCCGCAAGTGGTCCGAACCCCTTGTGCCGGTGGCGATGCCCAAAGCCAGGGCAGGCGTGGGCCTCTCATCTGAGTGCAGGTTGCTCATGCCTTTCACGTGGATATTATACTTCAGAGAGTCCTTGCCTATCTTGGCCGCAGCCCGCAAAGGCCCTTCAGCAAGGACGTCACCTATCCCCTCGCGGAAGGCGATCTGCCTAATCAGTTCCAATACAGCCTCGTCGTTGCCCCATTCCAGCTTCAAGCCGCCCGTATCCTTGTCGGTGAGGATGCCTTTCTCATATAGTTCCATGGCCCAGGCCATCATGCTGCCCGTCTCCAGGATGTCCAAACCGTAGTGGTTGACCAGGTGGTTGCCCTTCAGGATGGTCTCAAAGTTGTTGCATCCTACCTCCCAGCCAAAGGCTCCCTGAGCGGTGTATTCAGGTCCCTCATCATAGATATCGTCAACGATGTACCGATGGCGACAATGAATGATGCAGCCGAAGCAACCCACGGTGCCGAAGCTATACTCCTCGATGTGCTCGCATTCGACCGGTTCCGCATCCAGAAGCTGGTTATGCTGGAAATTCTGGGTTCTCACCAGGCCCGTGGAGTTGGTCACGCTCTGGATAAACATGGTGCCATACTTGCCCATGATTTGAGCGAACTTGGTGCCACTGATATGCTTCATGACCTCGTAGTCATATTCGAGAGCCTCCTCGGGGTACCTGATCTCGATATCCATGGTGCCTCGCGCAACAACGGCCTTGACATTCTTCGAGCCCAACAGCGCCCCCATGCCGCTCCGCCCACCAGCGTTCTTCATGCCGTTCATGATATTGGCATACCTGACCAGGTTTTCCCCGGCCGGGCCGATACATAATACCTGCACCTCTTCGCCCAATTCCTCCTTGAGGGCGTTCTGCGTTTCACGCGTGCTAAGCCCCCACAGGTGAGAGGCATCCCTGATCTCGATCTTGCCATCGTTGACCCAGATATAGACCGGCTCCTCCGCTTTGCCTTTCACCAGCAAGTGGTGGAATCCGGCCCAGGTCATCTCCGGCGCGAAAAAGCCACCCATGTTGGTGCTGCCTACGGCGCCTGTCAAGGGCGACTTGGCAGCCATGTGCGTACGCGCCGAAGCGGAAGAGAGTGTCCCGCTCAGCAGCCCCGCGCTGATGATGCCCACGTTGTCCGGGCCCAAAGGATCTATGCCCGCCTCTGTGTGGTTGTACAGCAGGTACATATCCAGGCCCCGGCCGCCGATGAACTTTTTCCTGACCTCGAGGGGGATGGGTTTCGTCTCGATCTCCCCTGTAGAGAGGTTGATATAGGCTATCTGGCGATTAAGAGCCATCTTTTCATAACCTCCTTCCAGACAACACGACAAGTGCTCGTTTCTGTGGAAATGTATGATGTCCAATGCATAGGACTAAGACCTAATCTTGTCCCACATCGGGCCCCGAACCTTTGCCAACTTGGGGTTAACCCACGATATGCGCCACTCCCAGCCGCAGTTTGGACAGGTGAACTTCTCGGCCCTGGGCGGCACCCTGTACCGTTCGAAACAGTTGAGGCACCTGACCTCGCCTATGCGGCTCCTTTTCTTCTCCTCCTTCTTTCCAGATTTCTTGGCCATGACACCTTCTCCTTCACAGACAATCAAACTGAAGCGGACCATTCCACTCCAATTATACCAAATTGACCCCCAAAAGGCAACGGACATACCGTTGCGCAGGAAGCCCGGTAGGAAAAACAAGGCTACTGTAAGCACTCCAACACGGCGGCGATGCCCATACCCCCACCTACGCACAGGGTGGAGAGGCCATATCTCAGCCCTCGCTTCCTCATCTCATAAAGCAGCGTGAGGGTGACCCTAGCGCCGCTGGCGCCCACCGGATGTCCAAGAGCGACGGCTCCACCGTTGACATTTGCCCTATCCCGATCGAGGCCCAACTCCCTCTCGCAAGCCAGATATTGGACGGCGAAGGCCTCGTTCAGCTCAATGAGCTCCATATCCTCTAGGGTCATCTCGGCGCGCTTAAGGGCCTTCCGTGCGGCCTCTACGGGCCCTATGCCCATGATGTCCGGGTTGACCCCAACGTTAGCCCAGGAGATGAGCCGGCCCAGGGGCCTCAGGCCCGCATCTTTGGCCTTTTTTGCAGTAGTTATCACAAAGGCCGCTGCTCCATCGTTAATGCCGCAAGAGTTACCGGCAGTTACAGTACCGTTCTTCTTGAAGACGGGGCGCAAAGCAGCCAGGCTCTGAGGGCTGGCGTCAGCCCGGATGTGCTCATCACGATCCACGACCACCGTGTTGCCCTTGCGATCCTTGATCTCAACACCAACTATCTCCTTGGCGAAGCGGCCGTTCTCTCGGGCCTCAGCGGCCAACAGGTGGCTGCGACAGGCAAACTCATCTTGCTCCTCTCGCGAGATGTCGTACATCTCTGCTAGGTTCTCTGCTGTGAGCCCCATCATCAGCCCATTCCACTGATCCGTCAGAGCCACCAGGATGTAATCCTCCACCTCTGTGTGACCCAACCTGAAACCCTCGCGGCTACCTCGGATGACATGAGGACACTGGGTCATATTCTCTGTGCCCCCAACCAGAACAAAATTAGACTCGCCCAACAAAAGCTGTTGAGCCCCGATGAGGGCAGCTTCCAGGCCTGAAGCACAAAGGCGATTCACCGTCAACCCGGGAACTTCTATAGGCACGCCCACGCTCAGGCCGATGTGACGGGCCACGTAAGGGGCATCCTTGCAAGTCTGTACCACGTTGCCGAAGACCACGTGGTCAATCAGTTCAGGGTCCACGTTAGAGCGTCTCAGGGCCTCTCTGGCGACCACTGCGCCCAGGTCTGTGGCAGTGACGCTCTTCAGGCCGCCATTCAGGCTGCCAAAGGCCGTGCGCGCGCCGTCAATGATGACTACATCATCCATCTGCATAAACTCCATCGACATAAACTAGGTCAGGTTCTCGAAGATGCCAGCCATCCCCTGTCCTCCACCGATGCACATGGTAGCCAGCCCATATCGTCTGTTTCGCTCTCTCAGCTCGTACATGGCAGCCAGCGATATGCGCACGCCGGTGCAGGCGGTGGGGTGGCCCAGAGCGATGGCGCCGCCATTGACATTCGTTATGTCGCGATCGTTCCCCAGTTCTCTTTCGCAGGCCAGATATTGGGCAGCGAAGGCTTCGTTAAGCTCAATGATATCCATATCATCTATCGCAAGGCCAGCACGCTGCAGAGCCTGTTTGGTGGCAGGCACGGGCCCGATGCCCATGATGTCGGGATCGCAGCCCATAGCGCCGTAGGAGATGAGCCTAGCCAAAGGCTTCAAGCCTCGCTCCTTAGCCTTTTCCATCGTTGTCACTACCACGGCGCCAGCACCATCGGTGATGGGGCAGGCGTTGCCCGCCGTGATAGTGCCGTCCTTCTTGAATACAGCTTTCAGCTTGGACAGTTTCTCAACTGTGGTATCATCACGGATGCGCTCATCATGCTCAAAGAGCTTAGTCTCGCCCCGCCTCCCGGCCGGTACCTCTATGGGTATGATCTCCTGAGCCAGGCGACCTCTATCCCGCGCTGCTTTGGCCAGCATGTGGCTGCGATAGGCATATTCGTCCTGTTCCTCACGAGGGATGTTGTACATCTCGACCAGATTCTCCGCGGTCAGAGCCATGCGCAGGCCGTTGTAGCTGTCTATGAAGTTCAGATCCACCCAGTGTTCGATGACGCCCTCACCATACCGAAGCCCATCGCGGGCGTTTCTAATCACAAAAGGCATCTGGTCCATAGCCTCCACGCCGCCAGCCAGAATAAACTGATACTCGTCGTCTATGATGAGCATGCGCCCCGCGGTGACGATAGCCTCAAGCCCAGACCCACAGATGCGACCCAGGTTCAACGCCGGCACCGGTATGGGGCAGCCCGCTTTGAGAGCGATGTGGCGAGCCAGATACTGAGCATCCCCACTGGACTGAGAAGCGTTGCCCCAAACGACATGGTCTATCCAGTCCGGCTCCACGCCAGAGCGCCTCATAGCTTCTTTGGCCACATGGACCGACATGTCAGTGGGATGGACCTCCTTCAATGACCCACCATAGTGGGATAAGGGGGTACGGGCCCCATCAAGGATAACGATGTCCTTGCCGTAGAAATTCATAGTCTTGTCGCTCCTTTCGCTGTTATGAAGTTATTTCCCGTAACAATGTTATGGAATTCTTACTACGGACTCCCAGCAAGAGACAGGGTGCAAGGTACACCATTTTCGGGTGTCCATGCCTTGCACCCCGTATCTTGTACAATAGGCACTCGGTTGTTCTGGATCTCAATCGCCTCAGGCTAGAGCTTCCTCCGGTCAACGACCCGCACGGCCTTGCCTGCACTCCGCTGGATGCCAAAAGGCTCCTTCACGTTCACTTTGGAGGACACGTATAACGCCTCGGCCAGGGTCTTCTTCACCTTTCCTTCCATCTCCTTCAAGGCGTCCCAACCCTGATCGAAGAGCTTCTCGGTCGCTTCCACCTCGACTGTTAACACGTCCATGTCCTTAGGACGGTCCACATAGATGATGTAGTGAGGTGACAACTCGGCAAAGCTCAAGATGACATCCTCTATCTGGGAGGGGAAAACGTTGACGCCACGGATGATGAGCATGTCGTCAGTGCGTCCCATGATTTTACCCATGCGCACCACAGTGCGGCCGCAGGCGCACTTTTCACCATACAAAACGGTGCGGTCCCTGGTTCGGTACCGCACCAGCGGAAAGGCTTCCTTGGTCAGCGTGGTGAATACCAGCTCCCCTGGGGTGCCATAAGGCAGAGCCTCTCCCGTAAGAGGGTCTATGATCTCAGCGTAGAAATGATCCTCCGCGATGTGCATCCCGTTGTGAATAGGACACTCCACTGAGACGCCTGGGCCGATTATCTCAGCCAGCCCGAAGATGTCGAAGGCTTCCAGGTCTAGCCTCTCCTCGATCTCCTCGCGCATCTTGTCGGTCCAGGGCTCGGCGCCAAAGAAGCCGATGCGCAGCTTCAGGTCTTCCTTGGGATCCAGCCCGGCCTCCTCTATGGCTTCAGCCAGTACGAGCGCGTATGAGGGAGTGCAGACGAGCACCGTGGAGCCAAAGTCCTGCATGATCGTCACCTGCCGTTTAGTGAGGCCACCAGAGACGGGAACTACTGTGGCTCCGACCTCATGGGCGCCCAGATGGAACCCCAGGCCTCCCGTGAAGAGACCGTAGCCGTAGGCGTTGTGGACGATATCGCCCTTCTTCGTCCCACCTGCGGCGTAGACTCGTGCCATAACCTCGGCCCACACTTTCATGTCATTATCGGTGTAGCCCGTCACGGTCATCTTACCGGTAGTGCCACTGGTGGCATGAATCTGCGTCACCTCGTCCAACGGCATAGCGAAGGGCCCGAAGGGGTAGTTGTCTCGCAAGTCCTGCTTCACGGTGAAGGGGAACTTGGCCAGATCCTCGAGAGACTTGAGGTCTGCTGGTTTCACCCCTGCGCCATCAAAGAGCTTCTTGTACAAGGGCACTTTGTGGTAGACCCTCTCCATTGTCTCCTGCATACGCTTCAACTGCACCTTCTGCAGTTCCTGGCGGGGCATGGTCTCCATCTCTTCGTTCCAAATCGGATATTCCTTTTCTGCCATTTCTCCTCCTCTGCAAAGGTATTGAAATAAGGGATACTGAGCGTTTCTCGGGACCCGTGCCTCGGACCACTAGCGAAGCGATGCTCAGCGCCCGATAGCCAACTCACAACTCTCGTCCAGCCGCAAAGGCCTTGCGGTTTAACTCCACGTATTTCTTTGGCACCCGTTGCTCGACAACCGCAAGCCAATGCTCCTCCGGCACATCTAAGTATGTGGACAAAGCTCCCAACAGGACAACATTGGTCGCTCTGTCTGTGCCCAGCTCTTGGGCCTTCGCCAGGGCTGGGATGATGTAATACTCCTTGCTCGCTTCGGACAGGGCGTTTCTTATCCGCTCCTCACTGGGGTATTCCATCCCCCCAGAACTCACTGCCAAAGGGGGCAGCCGCTGGTCGTTAACGATGGCGATCCCCTCTGGCTTCAAGAATTCGAGCCACCGGAGCGCCTCCAGTAACTCGAAGGACACCAGGTAGTCCACCTCGCCCTTCCCCGCCAGGGGTGCATAGACTTTGTCCCCCCAACGTACCTGGCTGAGGACGCTGCCACCTCTTTGGGCCATCCCATGAACCTCAGATTTCTTGACATCAAGACCAGTTTTTAGGCCCAGCTCCGCCAGGATGTCTGAGGCCAGCAGAACGCCCTGGCCACCAACTCCAACCAATGCGAAGTTTGTTGTCTTCACGGTTCTTACTCCTCCACAATATGAATAGCCTTGCGGGCGCATATTTGCTCACACACATCGCACCCGAAGCACAGGATAGTGTTAATCTCGGCCTTGGCCTTGCCCGACTTCTCATGTATCTCCTCACTCCTGATGATAGCCGGACAACCGATCTCAAAGCAGCGGCCACAAGCGTTGCACCGCTCCAGATCCACCTCGTAGAGCGGTGGCCTTTCCTTGTAGAGGAAGATGCAAGGGGAGCGCGTGACAAGCACCGCCGGCTTGTTCGCTTCCAGGGAAGCCTTCAGGCCCTCTTCCAACTCCTCCAGGTTGAGGGGGTCAACAGTACGAACCTCCTCATACCCCATGGCCCGGGCGAGGCCTTCGAAATCCGCCTTGACCGTCTCCTCACCTTTCAGGGTGCGTCCGGTGCTGGGGTGCTGCTGATGGCCCGTCATCGCCGTGGTCAGGTTGTCCAGGATTACCGTAATGGTGTTGCTCTTGTTATAGACCACATTTAGCAGCCCCGGCATCCCGGCGTGCCAGAGCGTGGAGTCACCGATGGTGGCGACCGCTCTCTCCTCAACGCCCGCCTTGTTTATACCGTGGGCCACGCCGATGCTGGCCCCCATACAACCCAGGGTATCCGTGGTGGCTATGGGAGGTAAGACCGCCAGAGCATAGCACCCTATGTCGCTGTCAACGACCAGGCCATACTTCTTTAACATATAATAAACCGGCCTGTGAGGGCAACCTGCGCAAAGCACCGGAGGACGGGGCGGCAACTCCCCTAGATCTATCTTCTGAACCTCCACCGTCTTATCAACCAGGCCAGCTTTATAAGCTGCATCGCGCACGATCCCCGGATTGAACTCATCTATGAGGGGGAAGATGTCCTTCCCGGCAGCGACCTCGATGCCCATCATTTTCAGATGCTCTTCCAGGAACGGATCCAACTCCTCCACGATCACTACCTTTTCCACCTGAGAGGCGAAATCGCGGATCAGCTTCTCCGGCAAGGGCCAACTCATCCCCAGCCTGAGGAAGGAGGCATCGGGAAAAACCTCCCGTGCATACTGATACGCTACG
>Ga0209636_10007872_pt1 | contig 10859 bp, 14 predicted proteins | sample DeeMarSWOR152_54_FD_187464 | JGI IMG/M metagenome (GOLD analysis project Ga0209636, IMG submission 187464) | Marine sediment microbial communities from White Oak River estuary, North Carolina - WOR-1-52-54 (SPAdes) (version 2) | ecosystem: Environmental > Aquatic > Marine > Intertidal zone >... | reverse complement strand
CTACACTCAAGGAGAAAAAATTGAAGTTCCTCACTATTTTGCTATTTTTTTATTATGTAAAGAAGTAGCTAAAACTATTTAAGTTAAAAAATTTAAACTCAAAACACTTTTTTATAATATCAATCCGAAAAATTCGATAGATATGGATTTACAAAAAGAATATGAAAAATTATACCAGCATTGGCTCAATGAATTCCAGAATATTGATTTAACTGCTATAAATCAAGAAGATTTTAATGGATATAAGAAAGTTTTAGATTTTATTAATGAATACCAAGAAGAAAATAAGGATGATTTGAAAGATCAGATATTAAGATCATACAAAGATAATTTAAATTATTTATTTAAAGACTTGTTGGAAATAAGAGAAATTAAGATAATAAATTCAGCATTAGCTATCAAAGAAATTAATTTAAGTAAACTAACTGAAGCAGAGAAACTGCTCTATGAAAATCTGATTAGCTCTATTAAGGGGTATAAAAAATTAAAAGCAACTTCCCTTTATGAAGAAGATGAAATTAAATTTATTGAGGAAGCTCCTATCTCGAGAGAAGTTAAAACTTCTAAAACCCAAGAATCTATAACAAGGGTTGATGAAGGTATGGTTAAATATATTCTTGTAAGATTTTTAAAGAAAACACCTCCCTTAGTAGGTGTTGATCTTATAAATTATGGCCCTTTTGAAGAAGAAGACATTGCGAATCTTCCCTATAAAAACGCAAAAATCCTAATAATTGAAAAATTTGCTGAAAAGATAGATATTAAATGATATTACTTAAATTTGTTATCAAATTCTTCTTTAAAATATTTTAATCGATATTTAGCATATTTATCTATTAAAGAAAACTTTGGAGGTTTTGGGTTAATTAATTGACCCCCACAATAACGGCACTTTGATTTAGGATTTTGTAAACAGTATCTATTACATTCTTGGCATTTTTGAAGGTATTTAGTCATAATTATAAACCTGCAAATTATTTTTTTAATCCCGAATAAACTCAAAAGTACCGTTATATTTTAAAGCATTTTTCTCAATAGTTTCTAAAGCATCAGATAAAATATTTTCAGCATCTAAGTAATCTTTTGAAATCACTTCTAACCGGTAAAAAGGAGCTGCAATATAACTAATATTAATATTCCTCGTTTTTCTTTGCTCTATTACTTTTAACGCCTTTAAAAGCGATTCTTTAATCTGATCTATTCCATTTTCTGAATTAAATGAAAGTTTTACTTTTCCAGATATACTTACAGTTGAAATACTAACATTTTCATCAATAATTGTTAATAAGGCAGCTTTGACATCATCATTTATACCTTCTAAATCTGATAATATTTCTTCACCATTTTCCTTTAAACCCTCAACAGCTTCTTGGTATGTATCAAATAAATCTAAGACAGGGAATCCTATTGATTCATAAGCCTCATCAAGGGTCATGTTAATTCCTTCGGTTTCTGTAAGAAATTGGAGTAAATTTTCAAACTTTAAGGCATATTTCCATTCTTTTATTCGATTTTCTCTCTGAGCAGAGTTTACTCTCCGCAATGATAAATCTACGTGTCCTTTATCAACATCAACTCTTAATACTCTTAATACTATTCTTTGACCAATTCGTACGTAATTACGGATATTTTTAATCCATCGAGAACTTATTTCTGAGATATGGATCATTCCTCGTGCAGACTCTTCAGAATCCAACCCATCAAAATCAATTAAATTAACGTAAACATATTGATTTTGTACCTCTGTCACTTTAGCTACTACGAATTCGCCTTCTCTTGGAAATTTTGTTCTACTTTTTACCATTGTGTTGATGAGAATATTGTTTATTATTTATTTTTTTAGAATTATTATTTTTATTAACGAACTATAATTTTTTATTTTTTTCATCCTTCACATAAAAAGGCAAGTAAGAAGTGATTAAAAATACCAAATTGGTTTATTCATGACAAATGGGCAGAAAAAGCAGGTATTCACAAAGATATCTCAGATTTGATAAATAGAGCTTGTGATTATGGTTTCAATTGGGCTTTTTATGAACGTGATAATGCAAATTTTGAAAGCAATGATGAGATTATTATTTCTCAGCAACTGAAATATTTTTATGAAAGAGATAAAAAGAAAAGAGGTTATATCAAAGCCCTTTATTTGCATCATCTTTTAGATTTTTTTAAAGAAACTCATGTGAATATTTATGATATTGATTTAGTTTTTGAAAAATTTTTGGAAAATAAAGCCATAATCGAAATTGTTGATTATGAAGGGAAAAAAGTAAATCTTAAAAGAGATTTAGAAGAGATTTTTAATCTATTAAGAAATAATAAAAGAGAATTGTATGAAGATCTAAAAGGGAAATATATTGAAGATTAGATAAATTCAATTATAAAAAAGGAAATAAATATTCTATTATTTTAAAAAAAAGATTTTAAATATGCTGAGAAATCCATTCTAATTCTAATTCCTCTAACTTTGACTTTGTTGGTATTCCATCGTCATCCCAACCCATCATATTATAATAATTCCTTATCGCACTTTTAAGCTCATCTGGTTTAATTGAAGTTTCAGCTAAAGGTCCTGAAGTATGAGGCTCGAAAAATCTTTCTGGTAACCAATCATCCTTTTTTGTAAAGCCTTCTCGTATATTAAAGGCTCTTGCCATGGTGGTAATCCTTTCTCCTACTTTCATTAATTCCCAAGTTGAAGTATACCAACCTGTTACAGCCCTTAAAATTTCAGGTGCATCAACATAATCCCAAGGTAAGAAATAACATATTAATAATGCATTATATAAATTATGCCAATTAGTTATATAGACTAATGCACGAATCTTCTTTATTCCTATGTCATCAATCTCAAGAGGTTCTAAAATCCCTATAGCACTATGAACTTCTATTGATCTTTCACTGGCAATTGAAGTATCATGCAAATTCGCCATATGTTCCGCACCTGTTGGCGAAATCGTATAACCAACACCTAATCCTTGTTTTAAGCGAGGCTCATGCATTGGAATCTCTTGACCTTTAACATGCATAGCGAACTTATGTGACCCATTTTTTAATTTTTCAGCAGCTTTTCTTACACCTTCCGCTAAAATATCACCTAAACCTTCGCGTTTAGCAATCATCTCAACCATCTGAACCATAGCTTCAGCATTTCCGAAATTTAATTTTATTCCATTCGTATCTTTATCAGATATTAATCCATTTTCATAACACTCCATAGCAAATCCTATAGAAACTCCCGTAGAAATAGTATCTAATGAATATTTATTACACAGTTCATTTGCTTTACAAACGACCCTTAGATCATTCACACCACAATTAGATCCAAATGCACCAATCGATTCATATTCAGGACCTCCATAAATAGGATCAACCCTATATGGCTCTTCAATGTCTACAATTTTCTTGCATCGTATTGAACAAGCATAACAAGCCTCCATTTTAAGTCTAATATCTTCTTTCATTATACCAGGATCTAAAGTTTTTGCGCCAGAAAAATTACCATCTCTAAAATTTCGAGTCGGTAGATTTCCGGATAAAGCAAATGACTCTATAATCCCCCCCCCAGTACCATATTTAAAATAACCTCTCACAGGTTTAAATGCTACTTCATTAAACTCTTTTATTTTTGCCCTCAATTTCGCTTTATCATTAACTTTGAGCTTATTATGGCCTCTAACAGCTATGGCTTTTAGATTCTTTGAGCCCATTACAGCACCCATCCCTGTACGACCAGCAGCATTTCTTAGATCGTTTATTACACAAGCATAACGTACCAATCGTTCTCCACCTGGTCCTATCTGAGCTACACGGATAAGATTATCACCCAACTCTTTTTGAATAATTTCTTGTGCTTGCCCAGTAAGCTTTCCCCAAAGATGATTCGCATTCCTTAATTCCGCTATTCCATCCTTGATCCATAAATAAACGGGATCTTTTGCTTTACCCTCTACTATTATCGCATCAAACCCTGCATGTTTTAATTCAGCACCCCAATAACCTCCAACCTCTGCCTCACCAAAACCACCTGTTAGAGGGGATTTAGCACCAACACTATTTCTACCTGTTCCAGGTATTGCAAATCCAGTTAAAGGGCCATTAGCAAAAATTAATTTATTTTCAGGACCTAATGGATCTATTCCTGGCATTAATTCTTTTAAAAGATAATAAGCTACAAAGCCCTCACCGCCGATATAACGCCGATAGAATATTTTATCAGGATTTTCAATTGAGATTTTTCCATCGGTTAAATCCACTCGAAGAATATTTCCAGTATATCCATTAACCATTTGAAACCCATCTAATTATATTAAAATATTTTATTATTTAGTTAAATTTCATCTCACTTAAATTTCTTATTTGATACAAAATCTCCAGTTTCTAATATTTTGAATATTAATTATAAGCATGAAAATAGGGCAAAAGTTTAAAACTTGTTTTATTAATATCGTTTTTGGAATCAAATGAAAAAAAAATTAAAGTTATTTATATCATTTCTCATCCTATTTTTAACCAGTTCATATATATTTTTATCTCAAGCCACTACTGCAAATCCATTATATATACCTGAAGTGACATTTTCAGGGGGATTGATACCTAAGGATAATTGTTCTCTTGCCTTATTATCAGCGAATGTAAAAATAGATGTAGATACATCTAATTTAAGATTTCGGGGCAAAATACACTTTAATGGAAATTACACTATTTTTAACCCTGAAAGTGATATTAATATAACAATTGGAGCACCTTTTGAATTTAGGAGATTAGATAATTGTACTGTTTTATTAAATGGGACTAAAGTTCCATTTATTACAATTGCCGGTAATAAATTAGAGCAAGAATATAATTCAGAAATATGGGAGGAATATTTAGTAAATGAATTGCCGTATTATCATGAATTGGCATATTTTAGGGAATCTTGGGTTTTATGTAATATTTCAATCCCAAAAAACTCATCTATAAAGCTAGAATATGATTTTATTGTTCCTAGAGCTAAATTTACACAATTGATAAGATATTATTACATTTTATATGATGTTGGTACAGCTCGTTTATGGAATGGAAATACTACGGAGATAGTTGAAATAAATGTAAATGATAATCTCCCTACCTCAATTTTTAGTGAGGATTTATGTGATGTCTCTAATATCTCAAATGGAATGAGTTATCGATGGGAATGGAACAATGAAAGAATTGAAATCAATTTTTTAGGACTTTATTATTATTTGAGTTTTTTACATGAATATGATTATTTATATACTTCAATTAAGTTATATATTCTTTTAATAATCAGTATAGTGGGTATTTTACTATTCATCAAAAAGTATAATTCTAGTATAAAAATAAAAAAAAGAAATAAACAAATTACTAAATAAGGTAGCAATGAGAAAAAAACAATAGGAAATCCAACTATGATGGAATTTATATATAGAAGAGAACATACTAAGGAGGAGTTAATGAAATTTCGCATGAGAATTGGCTGCTTTATTTCAGGTTTGACTTTACCCTTCATCATCGGTATCATTGGTTTTGCAAACAATAATTTTCTCTTTGTTTTAATCTATTTTACTCCCTTGTCATTTTTTATTGGCTTTTTAAGTGCATTATTAGTTTTTGCTTATGTAGTTAATATTATCGGATTAGGATTAATTTTCTTTTCAATTAAACCAAGATCCCAAGGTTTTTTCTTAATAATTTTAGGTTATTTATTATTTATGGTTCTTCTCTTAAATCAAACCCCAGTAAACCGTAGTTCAATTCAAGGGCTTCCATATTATTTTATCTTTATAGATATGCCAAATCTACTTATGATTGTATTTGGTTTCTATAAAATTTATAATTCTGAGAAAGAATACTTCTCCAATATAATATGTTTCTTACCGGTATTGATTTCTAATATTTCACCTTACATCTTTTATCTTCTAACATAATTAATTTTCATGAATCTAAAGACACATATTTATTCATTATAATCGTTCTTATTACACGATAATTTCGCTTAAATATAGTAAAAAATATAAATTCAACAACATTTACAATTAACATCTATTAAAAATAATTTTATTTAATAAATAATATTTAGAAAATTTAATTCAAAAAAAATTAAGGAAATTGATGAAAATGGCCGATAAAGAACACTTAAATCTGGTAATTATAGGACACATCGATCACGGTAAGAGTACAATGATGGGTGCTCTGCTTATTGAAACAGGAGCGGTAACTGACAGGGAAGCTCGTGAATTGGAAAAACTTGCTAAAGAATACGATCGAGAATCATGGTCATATGCTTTTGTTTTTGATAGATTAAAGGAAGAAAGACAAAGAGGTATCACCATAGATCTTGCGTTTCGTAAATTTGAAACTAAAACGAAGTACTTCACGATAATTGATGCACCTGGCCATGCTGATTTTGTAAAAAATATGATTACTGGTGCCAGTCAAGCTGATGCTGCTATCTTGGTCGTTTCTGGGAAGAAAGGTGAAATGGAGGTTGGAATTGCAGCGAATGGACAAACTCGTGAACATGCTTATTTAGCACAAACTTTAGGAGTTAAACAACTTGTAGTAGCAGTAAATAAGGCTGATGTTTTTGATTATTCTGAGGAAAGATTTAATGAAGTTAAAGATGCAGTTGGCGATCTTCTCAGAAATATAGGTTTCAAGCTGAAAGAAGTGCCCTTTGTACCTACAAGTGGCATGCAGATGGAGAATTTATCAAAGAAAAGCGCTAAAATGCCGTGGTATGATGGTCCAACTTTGATTGATGCTATTGATCAATTTGTACTTCCAGAAAAACCAACTAACAAACCTTTAAGACTTCCCATCCAAGATGCCTATAGAATCAAAGGAACTGGAGTTGTCCCCGTTGGGAGGGTAGAAACGGGTATTTTAAAGAAAGGAGATAAAATTATTATCATGCCTACTGGCTTCCAAGGAGAAATTCGTGGCATAGAGATGCATCATGAAGAGATTCCGCAAGCAATCCCTGGAGATAATGTAGGTTTTAGTATTAGGGGTATTACTATGGCAGATGCCAGTAGAGGCGATTGTTTAGGTCATCCTAGTGATCCTCCAACTGTGATTACACCTAAAGGAAAATGGACGGGACAAATAATTGTTATTTGGCATCCTACTGCGATCGCGCAGGGTTATACTCCAGTAATTCATGCACACACTGCACAAGTTGCTGCTAGATTTTCAGGGTTGCTTAAAAAATTAGATCAAAAAACGGGAGCTGTGATTGAGGATTCACCAAAGTTTCTTAAGAAAAATGAAGCTGCTATCGTTGAATTATCACCAATAAAGAAAATGTGTCTCGAAAAGTATGAAGTAATTCCAGAAATGGGTCGATTTGCTGTTCGGGATATGGGACGCACTGTTGCTGTCGGAATTGTTAAAGAGATTGACACCGGCGCATAAAAAGTCTATATTTGATTTTTTTTATTATATTTTAACTATTTACCTGTTTTTTTTTTGAAAATCTCTATTTAAATAAATTCAGTTTTCTTTATTTTGTAAAATTCTGAATTTAAAAAAATATCGATTAAATGATAATTTTTACGAATACAATATTCTATATTTTATAATTATCAAAGTTAATATAATAGAATTTTAACTTTAAAGATCTCATATCATGTCAATATCATTTTAATTTTTGAATAATTTTATGCCTTTTCTACTTAACGAGATTTCGTATTAGAAAAGGTTGAGCTAAAGTTTATATAACAAAACAAAAAATCTGCATTTTAGGTCAGAGCGGGGTTGGTAAATCATCTCTACTATCATTACTTCAAGGACGTGAAATATCAAAGCAAACAAACCCTACAGTAGGATTAGAAATAGAAGATTCAATTCTTAATGGAAAAAAAGTCAATATATGGGATTTTGGAGGTCAAGAACGGTTTCAGTTCATGTGGCAAGATTTTTTAAGAGGAGCAGGCCTAACAGTTATAGTTTGTGATTCTACAGAAGATAATATTAAAAAAACTAAAGAAATTTACAAGAAATTTTCACGGTACTTAGATACTAAAATTATAGCAATAGCTAACAAACAAGATCTTCCAGATGCTTTAAGTGCAAAAAAAGTCCAGAAAAAGTTAGGTATACGAACCTATGGAATGTCAGCAATACGATTGGATTTACGAGATAGAATGCGAGATATTCTAGAATATGAAATAGACACAGATTAATAGAAGATAGAAAATTTTAAAAGAGCTTTCCAATTAGATGTGCCAATCTTAAAGATTCTGGTAATTTAGAATCAATACAGACTTTTGTTAGAAGTAATTCTACATTTTCAATATCAATACCTTTACAATGGAAATATATTTTTGAGAAACCTCCTGAAGTCTGAATTTCTGTTTCAAATATATTACCAGCATTAAGAATACAGGTGATCTTATTTTCATATGTGTTAGGAAATTTTTGTAAAAGAGCTTTTATTACAGAATCAATATCTACTTCCTTTTCTGTTATAGCTATAATTGGTTTCTGTAATTTAGTATAAATTTGGTTTAAATTTATAAGATTAAATCCTCCAAAAGTTATACTATGAGTAATAATATATTGTATATGCTTTTCATTTTTTTTTACTAGATTAATTAATTTTTCTGTGGCATCATCGCCATCGATTAAAATTTCGTCTCGAATTACACTTACCATTCTTGTTCCTTGACAAATCACTCCGATTAATTGAGTATATTTACTCTCTGAATGAAATTCAAAGGCAGCATCATCAAATCCAATCGTTATAGGATTATCTTTCATATTTTATTTTTCAGGTAAAAATTTTTTGATGTAGATTAAAAGTTTAGTAAAAGCGATTGTTGCATTTTCAATTTCTTCATTTCTGTTATAAAGATCACCAGAAAGATTATCTACTATAAAGTTTATAATTTCCTTTAAGGTCATTCTTTCACTAAGCCATACATAAGCTATTAATGCTTCAACAGTATCAGCAAAGTCATGAGCATTGGCTCTACGTTTTGCGAAATGCTTCATATTGGCATTCTTTAAGGCTGCTTCTAAAACAATTTTGCCAACTTTTTTACCAGTCCTCACAATATTTTCATTAATACTGTTTTTCGTTAAATAAGTAGATTTTGCCACCGAATAAGCTAAATTAATTATCCCATCTCCAATTTTAGCTAATCCTTTATCGGTTCCAATCGCTTTTTGAGATTTTTTAAGATTTAAATCTGAGATTAAAAACTCATAATCCATTAAGTTAAGTTGCATTAAGAGATCTTATAAAGTTTTCATAAAAACATGAATAATATTTTAAATAAGTTTTTTAAATAACTTCTGAACTTCAAGTACTTCTTTCCTTAATGAATCAATACCTTTATGCAAAATATCTTTAATTTTGTAGGTTTTTGAATTTTCAAGGCGTATGAATATCTTTGCTGGTTCTATATTCGTTGATTTATAAGCTGCAATATTTACTCCTTCAGTTTTTAATAGATGTTTTACAAGAATATTACAAAACCCATGTGATTGTCCTTTTATTATAAGTTCATAATCATTAGCTCCTTGACCTTTTATTAATTCTAAATTGATATGTTTATAATCTGGAAATCTAGGTTCTTCTTCTAATTCAAATTCTTCTTCTTCAATAATTTCTTCGGCTGAAGGGGGTACTGATTTTACTTCCTTATTTTCTTCCAACTTAGGGTAAACACTTTCAATTTCTTCATCGTCTAATAAATCCTCAACCAATTCATCAATTTCATCTTGGTCTATTTCTTCTTTTTTAATAGCTTTTTTCTTTGCCATTATTACAACTCCTAATGATTAGGACTTGAGAATCCTAATTAAATTTATACAGAATAAAATAAATTTTTTATGGTTTTGAGAAAAAACCGATAATCTCAAAAATATCGATTTGCTAAATCCTTTAATCTTTCAGTTGCTAAATGTTGAAGATCTCTTGATCCAAAAAGTATAACTTTTATACTATTTCCTTCCACGGATACATTTAAATTCAAATAATTGATTTTTTTTTGAATATCTTCAAGAAATTTAATAACATTATCTAATGAACCACTATTATTATAGAAATGAATTACTTTTTTTCCTAACTTTCTCACTTAGTATACACTTATAATTTTTAAATTAAAAGGAAAATTAGAATCTTAAATTGTTTTTTACATTTCCATAGTCATTTGCAAGTTTTCTACTCTCTGTATTACCGCATCGAGGACATTTTAATTTATTTACACCTATTTTTTCAAGATTATATCCACAAATCACACAATCAGCATAAATAACTCCTAGATCCTTCCCAACAGTGCTTAATTTATATTCATTAAATTCTTGATCAATAACACGAGCACGAATTATATCAGTTATTTGAAAAGCATCATCTATTTTTTCTACATATCTATTAGAAATTTGTGAGACATGAATATTGCCAAAATAATACGAATTGAAATGTATTTTCTTATTTATTGTATAAAAATTAAGTCCAACTGAATATTGGCGCAAAAAAAGAATTGAACCTATAACAATATCTCCAATTTTAACAACTTTTCGATCTTTTTCTTGATGTGTACTTATTTCAATTTTTCTTTCTTTATCATTAATAGCAATCATACCTGTTTTACTAGCAAAGATTTTTCCATCCTTAGTAAACGTAGATTGTTTATCGGGAAGGAATTCCTCAACCACTCCGAGTTTTTCCCCCGTTAAAACTATATCTCCATTTTTTAGTGATTTCTTACTCATTATATCAACAATAGTTTTTTAATTTCTCAATCTCTTTCTAATTTAAGTAAATATTATTAAATAATATAAATAAATTTAATGTATTAATTCTAAAAGAGTATACATTTTTTTGGATGAGACTTAGCAAAAAAGAA
>Ga0209636_10007870_pt1 | contig 10861 bp, 11 predicted proteins | sample DeeMarSWOR152_54_FD_187464 | JGI IMG/M metagenome (GOLD analysis project Ga0209636, IMG submission 187464) | Marine sediment microbial communities from White Oak River estuary, North Carolina - WOR-1-52-54 (SPAdes) (version 2) | ecosystem: Environmental > Aquatic > Marine > Intertidal zone >... | reverse complement strand
CTCTACACGACGCGGTAAGGTATACAAGTGCAAGAAGTGTGAATATTCCACTTTCTATCCGCCAATAGAAGAAAAGTGCCCTACTTGTGGCAAGGGCATGCTCGCAAAACGTGGCAAGAATTATTGTCCAGACTGTCATAAGTCGAGGCGTAAGAAAACGTGATGCATAAGACCGAACAGCTTGGCAAATTCTACTACTTATTTCCCCAAACCGTTGCCGTGATTGGGGTCGGTCGTAACTTGATGCCCGCGGCGTGGCACACTCCGATATCAGCAAAGCCACCACTTTATGGTATACTCGTATCACCCAAAAGATACACCTATGAATTATTGAAAAGCGAAAAAGGGTTCACCGTGAATTTCCTGACGCATAAGCAGGCCGATCTGATTGCCAAACTCGGCAGCACCTCAGGACGCGATGTCGACAAACTTTCCCGTTTCAATATTGCCACCGAGCCCGCCGACAGGGTAAGTGGCACGATCATGTCAATAAGCTATGCTGCATACGAGTGTGAGAAATACGCAATGCACGAATACGGTGACCACTTCCTCGTTGTCGGCCGTATCCTTTTGATCCATGTCGCGCATGATGCGTTAAGGAAACAGGAAATCATCGATGAGAAGAAAGTACTGCCGGTACTGTACTTTGGCAAGGACCGCTACCTGACCACCGACCCAAATAGCCTCGCGATACACAAGAAAAAGCAGAGATAAAAATACATCCCGCGCCCCTCCATCTCTCTAGTCCTACAGCGTGCCCAATGACTGATAAATATCCCTGTAATCTATTTTTCATCGTAGTCGCGATTTTTTCGCAAATCTGTGATTTGCTGAAAAAAATCAGCGTCCCGAAGCATGAGGGAAATCGATGGATGCGCAGCATCCAGTGACTTAGTGACCCAACCGTTTCTCAGCATGAGACTTGGCTTCCATGTTTCTATTGCAGGCGGTTTCAAGAATGTTGTTCGGCGAGCTCGCGAAAGGCAATCTGAAACAATACAGCTATTCTCACGCAACCCGCGAGCGTGGAAACACGGACCTCTGATCGAGGCCGATATTGCCATCTTCAGAAAGGAAATAGCCGAGCACGACATCTGGCCGATTTTCGTGCACACGCCATATCTTCTCAACCTGGCATCAGCCAAAAAAGACCTCTTCCACAAATCGCTCAACGCCCTCATCGGGGATCTGGAGCGTAGCGCGACCTTATGTGCTTCTTTTCTCATCATGCATGTCGGTTCAGCAATAAATGTCGAAAAAGGAATTGAGCAGATGAGCCTTGGCATCAATACAGCTTTTCAAAGCGTGCAGAACGAAGTGAAACTGCTCCTCGAGAACACGGCCGGCAGTGGTCATGAACTCGGGCACAGTTTCTCACAACTAAGGATGATCATCGATCGTGTTGAACAACGCGCGCGCATCGGGATCGTGTTAGACACCGCACACGCCTTTGCGGCGGGCTATGATTTACGGACACAAGGTGCAGTCGACCAATCGATAGCTGACTTCGACCGCACGATTGGTTTGGAAGAACTACATCTCGTCCACCTGAACGATTCGAAGACCGATCTTGGATCCCGTAGCGACCGACACTGGCACATTTTTCAGGGCAAAATAGGCCAAGGCATGTTTCACATATTACATCACCATGCATTAAAGGATTTACCTTTTATCATGGAGACCCCGCGCACAAACCTTAAAGAAGATCTCATGAACATGACTATGGTCAGGCAATTACTTGCCCAACAAGATGAAACAGCAAGGTGATGCAGATAGTAATATTCGAGAAATCAATGTATTCTCATAACAATATCACCGTTTTGTCGAGACTCGTATATCCCCTTGACCTGGATAGAAATATGATTATTATAGAAGTACAATTATAAAGGAGGCATAAATTGGCACATGCATACACTCCAGGTTTAAAAGTTCTTGAATACACAGTTCTAACCAAACAACGACGCCTTCCGCTACCTGGAAACATCGTGGTCGACAAGAATTCCACGGTATCAGCCGAACAAGTCGTAGCGCGTACAAACCTACCCGGTAACGTTCAGACTTTGAATGTAGCTGGTCTCTTGGGGATATTACCAGCGGAAATCGACGATTCCATGCTCAAAAAAGCTGGCGAAGAGTGCGCTAAAGATGAAGTGTTGGCGGAAAGCAAGGGGTTCTTCGGCCTCTTCAAGTCGCAGGTAAAAAGCCCGATTCATGGACAGATTGAGAGTATCTCCAGGATTACTGGACAGGTTATCCTGCGCGAACCACCGATCCCAGTTGAAGTCATTGCCTATATCGATGGCGAGGTGGTTGATATCATAAAAAATGAGGGAGTGGAAATCAAAACCGCCGGTAGTTTCATTCAGGGTATTTTTGGCATCGGCGGCGAAACCATAGGACACATCGCGATGGCCGCCGACGACCCGAACGAAGTACTCACGCCCGATAACATCGATAAATCGTTCAAGGATAAAGTAATAATTGGCGGCTCTATTGCTGAATATGCCGCGTTGGAAAAGGCAAGAGACGTTGGTGCAAAAGGCGTGGTTGTTGGCGGAATCGAAGACCAAGATCTTAAGCGATTCATGGGTTACGATATTGGTGTTGCAATAACCGGATCGGAAAAAGTCGGCATCACTTTGATTGCGACCGAAGGATTCGGGAAATTGAGAATGGCTGATCGGACCTTTGAATTGTTGAAGTCCTTGAGCGGCAAAAAAACTTCGATAAACGGCGCTACCCAGATAAGGGCAGGTGTTATGAGACCGGAGTTGATAGTACCCGCTGATACCAAAGCGCCGACCAAGAAGAAGATCGATCTGTCAACTGGAACCGGTCTCGAGACCGGTATGAAAGTGAGAATAATAAGAGAACCATACTTTGGTCTGATTGGCAAGGTCGTGGGTCTGCCTGTCGACCTTGCCCAAATTGAAACGGAAGCTAAGGTTAGGGTTCTGGATGTCGAGCTTGAGGATAAGAGAAAAGTAACCCTACCCAGGGCTAATGTTGAAATCATCGAGGAATAAATGAATATCTTCACTATTATCTTGATTACTGCCGCCGGTGTAAAGTCATTACTAATGCCTGCATCACCGGTTGGTGTCACGACAAGTTTTGCCTCAGCGAACAAGGAAGAGGCGATCTTCTACAACCCTGCAAACTTCGAGGCCAGTGAAAACTTCACAGTCAATTGTTCTTACAATCGATTCTATCTCGGGATGCAGAGTGTATCATTATCACTCAGCAAGAAAATAAAGGCCATTGATGTGGGGTTGGGCATTGTCAACTTCGACTACGGAACAATAGAGTGGCGTCCTGATTATCCTACCGAAGATCCCTTAATCGATTATCGTGCTTATGATTTCTTCCTGATACTGGGAGCATCGGTAAGCGTTTCTAATCAGGGAAGGATCGGCGTGAATCTAAAATACGTGACCGAAAATCTTTACGTTTACTCCGATTACGCACTCGCTATGGACATCGCTTTCGCTTACCGAAACTCAAGCAGTGGCATTACTTTCGGTGCTACCAATTTCGGCACCAAGATGACCATCCATAATGATGAGGTTAATCTACCGGCATGTCTGAGTTTTGGTGGTTATCATCAGATAAAGAAACTAACGCTGAGTGGCGATCTAGACTATTTAGTCAATGAATCGGCATTTGAATTCAGTATCGGTGCAGCCTTCCCTGTTCACCAGCGCATATCTCTGAGTGCGGCGGTCAATTACCGAGAGGAATTCTACCCGGGTTTTGGCGTTACCATCGATGTCGGTGCCTTGCAGGTCAAATACGGCGGCTCCTTTTTCCCAAAGAATCTTGGTATGGTCAATAACCTTGGTATAGGTTTAGGGTTGTAGTGAACGGGATCTGGCTTGATTTCGAAAGACCAATTATCGAGCTCGAAAAGAAAATCGAGGAGCTGAAAGGCCTCAAGGGCGTTGATGAAGAAGTGAAGCGCCTTAAGGCTCAGGCTGAAAAATTAAAGAAAAGCATATATTCAAATCTAACGCGCTGGCAACGCGTGCAATTGGCGCGCCACCCAAGGCGACCGTATCCACTGGATATCATCAAACTCATCAGAGCTGAATTCGTCGAACTCCATGGCGATCGACGTTTTGCCGATGACCATGCAATCGTCGCTGGAATAGCAGTAATCGAAGGGCAACGCATGGCAATGGTCGCGCATCAGAAGGGCAGAGATACCAAGGAGAAAATCAAGCGCAATTTTGGCATGCCTCATCCTGAGGGCTATCGCAAGGCAATGAGGATTATGAAGATTGCAGCCAAGTTTAACATGCCAGTCGTGACAATGGTCGACACGCCCGGAGCGTACCCCGGAGTAGGTGCCGAAGAAAGAGGTCAGGCCGAGGCGATTGCTTCGAACTTATTCGAATGTTCCACGCTACCGACACCGATTTTAGTCATCATCCTGGGCGAAGGCGGTTCAGGTGGAGCCTTAGCTATAGCTCTCGGAGACCGCATTCTGATGATGGAGAATGCAGTGTATTCAGTGATTACACCGGAGGGCTGCGCTTCAATACTCTGGCGTGACGCGGCGAAGAACAGAGAAGCGGCCGAGTCACTCCGAATGACGGCCCAGGACATGCAGCAGATGCACATCGTCGATGGCATAATCCCCGAACCGCTCGGCGGGGCCCACATGGACTATGCAACAACTGCCGCAAACGTCAAATCAGCAATACTCAAGAACCTGGATGATCTCTCGCACGTCCCCTTGTCTGAGCTCCTCGATGCCCGCATTAAGAAATACCGAGAAATGGGGGTATACAAAGGCTAATGTCGCTCGCCGGTGACCTCCAAGATTTCGAAATAACCGACGTTTTTCAGCTTATTCAACTCGGGCAGAAAGACGGTATTTTGAGAATTCAAACCGATGATGATGTTGGAATTGTATATTTTAAGAACGTTAAGGTCGCACACGCACAGACAAATACAATCAAAGGCGAACCGGCCATCGATACAATTCTGAGCTGGAAAAAAGGCCGCTTCATCTTCAATCCTGGTGAAGAAACCGAACAACATACGGTCGACCTACCAATTCAACAGGTAATATTGGAAGCAGCAAGGCGCATTGATGAATTGAAGCGAATTCAAAAACTAATACCTTCTTATGATGTGGTCATCAAAATTGTGGAAATCCCACAACCAGACGTGGAGAGAATACAGTTAAACCCCAGAGAGTGGAAGGTTCTTTCATTTGTAGACGGCTCGCTTAACATCAAGCAAATAGCTCAGAAGTCGAACATCCCCGAATTCGAAACTGCAAAGATTTTTTACGGAATGATATCTTCAGGATTGGTAAGGGTCGTATCGAAAGATACAGAAACCGTGGAGCAAGAAAAGAAGACTCAAAAATCTGAGAGCCAAGCAATGGAAGATTCGGGGGAGGAAGATAGTTGGCTCTCGAAGTTGTTTAAGAAAAAGTGACGCCTAACGCACGACGCTGGACACTTTACGCTTCACGCTTTTTCTATCACTGCCCCGCTACGTGAGGATCCTCGACCCAAGGCCGGGATAATCGAATTGCACAGCAATAGGTGAAGAATGCAATCTGCCCTGCATGACGCACAGCTATTCAACGGAGATAATAGCAGAATTTTGCTAAAAACGACAAAATTGTAGTTGCCCAATTTATTGGGCTATTTTGATGAAATGATTTAGACGTTACAAAGCCTGCCTGCTTTATGCGTTACGCATTACGCTCTAACGCACTACGCTTACCGCCTTACGTTTCTTCAATCGCTGGTATCTATCTTCTTATCGTTGTAATCAAAGAATTTGTATCTACACACAAATTCTACAGGTTTTTTATCAGATCCAGGAATTTCTTGTAAGGAATTGCGGTCCAGGATTCAGCTGCTGTGGCACCGCCAGATAGACTAATCATTGAAACCTTAGCTGCAGTTTCTTCATTCGGCGCCTCATAAATATCCAGAAAATCATAAGGCCCCAGCAGTGCATAGTGGCCCACAAATTTAACCTCAGGGCACTCTTTCTTCACGCGTTCCATCCAGCGACGTCCGATCTCGGCTCTTTTTTTCATATCCTTGGTCAACTCAGGAGATAGCTTTGTTACCAGAATATATGTTGCCATATTGCCTCCTATATTTTTCATTATAATATATCTGCATCGCGTGTCAATATAACCAACATAAACATATCAGAGGATCAGCGTACCAGCAGGCAGGATATCAGTCGACCAGAACATCAGAGATAAAGTAACGAGCCGTACCTGAATTCTGATACCCTCATACCCTGCCCGCTGATCTTCTAATATCCCGATGCCCTCATTTGTTATCACTGTAATCGAATTGCGCAGCAATCTGATACGTTTCTTTCATTTCCGCAATTCGCTTATCGAAATTCCTTTCCGGTATTATTCTTGACAAAAAAACAATTGTGTGTATACTTCCCATAGACATGGAAACAGTAATAATATTTCCTGTGATAGGTTGCTTTTTCATCTACCCATTGCTTATTCCACTTAACAACACGAGATATCCAACAGAATTGTCTCAAAATAGAAAACCCCACATGGCAGGATAATAGAGTGAAGAAAAAAAGCAGCGGCAACATAGAAAATCCATCAAGCAATGAAGCCGAGCGCTATATAGCCATCATCAAGGCGCTTCCGGACATTGTGTACCGCATCGACCCCGAGGGCAACTTCACTTTCGTCAATGATTCGGTGCGCAGTCTCGGATACGAACCAGAAGAGTTGATCGGTGAACATTTCAGCAAAATCGTGCACCCTGATGACGTCAAGCTTTTCGCACGTAATTTCGTGTTACCCAAATACAGAGGAAAGGTGACCGGCGATGACAACGCCCCGAAGCTTTTTGATGAGAGGCGAACCGGCCCGCGGAAAACCAAAGATTTGGAAATACGACTCTTACTTAAGAAAAAAAAGAAGAATATGGATGAAAGAATCGGTACCGTCATCGCTTTTGGTGACGTGAGTTCAACCGGCCATTACGATCGAGAAATCGATCAGATTGACAAGCAGTTCTTGGGTACGTTGGGCATAATTCGCGATATAACAGAGCGCAAGAGAGCTGAAGAACTGCTGCACAAACTGAACCGTGCCTTAAAGGTGGTCACCGAATGTGATCAGATACTCGTGCGAGCAAATGATGAAACAAAGCTCTTACTAGATATATGCCAGATAATCGTGAATCTCGGTGGCTACAAATTCGCGTGGGTAGGCTTCGTGTTTCATGATAAAGAAAAGACCATACGCCCGGCTGCCTACGCGGGATACGAACGCGGGTATCTTGATGTCGTTAAAATAAACCTCGCGAAGAAGGAACGCGATCCAGTGAGCCAAGCTGTACTCACCGGCAAACCGACGACAATCAAAAATCTATCCACGAGCACGGCACGTGAATTGTGGCAGGAAGAAGCCATCAAGCGTGGCTATGCCGCAATGATCGCTCTACCCCTAAGTGAAGACAGTCGCATATTTGGTTCATTGAACATATTCTCGGGTGAACCAGACGTGTTCGATGCTGAAGAAGTCAAACTGCTCAAGGAACTGGCTGATGATTTAGCTTACGGTATTATCGCTCTCCAGACAAGGGGGCAAAGCAAGAAATCAGCTGAAGAATTGCAGCGTAGCTACAAGAAGTTACGCAAGATATTTGAACAAACCGTCAATGCTTTAGCTTCGGCGGTTGGCAAACGCGACCCATACACAACCGACCACCAACGTCGCGTTACAATACTGGCCTGCGCCATCGCCAAAGAGATGGGGCTCACCGAAGAACAAATAAATGGCCTGCGTCTCGCCGGCATGCTCCACGACATTGGTAAGTTGGCCGTCCCTTCGGAGATCTTGAGCAAACCCACACGGCTCAGCGATGCCGAATTCACAATAATCAAAACCCATCCACGCGTTGCGAGTGACATACTGAAGGCAATCGAATTTCCTTGGCCCATTGCTGAAATCGTACTCGAGCACCATGAACGTATTGATGCTTCGGGTTATCCTCAGGGACTGAGTGACAATAATATCTTGCTCGAGGCGCGTATACTGGCTGTAGCCGATGTGGTGGAAGCAATATCGTCCCATCGTCCTTATCGACCCGCCTACAGCCTAGAATATACGCTTGAAGAAATTTCAAAGAATAAAGGTGTTATCTACGATGCTGACGTCGTTGATATTTGTTTGAAGTTATTTAAAGAAAAAGGTTTTCGATTCGAATAGGAATCGGGGTCAAATCTTTACATGTGACAAGAGTGCAACATACAAAACCCCATCATAAGTAATCTCAAGAAAATCTAGAGTAGAAAATTACACGCGTATACAACGCTCGAATTGTCATATGTAAAGATTTGACCCCATTGTTAGCGATTCTCCTTAACTTCCTTGGCCTTAATCAACCAGTATAATGCTTTTTCACTATCACCCATTTCCCGGTATACGTACGCCAGGTTGTTCATAACATCTATATTGTCAGGATCAAGCTGCAAGATTCTATTCTCATAAGCATCTGCAGCTTTCTTATATCGTTTAGTTTCAGTATAGCTTACGGCCAGATAAAACCAACCATATTGGTCATCCGGACATTGGGTAGTCAATCTTTCGAGATATGGTATGGCAACATCATATCTACGGAGCCTCACATTCATCTCGCCAGCGAAATACAACGCGTCGAAGTCATTGGGTTTATATCTCACGCTTTGCATCATGTTGTTCAGTGCAAGCGTATCATTCTTGAGATTGTAGTATGCCATACCCAGAAAGTAGTAGCTACGTCCTAAATCATCTGCTGCCTCTGCAAACTGCTTGATTTTTGCCCCCTGCACGGCTAAACCTTCAGGGAAACCCAGCGCATCCTCGATTAAACTATCCAACTCCATGGTTCGGTTGTCAGTCCACAGTATGATTATTTCTTGCGCAAGGACACTATCGATCCCGAGTAAATTCTGGAAGACAACTCTGCCGATTCGTTCGTATTGCATCCGGTAACTTTTTATCGCATTGCCAAAGTATTCCAAGCAGCCGTTGAATTTTTCGTTGTCATATAGGGACTTGCCGATCAGAAAATTAATGTCTGGATTGTCAGGATCTAGATTGAGAACCTTCATATATTCATTATTTGCCTCTTCATATCTCTCCAACTTGTAGAGAGAGGCACCTCTGAGTACGTATACGTTTATGTCTTTGATACCAAACACACGGTCGTAATCCAGATATTGCAGTACTTCCGCGTACGATTCTTCCTCGAACAAGTCGCGGGCATGAAAATAGAACGCCTGAAAATAGTACTTCTCGCCCTCGGACTGTCTGGTAATCCAATCCAGCGTCTTCGATGTATCAACGGCGAAGGCTTGTTCAAATGCAACGGCTGCGCCGCGCCAATTACCGAGTCCCATTTCTGCTCCGCCCAATATGGCAAGGAGTTCGAAATTCTTCGGATCTTGGTTGATACCTTCGAGACACGCACCTTTCGCGCGTTCATAGTCTTTCTCATTGAAATAAGCAATGCGCGCCGTGTTCAAATACCGGAAGACATCGGCCTGCAAAAAACACATGCAAAATATTAAGCAACAAAAAATAACCTTGGACATACCACCTTCCTATTGATGCACAACGAGTACCTTTCTCATTTTACCATCCTCCTGTTCGACAAAAGAGAAAATTGTTATTTTCTTCCATTATAGAAGATTACCCATCTCTGTCAATGCTTTGCCGAATGCGCATTAACAAATCATGTGTAGGCAATTTTCCTGAAAACTATGTTGCGGTCGCTCATGGCGACGCGGACACAACCGCAGTGTATTATTTGATCGCTGATATCCGACTGTGCGCCTGAGTATATATTGACAACGAGCAATCATAATATATATTAGGAAGATGCAAAGATTCGGAATTTTGTGCGGCATTGCATTATCACTGTCTGCAGTATGGATTGTAGTATCAGTGTTCAGAAATTACCATGAGGAAATAGGGCAATCCAGACAACGTCTGACATCGAGGAGTAAGCTCGTCAACACAAATCTGGGTCCTATCGAGTACGCTACCGAAGGACAGGGTGCGCCGATTATCGTCTTGCACGGTGCCGGCGGCGGCTATGACCAAGGTCTTTTAATATCTAATGCCTGGATCGGCAGTGATTATCATCGTATCGCAGTATCGCGTTTTGGCTATCTCCGCACGCCGTTGCCGACCGACCCGTCTCACGCCCTACAAGCAGATATTATTGCCGAACTCATGGATTCTCTGGGAATAGAACAAGCCGTGATAATGGGTGCTTCGGCAGGTGGACCTTCAACTCTACAGTTTGCATTGCGTCATCCTGAAAGATGCCGGGCAGTAATTCTCATTTCAGCGATCAGCCATGAACATCCTCAGTTAGGCTGGCATCAGAATCTTGCTCTTGATCTCATCTTTAATTCTGATTTCTTGTATTGGGGGTTAATCTCATACTTCCCCTCATCTTTTTACACAACCTTTGGCATACCTTCTAGAGTGCAGGCTACACTCACACCTGCACAACGCGATTCTATCTCCTATTTTCTGCACTCCATCTTACCAATCAGCCTGCGTAAATCCGGGACTGCCAATGATCGAATCTTGCGCAGTCTCGATTATCCTATTGAGAGAATCAAAGTACCGGTTCTGGTAATCCATGCAAGAGATGATAACATCGTACCCTACACCAATGCTGAATACGCAGTACAGAGAATTCCTCAAGCACAATTACTTGCCCTACCCACTGGTGGACATCTGCTTATCGGCCAGTATCATCGAATAAGAGAAACGATCGCAGATTTCTTTAAGCAAAGCAGATATGCAGAAAATCAATGACCCATCTGCTTGAGTAATGAGCAC
>Ga0209636_10007869_pt1 | contig 10863 bp, 10 predicted proteins | sample DeeMarSWOR152_54_FD_187464 | JGI IMG/M metagenome (GOLD analysis project Ga0209636, IMG submission 187464) | Marine sediment microbial communities from White Oak River estuary, North Carolina - WOR-1-52-54 (SPAdes) (version 2) | ecosystem: Environmental > Aquatic > Marine > Intertidal zone >... | reverse complement strand
CCCTCGGCATAAAATATCCAGTTTTAGCCTGGGGAGGAGGCTTGGAACGCCTGATAATCCTTAAGCTTGGCGTCGAAGACATACGGCTCTTGTACAAAAACGATTTAGGCTGGATCAGGAGGACCCCGGTATGCCAGCGATAACCCTAAACAGAGACCGCTTCTCCTCGTTTGTCGGGCGAGACCTCAGTGTAGAAGAGATGGCTAAATGGCTTCCTTGGCTGGGCGTTGACACAGAAGAAATCGGGCCGGACTACGTGAAAATCGAGTTTAACCCAAACCGTGTGGACTTTTCAAGCTACGGTGGAGTGGCCAGAGGCTTCCGTGGACTGATGGGTTGGGAGACTGGACTACCCAAGTATGACGTGAAGGAAGGAAAAATTGTTCTGAAAGTGGATCCAACGGTGTCGGAGGTTAGGCCATACGTCGTATCCGCTGTTGTACGCAACGTAAAGCTTGACTATGATACTGTTAGAGAACTTATGGAGATGCAGGAGGACCTCCACTGGGGAGTAGGCAGAGACCGAAAAAAAGCTTCTATCGGAGTGCACAACTTAGACGCTGTTGAACCTCCCTTCGCCTACACAACCAGCGCCCCAAACGATGTCAAATTCGTTCCCTTAGACAAGACCGAAGAGATGACCCTGCAGGAAATTCTGGAGAAACATGAGAAGGGAATAGCGTACAAAAGTCATGTGGATTGGGCTTCAAGGTATCCCTTAATCGTGGACAAGATGGGACGAGTTCTCTCTTTCCCACCAATAATCAATGGTGAATTGACACGAGTGGATAGTCGAACGCGAAACCTGTTCATCGATGTGACTGGTACAGAACCTAACGCCATCTCAAGAAGCTTAAACGTTTTAGTCACAGCATTGGCGGACATGGGCGCAACCATAGAAAGTGTTCGCGTTGAATACCCTGATCACGTCTTGGTTACTCCTGACTTGACGCCTCAGCGGATGGAGTTGAGGGTTGACTATGCCAACGAGTTGCTGGGTCTCACGCTTTCAGAAGCCAAAACCATACAAGCCCTTCAGAATTCTAGACTTGACGCAAGGAGAATAGGCAAAGGGGTTTTGGAGGTTCTGATTCCCGCCTATCGAATCGATATAATGCACGAGATTGACTTGGTCGAGGAGGTTGCCATCGGCTACGGCTATTTTAGACTGAAGCCCACGAAGCCGGTGACTGTGACAACGGGCAGAGAACACAGAGTAAGTGCAGTAGCAAATTACGTTAGACAAATAATGGTTGGACTAGGCTTCGTGGAAGCCCTGAACTTCATTCTCGCCAACGAGGTTGACCACTATCAAAAAATGAGAAGAAAGGCTGGACGAATGATTAGGCTGGCGAACCCCGTTTCCACAGAGTATTCCATAGTTCGGAACGATTTGTTGCCCGGTTTGATGAAGAATCTGGCAGACAACAAACATCAGGCTTATCCCCAAGGAATGTTTGAGGTTTCCGACGTGATAGAAATCAACGAGAAAGCCGAAACCCGCACAGAACGAAGGCTTCACGTGGCATGTGTCTCCTCCCACCCAACAGCCAACTTCACTGAGATAAAGTCTTGTGTGGAAGCCTTGCTCGCCAACCTCGGCTTGAAAAACTGGGCGATTAAAGAAACTAGGCATCCAAGCTTCTTGCAGGGGAGAGTGGCTGCGATATATGTTAAAGGCGGAAAGATCGGCGTTGTTGGAGAAATCCACCCGGAGGTTCTCAACAATTTTGAACTGGAAAATCCAACAAGCGCCTTCGAAATAGACCTACAAAGAATCATAAAAACAACACGCTAAAAGCCTATCCAGCTTTCCGGTTTAGGAAAATCTTATGTCCCCGGATTCCAGTCTTCTTAGTGGCGATGAAATGAGCAGGAGCGAATCCCACCGGAACCTCGAGCAGGGCTCATGCAGACGGACCCAACAGAGGCTGGTGGTTTCACCTACCCTTGACGAAGGGTTTACCCATGCATGGGACACGGTGGGCGCGGGCGCTTACCAACCCACGTCAGAGAGAGCTCACCTGAGAGGAGCGTAAGGCTCCGACTGTGAGGTTGAGTGTTAGTTACGTGGGACACAACGCCCGCGACAAGAACTTTTAAGTTAACCAAAGCGAATGAAAGTGTGAAAGAGGGCGATCTGCTTGGATTTAGAACAAAGAATAGACCTTGTCATGAGAAACGCAGAAGAGGTCATAACTCCCCAAGAAATTCGCACATTGCTGGAAACCAAGACTAAGCCCAGAGCCTACTGGGGTTTCGAGTGTTCTGGACAGTGAGCCGTGAGACGTCCTCACGCTCACCCAGAATAATGCACATCGGAATGGGCCTAGTCTGCGCATCCAAAATCAAAGACATGACAAAAGCCGGCTTCAAATTCATCGTCTTCCTCGCCGACTGGCACTCATGGATAAACAACAAACTAGGCGGCGACATGGAAAAAATTCGCGTCTGCGGCGAATACATAAAACAATGCTTCACAGCCTTGGGAGTAACACCAGACAGCGTAGAATACCTCTGGGCTTCAGACATAGCCAAAGACATAGAATACTGGGAAAAAGTCATCAGAATAGCCAAAGGCGCTTCGCTACAAAGAACTTGGCGTGCCCTACCAATTATGGGTCGTGAAATGAGCATGATCGACGTTGAAACCGCATGGATATACTATCCCTGCATGCAGTCGGCAGACATTTTTCACATGCGCCTCGACGTAGCCTGCGCAGGCATAGATCAGAGAAAAGCTCATATGCTGGCAAGAGATGTGGCTGAAAAACTCGGCTGGAAAAAACCCTCGTGCGTCCACACCCACCTCCTCATGGGACTTCAAGGACCCGAGGCAGTTGAAAGAAAATTTGACGAAAACGCGGACCTAAACGTACAGATCAGTTCAAAAATGTCCAAAAGCATACCCAAAAGCTGCATATTCGTCCACGACACCCCCAGCGACATAAAAACCAAAATAAACGAAGCCTACTGTCCTCCAAAACAGGTGAAAGGGAACCCTATACTTGAATTGTCAAGATACGTGGTTTTCGCCGAAAGAGAGAGCCTAGAGATACCGAGACCAGCCAAATACGGAGGACCAGAAAACTTTGGAAGCTATGAGGTAATGGAAAAAGCCTACGTTAAAGGCGAAATTCATCCGCTAGACCTAAAAAACGGCGTTACAGAAGCCCTCGTCGAAATTCTGAAGCCAGTTAGAGAACATTTCCGTAGGCACCCACGACTGTTAGAAAAAATGATGGAAATCGAGGTCACAAGGTAGAAACGTTGTCAACCAAATCAGAGAAAAAACTGGAGAAAATCCTTAAACTTTTGGAAAGACTCACAAAAGAATCAACCAAAGGCACCCCGATAATAGTGGAAGGGCGAAACGACGTCAACGCCCTACACGAGTTGGGGTTACAAGGTGACATCATTTCGGCAAAATCCTCTGGAAAATCGTTCCTCGACGTTTTAGGCGAAGTAGAAGGAAGAGGAAAACGTGAAGTCATCCTTTTAATGGATTTTGACAGACACGGCAAGGAATGGACCAACCGCTTAGCTCGTCGCCTAGAAGAAATGAGAATAACCCCCAATCTTCTTTTCTGGAAAAGGCTTCTCGGCCTCGTGGGGCGCGACGTCAAGGACATAGAAGGCTTGGCAACCTATCTGGAAACTTTAAGGAAAAAAGTAGGAGCATAAAGTCGCAAAGTATAATAGGTGCAAACTGATTAAAGCATGAAGGCCTCTTAATTATAGTGAGGACAGATTCATGATTGAGGTGAAAAATAATGAAATCGTCACAAACAGTTACGGTAAAGTATGTGATACGAGCCCGATTCGAAGTGGAGGGAGTGGTTGAAAAACCAGACGTCATCGGAGCAGTTTTTGGACAAACAGAAGGCTTGTTTGGACCCGAACTTGACCTCCGAGAACTCCAGAAATCGGGAAGAATAGGAAGAATAGAAATCAGTTTAGAATCGAAACAGGATAAAACAACCGGCGCGATAACCATACCAACAAGCCTAGACAGAGTCTCCACAGCAATCATCGCAGCGAGCATCGAAAGCATAAACAGGGTGGGACCATGCGAAGCAAGGGTCACTTTGGATAAAATGGAAGATATACGTGACGCGAGGCGGAGGACAATAATAGACAGAGCGAAGCAGGTTCTCCATGAATGGACCATCGAAACCATGCCTGGCACAGACGAGATTTTTAGAGAAGTTTCAGAAACATTAAGGTTGGCAAGAGTCGAAAAATATGGACCTGACGGATTAGCAGCGGGACCAGACATTGAAAGTGCAAAGGAAATAATCATAGTAGAAGGAAGAGCAGACGTTATAAACTTGTTAAGAACTGGAATACAAAACGTCATCGCTCTCGAAGGCGCCAAAATTCCGCAAACCATCATAAAACTATGCCGAGAAAAAGAAGCCACAGCATTCCTCGACGGAGACCGAGGCGGAGACCTTATCCTCAAAGAACTGCTGCAGGTAACCAACGTTAAGTACATCGCCAGAGCGCCACCAGGCAAAGAAGTAGAAGAGTTGAGCCCCAAAAAAATCGAAAAAGCCCTCAAAGAAAAGGTTCCTATAGGAAAAATAAAAGCCAAGAAAGCGCGGCGGAAAATACTAGTCCCTAAACAGATTGTTGAAACCGCAAAAGAACTGGAAGGAACCTTAGAGGCTGTGCTACTGAACAATAAGATGAAGCAAATAGAGCGGCTGCCCGTGAGTGAACTCGCAGAGAAGCTTCAGGGAATAAAGGACGTGGACACAGTGATCTTTGACGGTGTTATAACGCAAAGACTCGTAGATGTTGCAGCTGAAAAAAACATTAAGTACCTCGTGGCTGCTCGCGTCTCAGAGGCAATAAAGCAACCATTGCAGGTAAATCTGTTAACCTTCACAGAAATCTAAGGCTAATCTTCCACAAATTCGAGAAGAGTTTTAGGCGTTTTTGAAGGCAACAACTCCTCCTTGGTTACGCCAAACATGGCTAGAATTCGGGACGCAGCTGGCACCACCTGGTTCGAAACGTAATATTCGAGGTCCACTTCGTCGTAGGAGGCTAGAACATATGGCTTCGCCTTTTCGTACAACCGGCCAGGACCAGCGACAATGACGTAACCAATTTTGTCGCCCATAGATAAATCCCAGCCTTCCTTCATCAACGTTCTCGCAGCTTCAACATGCGGAGCCCTAACAGCGTATTTTTCGATTGGTTTGGTCAAGGTTTTCCATATAACGAGATTTCTGTAGGGCACTCTTTTTTGTCGCAGATCAGAAATGTATTGTCGTACGAATTTCACAGCTTTTTCAGGCTTTTGCTCCTTAAGTACTATTTCTAACACCCTTTCCTGCACGTTTTTGGCGACTTCCGCCCAGTCTCCCCTCACCACCTCCAAACCCACTATGTCCAGTCGTCCATCAGGCAAAAGCCCGCAATACCGTTTCTTAGCCTCGGTGAACAAAACACGGACGTATACCTTGTCAGGCTTTATCTCTAATCCAAACCTCTTGCCGATTTCTTCAGAGATTTTTTTGATTTTCTCAGGGTCATACTTTACGAAAAAGCTGTCTGTGTCACCGTACACAGCTTCTAATCCAGTTTTCTTGGACAATTCGATGGCGTCTAAAATGGTTTGGCGACCCCAAGCTGCTGTGGCCTCTGCAACCGGTTTGACGTACCATCGAGCGCCGATCCAACCAGTATAGCCGTATGAGGCATTGGTGATTACCTTTACAGCTTTTTGGCGGGCGTCGAGAACTCGGTATTCCGCACTTTTAGGAGAAAGTTTTTCGAGTTTAGGTCTGATCTCATCTCGCACATCAATAAGGTGAGACAAAACTCTTTTGTAAAAGCTTGGTGGCTCAGCTCTAAATCTGTGGTTTACTTCCGGAGCCACATTCACACCGCCTAGGGGCTCTGGTTCGGTAGGCGACAAGTAGGTGTCGGGTGAAACGTTTTGAGTGATCATAATGTTGGGATACATGGCCTTGAAGTCAAGCACGGCTATGTTTTCATGAACCCCCGGCTTAGGTTCAAGAACAATCCCCCCTGCGTAGGGGAAGTATGGACGTTCAACTCTTTCGGGAACAAGCTCGCCTATTTTGTAGGCTCTCCGAATCAGGAACCATTCAACTCTAAAGCCGACCGCAGCGGTTCCCACGTGGTCTAAGGGTAAGCCAACGAGATTCGATAGTTGCATGGCAAAATCTAGCATGGCATCCGCTATGCCCATAACGCATTGAGTGTTTTCTTTGGAAAACTTCAGCAGCAACGGACGTTTTTCTGGGCTCTGCCAACATGTAGGGAAGTCTATGTCTTCGATGATCTTGCGTTTTTCAAGCTTCATGATGCCAAGAAAGTCGGCTACGTTTTCTAAGGTCTTTACTTTCACCTCCGGAAAATCTTCCGCGAAGTCGAAAAAGTCAATGTTCACTCGCCCCATGACCGACACGTGACCAAAAATGCTTCTATGCGGTTCAGTTTTCGCCCTGTCCACATATAAGTTGACGCCCAATTTTCTAGAACGAACGAGGAGGTATGGCCAATCCTGTCTATTGGTGCCGTAACCAACAAGGATGTCGGGGTCAAACCTCCGAACGTACTTTATGAAGGATTCTATGACGGGTTTGTCGTCAGAATATTCTGCTACAAACTGCACCTCATCGCCAGAGTTTGTAGCCACCGAAATTATCACCACCGGATTTTTCTCCGGTTTGGGCGTACCTTTAGGACTGTAACAAATCATTGAAAAGCCCAAAATCCTCAGTTGCGGGGCTTCTGTCCTCTTTACACCTTGAGGAAACGACTTCGCCAGATAAACTCCGTCGACTTGAGCCCCAAGATCGTTTTCTGTTTCTTCGACTTCCACTTCATGCCAATCGCAGGGAGCTACGTCGTTGTCTATGAGGTAGCGCATGGAATAACGAATGTCGTCCTCAAGACATTTTTCAACGCCTTCTACTTTTCTAAGAACCTTAGAATAACTGCCTATGAGATCGGGGTCCTGACAGAAAACTTTGATTGCCTTCACAGGTCTCCCGAAAAATCTTCTGTCCACGGTTTCCAACTTAACAAGAAATGGAAAGTCTTCTTTGCGTCTCTGTATTTTTTCCATTACAGCCTGAAGATTCTCCTTTTCCTTAATTAGAAGATAAAAATATGCTAAGAAGTTTCGGTCTATGATGAGAATACGTTTTCCCTCTTCATCTATGCCCCAAATCCACACTTCAGGTTGATGATCCTTGACTTCGTGATTAACGTCTAAAAGCCAGAAGGTCTTCTTCATCAAGCCTTTCTCCACAAAGATAAGGCGCCAATACGTTTTTAACGGTTTTCAGTATGACTTATTGCACGACGCTAGTCATAGAAAGGGAGCATTCTTTTGAAAATCTTGCAGATGGACCTCAAGAAGGGTATCGCAAAGGTCTTACCGGAGAGTCTAGACGATTTATGGCACCTCTACAACGTAATTCTTGAGAAGGATGAGGTACATGCCCGAACCACCCGCGAAGTGAAAGTTGAAGACCAGTACGCTCGTCCAAAAAGAGGGAAGAGGGTTCCAGTTCTTTTAGGCGTAAAAGTTGAAAAAATGTTCTGGGACAAAATCCTCAACCGATTGAGAATACATGGAATCGTTTGCGAGGCGCCTGAAAAAATAAGCATAAAGGGATCACATCACACCTTAGATGTAACCGTAAACAAGCCCGTAACCATCGTAAAAACTGAGTGGCTAAAACATCAAATCGATAGATTAAAAAGAGCAAGCAGGGTTACGGCGGCACCCCTCATTGTAATGTCTATAGACGACGAAGAATACTGCGTGGCTGTTTTACGACAATACGGTGTTGACGTAAAGGCAGAGGAAAAAACGAGGCTTCCGGGAAAGTTGGAGGCGGAAAAAAGGACAGGCGCCATGCGTGAATTTTTTAAAATGGCTTTAAAATTTCTGAGAGAAGCGTGGATAAGCCTTCGCAGTCCGATAGTCATCATTGGACCAGGATTCGTGAAAAATGATTTCGCCAAGTATGTGAAGAGAGAGGCTCTAGATGTTGCAGATGCTGTTATTGACGTAAAAGGTGTGAACAGCGCAGGCGTAGCCGGAATACACGAAGCACTGCGTTCCGGAGTCTTTACCAAAGCGCTCAAGCACGTGCGCATAGCTGAAGAAACAAAGGTTATAGAAGAAGTCCTAGCAAGACTTGGAAAAGGAAGAGGAGACATAACATACGGATTCGCCGAAGTTGAAAAAGCAAGCGCTTACGGTGCAGTTGAAAAACTTCTTGTAGCGGATGCCACGTTAAGAGAAACCCCAGACGAAAAGAGAAAAGCCTTGGAGAAAATCATGAAGGAAGTTGAAGAAAAAGGTGGACAGATCATGGTCATTAGCACGGAGCACGAGGCAGGAACCGAACTACTTTCACTAGGTGGCGTCGCCGCCCTTCTCCGCTTCCCGCTAGGCTAAAAACTCATCTATGCCATCGGTTACTTTTCGAAAAACTTGAGACGCCTACGGACAGCTGGATTTTGATCAGCGAGTTTCTTCAGAACCAACTCAAACGTTTCGTCATGTGACAACTCTCTCTCAATAAAGACCCCTGTCCTACCGACTTCGTCACGGCGCAAGAGGGCATGAACACGATCTAACACGGTGTTGAGGGAGACGCCTAAAAGGTTGGCAACCGCCTCTTCTCGACCCACAACGGCGCTTTCAACATGGCCTTCCGGCGTAGGTTCGATGAGCATGAGGCGTTTGTCCACGCCTGAGACGCGCATGTCTTTTTTGAGCATAGAAAGCGACGCCTCGCCACCAAACTTGTAGAAGTCTTTCTCCACTGGACGAAGCTTTGCCAAAGGAAAAGATATGCACCGTTGTTTGTCTATCTCGATGTATCCCTTCACCGCGTAGAGGGGCGTAGCTTGCACAACTATTCGACGGTTAACTTGAACACCGGAGCGCTCGAGAGCAGTTTCTATCATGAAGGAAGATGGTGGGTCTGGCAGGAATACGTCGATGTCGCTCGTCTCCGAAACGTCGCCGCGGGCGATGCTTCCATGCGCGATAGAGCGCAGATGGAACTTTTCTAGAATCCCCATTATTTGAACCGTCTTGGATCTCAACTCTCTTAGCAGTTTCCAGCGTTTCTTGTCGTAGATGACCTCTACACGTTCGGCGCGTTTCACTGGTTTTTTAGCCATCTTCGCTCACCGGTTGAAGGGAAGTCCTCAGCCAGTCTAGGTAAGGTGGCGAACCGTCTATTATGGGAAGCGCAATGATTTCCGGCACATCATAGCTATGGATTTCCGTAACCCTTTCTGAGAGCCTTTCGAAGAGGTTTTTGTGGGACTTCATGAAAACCAGAAACTCGTTTTCCTCATCGAGCTTTCCTTGCCACCAAAAAAGAGAGGAAACTGGACCCAAAATGTTCGCGCAGGCAATCAACCCTTCCTTAAGCAAACTGCGAACAATCTTCACAGCCTCCTCCTTGTTTGGGGTAGTTATAATCACAACGACGTAAGACATAGGTTCACCCATAAAGACTATAGCAGAGCATTATTTAGTTAATTCTTGCTTGGAAAGCGTCTGGGAGATAGAGACAGCGGCCTGTCTCCGATCTGAGATGATGTGAAAAATGGTAATGTGCACCTTATGTAAGAGGAAAGAAGCTGTTTTCATGCGTCGTTACTCAGGGGAGAAACTTTGTGGAAGATGCTTTTGTAAATCTATAGAAAACAAAGTGCGAGGAACGATTTCTAAGTACGAGATGTTTGAACCGAAAGACAAAATTATGGTGGCTGTTTCCGGAGGGAAAGACAGCGTAACTCTCCTCCACATACTGACAAAAATCGAAAAAGCCTTCCCAGACGCAGCCCTCAGCGCCGTCACAGTTGATGAAGGAATAAAAGGTTACAGAGATGAGGCTCTAAAAGTCGCCAAGAAGAACTGCCAAAAGCTGGGCGTAGAACACGTAGTGACCTCCTTCAAGGAAATGTACGGATACACGTTAGACGAAATCGTAAACATGATCCAAGAGAGGAAAGAGAAGGGGCTAACACCCTGTTCTTACTGTGGGGTGCTGAGAAGAAGAGCTCTAAACACAGCAGCTCGAGAGGCAGGCGTGGACAAACTCACCACGGCCCACAGTCTCGACGACGAAACTCAAACCATGCTTCTCAACATCATTCACGGCGATGCCCTACGGATAGCGCGGGCCAAGCCTGTGTTAACGGTGATACATCCAAAACTAGTACAGCGCGTGAAACCAGTCTGCGAGGTGCCGGAAAAAGAAATCGCTTTCTACGCATACCTGAGAAAAATCGAGTTTCAAAGTATTCCCTGCCCCTACGCCCAAACAGCCCTAAGAAACGATGTAAGAACCATGCTCAACCGCATGGAAGAAAAGCACGCTGGAACAAAATTCACCGTCTTCAGATCCATGGAAAGGATCAGACCAGCGCTGGAAGCTATGGCAGAAGAAGCAAAGCTACAGAACTGCAGAAAATGTGGAGAACCAACTGTCGGAGAACTTTGCAAACCGTGCCAAATGCTGCGAGAACTGCATGTTTTTTAGATGGACCATAGAAAAACTCTTTTTCAGAGATGTTTTCTACTAAGGCTGTGAACCCTGTTGACGGTGCTTTCCGACGAGGAAATACTTGAACATTTGAAAAACGGAGAGATTAAGATTACACCCTTTAAAACTTCTTGTCTCAACCCTGCTGGTTACGACTTAAGGTCTTCCAGCGAGGTAACTATAAAACCTAAACAATATGAACTGACAGCCACTTTGGAAACCGTCGAATTGGGGTTAAAGGTAACGGGTTCTCTTCACATACGTTCTTCGCTTGCAAGAGAAGGCATCGTCGGAA